>SAMEA104315434__coassemble_116_pt1 | contig 78152 bp, 70 predicted proteins | sample SAMEA104315434__metabat2_high_PE_033 | metagenome-assembled genome bin SAMEA104315434 (sample SAMEA104315434) | gut metagenome | biome: Monkey gut; feature: monkey-associated habitat; material: faeces | place: China | collected 2013 | reverse complement strand
TTGCGAGGTTGATGAAGCAGGAAGCCCATTGGCTTTAGACAATGGGTAGTTCACCTGCGCCGAAAAAATTATCTACAAAATTTCCAAAATATGTTACACTGTAGGAAGATAAATGTTCAGTCATTCAAATGTACAGGCTTTGCCGTTGTCGCCGAAGAAGTTCGCAATTTGGCAGCCCGCAGCGCCCAGGCAGCCAAATCCACTACCGATAGATATTATCCAGCACTCCATCGACAAGGTAAACGCCAGCACCGAGCTTGCCAAGGAAAGGAAGTTTAGGTCTAAACAAGCTATGAAGGTACGAGATGATTTCTTACTCTACAACAACAAAGAATTGAATGAAAATGTCCTGCTCTCAGAAAAGAGCAAAAGGCGTATGCAAAAATCCAAGAGCGACAATACCTTAAAGTCCTACGCTTCGGATTGGAATGACTTCACCGACTGGTGCGAGTCCCACAAACTTTCCCCTCTTCCCTGCAAGCCTGAGGACATCGTAAACTACATCAATGATTTGGCTGACCACGCCAAGGCCAATACGGTTTCCAGACGGGTGACGGCGATTTCCGAAAACCACATTGCCGGAGGCTTTCAAGCAGACAACCCTGCCAAGCACGTTATGGTACACAACGCCATGCAGGCGATACGCCGTGAAAAGGGCACTTTCCAGCATGGCAAGTCGCCCATTCTCATGGAAACGCTGCCATTGCTGGCAGATATGCTCTCAGGAAATGATTTGGTAACCCTGCGCGACAAGGCATTGCTTTTCCTTGGCTTTGCCGGAGCATTCCGCCGCTCCGAGCTGGTAGCCATCCAAATGGAAGATTTGACATTTAGCACGCAAGGACTTGTCATCTTCGTCCCACAGTCCAAGGGCGACCAAATGGGCGCAGGCTCAGAGATTGCCATTCCCTATGCTCCAGACAGGCAGGTCTGTGCAGTAAGGGCTGTACGGGCGTGGATCGATGCTTCCAGCATCCAGAATGGTCCTTTATTTCGCGGCTTTAAGCGCAACCGCCTGCCGAGAGATACCCAGCTCAATGACAAGGCCGTAGCCGACATCGTAAAGAAATATATGGCACGGCTCGGACTTGACCCTGCTGATTTCGCTGGCCACAGCCTGCGCCGCGGCTTTGCCACCAGCGCCGCCCAGCACGACCTGAATACGCTGGAAATCATGCGGCAGACCAGGCACAAATCCGAAAAGATGGTTCATCGCTACATAGAGCAGGGCAATCTCTTCAAGGAAAATGCCTTGGATAAAATGTTTAAGAAATAAAAAAGAGGTTATCTCCTGTGACTATATCTAGCGAGATAACCTCTACTTATGTTTTAAGATTAAAAAGAATTTAGATTAGAAAGGAACTCGATGGTGAAACACAAAATATTTTTTCTCTTTGGCAGCCTCCTAATCCTGGCAGGAGGCTTTGGCTATGGCTATACCTACATGCTCGACCACCGCACGGCTGACAGCCTGTCTGCCTACTGCGACATAGATTTCAAGGCAGATACCGACGAGCGCGGAAAGATATCCACAGCCAACCTCACCCTCTTGGACTATCGCTTCGCAGGAGACAAGCTGAAGCCTGCCATCCTGCTCGTCTGCGACAATGACCTCTATGACATCCAGGCATCCGTAAGGCAAGACCCGCCCAGCTATTCTATCGCCTTTTACAATGACAAAACCACCTTCAAGAACACCAACAAGCTCTTTGCGGAATTTCCTGCCGAAACCTTTGACGCCATCCGCACGGCGCAGGTCGTCAGAATCAGGTTCAGCTATGAAAACGGCGATGCCGTCGAGCTGCCTCTAAATGAAGACGACCTTCTGTACTGGAAGGATCAGCTAAGGGACAAGCACTAGCCCAGTGCCTTCTGCCTTTTCCTGCCATATGCAGCTCAATGCAGATATATGAATGTGGACGGCGTTAAGACTGTTGGTTTCCTGCCATATGCATCTCAGCTCAATGCAGGGGATATTATTCCAAAAGAAAAAGCTGTACGAGCGAAATCGTACAGCTTTTATTTTATGCTGTTATGCCGATATTAGTATGCACCGTCGCAGCCGAGAACTTCCTTGATCTTGTGCTCAACCAAAGCCTTGATGTTATCGCGGGCAGGAGCAAGATACTGACGTGGGTCGAAGTGCTCAGGATGCTGAGTGAAATGCTGACGGATGCCGGCAGTCAGGGCAAGGCGCAGATCGGAGTCTACATTGATCTTGCAAACTGCGCTGCGTGCAGCCTTGCGGAGCTGATCCTCTGGAATACCAATAGCATCAGCCAGGTTGCCGCCATTCTCGTTGATAATCTTTACATACTCTGGAACTACAGAGGATGCGCCGTGCAGAACGATTGGGAAGTTTGGCAGCTTCTTGGTAATCTCTTCTAGAATATCGAAGCGCAACTCAGGCGGTACGAGAACGCCCTCTGCATTGCGGGTGCACTGTGCAGGAGTGAACTTGAATGCGCCATGGCTAGTGCCGATAGCGATAGCCAGGGAGTCTACGCCAGTACGGGAAACGAACTCCTCTACCTCGTCAGGGCTGGTATAAGCTGCATCATGTGCTGCAACCTGTACGTCATCCTCAATGCCAGCCAGCTTGCCCAGCTCGCCCTCTACTACTACGCCACGCTCATGAGCATACTCTACTACCTTCTTGGTAACAGCGATGTTGTCCTCGAAGGAACGAGCAGAACCGTCAATCATAACAGAGGTGAAACCGCCGTCGATGCAGGACTTGCAGGTCTCGAAATCTGCACCGTGATCCAAATGGAGAGCTACAGGCAACTCAGGATGAACCTCCAAGGCAGCCTTTACCAGATGTACCAAATACTGATGGTTTGCATACTTTCTTGCACCAGCGGAGCACTGGAGGATTACAGGTGCACGGAGCTCGGCAGCAGCATCGGTGATACCCTGTACAATCTCCATGTTGTTTACGTTGAATGCACCGATAGCGTAGCCGCCCTCGTATGCTTTCTTGAACATTTCTTTAGTTCCTACTAATGGCATATAAAAACCCCCTATCAAAATTATGTACTCATTATAACACAGTTTATTTTAAAAAAACAGTAAAAACGGCAGATTTTTTCCTTGATGTATCAAATTTTGATTAAACTTGTAAATTCTGTAAATAACGTCTTGCACTTTTTTTCAACAGCCAAAAATTTACATGGACAACCCGCATGTAATGTGATAAATTTTATGACGAGGTGTCACATGTCCCTCTGGCATTTTTTGAGCGGACATCACACCATGAACTTTTTTATATTTAAAGGAGTGTTTTCATATTGGAGAATAATCACGTTATTCAGGTGGATCAAAAGCCGCCATTGCAAAAAACCATTCCCTTGAGCCTGCAGCATCTTTTTGCCATGTTTGGCTCTACCGTGCTGGTTCCTATTCTTTTCAACGTAAATCCTGCTACCATCTTGCTTTTCAACGGCATCGGCACGCTGCTCTACCTGTTTCTGTGCAAGGGTCGGATTCCTGCCTATCTCGGCTCAAGCTTCGCCTTTATCTCCCCTGTTTTTGCCGTGCTAAGCCAGTACAGCTACGAGGCAGCCTTGGGCGGCTTTATCGCCGTAGGCATGGTATTTGTAGCTGTCGGACTTATCGTCAGGGCTGTCGGCACGAACTGGATTGACTTTATTTTTCCGCCAGCCGCCATGGGCGCTATTGTTGCCGTTATCGGCTTGGAGCTGATGCCGGTTGCCGCAGGCATGGCAGGACTTACCGCCAAAGAGCCTGATTCAGCAACCATCATCGTATCTGTCCTCACTCTGGCTATTACCCTTTTGGCACAGGTTGCCTTCCGCGGCTTTTTGCAGATTATCCCTATCCTGATCGGCATTGTTGCAGGCTACATCATCGCCTGCTTTTTCGGCATTGTCGATTTCAGCGTTATCGAAAAAGCTCCTTGGTTCGCACTGCCGACCTTCTATACGCCAGAATTTAACATGAACGCCATTCTCATTATCCTGCCTGCCGCCCTTGTAGTTATCGTAGAGCATGTAGGGCATCTCATTGTTACAGGCAATATCGTAGGCGCTGACCTGACCAAGGACCCAGGACTTGACCGTTCCATTATCGGCAACGGCATATCCACCATCATCTCTGGCTTCTTCGGCTCTACGCCAAATACTACCTACGGCGAAAACATCGGCGTGCTTGCCATGACCAAGGTTTTCAGCACGTGGGTTATCGGCGGCGCTGCAATCTTTGCCATTATCCTCTCCTGCTTCGGCAAGCTGGCAGCAGCGATTCAAAGCATTCCTGCCCCTGTAATGGGCGGCGTTTCCATGCTCCTTTTCGGCGTAATTGCCGCTTCCGGCATCAGGGTACTGGTCGAAAGCAAGGTTGACTACAACAACCCTATCAATCTGATGCTTACGGCAGTTGTGATGGGCATTGGCGTCAGCACAGCCAGCATTACCCTAGGAACAGTCACCCTCAGCGGCATGTCCCTGGCAACGGTTGTAGCCATCGTATTGAGCATCTGCTTCAACCTCATCAGCAAAATGCGAGGCGAAGCATAAGCTATGGATATAACTTATAAGATTTCGGCAAAAGCTCTGACCCCTGTAGAGGTCAGGGCTTTTCTGCGAAAGGAATGTGGCTTTAGCCACGGACTTTGGCGCAGGCTGAAATGGAATGGGCGACTGCTGATCAACAATCAGGAAGTGCGCTGTACCACTGCCGCAGCCAAGGCTGGTGATGAAATACGCTGCATTATCCCCGAAGAACCTGCCCTAATGGCTACGCCCATGAAGCTCGACATACGCTATGAGGATGAATATCTGCTGGTGCTGAACAAGCCTATCGGCATCTTGGTGCACCCCACTGGCGGCGATTACGCCAATACCCTAGGCAACGGCATCCTGCACTACTACCAGCAAACAGGACAAAATTTGGATTTTCACCCTGTGCACCGCCTCGACAGAAATACTACAGGACTAGTAGTAGTAGCAAAGCTGCCCCAACTGCAAAATGCACTTACCCAGCAAAATGGCGGCAAATTCTTTCACCGCAGCTATCTTGCCGTGATTGAGGGACACTTAGACCAGCCGCAAGGAACTATAGATTTGCCTATCGCTAGGCATCCAGAGAGCATTATCCAGCGTGTTTGCCCCAGCGATGGCAGCGGACAACGAGCTATTACGCATTATCGCACCCTCTGCCAGCGTGAGGGACGCTCCCTGCTGGCGCTACAGCTAGCAACAGGACGCACTCATCAGATAAGGGTGCATCTCTCTGCCATGGGGCATCCCCTGCTCGGCGACGACCTCTATGGCGGCAATATGGACAGCATCCCAAGGCAGGCTCTCCATGCCTATCATTTGGAACTGGACAATCCCCTAAACGGACAGCACCTATCCATCTACGCCGACCTGCCAAGAGATATGCAATCCCTATTTTGGCACTAATTATCCCTCCTGCATTTACTCCCCCTGTAAATGCCTCAACTCCCCTACCTGTAGAGGGTATAAACATCGGACTCCTCGTTATAACAATAAAAAATAGGCTATGGCAAAACTCGACCTCACACAAACTAATAAAGGACTAGCATTTTCACAAATGCTAGTCCTTATGCTTTGTATAATGAGATTCCTATGTCCACTTTTCTATACCTTAAAACTATGTAGTGGTCATAAATTTACAGAAAAAAACTGGGATGGATAGTCCATCCCAGTCGCAAAATTAGATATAAAATTAACGCTTCATGTTGATAAGGGTTTCCAGCAATTCATCGGAAACAGTGATAATCTTGGAATTGGACTGGTAGCCACGCTGGGTAACAATCATATCCGTCAGCTCGCTTGCCATATCTACGTTGGACATCTCCAAGGCAGACGGCGTAACGCTGCAGCCAAGGTCACTGATAGTGCCTGTATTAGGAGTACCTGAGTTATTTGACTCGGTATAAAGAGAGTTGCCTGATTTGGTCAGACCTGCAGCATTATTAAACTGGGCAATAGCAACCTGTCCTCTAGCTACATTCAAACCATTAGTGTAAGTACCAGTAATAACGCCATTGCTATCAATAGAAACGGACTTCAACGTACCAGCCGCATTGCCATCTGCATCAGCAAAAGCTGTGTTGCTGCCAGAATACTGAGTCAAACCAGTAAAGTTCATAGAGATATTCTGTGTGCCCGTTGCGCCATTTGACAATGTCATAGTCGTGATACCGGCACCATTCGTAAAACCACCGTTGGTATCAAACTGCAATATAGTATCTGGCATTTCAACGATTGTTTCCTTGCCATCACTGCCTGTCAATACCTGTCTGCCCGAACCATCGGGATTTATGGACGCAGTCCACTGATTGCCGTTGGTGCTATCTATTTTAGTCTTTGTAAGATATACCATAACGCTATGAGAATTGCCTAGAGAATCATATACTGCCATGATCGTCGTCAGCGGCTTGCTGTTTCCTTGAACATATGCGCCTGATGTTTCCGTAGTAGTGGTCTTATCACTCATCCCTAGAGTTAAGGACTGAAGCGTGGACTCATAGTCATCTCCAATCCTATAAGATGTCGTATCCTTATTGTTCACATCTACAAGCGTACCATCTTTATTGGTCAAATCCAAATTTGAAACAGTCAGTCCATCAGCAGGGGTTATAGTGCCTGTAGTCATCTGTACCGCATCACCGTTAGCTTGTCCAGCAATTGTGTCAAGACCACCTGTTGCATTGTATGTGATAGAACCAATAGAAACCGTCACCTGCGTAACAGGGTTTGGATGCTGAGTCGTAACACCAGTCCAATAATCAGCACCGCTCTGATTAGTCAACGTATATGAGTTGCCTGTAGTAGCATCTGTCAAAGTAACAGTAGTACCATTTACAGCCGTAACATTCAAAGTAATAGTGCCACCCACGGCATAATTTGCATTTGCTGATGTAGCAGTAAACAAAGTCGGAGATATACTATCACTATTTGTTGTATTAGTGAAATTAACTGTATAATTTGAATTAGAATTATTGGTAATGGTGCAACCATTGGACAAATTAACCGTGTTGCCATTAACGCTATCTACCTTATAGCTAGACAATGCCGTGCTCATATTGATTTTAGTATTTAGGGTATTAGGAATATTCATAGTATCACCGTTAGTGCCCGTTGCTGTCAAATCAGCATCAAAAGCATAATTCTGACCCATAGCGTATGAGCCAGTCGCAGTGCCTGCCAAGCTCATATTACCCTTAAATTCTACCTGCATATCAGCTATCTCAGATTGATAGTCCTCGCCACAAGCCCAAATATCGGTACTATCTTCAGCAACAGTCAGAGTGTTTCCTTTGTTATCAGTTGCCTTGATACTGGTTATAGTTGGTTCTGCCGAATTTAAATTTTTCGTAAACTTGGATTCCGTGGTAGCAGCCGCTGCCATGGTCTCTCCTGATGGAATATTGATTTCAGACGGCTGAGCCTTGGTATCATACGTGCCACCAGGGGTACTTGCGCACCATCCCTGTACCTTCAAGCCATCGCTATTTACATAATAGCCATTTGCATCAAACTTAAAGTTGCCGTTTCTCGTATAATATACACTGTCGCCATTTTTTACAATAAACAAGCCATTGCCTGAAAGGCACAAATCCGTATTCACGCCAGTTGACTGCACAGAGCCGTCCGTAAACAAAGTATCAATGGAAGCAGTAGCAGAGCCAAGTCCAATCTGCTTCGGATTGATACCGCCGATATTGCTGGTTGGCGAAGATGCTCCGCTGAGCGTTTGGCTCAGGGTATCGCTAAAGGTTACACGGCTAGATTTAAAGCCAGTGGTATTTACATTGGAAATATTGTTGCCCACAACATCCATGCGTGTCTGGTGATTCTTCAAGCCTGATACACCAGAATAAAGTGAACGCATCATAATAAATCATTCTCCTTTGGTCATGACGGTGTTTTCATCTCTGTCAATCCAAAGCCTCCCGAGGGTCCAGCCTTAGAGGATTGCTGCACTGTCAATCTTTGTAAAAATATTTTCTCTGGCACTTTCGCCATCTACGGCTGTCACAACCGTTCTTTCCCTGATGCGGACCACCATTGCCACATCATTCAAATAAATCAAGGCCGCTCTTGCTCCCTTGGCTGACAGCTTATCCACTGCCTCATTGAGCTTCTCCATGGCCCTGTGGTCAAACTGAATATGCCGGTCAGCCAGTCTCCGCAAGGCATGCTTGGAAAATACAGTCTGCCGAACTCCAATCTGCATATTGACCATGTCTTTATCCTCCCTTCTAACTATTTCCGCGTGTCCCACACATTAGTTCAGCCTTGACCTACAATCTAATCACCTAATTTTAAAGACACTTTCTCGGATTATGCCATTACTATAACACATTTGCCCCCCCTAGCAAGACATTTTGAAAAATACTATTATTTTCCTATATTTCTAAGTCATAGCTCAGAGATCAATGCGAACCTCGTAAAATTAAAAGTAAGCGTAGCTTAGTCTGCCAAACACCAGACAGATGTATCAGGCAATCAAAAAAGAACATGGACTTTATGGATATCCTCTCGATTAGAGTTGTCAGTCGGGAAATGTAAGCAGGTCTATTTGCTGTAAGCGATATACCAATGAATAAAATAAAAAATCAACGTCTTATGGAAGGAATAAAAAAATACACACGGAATATTCACATAATGAATACCGCATGATTCAAAATAATCTATATAGATACGATGATATAAATTTTAATGACAACAAAGCGCTCTGCAGCTATTGAAAAATATAAAGAATACATGGCGGCAATATAAAAACTGCCACCAGCTTTTCATCTAGTGGCAGAAATAATTTTTTATTATTAGAAAGTTTTTTGCTTTGGATAAACCTAAAAGCTTTTTGTACTACCGCATGGGTTTCTTTTCTTTATGCAAAAAGCGCCAGCCTTACGACTGACGCTTATTTAAAATTAACATCCCCCATGTATTTTTCATAACACAACACTTTTTGCGTTTATATGTTATAGTTATTATCTCCAAATTAACTTCATAAACTTAGGATATGCATCATCTACAATTCTAGACAACCGTAAGGCTGTACCCAATATCAATTCAGTCATATTGCCATTTGGTTTAACTACCCATTGTCTAAAGCCAATAGTTTTCCTGCCTCATCAACCTCGCAGCCTACTATCTCCACAGGCGTTAATTCGGACAGTCCCTGCCCTATGCATTATTCTTATGCTATATGTCTTAATCCTTCTGCCAATATGTTCCTTGCACCGTTGATATCCCTGTCATGCTTTGTGCCACACTCCGGACATATCCATTCCCGTACTGACAAATCCTTTGTATCAGCATTTTGATACCCGCAAACGGAGCACAACTGGCTGCTGGCATAAAATGCATCTATTTTTATATACTTCCTGCCATTCCATTTTGCCTTGTACTCCAACTGCCTTGTCAGCTCGTACCACGACACATCGCTTATGGCTTTTGCCAAGTGATGATTTTTTACCATATTTCTTATCTGCAAATTCTCCGAAACAATCACTTGGTTTTCGCTGATAATCTCATGGGAGATCTTGTGCAGATAATCTTTTCTGGTATTTCTTATTTTCTCATGGCACAATGCCACCTCTTTCTTTGCCTTATAATAGTTTTTGCTTCTCTTTTCTTTATGTGACAGCTTTGCCAGCCGCCTTTCATACGTTCTTATGATTCTGGGATTCTCATATTTCTTCCCGTCGGAGGAAATGCACAAATCCTTAATCCCCAAATCTATTCCTATGTTCTTATTGCTATGTGCCAATTCCTCGTGCTCGGATTCCACGAGTATGGATACATAATATTTTCCACTGGAAACCTGAGAAACAGTTGCCGACTTTACCTGTCCACTAAATTTCCTATGCAGCCTTGCTTTTACAGCCTTTAGTTTAGGCAGCTTCACCCTGCCATTCTCAAAGTCTACTGCTATATTTCCGTTCGTATAGTTTGTTGTATATGATTTATAGCTATTATGTTTGCTCTTGAATTTTGGATATCCTGCATGTTCCTTAAAAAATTTCTGATACGCATAGTCCATATGATAAATGGCGTTAGTCAAGGCAAATTTATCCGCTTCTTTCAGCCATTCGTATTCTTTCTTTAATTCCCTGTTGCAGTAATTATTGCAGTCTGTTTTGCTGACGGATTTCTTTTCCTGCTCATAGAGGGCTTTTCTATAGGCAAGTATCTGATTATATACAAAACGGCAACAGCCAAACGTTTTTGCAATCTGTATTCTCTGTTCTGCATTAGGATATATCCTGTACTTATACGCTTTTAACATTTGCTGTCACCTTCTCCCTTAGCCTTGATTTTCTATATACTTCTTTAACATTGCTTCTGAAACATTTCCAACACTACAGGCAAAATATCCATCTGCACAAAAGGTATGTTCTTTCCAGAAATGTTTTCGTAAATAACAAGGATATCTTTTACATATATGGTATGTCGTATGGCTTTTCATTAGATTTACAATTTTGCCGATAGACATTGTCGGTTCTATCTATCATGTAATGAATATGGTCTTTATCTGTTTCCATATATTTGATAATGACATTATATTTCTGACATATCTCATAAGAAAAGTGTTTTATATCTTCTGATATATGCTTTGACAGCAGTAATCTTTTTCTGTATTTACAGACAAAAATAACATGATACTGCAATAAATATTTGTGTCTTTTTCCTGATTTCCATGCTCTCACAATAAAAGTATAACATCATCATCTAAATTTGGCTACCGCAATCCTTTCAATTCATTTCTTTGATTTAATTGCTTTTGTTAATTTTATTACATAAAAACTATAAAATATAAACTTTATTAAATGTTGAAATTATTTTATTTGTAACATTTACCTATTCCGCAATATTCCAACAATGCAGACAATCTCTTTTTTCTTTGCGTTTCTGAACGAGTTCTACTTGATGACGCTTCTTTGTACTCTTGAAGTTTTCCTTCATAATTGTTTCCTTTTGAAAAATATTCGCTGTAAAAATCTTTCACTAAATTCGCCTTACTTTCAGCTGGAATACCTCTTTTCATTAACGTCCAAGCAAATGAAAACACTGTATACAAGTGAGTTGTCCAACATAAACGTTTGTTTACAGTAAAATCTAAATCTAATTTCTGTAATACATCAATTATCTTTCTAAATTCAGATTCTGCCATCTTAATATTTTCCTCATCATTCTGATACTTATTATATAATTTATCTAATACTGTTTGTGAGGAATCAAGAATTTTATCTTCCAAAACAACAAAAAAAAGCTCAGACATAAACTCAACGTCTTCCATTCGCACACTTTTTAAACGCGAAAGTTTATCATCCCAAAATGCAGCTTTTACTATTTTTTTAATTGTTTTTAACAGTATACTATCATTATATTTTGCATTTCTCAATTCTTGATATGTAAGCGGCTCACCATTCCTGTTCAATCTGTCAAATACCGAAGCCACTAACTCCTCTTGCTGTTCATATAAATATTCTATATTTAACGAATATGTCCAAAATTGTTTTATATAATCTGGAAAATCGGAATTTAATTTTTTAATTTCTTCAAATGTTAATCCTGCAATCTCACTAGCTGTTTTCAAATTGGCATCATCAATAAAATCATCCTCTGCAAAATATGTCGTAAGCGATATCTTATTTTTAATAAAATCAACTATAGCTTCCAAACGCTGTTTTCCATCAACAACATCATAAAACGTTTTTCCTGTATCAGTATTTACACAAGGACGCAAAAATATCGCAGGCATAGGATAATTTTTTAAAATAGAATCTATCAAAAAAGATTTTTTATCCTCAGACCAAACACCACTTTTTCTTTGGTATGAAACTTCAAAGCGATATTTTCCAAGCTGATAATTATCATAAAATTCAGACAGTGTTAATGATGTTGATTTTCTTTCAAATAATTTTGCCACTTAATATCCCCCCAATTTCAGACGAAGAATGCTGTTGTACATAATTTGTAAAAATGCTACTCAATACTGCATTTAAATCTCTAGGCGGCATCGGATTCACAAATGTAAAATTTGAATCCTGATTCAGGTTAATTAACAATTCATCTAACTCCCTACGATCCACGTGCCAATATGATATACCACATAAAACAATTTCATCATTTTCTTCAATACTCATAGCTGTATTCTTCGCTTTATTCCTTAATTCTTGTGACCATGGTGCTGTTGTTCCCAAACGAATAGAATCTCCAGCAGGCGGTATTATAGCTCCTTTAGAATAGCGTGTTAAATTATCATACTGTATTTTCAGTTGTTTTATAGGTACTCCCTCGAAGTCCAAATTATAATTTACTGAATATATCGCAGCTATATCATCCTTAGGTACAAAACTAATAGATCCATGTGGCTTAATAATTTCAACAACTTTTTTATCACTAGAATCACTAAATCCAATAATTTTAAACGGTATTTCCAATACCTTCAAAATTCTTTCTAGCCAAATATCATAATTATATGTAACAAAAGTGATTTTATCATATCTACTTTTTTCAATCGATTTAAAGAAACTCACCCATCCCCACGAAGTGTCTAGTTGTAAAAATTTTTTTAATTGATTATCTAAAATCATCTCATCATAACTGGAAAATAAATGTCTTAAATACATATTCAATTCGGAATACGCTCGTAAATAAATTTTGTCCTTATTTGAATTTGTTAATTCTAATCTTTTATTTTTTTGTTCCGGCTCATTCACAAAATCAAAAAACATATTTGCACACGTAATAATCTCCTCAATTAATGCATTACTCTCTTCTCTTGTATTATGAGATCTAGCTCCTAATGTCCACAATGCCGGACAATTCTTAAACGACAAAAAGCCAGGCCTTTCTTCCCATGGTGTACTAATCTTATCACCCAATCTAAATAAATTACACACATCTATCTTTTCATTTATTGATTCATCCATTTTAGAATAATAATTCAAAAAATCTATTGTAAATCCATTTCCCAAGATAATAAAAGCTTTTTTCATTTTTGCCTCTTACATACATACAATAATAAAATTATCTTGTATATCCTTTTATCCACTCAAACAAATCCAAAGCAATCCCTTTAGCAAGCAAATATGGCACACCATTACCTACCATTTTAAATTTTGCTGACAATGTATCTTTTGGCAGAACTACAAACCACCTAGGTAGCGACTGAATAGCTAATGCCTCTGCAACACTTATTCTTCTTGCTTCGTATGGATGTAGATGAACCTCATTATTTCCATATGCCGCCGTAGGTGAATATCTCCATCTATGCAATCTTTTAAAAGATTTTCCCAATCTATCGCCCTCAGGAATTGTTTTAAATTTTTCCTTAGCTACGGTATTAAAAAAATCATTACCATTCGGATGATGGAGTACGTCATTTTGTCGAAACCAATATTCAACTGTCAGTTCCTTTATGATATTCTTAGGTGCTTCCAATTGTTTTTTTACAACAAATTCATTTGTTGTTGGCCATTCACATTTTTCTATGTCTTCCAAATTATATCTCTTATGTTTTCCAATTTCATAATAAATATTTTTCCCAAAACTTTTTCGTTTGAATCCTACCAATATCAATCTGTCTCGTCTTTGTGGAACTCCATATTCTAACGCATTTTCTATTGAATCAAATAGTGAATACCCTGCCCTATACAACTTTCTTTTCATTTTTTCATAAAAATCTTTATGTTTTTTTGTTTGATAAAGGCCCTTGACATTTTCCAATAAAAAGAAATCTGGTTTTCTACGAATTATCAAATTTACATAAACATTAGTTAATTGTCCGTTTTCTCCATTTTTCCCTTTATTTTTGCCCGCCGCAGAAAAATCTGGACATGGCGGACCGCCAATAAACCCTATTATCTTATTTTCCCGATTGTTATAATCCTCAAATGATTTATTCCAAAATTCATCATTCAAATACATTCTTACATCTTCATGGCTATACCCATATTTGCATTTATGTTTTTTATTCCTTCTAGCATATCTGTATGAATCCAAAAAAACTTTATTTTTTTCATTTACAAAAGCAATATTAAATCCAGCATCTTCAAATCCTAAATCTAAAAAACCTAAACCTGAGAAAAAAGAAAACACCTCTACGTCCATTTTCCATTACCTATTTCTAATATAAACACTGCATACATATATAACTTTAATCATCCTAGCCAAATCTTCCAAAGTAATTTAAAGTTAACACAAAGTCAAATTATATATAATTACAAAAATTAAGCATGAGATTTATCTACTAACATGGTATCATAATGCATCTGTCTCAACCTATCTCCACAATTTACTAAACGAAAATTTCTGAAATATTTCTAAGCAATCCATATTTACTATTCAAGTATTTGATATAAATTTTCTGTTCTCAAAGTGTAAAATATTTCTTATTAGATTTCTATTATCACAACAATTAGGAAATATTTATGTTTCCTAATCAAAATAATCTAACCAATGCACATTATTATAGAAATACATATTGCAAGTGCAAAGACAGAACTCCTAATATTTTTCTACATATGTATTGTACAAATAACTACATCTACTTTTCTAAAATTTTCAAATATAACTCCAATTTTTCTTCTGCCATTTTCTATTATATTTAACAATTCCCCCCTAAATTCTAGCAATTTTTCCCAATCAATACTTCCATCTTCTTTACAGAAACTATTAGAAAATTCTCTAACCAATCTATTGGTCGCTCTGTTATAGCTTTCTCTGTAATCAACAACATACTGTTCTGGCATAACTCCCATATATTCAATAATCTTTATATAAAAATCTTCATCTCCTGTCAATTTTTCCCAAAAGTATTTTCTAGCCAATTCCTGATACATTTTGGGTTTTCCTCTACCAGATTCCTTTTTTTCCATAACAATAACCAATATACGCCTCATATCTTGCTTTTGCTTGCTGTGCCAGTTTAGAAGCAGCTGTAAAATTCTGTTCCTGTCGTTTTTTACTGTCTGCATTAAATACTGACGGTCCACTTTTAACGGCTATGGCAGAAATTGTATTTGTCTCATTGTTCTGAATCATAATATAAATACCTTCTGCCAAGGCTTTATTTCCACCACTTGCAGCAATAGCAATCGGTTCAAAAAAGCAATTTCCAAAAATCGTTTCTTCACTAGAACTTACAAATGCTGTAAGCACCGAATCTACAATTTCAGGTGCACTCTGCATAGCCTTTGCACGGTATAAATACGGATTTTTACGTTTCATTACCTTCTGTATGTTTAATCCGTCTATCTTTTCAATTAACGTTCCATAAAATGTTTCCAAGGCAGAAGCAATCGCCTTAATCACAGTCTGTTCATCAGATGAATTATTTAATGGCATATAGATTTCCTCCTAACTCTATTGCATTTCTAATTTTGTTATGCACATTCGTACCTCTAAATCGCTTTGTCTGCACAAAAGCTGTTTGATTAGCTACGGAAAGTACAGCCTTTCCGATAGCTTCTGCTAATCCTACTGGTACAGCATTCCCTATTTGGCGATATTTTGCTGCTGTTGTTCCAGTAAATATCCAATCATTTGGAAATTGCTGAATTCGTGCATATTCTTTTACGCTTAACGGTCTATCTTGTGTAGGATGACACATCATCGTTGCTTTCTGAACAGGTGAAGTAACTACTGTTGGCGAAGGTTGATTATATGACAATCTCCTATAAAATCCAACTTTTCCACCCCCAGAGTTATATGCACCTCCCATGGCAATAGGAATAATATTCTCGGGTAGATCTCTCCAATTTCCACCTTCTGGAACACTTTTTAAAAATTTCAATCGTTCCTCACTTAATGTTGCACATTCTCCATAATCAAATTCTAAATCTTCTATTACGCTTCTAATGGTCTGCCACCGATATTCTTCACTCTGATGTATCGGAAAATGTGTAGGGATCGGTAAAAATATATCTTCATTATCGCGACTACCAATTAATACAAATCTTTCTCTAAATTGTGGAACACCGTAATTTACAGCATCAAGTACGCCATATACAGTTTTATATCCCAATTTAGCAAATTCCACTAAAATCACATCAAGCACTGTACCTAATTTCTGTTCAGGATCATCTTCATCCCTTTTAGCTACAGGCACATATTTCAACGGAGATGATATAATTCCTTTTACATTCTCCATCACGAAGAATCGAGGTCGTATATAATCAATCATACGAATAAAATCCATGAACAAACTACCTCTAGGATCATTTATCCCTAATCTTTTCCCTGCTGTTGAAAAAGGCTGGCATGGCGGTCCCCTACAAATAAGAAATGGTTCTCCTACAGATAATCCCGTAAGATCTAATAATTGCTGTGGATGTATGTTTCTAATGTCTCCAATCATTACATTATGATCATTAGCTCGCATAGTTTTCACGCATGTGACATCAAAGTCCTGACCAATCACAATATTCAATCCGGCTTTTTCTAAGCCAATATCCAATCCCATTGCTCCAGAAAACAAGGAAATCACATCTCTATTATTACCATACTTTCTGTAATTATTCAATATTTCTTCATTTTGCATTAAATTTTATCTCCATTACAATAAAATCTAACAACAACAAAGCAAGCCACAAAACCTACATAAATTAGATTTGTGGCTTATACTTTATTATAAAAAATTATTCAAACTCAATAGTTGCTGGCGGTTTGCTAGTGCAATCGTACATGACACGGTTGACACCCTTGACTTCATTGACGATGCGATTGGTTACTTTTTGGAGCACCTCCCATGGAAGCTGGGCGCTCTCTGCCGTCATAAAGTCGCTGGTCATGACGGCCCGCAGGGCAATGGCATAGTCATAGGTGCGGAAATCGCCCATAACGCCTACGGAGCGCATATTGGTCAGGGCGGCAAAATACTGTCCGAGATCCTTGTCTACGCCAGCCTTGGCTACCTCCTCACGATAGATAGCGTCTGCCTCCTGCACAATCTTTACCTTTTCAGCAGTTACCTCGCCGATAATGCGGATACCAAGTCCCGGTCCTGGGAATGGCTGGCGATTGACCAAATACTCTGGAATCCCCAGCTCGCGACCAGCCTTTCTGACCTCATCCTTGAACAACAGGCGCAACGGCTCGACAATCTCTTTAAAATCGACAAAATCCGGCAAGCCGCCGACGTTGTGATGAGATTTGATCACCGCAGACTTGCCAAGACCGCTCTCAATGACATCCGGATAGATAGTTCCCTGCACGAGAAAATCCACAGCTCCGATTTTCTTGGCTTCCTCCTCAAAAACTCGGATAAACTCCTCGCCGATAATCTTGCGCTTTTCCTCCGGCTCTGTCACGCCCTTCAGCTTTTCATAAAACCTATCCTGTACATTGACGCGGATAAAATTCAAATCGTACGGGCCGTCAGGGCCAAATACAGCCTCTACCTGATCGCCCTCGTCCTTGCGCAAAAGCCCGTGGTCTACGAATACGCAGGTAAGCTGCTTGCCGATAGCCTTGGACATAAGCACGGCCGCTACAGAGGAATCAACGCCGCCGGAGAGAGCGCACAATGCCTTGCCGCTGCCAATCTTTTCCTTCAACTGCTGGATGGTTGTCTCCACAAAGGAATCCATCCGCCAGTCACCAGCACAATGGCACACGTTATAGACAAAGTTTTTCAGCATCTTGGCGCCTTCTACTGTATGCAGCACCTCTGGATGGAACTGCACGGCATACAAGCCCTCTGCCTCATTTTCCATGGCAGCCACAGGGCATACAGGCGTGCTGGCTGTTACCGTAAATCCCTCCGGCGCTTTGGCTATATAGTCCGTATGGCTCATCCAGCAGACAGTTTCCTCGGCTACGTCCTGAAAGAGCTTGGAGCCTGTCGGTGCTATCTTCACCTGAGTCTTGCCGTATTCGCTGACAGGAGCAGTTTCGACCTGTCCGCCCAAAAGGTGCGCAATAAGCTGAGAACCATAGCAGATGCCCAGTACAGGCACTCCCAATTTGAATACTTCGGTGCTAATGGTCGCAGAATCGGCAGTATACACGCTGTTCGGGCCGCCGGTAAAGATAATTCCCTTGAGATTCTTCATCGCCTTGATTTTTTCCAGGCTCAAAGTATTCGGATGTACCTCGCAATACACATTACATTCGCGCACTCGGCGCGCAATCAACTGGTTGTACTGACCGCCAAAATCCAGGACAATAATCATTTCATTAGTCACTCTTTATATTCCTCCCCACATGGTTCCTCGAAATTTATCTCCCATGCTTGACAGCAAGGGATTTTCGGCAATATTTCATCTAATTATATCAAAAAAAGTAGGCGCTATCAATGCTAGTCGCTGGCTTCAATTTCCCATTGACAGACTAAATCCTCGACGGCATTTCTAGCCGTATCATAGCCAAAGCCCTTCATGCAAAGATGCTGATACATCTTCTGCCTGTCCGCACCTGCCTTATACTTGCGGCTGATAACCTTATAGGCTGCCTGATACTCACGCTCTGCCGTATCGGCAGGCACAAAGCTCTGAATCAAATCGCTGTCATATCCCTGCTGGCGGAGCTTCGCCACAATCTGCCGCAGGCTGTAGCTCGTGTTCTGATACATATTCTCAAGCCTGCGCTGACAGCCAGCCTCCTCCTGCACAAAATGCTTTTCCTTCAGCCAGTCTATAGTCGTCTGAATTTCCTCATCGCTGTATTCCTTGCGCTGCAACTTTTCCGTCAGACGCTTGATGCTTTGGTCGCTGCGCGCCAAAAAATCCACCGCCTTGGCTTTGCATGATGGCTTAGGACGCTTGCTCTTGGCTTGTTTCTCTGACACTGGCATCAGTCCTCAGCCCCTCTAGCCTTTTTGGCGGGAGAATTTAGCCTTTGCATGACATCCTCGCTTTTGAGCATTTCATAGAGCTTGCCCTCGATTTCTGCCATCAGCTCAGGCTGATTGCGCAGAATCTCCTTTACTGTGTCCTTGCCCTGTCCAAGGCGGTTGCCGTTGTAAGAGTACCAAGAGCCACTCTTGTTGAGAATGTCCAAATCAGAGGCTATGTCTATCAGGCTGCTTTCCTTGGAAACTCCCTCGCCATACATGATGTCAAATTCTGCGACCTTGAAAGGAGGCGCTATCTTGTTTTTGACTACCTTGACCCTCGTTCTATTGCCGAGAAGGGTCGTGCCCTGCTTGACCACATCAAACTTGCGCACATCAAGACGGACGGAAGAATAAAATTTCAAAGCCCTGCCGCCGGTAGTGGTCTCAGGATTGCCGTACATAGTGCCAACCTTTTCACGAATCTGATTGATAAATATCGCCGTGGTCCTCGACTTGCTGATAATGCCTGTGAGCTTGCGCATGGCCTGGCTCATCAAGCGAGCCAAAAGTCCGACATGGGCATCACCCATATCGCCCTCGATTTCAGCCTTTGGCACCAATGCCGCTACAGAGTCTACAACAATAATGTCGATAGCGCCGCTTCTCACCAGTGCCTCGACGATTTCTAGCGCCTGCTCGCCGGTGTCAGGCTGGGAAACCAGCAGATTGTCAATATCCACGCCAAGATTTCGAGCATAAACAGGGTCTAAGGCGTGCTCTGCGTCAATAAATGCCGCTACGCCGCCCTGACGCTGTGCCTCGGCAATCATATGCAGCGTTACGGTAGTCTTACCGGAGGATTCAGGGCCATAAATCTCAATAATGCGCCCTCTAGGTATGCCGCCTACGCCAAGGGCAATATCCAGCGGCAAAATGCCCGTGGAGATAACCTCCACATTCATGTTGGCAGCCGCATCGCCAAGGCGCATGATAGCGCCCTTGCCATAATCCTTTTCTATCTGCTTCAGAGCGTTCTTTAGCGACTCTTCTCTCTCATTATCCATATGCAAAAATCTCCTTACTGTCAAACAAATTATAATCCCTACATCATTTTCTTTCATTATTATAACAAACAAAAGTTTTTTAGGCAAGCGGAATTTATAATATTTTTCACATTCTGTTCTATTTATATTTAATATAATAATAAAGGACAGCGCCCTCGGCTCTTCCGATGAAAAGCCAAAGGCACTGCCCCATCACGCTATCATGCACAGCCCAAAGAGAGCCTGCACGTAAAGCCCATATTTGATTACATATAATCCTTAGGCGTTTTCTTCTTCTCGGTTTTGCGAATACCCAAGGACTTGGCAATATACTCCGTCATGACATAGAATGCCGGAATAATGAATATCGCCAGACCAGTAGCAAAGAGCATGCCGCCTACTACTGCCACGCCCATGCCGTTACGGGCTGCAGCGCCAGCACCTGTTGCGGTAGCCAGCGGCAGACAGCCGATAATAAAGGCAAAGGAAGTCATGAGTATCGGACGCAGGCGAAGTCCTGCCGCCTCGATGGCTGCCTTCAATGGATTCATGCCTACGTCAACACGGATTTTGGCAAACTCTACAATCAGGATTGCATTTTTAGCTGCCAAACCGATAATCATGATAACGCCAATCTGCATGTATACGCTGTTCTGCAAGCCAGCATTTGGCACGCCGTCCAAAGCCTCCACAATAGACATGAAATACTCCGAGAACAATGCGCCAAACACGCCGACAGGTACGGAAAGCAATACCGCAAACGGCACGCTCCAGCTTTCATACAGAGCTGCCAAGCAAAGGAATACGAAAACCAATGCCAATGCCAATACCTGTCCAGTAGAGCTGCTGCTCTTTTGCTCCTCACGAGCCTGGCCGGACCACTCAATGCCATAGCCATCAGAGGCAACTTCCTTTACTACTTCTTCGATAGCAGCCATCGCCTGTCCAGAGGAATAGCCGTTGCCAGCATTACCCTGAATGGTGATAGATCGTGAGCCATTGAAGCGGCTGATCGTGCTCGCACCAGTAGTCTCTCTAGGCTTCAGCAAGGAATCAAGCGGCACATTCTGACCAGTATTGCTGCGGACATACATAAAGCGCATGCCCTCTACGCTGCTGCGGAAGCTCTCATCTGCCTGTACCACTACCTTGAAGGTACGGCCAAACTCATTGTAGTCATTTACCTGGCTGCCGCCATAGAAAACCTGCATAGCGGTGAAGACATCAGACATGCTGACACCCATCGCCTTAACCTTTTCTCTATCAATATCATATTGGTAAACAGGAGAATTGATCGAGAAGGTAGAACGCACGCCCTGCAGCTCAGGACGCTGGTTCGCTGCTGCCAAAATTTTCTTGGTGACCTGATCCAGTTCCTCATCAGTATGGCCAGACAAATCCTGCAGCTCCATCTGCCAGCCGCCTACCGTACCAAGGCCTGGCAAAGCAGGCATGTTGAAGGCGATTACTCTAGCCTCCGGCGTAACCTGAGCACCAATGCCAAAGGTCTTGCCGATAATAGCATCAATTTGAGTCTCAGGCGTGGTTCGTTCATCCCAGTTTTTCAAGCCTATGAACATCGCGCCAGCACTGGATTTGCCGCTGAACGCCATAATATCAAAGCCCGGAATGCCCATTACGCTATCCACGCCCTCAACCTGCTGCATAGCGCCAGACAGCTTCTGAATGACCTTTTCAGTCTGGTTGAGTGAAGCGCCTTCTGGCAGGTTGACAGCTACAGCATAGTAGCCCTGGTCCTCGTTTGGCACGAAGGTAGAAGGCACTACCTTGTACAAAAGTCCTGTCAGACCACAGACAATGATGATAAACACCAAGGCAAGCTTGATATGGCCGATAAACCAGCCAACCACTCCCTGATACTTCAAACGGGCACGATTGAATGCCTCGTTGAACTTGAAGAAGAAGCGGCCGAGCAAGCCCTCATCATCTTCCTTGGCATGCGGCTTTAAGATAGTCGCACACAGGGCAGGAGTCAGCGTCAGCGCGATAAAGGCTGACAAAGCCATGGAAATAGCAATGGTCAGGGCAAACTGGCGATACAGCACGCCCATCATGCCGCCCAGGAAGGCTACAGGCACGAATACCGCTGCCAATACAAAGGCGATAGCGACTACAGGTCCCTGTACCTCGTCCATGGCACGCTCGGTTGCATCAATAGGATTCAAGCCCTTTTCCATATGAGCTTCGACATTCTCGATAACAACGATAGCATCATCAACTACCAAGCCGATAGCCAATACCATGGCAAACAGGGTCAGGGTATTGATTGAAAATCCCAAGAAAGTAAAGGCAATAAATGTACCAATCAAGGACACTGGTACTGCCAACAGAGGAATCAAGGTTGCACGCCAATTCTGCAGGAAGATAAATACTACCAGCACAACCAGCAGCAATGCCTCGACAAATGTCTCAACAACCTCCTTGATAGAGGCACTGATAAACTTGGTGCTATCTACGATTTCACTAGCCTTTAAGTCAGGCGGAAAATCCTTTTCGGCCTCCGCCATGATTTTCTTAACCTCGGCTACCGTGGTCATGGCATTGGCATCACTGGTAAGCTGAATACCAAAGCCCAAAGCCTCCATGTTGTTGTAAGCCGTGCCAAAATTATAATCCTCAGCGCCAGTCTCAACACGAGCTATATCCTTGATGCGGACATACTGTCCATCATTGGTGGCTCTGAGAATAATATCGCCAAATTCCTCTGGCGTGGTCAAACGGCCGTCAATCTTGCCCGTAGCCTGCTTTTCCTGGCTCTCTGCCAATGGAGGCGCACCTACAGTACCGGCTGGAGCCTGAACATTCTGCTCGTTGATAGCTGCCACAATATCAGAAGATGTGATATTCAGCTCCGACATCTTATCCGGATTTACCCAAATACGCATGGAATGATCTGCACCAAATACCTGTACAGAACCTACGCCGCTAACACGCTTGATCTTATCCAGCAGATAAATATCCGCATACGTCTTCATCCATACTCGATCATAGGTCTTGTTTGGAGAATACATGGCAATCATCAATGCCATATCGTTGGAAGACTTGCTGGTGACAACGCCCACATTCTTAACCGAATCCGGCAGACTGGCATTGGCAATAGCAACGTTGTTCTGAACCTTTACGGAGTCCATATCGCCATCCGTGCCAAGCTCAAACACGACGTTCAAACTATAACGTCCGGAATCCGCTGATGTGGAGGACATATAGTCCATGCCCTGAGTACCGTTTACCTGCTGCTCGATAACCTGGGCAACAGTATCATTTACCGTCTTGGCATTCGCACCTACATAAGTAGTGCTTACCGAAATTGACGGCGGTGAAATCTGCGGATACTGTGCTATTGGCAGCTGAACCGCTGACAGCACGCCGATAATGACAATCAGCAATGATATAACTATTGCAAATATCGGCCTATGTATAAAAAACTTAGACAAGTGGACGCCTCCTTACATATTATTTTCAGTCAGAGAGAAGCCCATATCCTCCGGTGTTACAGTGGTAACATTCATGTCCATGCCCTCAGTCAGGGAGGTGAGGCCTTCTACCACAACCTGCTCATTGCCAGTAAGGCCGCCGTTGACAACATAGTAGCTGCCTACCTTGGTGCCCAGCTCTACATTGACAGCCTTGGACTTGCCGTCATCACCGACAATCATGACAAAGGACTTGCCTAGGAGCTGCTGAACAGCCCTCTCAGGCACCAGCTTGGCATTGTGGAGCGTATCGCCTACCAGCTTGGCCCTAGCGAACATGCCCGGCACTAAAATGCCATTCGGATTGTCGAACTGAGCCTTAACGATCAATGAGCCAGAATTATCCTGCATAGCACGGTCTACCTCTACAATATGACCATCTACAGGATAATCAGAGCCGTCGCTAAGCTCAATGCGCACGGATTTGCTAGGCAATGCATGGCCAGGCGTAACATTTGCGCCTACATACTTCAGATATTCGCTTTCACTGATGCTGAACTGCACGAATACAGGATTGCTGGAACCAATGGTTACGAGTACGGTGTTGCCCGCAGCAGCATAAGTTCCCTCAGCCACATCATCAACTGCCAGCTTGCCGCTCATAGGAGCATAAACCACGGTATCATCAAGATTCTTCTGTGCCTGCTCTACCAAGGCTGCCATAGCATTGACATTGGCCTGCTGTGCCTGAGCCTGTGCGCGCATAGTGGTGACAGTCTGCTCGGAAACAGCTGCCGAAGCCAAAAGCTGCTCATTGCGCTGCAAGTCAATTAGGCTGTTGTTGTAGGTTGCCTGTGCCTGTGCCAAATTTGCCTGAGCCTGCAAGAGCGCAGCCCTATAGGTGCGGTCATCAATTCTGTACAGAGCCTGCCCCTCGCTTACATATTCTCCGCCCTTGACATACTTGGCAATAACAGTGCCAGATACTCTGGACTGCACCTTTACCTCATCCTTGCCCTTGACAGAGCCAGCATACTCAAGCTCCAATGGAGTGTCCTGCACCAGAACCTGCATGGCCTTTACCTGCGTACCGCCAGCCATTTTCTGAGCTTGCTGGCCTCCCATGCCGCTAAACATAGCAACTGCCGCAGCGACAATTACGATAATAACTGCCCCTGCTAACAGCTTTCCTTTCATAGATAACAAATCTACCTACCTCCCATAATAATATTTCGAACATAAAACCAAAGACAAACATCCCCATATATGATACATTTGGCAAGAATAAAAGTCAATATAGATATACGGGGGCTATCAAACCACTTTATAGTATAAATGTTTTTTATGAAAAAACCTTGAAAAAGCGACACATCTGCCACTTATTCTTTATCCAAATCGATAACCTCCAAATCATCAGGAACGTATACATTACCCTGAAAATACTTGGCACATTCAGCACCGTATTCAGCCTTGCGGGTAGCCAAGGTCTTGTCCTCTGTATGGTAGAGCACGACATTCTTTACGCCCAGCTCCTGAGCCAGCTCGCCTGCTTCCTTGGAGGTACTGTGATTCTTCTCATAAGGCTTGAACCTGTCCCTGTCGCCGTACTTGCAAAATGCCTCGGACAAAAGCCAGTCAGCACCTTGGGCATACTGGAGGCATTTGGAATTGTACGGCTCATCGCCAAGACAGGTGAGCACCTGTCCGTCATCGGCAAATTCCATACGATAGCCAAACTGCTTTGCCTTGGTGGAGAAAATATCAAAGGCTGTCAGCGTAAGCTGTGGCAGCTTCACCGTTTCTCCGTCCTTGACCTCTTGAATGAGAATATCCCTGCCAACATTTGCCAAATCCTTTTTTTTCAGCATCATGGTGCACATCTTGTCAAGCATATCAGCCACTACGTCATGGCAATAAATATGAAGCTGTCCATGATACTTGCCGGTATTCATCAGGGAAGCAATCTTGCGTATCATCCAGACAACGCCAAGGATGTGGTCAGTATGTCCATGAGTAACAAACATATGATGGATGCGGCTGTAATACGCTCCTGCCAGCTCCATCTGGCGCAAAATGCCATTGCCGCCGCCTGCGTCAGTCATAAACAGCTCGCCGTCAGGCAGCTCTATCAAAAAGCAGGTATTGAAAATCTTTGTTACCATGGCATTGCCAGTTCCCAGCATGATTAACTTCTTCATATTTATCTCTCCTCATCGTACAAAAAATTCTGCGACTCTCTTATTATAACCCCTAAATTGTTAAAAGAAAATGCTTTTGCATTTTCTTATTATCTCATGCACCCATCACTCGCAATTGGTCAAAAAAAAAGAAGCAGTCACGCTTCTTTTTTGATACGCTTGCTTAAAATTTCTAAAGCTTGACGGGCTGCCTGTTGCTCAGCCGCCTTTTTACTTGGACCCTTACCTGTTCCTAAAACTTCGTTATTAAGTCTCACAGCAAACTCAAACACCTTGGCATGGTCTGGACCGCTTGCTGACAAAAGCTCATATATCACGTGATTGTCAGCCTTGCGCTGTACCAGCTCCTGCAGCATGGTCTTGTAGTCCCTGACCTTGGTGCTGCCATCCTCTACCTTGGTGAGATGATCCTCAAGCTGCCTCAGCACGTAGCCCTGTGCCTTTTCCCAGCCCTGATCCATATAGATAGCGCCGATTACAGACTCAAAAGCATCCTCTAGTATAGAGGAGCGCCTGCGTCCGCCAGATGTTTGCTCTCCATGTCCTAACAACAGGTAATCTCCCAAATGCAGCTCCGCTGCCCTGCTGGACAGGCTGGCTTCGCACACCACCGCTGCCCTCGCCTTTGTCAGATCACCCTCTGGAAGTCCAGGAAAATGATTAAAGAGATAGGTGCTGATAGCAAGCTCCAGCACCGCATCTCCCAAAAATTCCAAGCGCTCATTATGCTGTACCTTGGTCCTCGCCTCGTTGGCATACGAAGTATGGGTCAAGGCCTGATGCAGCCAGCCGATATGACGAAAGGTCACGCCCAAGCGTTTGGATAATTCCTCCAAACGTCTGCGACGCTCGGCTGTAATCCGATCATTTACCCGATCATTCATAACAAAACACTTCAACTCTAATTCATTTCCTTATAATCAATAGTTGTGAACTAGCCATCGTCTAAAGCCAATTGGCTTCCTGCTTCATCAACCTCGCAACCTACTATCTCCACAGGCGTTAATTCGGACAGTCCCTGCCCTATGTATTATTTAGTCTTGGCTGCCTTAGCCCGCCGTCTAAAGCCAGCGTAATTGCGGCAGCCGTCTTTTCAATTATTCTGCATACTTCTTCAATACCAGGCAGGCATTGTGACCGCCAAAGCCAAAGTTATTGGAAATAGCCGCACGGACAGTCTTTGCCTTTGCTTTGTTTGGCACATAGTCCAAATCTAGTCCTTCATCCGGAGTCTCGTAGTTGATAGTAGGAGGCAGCATATCGTTTTTTACTGCCAAGGCAGTAGCAATAGCCTCCACGCCGCCAGCCGCACCCAAAAGATGTCCGGTCATCGACTTGATGGAGCTTACGGACACATCCTTGGCAGCCTCGCCCCATACGGTCTTGATGGCCTCGGTCTCGCCACGGTCATTAAGCTGGGTAGAAGTGCCATGCGCATTTACATAATCAACCTCGGCTGGTGCAAGACCAGCATCCTTCAATGCCAAAGCCATGCACTTTGCCTGCATCTCGCCATGAGGGGCAGGACTGGTGATATGGTATGCATCAGAATTAGAGCCATAGCCAGCAACCTCGGCATAGATATGCGCACCACGCTTCTGGGCATGCTCCAAGGTCTCTAATACCACTATGCCGGCACCCTCGCCCATGACAAAGCCGCTGCGGGTCGCATCAAACGGACGGGAGGCATGCGCCGGGTCATCATTATGATCCATGCACAACGCCTTCATCGCACAGAAGCCTGCCACAGCAGCAGGAGAAATGCTTGCCTCCGTACCGCCAGCCAGCATTACATCTGCCTCGCCGCGCTGCAGTACGCGGAAGGCATCACCGATATTATTCGTGCCTGTAGCGCAAGCCGTAACCACGCAGCTACTTGGTCCTTTCAGGCCAAAAGCAATCGAAACGTGCCCTGCCGCCATATTGCCAATCATCATCGGAATGAAGAAAGGACTGATGCGGGAAGGTCCCTTGGCAAAGAGCTTCTCATACTGACCATGCATGGTCTCGATGCCGCCGATGCCGCTGCCAACATACGTACCTATTCTCTCCAGATTTTCCTGCTCCAGCTCCAGCTCGGCATCTTCGATAGCCAGCTTGGCTGCTGCCATGGCGAACTGTGCATAGCGGTCGATACGCTTTGATTCCTTCTTGTCCATATAATCGGCTGGGTCAAAATCCTTGACCTCGCCAGCGACCTGTGCCTTGTATTCTGTTGCATCGAAGCGGGTAATTTTATCAATACCATTCTTTCCGGACATCATGGCATCCCAAAATGCCTCTTTGCCGATACCTACAGGGCTTACAACGCCCACACCGGTAATAACAACGCGATTAGACAAAAATAACACCTCTCTATTCAAATTAAATAGCTGCCAGCTCTGCCTGCAGCTGCTGGAAAATCTCTTCAACGGTCAAAATCTTGTCGATTGTAGGCAGATACTCGCCAGTAAATACAAGACCAGTCTCTACATCTCCCTGCTGGGCACGGCTCAAAGCACGTATGATGCAGAAATTGTGCTTGCACGCCTTGAGACAGTTGTCACACTTGGTCGGCGGTACAGCGCCCTCCATGATGCGTTCAGCCCATGGGTTGCGGACAGCACGCCCCGGCAAGCCTACAGGGCTGTGGATAACCACTACGTCCTCCGGCTTGGCCTTCAGATAAAAATTCTTTAGCGCAGGAGCACTGTTGGCCTCCACGCTGGCAGCAAAACGGGAGCCCATCTGCACGCCGCTTACGCCCATGTTTATTAAATCAGCAATGTCCTGACCATGCAGAATGCCACCGGCGGCAATCACAGGAATATCCACGGCAGCCACTATATCAGGAATAATATCCTTGATGGACTGGTCTGTGCCTAGGTGTCCTCCTGCCTCCTTGCCTTCTACCACAATGGCAGCTGCGCCAAGACGCTGAGAAATTTTCGCTAATTTTACTGATGATACAATTGGAACTACAGGCGTGCCAGAAGCCTTGCCTAGGGCAAAAATATCCCTCGAAAAGCCTGCTCCTGCCACTACCAGGTCAATACCCTCGTCAATAGCCGTATTTACCATTTCAGCAAACTTCTTTGCTGCAAACATGATGTTGATGCCAATAATCCCCTTGGTCAGAGACCTAGCCATCTTTATTTCATAACGCAGTTCCTTCGGAGTCATGCCAGAGGCAGCAATCAAACCTATGCCACCCTGATTTGCCACAGCCGCCGCCAAGGCGCCAGTGGACAAACGAATAGCCATACCACCCTGCATGATTGGAACTCTTGCAATCTTAGTACCAATCTTTAGTTCAGGAAGCTTCAAACTTATTCCTCCATTCTTAGGCCACTTGCCTTTGTCAGAAAATCCCGCGAAATACATCACGGGACTTTCCCAAAGGTAAGACACTAATTATTTGTTCTGGTCAATGTAGGAAACAACGTCCTGAACGGTCTTAATCTTCTCTGCAGCCTCATCAGGAATCTCGATGCCGAACTCCTCCTCGAAGGCCATAATGAGCTCTACGATATCCAGGGAATCAGCACCCAGGTCATCAATAAAGGTAGACTCGATAGCAACCTCGTCTGGCTCAACGCCCAACTGATCAACTACGATATCTCTTACTTTCTCAAAAGTAGACATGTATGTTTCACCTCCTCATAACAGTTCTCTATATATCTTTATTACATAACCATGCCGCCATCAACATTGATGACCTGGCCTGTAATATAAGATGCACAATCAGAAACCAGGAACAGCACTGCATTGGCTACCTCCTCAGGCTTGCCAGGACGCCCCATCGGAATGCCTGCTACCATGGCATCCTTTACCTTGTCGGAAAGAACGGCAGTCATATCGGTTTCGATAAAGCCCGGCGCTACCATGTTCACGGTAATGCCGCGGCTCGAAAGCTCCTTGGCCATGGACTTGGAAAAACCAATGAGTCCTGCCTTGGCAGCCGCATAATTGGCCTGGCTGATATTGCCGGTAAGGCCGACTACGGAAGTCATATTCACAATCCGGCCATAACGCTTCTTCATCATCAGCTTGGTCACAGCCTTGGTACAATAATAAGCACTCTTCAGATTCGTATTGAGGACAGCGTCCCAATCCTCTTCCTTCATGCGCATCAACAGATTGTCCCTCGTAATACCGGCATTATTTATCAATATATCCAAGCCGCCAAGCTCGTCTACCACGGTCTTAATCATAGCATCCACAGCCTGTCCGTCAGATACATCAGCCTGAACAAGGATTGCCTTGCCGCCCTCTGATTCAATCATCGACTTGACTTCCTCGGCAGCAGCGGTATTGCCAGCATAGTTAATGGCAACGGCTGCGCCCTCCTTGGCAAGGCGCAGGGCAATCGCGCGTCCTATACCGCGAGAACCGCCTGTTACGAGTGCAACTTTACCCTCTAAGAGCATATTAGCGAACCTCCCTGAAATAGTCAAGAGCTTTTTCCAAAGAAGCTACATCTTCTACATTAAGACTCTTGATAGTCTTGTCAATACGGCGGTTGAATCCGCAAAGAGTCTTGCCCGGACCTGCCTCCAGCAGGGTATCTGCGCCAAACTCCTTCATGCGGGCAACACAGTCCTCCCAAAGCACTGGGCTGGCAGCCTGAGCGACCAGGCTTGCCTTGATGTCATCAGCCTTGGTGAGAATCTCGGCATTGACATTGGCAACTACAGGAATCTCCGCATCAGAGATTGTAACCTTGTCCAGCTCTACAGCCAGCTTCTCAGCAGCAGGCTTCATCAGCGTGCTGTGGAACGGAGCGCTTACAGGCAGGATAACTGCCTTCTTGGCACCAGCCGCCTTCAGCTCCTCTACAGCCAGCTCTACGCCCTTGGTAGCGCCAGCAATGACAATCTGTCCCGGACAGTTGAAGTTTACTGCCTGAACAGGGCTTTCGCTAGAAACCTGCTGACAAATCTCGACTATCTTGTCGCGTTCTACGCCGATAATGGCAGCCATGCCGCCCTCGCCTACCGGAACAGCCTCCTGCATATAAGCGCCTCTCTTGTGCACGAGGGCAACTGCATCCTGAAAGTCTAGCACGCCCGCTGCTACCAGGGCAGAATACTCGCCCAGGCTGTGTCCGCCGGTAATATCAGGCTGAACACCATTTTCCTTCAAAATTTCGTTGGCGATGCAGCTAATGGTCAAAATAGCTGGCTGAGTATTGGCAGTCAGCTTCAGGTCATCCTCAGGACCTTCAAAGCACATCTTCATGATGGAATAGCCAAGAGCCTCATCGGCTTCCTTGAACATCTTCTTTGCTACATCATAGTTGTCATAGAAATCCTTGCCCATGCCAACCTTCTGTGCCCCCTGTCCTGGGAATACAAAAGCTAATTTACTCATCTTTACCTCTTTCTTGTTACGTCAGCCTGTCCAAAACGAGCAGGCCGAGAGCTATAATCCCTAATACACGCTCTCTAATTGCAATCCATAGGAAAAATTATTTTAACGTATTATGAATCTTTTCGTCCACTGCCGCAATGCCTCCGACCAACTCCTCGATGATGGTAGCGACAGGCTTGATTTCATGGAACATACCGCTGATCTGACCGATCATCACAGAGCCATTCTCCACATCGCCCTGGTGCGTAGCCATATTCAGCCTGCCTGCGCCAAACTTCTCCAGCTCCTCGACAGAAGCATGGTTATTTTCCATCTCGGTATACTCACGCGTCATCTTATTGGCGATAACGCGAACCGGATGCCCTGTGGAACGACCGGTAACGACAGTAGAACGATCCTTCGCCTTCAAAACCAGGTTCTTGTAATTTGGATGCGCAATGCACTCCTCAGATACCACGAAGCGCGAACCCATCTGCACGGCAGATGCGCCCAAGGCGAAGGCAGCCATCATGCCGCGGGAATCGCCAATGCCGCCTGCGCCGATAACTGGCACATCGACAGCATCTACCACCTGCGGCACCAATGCCATGGTCGTAATCTCTCCTACGTGTCCGCCAGACTCAGTGCCCTCGGCAATAACGGCATCTACGCCAGAACGCACCAAGCGCTTTGCCAAGGCAACAGAAGCCACGACAGGGATAACCTTCGTCCCTACCTCCTTCAAGGCTGGCAGATACTCGGCAGGATTTCCTGCACCCGTGGTAACTACGGCTACGCGCTCATCAATTACCACTTCCATAACCTCTTTAACAAAAGGAGACATCAGCATGATGTTTACGCCGAACGGCTTGTCAGTCCATTTTTTTGCCTTCTGAATCTCTGCGCGCAAAATGTCAGGAGGCATATGTCCTGCGCCAATAATGCCAAGACCGCCGGCATTGGATACGGCAGAAGCTAATTCAGCAGTACCAATCCATGCCATACCGCCCTGAAATATTGGATATTTAATATTTAATAATTTACATATTGGATTCTGTTCAAACATCTTAATCCTCCTTAGACCATCTGATAATGCAGGATGCCCATGTCAGGCCAGCACCAAAACCAGACAGCGCTATGATGTCTCCCTTTTTAAACCGCTTGGCCGCAGCAGCCTCTGCCAAAGCAATCGGAATACATGCTGCCGACATATTGCCATACTTGTGAATATTCACAATCACCTTGTCCATCGGCATGGACAGGCGCTTGGCTGCGGATTCGATAATGCGTATATTGGCCTGATGAGGCACGAGCCAGTCAATCTTCTCCTGCGGCATATCAATCTTTGCCAAGGAATTTTTAACGGTCTTGCCCATTGCCTTCACGGCAAACTTGAATACATCACGGCCATTCATGTGAATCAGGTTTAATTTCTGATCTATAGACTCCTTGCTGACAGGCATCAGGCTGCCGCTGGAAGGAATCTGGATGGCATCGCCGCCAGAACCGTCACTGCCCAAATCAAAGCTCAGGATGCCATAGCCTTCCTCAACCTCGCCGAGCACCGCCGCACCAGCACCGTCGCCGAACAATACGCAGGTATTGCGATCCTCCCAATTTATGTACTTGGAAAGAGTCTCTGCACCAATTACCAAAGCCTTCTTATAAGCTCCGGTCTCAATAAATTGCGCCGCCACGCTGGCAGCATAGGCAAATCCGGAGCAGGCTGCAGACAAGTCAAAGGCGGCTGCATGCTTGGCTCCTAGAAGATTCTGAATCATACAGGCAGTAGACGGAATAACCCTGTCAGAGGTCAAGGTAGCCACAATAATCAAATCCAAATCCTCGGCAGCTACGCCAGCATCAGCCAAGGCATTCTTGGCAGCCTTCAGTGCCAAATCAGACATAGGCTGATCGTCCTCAGCTATACGGCGCTCCTTGATACCGGTTCTCTCCACAATCCATTCATCACTGGTTTCTACAATCTTCTCCAGATCTGCATTGGTCATTATTTTTTCAGGAACATAAAAGCCAGTTCCTAGAATACCTGCATTACAAAGTTTCGCTGTCATTCGCTAGCAACTCCTCCTCTGCGATACTGTCACGGATATGACCCGTAACATCATTCTTCACGCACTCTATAGCAACGCCGATGGCACTGCATATGGCCTTGGCGTTGGAAGAACCATGACATATAATACAACAGCCGTTGACACCCAATAGAGGTGCACCGCCGTATTCGGAAACATCCAGCCGCTTAGCCAGCTTTTTCAATGCCGGCATAACCAGCACTGCGCCTAGCTTGGCGAAGATGCCTCCTTGCTTGATTGCATCCTTAATTAACTGGAACAAGGTTACAGCCAGCCCTTCTGCAAATTTTAGCACAATATTGCCAACAAATCCATCACAAATTACAACATCTGCCTTGCCTGTCGGAATATCGCGTCCCTCAATGTTGCCGATGAAGTTCACATCCCTTGCCTGCTTCAGCATGGGATAGGTAGCCTGAACCTTCTTATTGCCCTTGGTTTCCTCCTCGCCGATGTTCAAAAGTCCGACAGTCGGATTCTCCAAGCCGTAAACATACTTGCTAAAAATCGAACCCATCATCGCCATCTCTGTCAAATCCCTTGGCTTGGAGTCCACGATGGCTCCAGAATCCAAAAGCAGGGCTATGCCATGAGTAGAAGGCAGCGGGGTAGCAATGGATGGACGGTCAATGCCCTTGATCATCTTCAGAAACATCTTGGCTGCCACCGTGGCAGCACCCGTACTGCCAGCCGATACAACGCCATCACATTCACCGCTCTTTACAAGCTTGGTAGCAACTACCAGGCTGGCGTCCTTTTTGTGACGAATAGCCTCCACGGGATGCTCGCCCATCTCTATGGCCTGGCTGGCATGATGCACGATCAGCCGCGGCTCGTCCTTGGCACCATTTTGCTCCAGCTCGGCATTAATTCTATCCTGATCGCCGACCAGGACTATTTCACACTCATATTTGCGGACGGCTTCAATCGCACCCATAACAATTTGCGCTGGTGCATAGTCGCCTCCCATTGCATCAACTGCAATTCTCACAAAAATGCCTCCTAATTTACCTCTGCCAGAGACACCATAATGAATTTAGCCCGAAAAACCTCTTGCTTTTCATTTCTGGTCTTGACCCAGACAAAGAACTTGTTACTTCTCTGCTTGACTACCTCAGCCTTGGCTATCAGCATTTCTCCTACCTTGACAGGAACCTTGTACTTGATATTGGCTACGCCCGTAACAGCCATGGGCGAATCAATAAGCGCCAGAGCCAGCGAGTTGGCCTGCGAAAAAATATAATGCCCCTTGGCAATCTTGTTCCTGGCAAATACCATATCCTCGGTTATCTTCAACAGTGATATGCCGGAATGACCCCTCTCAAGGTCTATAACGTCCCCTACCACTTCTGTTTTTTCCAATGCCGTTATATTATTTTGGGCTTTTTCTGCCACCTGGCGAATACGCTCCCGAACTTCCGGAATCCCCAGCTCCATCCGATCCAGGCGGATGGTCTGTATGCTGACTCCGAACAGCTCTGCCAGCTCTTCGTCCGTCAGGAAAGGCTTTTCCTGCACCTGACGCACAAGGATTTCATGTCTTTCTTTTTTTTTCATTCTTGCCATCTTTTTCACCCGTACATAAAAACACGACATGTGGGGAAGCAAAATCATGTACCCCATATGTCATTGTGAACGTACCCCAACCTATAGGGGTGGAAACTTCCTGCTTCAATGACAACAGCGCCGATGGCTCTAGAAAGCCGAGGCGTCTTATACTATCTCCACAGACGTAGCCTTCCGTGCGACCCACGGTATTTTATTAAAAATTAGTACCAGCTCATATAACTTGATTGCAATTATACAAAATTATATGGAAAAAGGCAAGTCCCAAAATACAAAATTTGAAAAACAATTCACAAGCTGCATATCATCTTTACGACCATTATAATAAAAAATCCCTATTTAGTACAGTATTTTTTCCCAAGGCTCACGAGTCAGGCATGCTGGAAGAATAGGCATCTATTTGTTTATATGCGCTTAGGCATGGCTGCTATAATGAATTGCAAAGTAAAATGAGCAGAATTTCCAGCTCGAAAGCGGAAATCTGCTCATATTACTCAATTATTCGGCTGCGGAAATAACTTCCTTGCCATCATAGTAACCACACTCTGTGCAAACATGATGAGGCAACTTTGGCTCATGACACTGTGGGCATGCCACATAGTTAGGAACCTCCAACTTCCAGTTAGCACGACGGGAATCACGACGAGCCTTGGACATTTTACGCTTAGGTACTGCCATTTCAGGATACACCTCCTTAAATTATCTTTGACATACTCCCCACGGCTAAAGCCAAGGGATTCTAGGATATTAGCGAACCTTGCCTGCCGAAACGGCAGGTCTTACGAGTTCTCTCCACAATGGACAATGCCCTGCCCATACACTTCATACTAACATATCCTTTATCTTTTGTCCACCTTCAATTGCCTACGCAAATTCGGTGGACGTGCCTTATATCCCAATAGCCTGGGCTAGGAATCTTACGGCTTTAATAATTGCTGCAATGCCGCCAGTCTTGGGTCGATAACGGTACGGTCACAGCCACAATCGCCATGATTGAGGTTGGCACCGCACTTCAGGCACAAACCGCGACAATCAGCGTTGCATATATTATTCAATGGCTGATCGGAAAGAAGCACATCCCTCATGACAGGTGCAAGATCTATCACATCACCATTAAAATAATTCACTATCTTGGCCTTTTCGCCACTTTTTGCCGACTCGCTACCCTGCTGAAATTCCTCACAGAACTCATGCACCTGTTGCTGAGCAGATGGCTCCAAGCAACGGTCGCAGACAAAGGACTTCGTGCAGGCAATCGTTCCAGTAAATCGGTAACAGCGTCCAGTATTGACATACTCTCCCTTGATGAGAATATCCCCCTCAAAGGAATATGTGTCTGTCCGGGCATCCAGCTCCTCGGCATTGGTAACAAACTCAAAAGGAACTGCCTCTCCCAAACGGTCTTCTAAATCGGAGATATTTATTTTCATAAAACTCTGAACCTCCCCACGAGCAAGGTCGCGGGATTTCCCGCCAAGAATCCTAACGGATTCAGATACGCTTGGCTATCACCATAGTTACTACAGTTCTTGTATTGGTGCTCTTAGCAAACCTTTTCAGCTCATCAATATTTTCACCTTGACATACTCCCCACGGCTAAAGCAAAGTGCTTTACGGCACAATTTGGTAAAATAATCACAGGCATAAATATAGTTTTTTGCGGCACTGATGATAATTATATCTATACCCCAATGCTTTGTCAAGTAAAAGTTCTTGACAGCGTATTTTTATTATGCCTCAGTGAATGTATTCCAAGTTGTAAGGCCGGCGGCATGCCGATTACACTGATTCTATCAGAGGGATGCCAGCAGCTCTGCCGCCTTGCCAGCAGCTTCGCCAATGCTTGCCGTGATAGTTTCACCAGTGCGGCGCACCTTCAGTTCCAATACGCCCTCATCTACAGTCTTAGGGCCTACGGTAATACGGAGCGGATAGCCTATCAAATCTGCATCCTTGAACTTAACGCCGGCTCTGTCCTTGCGGTCATCCAGCAAGGCATCTGCGCCTGCTGCCTTTAGCTCATTGTATACCTTTTCTGCCAGCTCTAGCTGCTGGGCATTTTTGCCATTAACAGGCACGACTACCACCTCGAAAGGAGCAATCGCCCTTGGCCAGATAATGCCGTTTTCATCATTGTTCTGCTCGATAGCTGCCGCCATGGTACGGCCTACGCCAATGCCGTAGCAGCCCATCATCATCGGCTTCTCACGGCCGTTTTCATCGAGGAAGGTCGCATGAAGCGCCTCAGAATACTTGGTGCCCAAGGTAAATACCTGTCCAGCCTCAATGCCCCTGGTCATCTTGATGTGTCCATTGCAGTGCGGACAGCAGTCACCCTCCTGAACCATGCGGATGTCAGCCACTACTACATCCTTGAAATCTCTCTTTGGATTTACATTGACATAGTGGACATCCTTTTCATTGGCACCGGCACAGGCATTGTACATCTCCATGACTGTCTGATCCACGATAACCTTGGTTCCTTCCTTGATGCCGATCGGACTCATAAAGCCAGGACAGCCGCCCACCGCCCTTATGGCGTCATCATCAGCCATGCGAAGCTCCAAAGCACCCTCGACCAGATTGATTACCTTGACATCATTTACCTCATGGTCTCCGCGCACGAAGCAAAGCACGACTTCGTCCGTGTCCGTCTGGAAGGCTACTGCCTTGATGCACTTTTCTACAGGCAGATTCAGATAGCTCCGCACCAAGTCAATAGTATCAGTATTTGGCGTATCTCTCTTTTCCAACGGCAGCATTTCTTCCTCAGCCGCCTTGATAACCTTCAGCTCCGCCTTTTCATCACTGGCTGCATAATCACAGGTGTCGCAATAGGCAATGCTAGACTCGCCTGCCTCAGCCAAAACTGTAAATTCGTGCGAGTGGCCGCCGCCGATAGCGCCATTATCCGCCTCGACCGGACGGAAGTTCAAACCCATGCGGTTGTAGATATTGGTATAGGCATCATACATCTTCTTGTAGGACTCGTTCATGCCCTCTTCATCCTTATCAAAAGAATAGAGGTCCTTCATGATAAACTCCCTGCCGCGCATCAAGCCGAAGCGAGGACGGATTTCATCACGATACTTGTTCTGAATCTGGTACAGCATCAGCGGAAGCTGCTTGTAGGAACGCACCTCGTCGCGCACCAAGGTAGTAACCATTTCCTCATGCGTCGGTCCAAGGCAGAACTTGCGTCCATGACGGTCAGTCACCCGCACCATCTCAGCACCGTAGACAGGCCAGCGGCCGCTCTCCTGCCAGATTTCTGCTGGCTGTAATATGGGCATGGATATTTCCTGGCCACCGGCAGCGTCCATCTCCTCGCGAATAATTTCCTCTATCTTCTTGATTGTGCGCCAAGCCAAAGGCAGATAGGTATACAGGCCTCCGGCAGCCTTGCGAATCATGCCGGCTCTCAGCATAAGCTGATGGCTTCTTACCTCTGCCTCAGCAGGAGTCTCCCTCAAAGTCGGTGCATAAAGATTAGTAGTACGCAATTTTATTCTTCCTCCTCAACCAGAATAGCATCTATTTCCTTGAAAAGCTCTTCTACCAGATTTTTTTCGTCCACCTTGCGGACAATCTCTCCCTTACGGAACACCAAGCCGACGCCATTGCCGCCAGCAATACCCACATCAGCGCCGCGTGCCTCGCCGGGACCATTGACTACGCAGCCCATAACGGCTACAGAGATAGGCTTCTTTATGTCTGACAGCCTTGCCTCCACCTGCTCGGCAATCCCTGCTAGGTCAATACAAGTGCGTCCGCAGGTCGGACAGGAAATAAGCGTCGGACCATACTCTTTCATGCCGAGCGACTTCAGGATTTCATTAGCTACCTTGACCTCTACCACCGGATCGCCCGTGAGTGAAATGCGGAAGGTATCACCAATTCCCTGTGCCAGCAATGCGCCAATGCCAACGGCAGACTTGATCATGCCCGTGCGCGCCGTACCAGCCTCGGTAATACCTAAATGCAGCGGATAGTCTACCTTTTCTGACATGAGCTTGTACGCATCCAGCGTCAAAGGCACGTCGTGCGCCTTTAGGGAGATTTTCATATCATAGAAACCCTGCTTCTCCAAAATCCTGACATGCTGCAAGGCCGATTCCACCAACGCCTCGGCAGTGACACCGCCATACTTTTCCAAAAGCGCCTTATCCAAAGAACCAGCATTGACGCCGATACGAATCGGTACATGATGTGCCTTTGCTTCCTTCACTACTGCCATGACGCGCTCTTCGCCGCCGATATTGCCCGGATTCAGCCTAAGCGCCGAAATACCCTGATTAATAGCTTCAAGAGCCAGGCGATAGTCAAAATGAATATCTGCCACCAGCGGCACCTTGACCTTGGCAATGATATTCCCCAAATTCTTTGCGGCATCCATATCAGGCACTGCCAAGCGGACAATATCGCACCCGGCAGCCTGCAAGGCATTGATCTGTGCTACCGTAGCCTCTGTATCGGCAGTCTTGGTATTGGTCATGGACTGGACAGAAATAGGCGCGCCATCACCGATAGGCACATTGCCAATATATATTCTCCTGGTCTTTTTCCGTTCGATCATTTTATCTGTCACTCCCTATTTTGTCAAATCATTAAAGGTAGTAAACAACATCAGGCAGACGATAAAGACAACGCCCGTTATCTGAATGTAGTACATGGCTGCCGGCTTCATCGGCTTGCCACGCAATGCTTCTAATACCAACATGACAAAGTGTCCGCCATCCAAAGCCGGAATCGGCAGCAAATTGACGATGCCAAGATTCAGGCTCAAAAAAGCGGCAAAGCCTAAAAGCGGCCAGATGCCCTGCTCGGCTACCTGCCCTGCCATCTGCGCTACGCCGATAGGGCCGGACAGCTCAGCCGTGCTGACAGTCCCCTGCACTAGCTGCACCAGGCCCGTAATCATAGCGCCAATAACGTAAGCTTCCTTGGTGACCGCCATGCCGGCAGCCTCTATTATGCCGGGCTGATAATAATCTGCGCTGCCGATTATGCCGATAACAGCACGTTTGCTCGCTGTATCCTCCTGCGGCATCAGCGTAGCAGATAGCTCCTCGCCAGCTCGCTGATATGTCACCTTAAAGGGATGTCCTTCCTGCCCCTGCAGCTTTTGGGAAATATCACTCCACTGAGTGACTGCTTCCCCATCGATAGTCAGCAACCTGTCGCCTGCCTGCAGACCTGCCAGGGCAGCCGGCTTGTCAGCCATAACTGCGCCGATTACCGGCTCTGGCGAAGGCGTAGCTACCCCCTGCGCCAAAAACAGCCCGAAAAAGAGAAACAATGGCAAAAGGAAATTCATAGCCGAGCCTGCCAAAATCACCGCCATACGCGCCCAGATAGGACGACGGAAATATGCTCTCTCGCCAGCATCATCCTCATCAGGTATCACAATGCGCTTTTCTGCATCGCGGCTGCCCTCTCTGTCCATATTCTCGATTATTTCATAGTCCATACCGGCGATTCGATTAAAGCCGCCCAATGGAACCATGCGCAAGGTGTACAAGGTTTCACCATATTTTTTTTGCCAAAGCTTCGGGCCAAAGCCTATCGCAAATTCATCGACACGCATGCCTGTCAGCTTGGCTACAATAAAATGTCCAAACTCATGCACGGATACCAGTAATCCAAAAACAAACAAAGCTCCTACAATTTTTATAATCATTGAATCACCTCTCAGAGTTTTGCCAACTGCTCCCTAGTATAAGCCCTCGCCCATTTGTCAGCCGCCAAAAGCTGTGCCAAATCCGGCTGGTACTCTATCTCGCCAGCTTCCATAGCCTTCTCTATCAGCCTGTAAATATCCAAAAATCCTGCCTTGCCCTGTAAGAACGCCTCCACAGCCACTTCATTAGCACCATTCATGATGCATGGCATCGTACCGCCCATACGTCCTGCCTCAAACGCCAGCTTCAACCCTCTAAAGGTTTCCAAATCAGGCTTTTCAAAGGTAAGCTTGCCCAGCTCATAGAAGTCCACCCGTGGAAAATGCGAAGCCACCCTGTCAGGATAGGTCAGGGCATACTGTATAGGCAGCCTCATATCCGTACAGCCAAGCTGGGCCATGACCGTACCATCCTGATACTGCACCATGGAATGAACAATGCTCTGCGGATGCACGACCACCTGGATCTGGTCATAGCTCACATCATAAAGCCATCTTGCCTCGATGACCTCAAGCCCCTTGTTCACCAGCGAAGCAGAATCCACCGTTATCTTCTGACCCATATTCCAAGTAGGATGTGCCAAAACGTCCTTTTTTGACACATGCAGCAGTTCATCTGCCTTGCGACCGCGGAAAGGTCCGCCGGAAGCCGTAAGTATCAGCTTCTCTACAGCCTTTCGATCCTGTCCCTGCAAGCACTGGAACAAGGCGCAGTGCTCACTGTCTACCGGCAGAATCGCCCTGCCTAGCTCCTTTGCCTTGCGCATGACCAGCTCGCCTGCCACTACCAGCGTTTCCTTATTGGCAAGGGCGATATCCTTGCCTGCCTCCAAGGCTGCCAGCGTTGGCTCCAGCCCTGCAAAACCCATGAGGGACGTTACTACCACCTGTGCCTCTGGATAGGCAGCCGCATCAATTACTGCCTGCCGTCCGCCTGCCAGCTCTGTTTTGCCGCTATATCTCTGACGTAGCCTTTTATAGGCAGCCTCATCCGAAAGCACTGCCAGCTGAGGCTGAAACTCCTCAATCTGCTTTTCCAGCAGCTCATCACTACGGTTGGCGACCAGCACAGACACATGGAATAAATCCGGATGCTCACGTACTACATCCAATGTCTGAGTGCCAATAGAGCCAGTAGATCCCAATACAACAAGGTTTTTCATTTCGCATTACCCCTATTTTGCCGCTATATCCACAAACTGTACAAAATAATACACAAAAGGCACAGTATAAATCACGCTGTCAAATCTATCCCAAATACCGCCATGGCCCGGAATCAGATGGCTTGAATCCTTGATACCAGTATAACGCTTGACAACGGATTCCACCAAATCGCCAAGAGTCGCCACAATGCAGATACACAGTCCTAAAACCGCCATGGTCAGCACATTGAGGTCAAAGAATACGCCCAGGCCTGCCACGGATGCCGTGGTCCCTGCCAAGCCTCCTATCAAGCCCTCAACAGTTTTCTTAGGGCTGATCGACGGACAGAGCTTGTGGCTGCCAAAGGCACAGCCTGCAAAATATGCAAAGGTATCGCTCGCCCACGTTCCGATGAGCGCCGTCCATATCAGGGCACAGCCCGGCTCAAAGCTCCCCAGCGAGGTCGAAACCGCTGGAAAGCCGTGATCCATAACGCGCAGTCCGATGAGATGGGCAAAGGATAGTCCCAAATAAAATACGCCTGCTACAGAAACTGCCGCTGACGGAACGCTAAACGAGCCGTGCAGCAGCACCGTCATCAAAAACAGCAGCAAGGTACCGCCTGTCATCAGTGTGACCAGCATATCAGGGTCAAGCCCGTACCAAGCAGAATAACACATACCTGCAATCAAAAGTCCTCCTACCAGCAAAGCAGGACGATATCCCTTCCTATCAAAGGCATTGCAATACTCAACCCATGCTCCTACAGCCAGCAACATGCCGCAAACAGCAAAAACCAAGCCGCCAGTCTGAATTACATATGCAGCGGCTGCTATGCCGATGATACCGGTAATAATTCGTGTCAACATGAAGTTCTTTCCCTTCCAGCCCTGGTCAGCACCTAGCTGAAGCCAGCAGCTTCCTTACTTTTTGGATAATCCGCCAAAACGCCTGTCCCTATGGCCATATTCATACAAAGCCTTGCCAAAATCCTCCGGCGTAAAATCAGGCCAATTTATATCCGTGAACCAAAATTCGGCATAAGCAGTCTGCCACAAGAGAAAATTGCTCAGACGCATATCTCCGCTGGTGCGGATTACCAAGTCCACAGGCGGCAATCCACAGGTATCTAAATGCGAATCTATCGTCTCTGCCGTAATATTCTCCGGCTTTATCATGCCGCGCTGGCTCTGAGACGCTAGCTCCTGTACCATTCTGATAAGCTCGTCCTGTCCGCCATAATTTACGGCAACTGTAAATTTTACCCCTGTATTGTCCCTGGTTCTATGTCTGGCATCTGTAATCTGCTTTTGCAGTACCTTTGACAGCTCCCAAGTACGCCCGATAAAATCAATTTTCACATTATCCTGATCCATCTCGTCGATTTCCTTAGCCAAATACTCCGAGAAAAGATTCATCAAAAAGTCCACCTCGGCATGGGGACGTTTCCAATTTTCAGTAGAAAAAGCATATACCGTCAGCGCATTCAAGCCCAATGCAGTACATGTCTTGACGATTCTCTTTAGTGTCTTTACACCGGCCTTGTGACCGGCAGTACGAATCAACCCCTGGCCAGTAGCCCATCTGCCATTGCCATCCATAATAATAGCCACATGCTGTGGCAGTTGATCCTTTGATAATTCATCCAGATATGATTTGTCCGAAGCATCATCATTTTTCTGCATGCCGGAAAATAATTTTTTCCACACGATGACAACCTCCTTTATCAAGAAAATAAGCCCCTCCAAAAGAACTTTAGAGGGGCATTTGTTTTCGTCCCGATAAGAATACCGGAGCAAAAACCCTGAACCTCCCACGACTAAAATCGTGGGATTCCCAGCCAAGAACCCTAACGGATTCAGATACACTGGGCTATCCCCGTAGTTCCCACGGTTCTTAGCTTGGTCGCCCAACTCACGACTAAAGTCACGAGTATGCAGCTACCATTCTTAATCAAGGAGCTACAATAGCGCCTACTGGGCAGCCTGCTGCGCATGCACCGCACTCTACGCAGGCCTCCTCATTGATCTCATAGTGAGACTCACCCTCGCTGATAGCCTCAACAGGGCAGGTACCTGCACAAGAACCGCAGGAAATACACTCATCACCAATCTTGTAAGCCATTACTGGACACCTCCTTCAGCAGACGAGCTGCTAATGTTACAACTAACTCTCCGTCATCCAGATACTTCTGTTTAATGACGTAATATCCATCATCCTTCAATGGAAAAAAGCTCTTTGAAGGATAAGTGATAACTGAATTATACCTTATATTGGCATCATTTAGCAAGTCCCTGGCCAATTCCCAGGGCATCCCGATAATATCAGGCATCAGACTTCCATAATCTCCTTGTCCTTGGCTTCCTTCAGAGTATCCACGGTCTTGATATACTTGTCAACGAGCTTCTGGATATCCTCCTGTGCCTTCTTTGCCTCGTCCTCTGTAATCTCCTTGACCTTTTCCAGCTTCTTCACAGAGTCATTGCCGTCACGGCGGATATTGCGGATAGCGACCTTGGCCTCCTCAGCCTTCTTGCCAACAGTCTTTACCAGCTCCTGACGGCGCTCCTGGGTAAGCTGCGGAATGGAAAGGCGGATTGCCGTGCCGTCAGAATTTGGCGACAGACCCAAATCAGACTTCATAATCGCCAGCTCGATGTCATGAATCAGATTCTTCTCCCAAGGCTGAATCACAATCATTCGAGGCTCAGGCACAGATACCTTTGCCACCTGGTTTACAGGCGTAGGCGTGCCATAATAATCCACCATTACCTTGTCTAAAAGGGATGGCGTAGCACGGCCTGCACGCAACGAGCCAAACTCTCTCCTCAAAGCTGCAATAGATTTTTCCAAACGCTCTTCATTATTTGCAATAATATCTTTTACCAAAATCAGTTACCTCCTACGGTAGTACCGATGACCTCACCGATAGCTGCCCGGTAAATATTTTCATAATCCTCAATATTGAATACCACCAAAGGTATGTCATTGTCCATGCAAAGACTTGTCGCAGTGGTATCCATGATAGCCAGACGGCGTGCCAGAATCTCAGAATAGCTGAGCTTGTCGAACTTCTTGGCATTCGGATTCTTGTTGGGATCTGAATCATAGATGCCATCAGTGCCCTTTTTACCCATCAGGATAACATCAGCCTTGATTTCTGCCGCACGCAGAGCTGCAGTCGTATCGGTGGAAAAGTACGGATTGCCAGTGCCAGCGCCAAAGATAACGACCCTGCCCTTCTCCATATGGCGGATCGCCTTGCCGCGGATATAAGGCTCAGCTACCTGGCGCATCTCGATAGCAGTCTGCACCCTGGACGGAACACCGGCCTGATGCAGTCCATCCTGCATAGCCAGGGCGTTCATACAGGTAGCGAGCATTCCCATATAGTCAGCCTGCGCCCTATCCATGCCCTTGGCACTGCCGGACAGCCCGCGCCAAATATTGCCGCCGCCGACAACGATGGCTACATCCACGCCTTCCTCATGAACCTTCTTAATCTGCTTAGCGATGGCCTCCACTACCGCAGGATTGATGCCAAAGCCCTGATCGCCTGCCAAAGACTCGCCGCTCAGCTTCAGGATAATGCGTTTGTATTTAGCTGCTCCCACTCAAATCCCTCCTAAAAATGAGAAATAACCGTCTTATATTCTTTATATTATTATACGCTTTTAAAAAGCAGAGAACAACAGCGTGTCCTCTGCTTCCAAAACTTTTTCAGTTTTTATTTCATCTGAGCTGCAACCTCGGCTGCAAAATCCTCGTTCTTCTTCTCGAGGCCCTCGCCCATCTCAAAACGAGCAAAGCGACGTACCTCTACGCCAGCGAGAATGTCCTTGATGGTCTTGTCGGAATCCTTAACGAACTCCTGCTCAACCAGGCAAACTTCCTTATAATACTTGTTGATACGGCCGTCAACCATCTTCTCAACGATCTTCTCAGGCTTGCCCTCTTCCAGAGCCTGCTTGCGGAGAACCTCGCGCTCATGAGCCAGAGCTGCCTGATCTACATCATCACGGTTGATGCACTGTGGCTTTGCGGCTGCAATCTGCATTGCAACATCCTTGCCAAGAGCCTCGTCACCGCCGGAAAGCTCTACGATAACGCCAATCTTGCCGCCCATGTGGATGTAGGTAGCCAGCTTGCCATCCTCAGTGGTATAAACCTCGAAACGACGGAGGGACAGCTTCTCACCGATAGAAGCAACTGCCTCGGTTATAACATCGGCAACAGTCTTGCCATCCAGCTCGGAAGCATTCAGGGCATCCATGTCAGCAGGCTTGGTAGCAACGATGTGCTCGGCAATCTTCTTTACAAGATTCTGGAAGTTCTCATTCTTTGCTACGAAGTCAGTCTCGGAGTTTACCTCGACGATGCAGGCAGTGCTGCCGTTGGAAGCAGCCGCCACAACGCCCTCAGAAGCAATACGTCCAGCCTTCTTGGCAGCCTTGGCAATACCCTTCTCACGGAGATAGTCGATAGCCTTGTCCTTGTCACCATCGCACTCAACCAGAGCCTTCTTGCAATCCATCATGCCTGCGCCGGTAATCTCGCGCAGCTCCTTAACCAATGCAGCAGTAATCTGTGCCATTATGTATATCCTCCTCAAAACTCTAATTCGACATATTCTCTATGTTCTAAAAAAGGGCAAAGGGATAAATAACGTCCCTTTACCCCATAAATTCTTATTTAGCCAAAAATATTACTCGGCATCCTCGGCAGCAGCCTCAGCGCCCTCGCCCTGGCGACCCTCGATGATTGCATCAGCAATCTTGCCGGTCAAAAGGCGTACGGCACGGATAGCATCGTCGTTACCAGGAATTGGGTAATCGATCTCGTCTGGATCACAGTTGGTATCGATGATAGCTACGATAGGAATGTTCAGCTTGTGAGCCTCGGCAACAGCAATGCGCTCCTTGCGAGGGTCAACGATGAACAGTGCGCCCGGGAGCTTGTCCATGTCCTTGATACCGCCGAGATACTTCTCCAGCTTCTCCATCTCATGCTTCAGACCCTGAACCTCTTTCTTGGTGAGAACCTCGAAAGTACCGTCAGCTTCCATAGCCTCCAGCTCCTTCAGACGGCTTACGCGCTTCTGAATGGTCTGGAAATTGGTGAGCATGCCGCCCAGCCAACGCTCGTTTACGAAGTACATATCAGCCTTCAGAGCCTCGTCCTTGATAGCCTCCTGAGCCTGCTTCTTAGTACCAACGAAGAGTACGGACTTGCCTTCCTCTGCGATGCTGCGCACGAAGCTGTAAGCCTCCTCAGCCTTCTTTACGGTCTTCTGCAGGTCAATGATGTAAATGCCATTGCGCTCAGTGAAGATGTACTTAGCCATCTTAGGATTCCATCTTCTAGTCTGATGTCCGAAATGAACACCAGCCTCCAATAACTGTTTCATAGAAACAACTGCCATAGTGGTGCACCTCCTGTTTTCTTTTCCTCCGCCAGCCTCATCCTTTGTTAAACCCGATGGGCACAGTACAAATATCAGCCAGCGTGCGTTTTTATAATTACACCGTGGAAAAGTATATCATAAAACATTTCCCAACGCAAGCAATTATTTTAGCCAGCTTAAACAATGCGCGACATAGCTTCCCTGACAACCTTTTCCGGCACATCGCTATCAGCACACACCCTGCCAATGGACTGCATCAAAATCCACTTGACCTTGCCGCCGACAGTCTTCTTATCATGAAAAATATCGCGATACAGATCGTCCACGCTGCAGCCCTGCGCCTTAATCGGCAGGTGCAGCTTCAAAATCAGGCTTACCACCAGGTCCACCGTTGGCTGGTCAATCATGCCAAGAGCCTTGCTGATATACGCTGCGCACACCATGCCTATGGCCACTGCCTCGCCGTGATTGTACCTCGTATAGCCGGTATTTTTTTCAATAGCATGGGCAGCAGTATGCCCGAAATTCAAAATCGCGCGCAGTCCCAGCTCCTTTTCATCCTGGCTGACCACCTCCGCCTTGATTTCGCAGGAACGGGCAGTCATATGTGCCGCCGCTTCGTTTGCAAGGCTCGCCACGCTGTCGATATTGTCTTCCAAATACTTGAAGAACTCCGCATCATAAATAATGCCGTACTTGATGATTTCCCCAAGTCCCGTGTATATCTCACGCTCCGGCAGGCTCTTGAGGGTATTCAAGTCCATAAACACAGCCTTTGGCTGGTAAAATGCGCCAATCAGGTTCTTGCCGAGGCGGTGGTTGACAGCCACCTTGCCGCCCACGCTCGAATCTACCTGCGCCAACAGGCTGGTAGGCACCTGCACGAAGGGCACGCCGCGCATATAGGATGCCGCCACAAAGCCAGCCAGATCTCCTACAACGCCGCCGCCCAGGGCAAACACAGGCGACTTTCTATCCATGCCTGCCTCGATGCATTTGGTAAACAGCTCTTCTGCCATCGCCATGGACTTGGAGCTTTCTCCGGCTGGAATCTCATAAATCTCTGCCGTAAGGCCTGCCTTTTCCAGCAAATCATGCAGCCACTCGCCATAAAGCTGCCCGACATTCGTGTCTGTAACAATCAGCCCCTTGCCCGAAAAATCCGCCTGCTGGCAAAACTCCGTTATCTTTTGCTCCAAGCCATTGCCGATGTATATTCCATAGCTGTTCTTTCCCAGCTCTACAGGTACAATTCTCATATTCAACCCATCTTTCCTGTCAGTCCTGCTTTTCCTCTATCAGTCCCAAATTCTTCATTACCTCTTCCACCTTGTCAGTATCTACAGGCTTGGAGGCATAGGCGTCACACCCTTGGCGGAAGGCTTCGTCCACATAGCCTACGTCAGCCAGCGCCGTCATCATGATAACCTTCAGATGATTGTCCTCCTGAGGCACGGAATGCTGCTTCTCCAGTTGGCGAATCACCTTCAAGACCTTCAAGCCATCCACCTTCGGCATCATGATGTCCAGGCAGAGCAAATCATATGGCTTATTCTGCTTGACAGAGTCCATATACAAATCTACAGCCTCCATGCCATCCACAGCCACATCCACATCTCCGTAGGACTGCATAAATTTTTGCAAAAAGGTGCGGCTGATGCGGTCATCCTCGGCAATCAAAATTCTCATTACGCTTCCTCCTAGCTATCGAGCTTATCCTCACAGTATTTCAGCAAATCCATTATATCATCATCCGCCTGCAAGTCCACAGGCTTTTGCGGCTCGCCGTGCCTGTCCAGCTTTTCCAATGCCGGCGGCAGCACCTCGGCAGAAGCAGCCTCGTTATTCATGTATGGATTCATAAAAACAGTCTGATCCTTTAGCTCCATATCCGCCTTGTCTGCCACTACGAGCGGTATCATAAAGGTAATACATATTTTTGCCAGACTGAAAGCGAAACTGGAAGATGTCCTCTGCCGCCTTATTCATATAGACGACCCTGCTGTCTGCGTCCGTCAGCACGAAGCCATCCGCCAGACTGCCCATCATGCTCTCTATAGCCTCAAAGAAAGACTGTTCCTCATGAACATCTGAATTTTCCATTTCAACGCCTCCCCTGTCCGCATGCCATCGTGACAATCATGGGCGCTATCTTTGGCAGAGGGAGCTGCTTTTGCACTGCGCCTTTTTCGTAGGCTGCCCGCGGCATGCCATAGACGACGCATGTGGCTTCATTCTGCCCGAGGGTAGCTGCTCCGCGCTGGCGCATTTTCAAAAGTCCGTTCGCGCCATCTGAGCCCATGCCGGTGAGGATAACGCCAAGGGCGCTGCTGCCTATCTGATTGGCAACCGAATCAAACAGCACATCGACAGACGGACAATGCCCGTTGACCTTCGGTCCATAGTTTACGTCAAGCTGCATCGCACCGCCATAATTCAAGACCTTCATCTGCTTATCGCCGGGAGCTACATAAGCCCAATTTGGCAGCAGCTTGTCGCCATTCTCGGCTTCCTTGACCGATATATGGCACTCGTTGTTCAGTCTGTCGGCAAACAGCTTGGAAAACATCGGCGGTATATGCTGGACGATGACGATAGGCGGCAAAGGCGGCACCAAGGCTCGAAGCACCTTGGACAAAGCCTCCGTGCCACCCGTCGATGCACCAATGGCAATCAAATCAATCTTCGGCATAGGCTTGTCCTGCGGCACGCCGGAATCAGCCTTTGACATGGTATTCGCCTGCCTGCCTTGGACTGGATTGTTTTTCTTGATATCCGGCTCTTTCTTTTGGGGCTTGGCAGCCTTATCTCCCAGCATGGCATAGCTGACGCTCGTCCTATCCGAGCAGGCATCCGCCTGACGCACCAGCTCCTCTGCCTGGGACATATCCATGCTGCTTCCAGGCATCTTCTGCCTTGCCTGCTCAAAAAGCAAATCGCCATACTCCTTGGCAAGCTTTACCTCAGCCGCCAGCCCGTCCAAATACGAGCCGCTGCCCAGGGGTGTAGACGGCTTCTCCAAAAAGGAAAAAGCGCCTGCCTCCATCGCCAGCGTCTTGTACGCTGGTTGCGAGCTTGAGACGATTGTCGGCAGATTGTACTGCATCATGAGCCGCCGCAAAAATTCGATGCCATTCGTATTCGGCATTTCTACATCCAAAACCATCACGTTGGGATCAAAGGAAAGAATCTTGTCTCTGGCAGCAAATGGATCTCCCGCCTTTTCCACCTGGCTTCCCTCGGGCAGGCGATTTTTCAGGCCTCGCGCCACTACTTCTCTAAACAACAGAGAATCATCTACTAGCAAAACTTTAATTGGTTTCATACAGGATTCACTTCTTTCGATAAACTGACGGCATCACATATTCAAAAGGAGCCGACTGTCTGTCAATTACCTCGGAATGTCCCATTTTCATGGCTCAATCTCCTGTCGCCTGCAACGTCATGAGACATCAAGCATCTAATCATACAACAAAATAGACATCTTTGTACTAGAATTAAATTCTACACAAACAAAAAAAATCCTGCTATATATCTAAACTATTTTTCAATTGGGGAGTAATTTATTTACGCCTTACCAGCAAATCTTTAATCCAGCAAAAAAGCACCAATAGCTGAGGAAGATATACCCCTCAAATACTGGTGCTTCACAGATATTACTTATTGCCTTACGATTACCGAAACGCCATCCGGAATCACGGTCACGCCGGCATCCCTTCCCTTTAGCTCAAAGGCGCGGTTCAGAGCCTCTTCAAAGGTATAGGCGTGTTCCATGTGCATTTCCCTGATCATCTCAGGACTACACATATCCGTCACCATGATTACGGTAAATTTGTCCAATATCCTTGCTAAAATCTGCATCTCCCACTGATCCGGAATGGTTTCGTTGCGCGGCACCTTGGCGATACGCTCCAAGAGTGCATGCGGACTTGCGGCATCCCTGAGATTTTCGTAGAATGACTGTCCGCCATGACCGTCATTGCAGGCAGAAACCATGATAATCACGCCGCCCTCCTTGCAGTTGGCTTCGGCTGCCGTCATGCCCTTGACGGACTGATAGATGTTCTGATCCAAAGGATAGCCGCCATTGGTCGTCACCACGATGTCAGACGGCTTTGCCTTGACTTCCGCCATCTTCAGGACAAACTCACAGCCCGTAAGATGCGCCTTTTCGCTATCTCCGGCAAAGGCGGCAATCACCTTTTTCTCGGCATTAATCACCACGTTCAAGATAAATGCCAAGCCTGCCTGCTGGGCGGCGTAAAGCATATCCCTGTGAATGGGATTGTTTTTCAAGATGCCCGTCCTCGCATGGGGACTGGCGATGAACTCGCTGCAATGATTTGCCATAACTGTCGTGGCAGAAGCAATGCCCGGCAGGATGCTCTTGCGTCCGCCCGAGAAGCCAGCGAAGAAATGCGACTCGATGAAGCCCTCCGCAATCAGCAAATCAGCCTCCACAGCCAGCTTGTTAATCTTCAAGGCTCCGCCGGACGGCAGCCTGCCCAAATCTGCCATTGCCGCATCATTCCGAGAGTCATGGATGACGATTTTCTCCTCTCTGACGATTTTCTCACCGTATTTCTGCACCAGCTCCTCATGCGTAGTAGCCCTGTGAAAGCCAGTAGCAATCAAGATAGTGATGTCTATGTCCGGATTTGCCTCTCTGAGCCTTCTCAGCAATATCGGCATGGTAACATGGCTAGGAACAGGACGCGTATGGTCGCTAGAGATAATGACCACGTTTTTCTTGCCCTTTGCCAGCTCTTCCAAAGACGGACTGCCTATAGGATTATCCAGGGAACACTCGACGATTTCCTGCTCCGTCCCCTCCATGACGCAGCCCTCCGGATGGCTCTCCAGCACCCCCTGAAAATTCTTGTCAGGAACCTCGATATCCAGCTTGATTTTGTTGTATGGTATCTGCAAATTCATTTTATGTCCCCCTCATACACCAAATGCCAAACGACCTTTGTTATTATTTATATTTATTATAAATTATTTTATCTTTTTCAGCAACAAAAACTCTAATTATTCCCAATCGTTTTCTGCCTAGCCAGATGTATTTCCCGTAAAAAATTTTCCCTGACGGTTGCGATTAGTGACTCGAGCTGCATATCCGTGCCAGTAAAAGGCACAAAGCCGCCTGCCATGACCTGATGCCCTCCGCCCGAGCCTATGCCAGCCAGCGCCTTTGCCGTAATCATACCAGCGTCCAAGCCGCTGCTGCAGCGGATAGAGTATTTTATGCCCTTATCCTTATGCGAGTACACGATGCAGAAAGCGACCTCGCGCAGGCTGAGAATAAAGTCCGATACGGACGCTACCAGCGCCTCCTGACAATTCTCGCCAGCAAAGGCAAAGGCTACATCGCCATTGTAGAGCTGAATACTCTCGATAGCCTTGGCATATGCCTGCAAATCCCCAAACTCAAGCTCTGAATTTTCCAAATAATAAATCACATCCTTGTCGCAGAGCGGAAAAAGCCTGCTGAGCATATCCATATCTAGCTGGCTCACGCCCCTTGAGAGCTTGGCGGTATCGCTGCGTATGCCAAAGGTCAAAACCAATGCCGTGCGATTATCCATAGGAATATCATTATCGAAGAAGTAGCTGGCGATTATCGAGGCACACGCGCCCACATCCGGACGAATATCCGCAAAGCGATACTCTGCCGGAATAAAGGTAGGATGATGGTCTATGCTGGCAATCTCCTCGCCTGGTATATCCACAACATTGCTGTTAAATTTCTGGCTGTCCACTAGGATAACCTCGTCGTCCTTTTGCAGTGCCTTGTTTATGTCAACCAGCTTGCTGAACTTGATTTCCAGCTTGTCTATGATATAGTTCGTATTAAACCTCTCGATTTCGCCCTGATAACAAACCGTTGCTTCAATATTGAAATACTTCAATAGCTGCTGCAATCCGTAGGCAGATGCAATCGCATCCGGATCGGGAAAGTTGTGCGTCTGGATATATACATGCTTGTGCGTAATGGCTTTGAGCAGCCCGGCAAGATTTTCTGTCATATGCATCCCCTCCTAGATATGACAAGATTATAATATATTCTTGCAGATTATGCACTATTTTCCTGAAAATACAGCCTAATCTTCGCCGAGATACAGCTATAGAGAATCTTTTTCTGAAAAATACCTGCTCAGGATTTTCAAACAGTTGTAAATTTGCTATAATATTTCTATATATTGAAAAAATACTTTGAAGGAATGTGATTGAATGATACCTGAGAAATTTATGCAGATCGGCGCTGCCATTATGCAAAATCCTGAAATGCTCCAAAAGCTGTCTGGTGCCAAAAGTCCGCAGGAGGCATTTGAAATCGTAAAGCCGCTCCTCGGCGACATGAGCATTGAGGAGTTTTTAGCGGCAGCAGCCACCCTTGCACCGATGATTCCGGCAGATTTGACTGACGAGCAGCTCGATGCCATGCCTGCTGGCAATGTCATTCGGGCTTTTCGCGGCTGGGTAAAGGACTTATAAGCCATATTTTGTACGAAAAAGGACTTCCACCATGGGCAGAAGTCCTTTTTTTGTGCCGTGATTCAATAAAACAGCTCTATGGCATGAGGCACGGTCTCTATCCGCAAGGGCAGTGCCGGTCCCACTTCGCCATCCAAATCGCTGATAAGCTCAGTATCACAGCTCACCTCATACGAAGCCGCCTGCCGATAGACAACCTCCTTGCGGGCCGTCACATCCTTGCCTGCCAAAAGCTCCGCCGTAATGCTCATCAATTCGGCGATATTGCACTGCTTCATCAAGAGCAAGTCCAGCTTGCCATCCTGAACGCTCGCCTGACGGGCAGCATTCTTGAAGCTGGCGACCACGCTGCTGTTGACAATCAAAAAGAGAAAAGCCTTTTCCCTGATTTCCTCGCCATCCGCCTTGATAGCTATGTCCAACGCCTTGAACTGCGGCAGGGTCTTTAGTCCCTGCACATAATAAGCCAGCTTGCCAAAGGTATTCTTCAATCTGGTATCTACCTCGTGGGCGATGGACGTAACCATGCCGGCGCTTGCCACATTGATAAAATACTCATCGCCGACCTTGCCCAAATCCACCGCCATGGTCTTTCCCTGAGCTATTCTATCGAAATAGTCCTCGGTATCAAGGCGCAGGTAGGTTGCAAAATCATTTGATGTGCCGCTGCCAATAATCCCGACCGGCAGGCGCATCTTTTCCCTCATAACCAGATTGACCAGCTCGTGCACCGTGCCATCGCCGCCAGCGGCAATCAGTCCTTCCGGGTCTGCCTGACGGATAAATTCTGCCAGCTTCTCGTTTTTCGGCGTGGTGCGATATGGAATCACCATACAGCCTCTCGACTGCAGCTTCTCAATAATGCTATCCAAATTGCTCTTGAATTTAGCCTTGCCAGATACCGGATTATATACCAGCACAATTTTTTTCATCTTAAAACTGACCTCCATATTGCAATATATCAGCCATTATCCGTCGTCTTGAACACACCTATTTTACGCAAAAATCTGATGCTGTAGCGGCCAATCATCGGTATGCGGGCAATATCTTCCTCCAGCATGCCGCCAATCATCAGCAGCACTGCCAGATATACCAGGCAGCCCACAGGCACAGCGCCAAATGTGGAGATGACATTGCTTCCCAGCCTTGCCATGGTCCAGTCATAGAAGAAATACACAGCCACAGCCATAACCGCCGCCGCCAGCACAGTTTTGAGAAGCTGTACGACCTCGATGCGATAGCCGATATAACGATAAATAAAATACATATTGATGATTGCGGCAACGCCCATGTCCGCCGCCGTAGCCCACGCAGCACCCATGATGCCGAGGGACGGAATCGCCGTCAGACTCCAGTTCAGGGCAACCTTGAAGCCGGCAGCGATAATCATATTGATCATCGGGATGGACGGATGCCCCAATCCCTGCAGCACTGCCGTAGAAACCTGATGCAAGCCCAAAAGCACGATGCTAAAGGATGATACCAGCACCGCAGGTCCAGCTCCCGGCGCATTGTAAATCAAGGTTGAAATCGGCGTAGCCAGCACAAAGACGATGACAAAGGCTGGAAAGCAGACGAAATTGGAAATACGCACGCCTGATGCCGTCTGGTCAAAAACCAGCCTCTTATCCCCCAACGCCCTTGCCTTGGAAATAGCAGGCACCAGGCTGACTGCCAAGGAAGCTGTGAGGATGGTCGCAAGATTGACCAAGGGAACAGCCATGCCCGTCAGATAGCCGAAAAGCTCCGTTGCCTCATTGACGCTGTAGCCAGCTACCTCCAAACGCTGCGGCACAATCGCCAAATCCAGGTTGGACACCACAGGCAGCATGATGCTGGCGGCAGAAACAGGCAGGGACAGGGCAAAAATCCGCTTGATAATCTTCCATGTAGATGACTGCTCGCCTTGTGCCAGCGGCTTGATGTCCGTGCCATATTCAGCCTTGATGTCACGCTCCAGCTTCCAATGGAAATAAACCAATACCAAAAGACCGGTCACAGCGCCAGCAAAAGCACCCAGGCTCGCACCGGCTGCCGCAAAATCCAAGCCCCAGGGCAGAAACAGGCTGGCAAAGAGAATCATGGTAATAACACGGAATATCTGCTCTACAATCTGCGATACCGCTGTCGGCGTCATGCGCTGCCAGCCCTGCAGATAGCCGCGAGAGCTTGCCAGCAAGGTCACAAAGAAGATCGCCGGAGCAAGCGCCACCACCGACCAATAGGCGCGCGGGTCACGTATAAAATGCCAGTCAATGAGCCATTGCGCGCCAAAATAGGTCAGCGCCGTGAAGATAATGCCTGTCACAAACATCAGCGACATGGATATTTTGAAAATCCGCTTGGCGCCAAAAATATCCTTCAGAGCGACCCTTTCAGCCGTGATAATGGAAATTGCCACCGGTACGCCTGCCGTAGATACGCTCAAGGCAAAAAAATAGATAGGAAATGCCATTTGGTAAAGACCTATGCCCTCGCCGCCTAGGATTCTGGAAACAAAAATCCAATTCAGCGAGCCAATCACCTTGACGACCACGCCAGCCACCGTAAGGATCAGCGTCCCCCTCAAAAATGACTCTGCCTTGCTGGATTTATTCTGTTCATTATTATCGTTCATCAAAAACTCCACCGCCTTTTCGGCACAATCTGCGATTTGCAAATCCTGCCTAATCTAGCTATAATTATTTGTGGCAGTACAAGTATACATACTACGCCAATTTACATTACAACAGCAAAATTATACCACCTAATCGTAAACTCTGCAACCTTGGCAGAGCCTGAAAGGAGAGCATATATGAATGTAAATCTCGTTGATTTTGATATGTCCGTGGGACGCAGCAAGCCGCGCACCTTCAAGGGAATGCCAAATCAAAGCCGTAGCTGCCCATTCTGCCACACCGAGTCTCTCACCGGGATTATGGCTCGCGAGGACGACATCATTCTTTTGAAAAACAAATACAACGTCATGGTTCCATCCCATCAGCTTGTCCTGATTGAAACCGACCAGTGCCACAGCGATATGCCTGACTACCAGCCTGAGCATATGCACAAGCTCATCCGCTTTGCCTTGAGGCACTGGCTCACCATGGTCAATTCTGAAATTTATCAGGCTGTTGTCTTGTTTAAAAATTTTGGTCCGCTCTCTGGCGGCACTATCCGCCATCCGCATATGCAGATTATCGGCTTTCCCGAGGTTGACCCTGCCCTGATGTACGATCCAGCAGAGTTTACTGGCGTGCCCGTCCTAAAGCACAACGGCGTCGAGGTAAATATTGCCAACCAGCCAAGGGTTGGCTTTACAGAAATCAACATCAGCCTCCTGCCTGATGCCTATTCTGACAAGGTAGCGTTCGCCAAGGACAAGGAGCAGACGCCAGCGCCTCTGCCGCTTACCAAGGCGACGTATACGCTGGCTGATTTCATTCAGGGCGCAGTAGCCTATCTAAAGGAGATTCATCAACGGGACAGCTTCAGCTACAATCTGTTTTTCTATATCTATCAGGGACGAGTGCACGTGCGCCTCATGCCGCGCTACCCGACCTCGCCCCTCTTTATCGGCTACAATATCCACCTCAGCCCCACCAACAAGGAGCAGACTGCCAAACAGCTTCGCACCAAGCTCCTGCCCCTCACCCAGCATTAATACAGTATCAAAAAAACGGAAGCCAGCCAGCTTCCGTTTTTATGTATCATGATATATCACTACTAAAATATAAAAATGCAGTGGCAATTATAGCAGCACGGATAGTACCCCAAGAACCACATTGTTGCTTTATGTTTTTTTATTATCAGGCATGGCAAATACCCTTCACAGGTATTGTATATAGCAAGCTTTATCCAGAGAGCTAAAGTTTCATTAGACACATAGCAATACCTGCATGAGCTTTAGAGGCTCACTTTCAAATACGGCTGTCTCCTTTACTAAGATGTCCTTAAAATTTCTTTCATGGTCGATAAGCCTAGAAAATATTCCCAGCTCTTTCAAGACAGTCTCCTTATCCCAAACCTTAGCGGATTCATATTTTCCATAGATATACGCCTGAAGTATTTCATAAGCTATCAAATAGGCAAAATAATTGTGCAAAAAACTTCCCTCGACGGCAAATGGAAATGCATTGAAAAGCCATTCCTGCTGCCAATAACGCTCCAAGACATCGTCCAACCCCTTTGGCAGCACACTATTTTTATCCTCGGAGAATTGCTTATTACTTTTACTCATAAATAAAGATATTGCTACAGATGAGATTTCTTTATCCTCATCAAGCAATTTGAAAATGCCTGACATAAACTGCCTATGAGCGGCAGGATAAAATTGCCAGCTTTCCCATAGACTAGAAATTTCCTGACGAAATTTTTCACTACTATAATATCGTATCAGTTCTAAAACAGCCTCGGCATCCTGCTGACAGTTCTGCACTCTGTCCATAAACAGTCCCAAAAGCACCAACCTCTGCTCCATATTATATGCTTTACTCTGCAAAATAGCAAAGCCGCCCAGCATAATATGTACAGCCGCCAAGTCGTCAGGCACGTTCTTTATGCCTAACGGCAGACTCCATATGCCTGCAAGCTCATCTCCTTTACATTCTATTTCCTGCAAATTCATCCCATCAGATGAAAATAGCGCACTTTCCGCAGCTATCGGACAGCTCATACTTAAGACTCTAATCTGGAAGCTGCCTATATTGTGGACATCCCTAGGATAATATCTGCATATAAACGACAATGCCTCCTCCCCCAGATTACGCTGTATATAGCATAGCTTATCTTCGCAGAGCAAAGGACAACGCAAATTTTCTCCCAGCTTTATTTTAAATCCTTGCCCTGCCGTATCAGGCTCCATGCTCGACAGTATTTTCTTCCGCACGGCAGGATTTTTTATCCGCTGATACTTCTTATAGCTCTTCATGCCAATATCAATCCGCCAATTGGTACTACAGCATTTGGCATTGCACTTCGAGCCGTCACATTGAAAGCCTTCTAGGTATTTAGGCTGTAATATAATCTTATTATTTTTCATAAAATTCTATCCCCCACAAATCACTCAGTATATATAATGCCGTTATCTGACTGAGCACAAAAATATGCCCTAAAAAGTAATGGGACGGGAGTGACAACTCTCCCGTCCCATTTGCAATGGTAGTTCTAATAACACGCCTTGTCCTTCAGGCTAGCAACAAGAAGGGACGTGGAATTAGTATATTTATTTTATATCAGCGACAGGCGAGAGCCTGCCAGGAGATATCTGTTATGGGACGAAGGATAGCTACTCCCCCATCCCATATGGCAATGGTTTTCTAACAGCATGCCAGCCCTCAAAGAACAATAAGAAAAGGCGGCATGATTTTAGAATATCTATATAGCAGCCGATATGATGTCCAGGCATATCAGCCGTATATATCAACAAAATCAGATTACTGGAGCAGGGACAGTACGTTGGAGCTGGACTGGTTTGCCTGTGCCAGCATGGACTGGGCAGCCTGCATGAGAACGTTGTTCTTGGTGTAGTTCATCATTTCCTTAGCCATATCAGCATCGCGGATGGTGGACTCAGAGGACTGAACATTCTCGGAAGAAGTAGTCAAGTTGTTGGAAGTATATTCCAAACGGGACTCAACAGAGCCGATAGTAGTCTGCTGGTCAAGAGCTTTGGCAATTGCGTTGTCAAGTACGTTGATAGCCGCATTTGCCTTGGTCTGAGTAGAGATATTCAGCTTGGTGCCATCTGCGCCCTGCAAGCCAAGAGCCTCGGCACGCATATCGGTCAGACCAACCTTGATGGACTGGTTTGCCTTGGCACCAACCTGCAGGTTGATGGCGTTATCGTCTGACTTGTTCTGGGCACGGATAGTCTCCTCGAAAGCATCAAGGGCTGCATTAGCAGACTTCTTGACATTGCCCTGAGAATCAGTAATGCTTATATTCAAGCCAGAAATCTGACCGCCAACACCAGACTTATTGGCAGTAATAGTAATAGCATCCTTGCCAGAAGCCGTGTCAACAGTGTCATTAGAAGCTGCCAAGCCAACAGTCTTACCAGTCAAGATCTTAGTCTGCAAAGTTTGTCTATTCGCTGCGGTATAAGCAGCATCAGCAGTCTTCCAAGCAGCAGTTTTTGTGAGCTTGTTAAGCTCATTGGTAACATTGGTTAATTCTGTACCCGCAGTAGCATTAGTAAAGCTATTGTCAGCCTTCAATGCCGTAGCATATTCTGTTACAGTGCTGTAATCATCAGCCTTCACCGTAATTTCTTTGCCAGCATTTGCGGCATTATATTTATCTACTAACGCCTTAATACTATCTTTGGTTACACCTTTTTGCGCTGCTTCATCTTCACTATCCTTTAAAGCACTCATCGCTTTATTCTTATTAACCATAGCGGTATCTACTGCAGTCTTTATAGTATCTGCAGCAGTCCCTGTAATGCCCTGCGCAGCCAAGACACTCTCATTTGCCTGATTTGCAAAAATGTCACTGGTCGTATCAATATCTTCAGCAGCATTAAAGATATCCTGCAAGGTGTGAATCTGATCGTCACCATTAGCATCCTTGTAGCCAACCTGGAAGGTAGTGCTATAGGTCTTGCCAGCCTGTACATAGGAAACTGTCACTTTATCGGTAGAATGAATCTCTAGGCTGTCGCCACTGCGAGAAGCAAGATCTGTCAGCTTACTATCGCCACTAGTACCCTCTTTCAGACTCTGATTGGAGAGTGCCGTATAGGTAGCATTGCCAACGGTGTTCTTAGAGCCGTCAATCAAATACTTGCCGTTGAAGGTTACGTTTGCATTGTCGTTAATCTGGTCAATAGACTGGTCAAGCTCTTTCTGAATGGTCTGGCGGTCAGAGTCGGTGTTGGAGTCGTTGGCTGCATTTACAGCCTTTTCCTTCAAGGTCTTCAGAATGTCAACAGTGGAGCTTACAGCGCCCTCGGCAACCTTCATCATGGAGCTGCCGTTCTGAGTGTTCTGATTTGCCTGATCCAAAGAGCGAATCTGCACGCGCATACGCTCGGAAATCGCATAGCCGGAAGCATCGTCAGCAGCGCTGTTGATCTTCATGCCGGAAGACACCTTCTGCAGACTCTTGGACAGCGCGGAGCTGTTCTTATTCAAAGTGTTCAAAGTGCTGAGCGCACTCATATTGTTTTTTACGACCATAGCCATAATAAATTCCTCCTTGATTCTTCAAAAAACATCTGCGAGAGACTGCATCCTTGCATCTCTCATATACACGGGATGTTTCGATACGAAGTCTGCCGCGGCATCCGCGGAAATTGCCCCTGACAGGCTCTTTCTCTACTTCGTCCTCAGTGCCTATATTGTAATATAGAAGTTGAAAAAATCAAGCGTATTTTCAAATTTTTGCAATAAATTTTATTCTTGTGGCTGCATAAGGGTTCTAGGGCTTCTCTGCGCCCGTATGCCAGCCTCATTCATGGCATATAGTAGTTTTTTATTTTCATAAAAAATTCTAAAATCACTTCACCTCGTCATTTTACCCTGCCTCACATTCCCTCTCACACGCCCTCTGACATTACCTTCCTGCCATAATTCATTGCACGCAAAAAAGGAGCGTATCGTCCAGCCACGGGCATCTACGCTCCAATTTTTCGTTTATGCAATAAAATTTGCCATTTTCGGCATAATCATAATTATTTTTTATACATCAATAATTAACAATAATCATGCAGTGCTAATATTATTTCTGCCATCAGCCTAAAGCAGTCCATGAATAAAGATAAAGAACAGCAATACTGGCAGTACATACTGCAAATACGGCTTCAAGCCTCTTGCCACCTTCAAGCCAGCACCAGTATTGGCTTCCTTGAGATAATTGTCAAAGCCCCAGCCCCAGCGAGTAGTACAGAAAAGCAGATACACCAACGAACCGCCTGGCAATAGCACGTTGCTGACAATGAAATCCTCGCTGTCCAGCACGCCCCTAGCGCCAATAATCGACATATCGCTCCACACATTGAAGCCAAGCACGCACGGCATACTGCCAAACAGCACCAAGATACCGCCAAGGATTACCGCCTTGCGGCGCTTCCAGCCAAAGGTATCGATAAACAAGGCAATGATATTCTCAAAAACTGCCAAAACCGTAGACAGGCTGGCGAAGGTCATAAACAGAAAGAACAAAGCTCCCCATATTTGACCGCCCGCCATATTGACAAAGACATTTGGCAGCGTCACAAAAATCAAGGACGGGCCTGCATCAGGCTGCACGCCAAAGGAAAAGCAGGCTGGAAAGATAATTACGCCAGCCATTACAGCCACAAATGTATCAAGGCAGCAGATACGTGCCGCCTCGCCAGCCAATGCCCTGTCCCTGGACATATAGCTGCCAAAAATCTCCATAGCGGCGATTCCCAGCGACAAAGTAAAAAATGCCTGATTCATGGCAGCAGTCAAAACGTTGCCAAGACCGACCTTTTCCACCGTTTCCCAGCTCGGCATCAAGAAGAACCTCATCCCCTCAGCTGCCTTGTCCAAAGTCAGAGAATGTGCCGCCAAAACGACAATCAAGACCAAAAGTGCACCCATCATTACCTTGGTCACACGTTCCAATCCCTTTTGCAGTCCAAAACTGCATATAAAGAACCCTAAAACAACCGTCAGCACAGTCCAGCCGCCCATATACACAGGGTCAGCCAACAAATTGCCAAAAACATTGCCTACGGCATCTACAGACATGCCGCTGACAAATTCCCCCGTGAGGAACTTGAAGAAATACGATGTCATCCAGCCAGATACCGTAGTGTAGTACAGCATCAGCATCACGCAGCCCAAAAGTGCCGCCCAGCCATGCAGCGTCCACAAGCCGTTGTCAGGCTTCAAAATTCTATAAGCGCTGACAGCGCTCTTGCGGCTTGCCCTGCCCACGGCAAGCTCCATCGTCAGCACCGGCAGTCCCATAACCAAAAGAAACAACAAATAGAATAAAACGAAAAAGCCACCGCCGTTTTCGCCTGTCACAAAAGGAAAACGCCACACATTGCCAATACCGATAGCACATCCTGCACTAACCAGGATAAATCCCAGCCGTGAGTTAAATGATTCACGTGCCATGCTCAATCCCCCTAAAAAATATTTACCCAGCGCTAACGTGCTTAGCTCCCTCCTCTCAGACGGGAGCTAAGCACCCCTAAGGCCATGGATTGATTTGACTAAATGCAGTTGGAGCAAAAGCTCCCACGGCATAAGTCTTGCTTTACAAGTTTACAATGAAATATTGTAGCACAAGATTACTCCATAACGCAATAAAAAAAGCTCGTCCCCTAGGCACAGCCTAGAAAACGAGCTACATAAAAACATCCTGATTTTATAAAAATTCTAACCAGCGAAAAACCTGGCACAGCCTTCATCATGGCTTGATTTCAATATCCTTAGACAGATTTTCGCCATTTGTTTCAATCACGCGCTTGTACCAGTAGAAAGACTTCTTCGGCGCACGCTTCAGCGTTCCTTCGCCAGCATTGTTCTTGTCTACATAGATAAAGCCATAGCGCTTGTCCATTTCGCCGGTGCTGGCAGATACGATGTCGATAGGTCCCCAAGGGCAGTAGCCCAGCAGAGCGACACCATCCAGCTCTACCGCCTTCTTCATCTCGGCAATATGGTTCGCAAAATACTCAATTCTAGCATCATCATGAATCATGCCGTCAGTTTCTGGCTTCTCATGCAGACCGATGCCATTTTCCACGATCATCATCGGCAGCTCATAGCGTTCCTGCAATACATTGAGCGTGTAGCGAAGCCCCACTGGGTCAATCTGCCAGCCCCAATCATTTGCCTTGACAAATGGATTTTTGACCTCTCTGCCCACATGGCGATTCTCATCAGATGTGAACTCCGTTGTAAAGCTCATATAGTAGGAGAAAGCGATATAGTCAACCTGGCCTTCCTTGATAATCTTCAAATCGCCAGGCTCCATCTCGATTTTTGTGCCAAAGCGCTCCCATTCCTTGAGGATGTAGCTTGGATAATGCCCACGGCACTGTACATCTGCAAAAACAAATGTCCTGTCCATTTCCTTGAGAGCGGCAATCTGATCCAACGGCTTGGCAGACGCAGGATAGATTGGGCACATAGCCATCATGCAGCCGATGTACATATCTGGATTGATGCGGTGTCCTTCCTTGACAGCCATAGCAGAAGCAACGAACTCATAGTGCGCAGCCTGATACATAGCCTGATAGCGATCCTCGCCCTCTTTATAGGTCAAGCCAGAATCCTGAAAGGCATGATGCTCGCTCATGCCGCCGACAACCTCGCGCTGATTGTTAATCTCATTGAAGGTCATCCAATACTTTACCTTGTGCTTGTAGCGCTCAAAACAGGTTGTCGCAAAACGCAAGAAGAACTCAATCATGCGGCGATCTCGCCAGCCGCCGTATTTCTTGGCAAGGTGCAGCGGAATCTCAAAATGCGAGAGCGTAACAACAGGCTCCATGCCGTATTTGAGCATCTCATCAAACAAATCATCATAGAACTGCAAGCCAGCCTCATTTGGCTCTAGCTCATCGCCCTGCGGAAAAATACGTGTCCAGGCGATGCTGGTACGGAAGCACTTGAAGCCCATCTGTGCCAGCATGGCAATATCCTCTTTGTAGTGATGATAAAAATCAATCGCCTCATGGTTCGGATAATTCTTGCCAGGCAATACGCCGTCCGTAATCTCGCGCTTGACATCAGGGCTGCCGCCAGTCATAACATCAGCTACGCTAGGTCCCTTGCCATCCTCATTCCAGGCTCCCTCAGCCTGATGGGCAGCAATAGCGCCGCCCCACAAAAATTCTTTTGGAAAAGCCATTTCTTTACTCCTTCTCTATCTGTTGCGGCTTGGCGGCACAAAACTGCCAGCCAGCCGCCCTATTTCTCTATCTTTTATTTATTGGCAGACTCGGATGGGGTATACTTCATCCACTTATATTCAGCCTGTACAGGGAAATCAGAATCATCCACAGGATTCAGCCAGGCATCTACGCCCTTGCCTGCCCACAGATTTGCCATAACCATGCTCGGAGTTACAGGCAGGTTGCCAGTTGCCTTGTGAACTTCCTTGCCATCCACATACCAAGTGATAGCGTCAGGCTCCCAGTCAAAGGCATATACATGGAAATCCTGAGAAGCATCAAAGCCCAAATCACACATATACTCGTGTCCGCCCTGGCTGTCTACGAAATAGTTGAACTGTGCCTTGGTAGTATCCTTGCCCAAGAACTCGATATCAATCTCATCCCACTGGGTCTTTGGCTCATCATAAGGTCCAGTATAGGTAAAGAAAGAGGAAACAATGCCGTCGCTCTTGGCTGGCTTCATGCAAACCTCGTACAAGCCATAGCCATAGCGATTCTGCGTAAAGGTCCTAAACTCAGCGCCAGCGTAGTTAATCCCCGGAATTGCCCAGCCTGGACCATCCTCAACATCCAGATTTAGCTGCATGCGCTTGCTGTTGAAGGTAACATTGTCCTTGTACCAGTTGGTATCAAACATAGCGCCATTGCACCAGCCATGAGAAGCCTGTGCCTCCTTTGGCATCTTCTTGGAAAAATCAAAGAAAAAGCCATTTTCCGGCGCTACCTTCTCCACGGTAGCACAGTACGGACTATCTGCATAAGCTACGCCGGCTGGCACGCAGGAAGCCCCGATTCCCACAGCCATCATACCAGCAACAACTGCACTAGCGATTTTTTTCATCTTCATAACAAGCCCCTCCATGTATTTATAAATATTACTTCTTATCCATTTCCTTATAAACATCAATCAGTTCCTGAGCCACTAGCTTGAATGCCTCGGCACTCATCAGCTGATCCTCGGCATGCATAACCAAAAGGCAGGCTACAGCCTCTCCCTCGGCCTCTCGCCCTAGAAGCTCCAGATGAGAATCATGTCCCTCGGCAAACGAGGTATCGCCTTTTTTCATCAGCTCGACAGCACGCTCATAGTCCCTGTCCTTGGCTGCATGAATCGCCTCTATGTACAAACTTCTAGCCGTACCTACGGCAGATATAATCTGAAATACCTGCATCTCTAATTCTTCATTCTGTTCCATTTATGCGTATCTCCCTAGTATATTGCCTCGGCGTAGCTGGCTGTTAGCCAGCCGCCAAGGCATTTTTATTGCTTAAATCATTAGAAGTGGAAATCCACCTGTCCGCGCCATACATGACGGGTATAATCTGCATTATTCGCACCATCATCTGTAGCGCTAGACCAGCCATAGCACAGCTCTGCCTCTACGTTCTTGGCAAGAACATATTTGCCGCCGAATGTCCAGCCAGTAGAGCCATCCAGCCACAAATCATCAGCAGTATCGCCAACCCAGCGACCATGATCCTTGTAGTTGTGCCACCTGCCATAAAGATGGAAAGAACCTGGCTGGTCAAGATTGGTCCACTTGTAGCTGACCTTGATAGCAGAGGCATTGTTCTGCTCATCAGCATTGGTGCGGCTGTAGTCAGCCCACAAATACAGATTCGGTGCAAAATTCTGCAGCATGCTGACAGCAAACAGCCTATTGCCATGATTCCAAATAGTAGGATAATCAATCAAACCATTAGGATGCTCGTTATCTACTGGATGATAATACTCACCATAGCCTACCATACTGCCTGTCTTTTCCACATTGGCAACGGCATAGTGAGCCTGCAGCTGCGTGCCATGACCGATAGTGCCGCCGATACCGACACCGCTGATTGCCATCTGATTGATTTCCTTCTTATTCGGCTTCCAGTAAAATGCCTTGGCAGCCAGGTCATTATCATTCAGCTTGTAGTTCAGGGTAACGCCATCCATTTCCTCGCCGACAGCCATTACCTGATAGCCTAAGCCGCGCCATTTGCGTCCGATGTCTACGGACAGTCTCTTGTTGATATTGCCTTCAATCCACAGGCGAGGATAGAACTTGCTGTCTGCCCTGCCGCCGCCTACATAGATTTGATTCTTAGGGTCATTGCCAGGATTAATCGCATCATGGAAATTGCGATAATTGCCGTATTTATGATTGATTTCCCACTCGGTGCAAACCTTCCAGTCATCGTTTACCTTGTAGTTTGTTTTCAGGCTCATATAGTAGCGGTCATTATCATTTTGATTCGCATATCCCTTCCGGTCATTATTCTCATAGCGAACCTGCCCGAAACCGCCAAACTCGATTCTATCGACAAAATTCTCAACCTTCTTCAAGGCTGCGGTATTTTTCTTGACCTGCCTGTCAACCTTCTTGAGCGTCTTTAGCTCGCCAGACAGCTCCTGGCGCACGCCGTCAATCAAGGCATCGTCCGCAAAGCTGCCGCCCTTGTAGGCATTGGCAATAATCTTTGCCATCTCATAGCGCGTCATCGGCTCATCGCCCTTGAACGAGCCATCAGGATAGCCCTCCAGTACGCCGTCCTTGGAGAGAACCTCCAAGGCGCTATATGCCCAGTGCCCCTCTGGCACATCAGTAAATGCCTCGTCAGAAAGCGGCGCACTCTCCTCTGCCTCAGCCGCCATAGCCGTAGTCGTGGACATCCCTAGAGCCAGTGTCAATGCCAGTGCCAATAATCTCTTGTTCTTCATCATTATGCCTCCCCGTTAGCCTGTTTTTCTTCTTCCTGCATGCTTACATCCATCTTCTTGACAAATGGCAGATAGATTGCTACTGCCAATACCAAATTGATAATCTGGATAACTGCTCCCTGCCAGCCATCGAGCAAAAGTCCTGCGATAATAGGCGGTGTCGTCCAAGGAACCTGCACAGCGCCCATCGGCGAAAGGAAGCCTATCATCATAGCGGTATAGGTAACAACCAAGGCTACCAAAGGCACAAGGATAAATGGTACGAGCAGGAATGGGTTGAATACGATTGGCAGACCGAAGATAATAGGCTCATTGATATTGAAGAAGCCTGGCACGGTAGCCATCTTGATTAGCGACGTAAGCTGTTCGGACTTTGCCACCATGTAGCTGGCAATAATCAAGCCAAGGGTCAGACCGCAGCCGCCGGATTTTACGAATACATCGTTTACCTGCATGGTCATGAACTTGGCAGCAGGGTTGTTCAAAAGGCTCTGTCCTGCATCCAAAAGCGCCTGATTGTCCAAGGTATTTGCCATCATCATCGGCGTAGCCACGCCGTTTACTACGTTCGGACCATGAATACCAGCCCAGAATAAGAGGCTCTGGAGTCCGACGATAACAGAACCGCCCACTAGGGTATCAGTCAGGCTCTGCAATGGAGTCTGAATCATAGCGAAAATCAGCTCAGGTGCTGTGGTCTGACCTGCAAAATGGCATACGCCCCAAATAAAGGAAGCCAGCAAGAAAATCAAAAAGCCAGGAGTCAGTGCCTCAAAGGCTCTTACAACGCCACCAGGAACGGCATCAGGCATCTTGATGCCGATGTGGTTCTTGACACAGTAGCAATAAATCCAGCTAGTAACAAAGGCTACAATCAAAGCAGTGATAATGCCGTTAGAACCAGCCCAGTTCTTCGGAATGACATTGCCCACCACGGTGCCATTATCCAAAACAACCTCCGGCGGCATGATAATAATGAATGCTGCCAAAGCCAGTCCGCCAGCCGTCATGCCATCCAGTCCCTCATTGGCTACGTACTTGTAGGTAACGCACACCACGACGATCAAGGCAAGGATATTGAATGTGCCGCCGCATACTGCGAACAGCGGTGCTGCCCAGTTCTCGCCGAACATGCCGCTCATCAGCTCGTTCCAGCCTGGGATTGGCAGGCACGCAATCAGCAAAAACAATGAACCACAGATAGTAAAAGGCGTGGTCATAATAAATCCATCCTTGACTGCTACGATCGCCTTGATTTGTGCAAAGCGATTCATGATTTCAAGGAATTTGTTAAACATTTCCTCTCTTGACATATATACTCTCCTCTCATTTATAAAAAAGAATAATTGCTTGTACCGAAATCTCGCTTCGGCTCAACCCCCTTTTGACAATTCTAATATAACAAATCCCACTCACAGCCACAATATTTATGAAACACATCTAAACAGTGTTACAACGATTAAACATCTCCCTGTAACACTGATACAATGATTGAAAATAATAAAAATGCCTCCAGCCGCAGCCGGAGGCAAAAAGTAAAATGAAATGAGGTTGTAAAAGTAAGATTAGAATGTCCAATTCATCTTGGCATTCAGGCTGTAGCCCTCCTGCTTGCCGCCCCAGGCAGAAACACCCAAGTCGAAGGAAACAGGACTAGCCTTAGGAGCAATCCTGATACCCAGCTCAGCCATAACGCTGCTGCCCTTGACAGACGGACTAGGCGTTTCAAAGCCACGATAGGAAGCCGTGGCACTGCCGTCAAACTCATACTGCCAAGCCAGACCGGCATAGAGGCTGCGGACGCTGCTAGTGCCATAGATATAGCGCAGTCCCAGGCGAGAACGCTTGGATGTAACAGAGCTAAAGTCATACGTCTCGCCCGTGCTGAGCGTTACAGTATCGCCGCCCTGACGGTTGATAAAGAACTTGCCATAGTATTCCAAAGCATTTGCCTTGCCCAGCTTCTGCACCTTGCCGATGCCAAAATGTGCACCCGTATAGGTCGTGCTGGTATCATAGCTGCACACGATGCCCGCACCTGGCAGGATATTGGCACTGCTATAATCGCTGGTAATGCGTCCTGCACGAAGCGATGCTTCATAGTACACGCCATTGTCATTTTCCTGCTTTGCCATGACGCCAAGACCCCAGTTCTGCGTATAGCCCTCGCCCTTGGTGCCGTCATCCAAATGGGACTCATAATTGCCCCTGCCATATTCAAACAGAGGGCCGATCAGCAACTTGCCGCTCTTGTTTTTGATTTCCTTGGCAAAACCGAAGTTGAGATTGTAGCCATTGACATCAACATAAGAGCCGGAGTTCTGACGAAGATTGCTGCCGCCCATAGCCACATACGGAGCCATCGCACTAGCGCTGCCGCCTGCCGCCTTATTCTCGGATACAGCCTGCGAAGCACTTTCATAGCCAGCACCTGCTACGAGATCAGCCGCACTCGTCATCGTAGCCACAGATGACATCATCGTCTCTGTCAGAGACTTGGTCTGCTCACGCAGCGCAATCTGTCCGCCAGTATATTTGCTATCATCAAACTTAGCCTTGTCGATAGTCGCTACTACGCTGTTCTTGTCATCAGACAGCTTCACCGAAGCATCATACTCAAAGCTAGCTCCCTCATAGACCTTTGCCTTAGGAGTGATGACTGCATTTGCCAAAGAGCCGGCTGCTTCGCCCGCAGTCTTGACCAAGGTAATGCTCGAGCCTGCCTCGATCATCTTATCGCCACTGACAAAGGCATTTATCTTGCCATCAGCATTAGGACTATAGCCATCCTTGCCTACCAATGTCAGCATGGTGCTGTCCTTGTAGCTGCTATCAGCAATATAGAAATTCAAATTGTCAAAGCCCTTGACCTGCTTCAGTGTCATATCCTTGCCGCGAATGTTGATTGTACCTGCATCCAGTACCGCCTTGGATGATTTTTCAGCCTTATACAGATTAATCGCATTATCCTTGCCTGCGACGAAGCTGACATCGCCATCCGCGCCATCGCTATCAGTAGCAAAGCTATAAAGATTCAGCACATTTCCCGTACTGCTGCCCGAAGCCTCTGCCAGATTGATCGTACCGCCATAATTCTGTGTTTCGTTCTTGCCAATATTTACGACATTGTCCTTGACATCCTTGCCCTTGAGTATGGTGACAGTACCGCCAGCGGCAGGGCCAATATCAACCGTATTCTCAGTGAGATCGCCATTTGCTTCTACCAGTTTTACTGGCGTTCCCCAGCCATCAATATACCATCCCTTGATGTTTTTCAGGGTATCAGTATCTTCTGCCGTGCTATCTGCATCAACGCCAACTACGGAAATATTCAGCTTTGCCAGATTCTTCACATCAACCGAAGGCTTATCAGCAGGCTTGTCAGTACTTGGCTTGTCAGTATTAGTTCCACCGCCAGTATTGCCACCAGTATTGCCACTATCACCAGTGCCGCCACCAGTATTGCCGCTGTCGCCAGTTCCGCCGCCAGTATTGCCGCTATCGCCAGTGCCGCCACCAGTATTGCCGCTGTCGCCAGTTCCGCCGCCGGTATTGCCACTATCGCCAGTTCCGCCACCAGTATTGCCGCTGTCGCCAGTTCCGCCGCCAGTATTGCCGCCACTGCCAGTTCCGCCGCCGGTATTGCCGCTATCGCCAGTATTATCACCGCCGCTAGGCTTGTCGTTACCGCCTGGATTGCCAGCGTCTTCGGTACGCTTTACAGACAAGGCCTTCTTATCACTGCCATACTGTGTTTCAGAGCTAAATTTCTTTGTTGTTTCAAAGGAAACGCCATCGTACATGGTTACATCAATGCCATCCTTGATAGAGCCTTGAGTCGTCTTTATCAGGTTGACCACATTGCCAACCTGAATATTTGCATTAGCATCGCAATATACATTAATCTTGCCACTGTAGTTTTCCATGCCAGATTGAGCCGCCGTCAAAGTCAGCATAAATCCCTTGTCATTTCCCACCTGAGCCTTATCTGTAACCACGAAGTTGATTCGGCTCAGATTGACTACGCTGCCAGACTCGGTTGTGCCATACACATTCATAGTGCCAGCATCTATAGAATCTGCCTTCAAGGTAGCCTTGCTGTCAATAGTCAATTCATTTGCCTTCAAGCTTCCAATCAGCGATGCTCCATTATTGAGCACCATGTTCCCGCTCGCAGAAACAGCCTTATTCTCGGCACTGATAGCGCCTGCCTTAATATCGCCGCCTGCCTCGATTTTACCGCCTGCCGTGATTGTACCGCCTGCGGACAAACCTTCTGTAACAGTCAAATCACGAGCCGCAGTAATATCGCCCTGCATATCCGCACCCTTGATTTTTTCTGTTCCATCGCCATCTTCCAATGTTAAGTTACGTCCCTTAAAGCTCACAAATGAATAGTCTGCAGGTGATTCACTTCCGTTACCATCAACATAATCTTGATATTGTCCTCCTTTTAGGACAATATCATTTTTCTCACCAACATCTATTGACTTAATGTTATTACTGGCTGTTGTACTTTGATGCAACCCGCCTAGCACCAAAGTATTATCCTCTGATGTAACGCCTTCTATCTTGTTATTAAATACATTTATCCATTCGCCAGAATTTCCACCATAATTATCAATAGTCCTGCAAGACCCATTCGTTCCGAAATTTACAGTATTATTTGTAACTGTAGTTCCCTTTATCAAGGCTAAACTAGCTGTATTGGTACTATCAATCCAGGCAGCAATGCCGAGATCTATATTTATTGTATTGCCACTTATGGCATCAGCACCCTTCTGAAACACATTTCCCAATATCGCTCCTTTAAATCCTTCAGGATCCGGATCATCACCATTATCAAATCTGTAGGTTTTCCAATTATGCAAAACTAGATTGTTATCTGTAATAGTAGCATAATCACCTGTCCCACCATCATTACTAACACTATATTCCCCTGCATTGGCAATGCCGCTATCAAAAGCATAGCTATTTCCTGCTATCATCAGCCCCAGCAGTACCTGTGCTGCCAGTGCTTTCTTTTTCCCCTTTAGCATAAAAACCTCTCCTTTATTCCCCATAAGCCATAGCATGACGCTTGCGCCTCTTGCATGCCATAAGCCTTATTCTTATTCACGTATTTAGCATAACACAGGACAAACTCATTGTAACTACTTCCAAATAATACTGAAACAGTGTTACACTCATTAGATTTTTATGCCGTAACAATAGGACAATCACCCTATTGAGCCACCAAAAAGTCCCATGCCTTCGCATGGGACTTAGATGCTATCAATATTGGAAATGTACCTTCAGCCAGCTATCCCGGCAATTAATATGCTTCAAGCCGCTCGCTGCCGCCAATGCAGCAAACAACACATCGATTACATATTTTGCGCCGCCGATAAACACCCTCGGCCCTAGCTCTTCCAGCTTCTTGGCACTAGCCACGGGCAGGACGATGTCCGCCAGCTTGCCCAAAGTGCTCTCAGGCACTGAGGTAAGCAACAATATCTTATCGCCCTTGCCCCTGATCGTCCTTGCCATATCCACCAGCATCCGATTCTCGCCTGTCCGACTGATAAATACGCTGAGATGCTTCTTGTTGTGAGTGGCTGCCATCAGATACATCTGTGATATAGAATGTACTACGGTATAGTTCTTGTCCACCATGATAAAGCTGGCAGCCGCCAAGGAAGCAATATTCAGATTATCATCAGTGGCATAAAAATCCAAATGCTCTGCCGCCTTGATTGCCTCTACCGCCCTTACCACCAGCACAGGCTGCAAAAGCAAATGCGTATCTCGCAGGGCATTAATCTCCATATGCGTAACCTTTTCGATAATCATGCGCACAGTATCTCGTTCGTTGAACTCCTCATCATGATGCGGCTGGCTGACATATTGCATCATCTCTGCCATGAACTGAATCTTGAAATCCGTATATCCCTCAAACCCCATCTTCTGACTAAAGCGCACAATGGCAGCCGAGCTGGTATAGGTCAGCTTGGCAAGTTGCCTAGTTGAGAGAGCTGCCAGCCCCCGATAGTTGTCCAGCAGGAAATCAGCTATCATCTTTTCTGAATCAGAAAAGCCTTCCTGCTGCTTCAGTTGTTTTATTAATCGAGACATAAATTTCACTCCTGTGCAAATTATTATTTATTTTTAGATGCTTGCCTCAATAATAATTTTATCATATCTTCTAAGCTGCAAGCAAAAAAATACTGTTCTATTATTTACGGCAAATAATAGAACAGTATTTATGAGATGAGACATCTGGTGGGTATCAGAGTCTATTTATTTAAAGCTCCAAAGAGGGAAGGTTCTCGTGAGCTTCAAATCATTAGCAGTTATTGATTTGTCTGGCTGCATAAAGTAGCTCAAGGCATAGATTCCTGCACCATTATAATCAATAGCATATTCATTTGTCGACCAAGACATCAAGACATCAAGATAGCACTTGGCAGTAGCAGGATTGTATTCCTCGATATATTTGGTCTGGTCTGGATCACCGCCAGACACGGCATTCGGACCTCCCACCATCAAGCCCGGCACATAGGCGCCAGTGCTCTCATGGATTCTGTTGTGAGGATGCTCTGGCGGATTTGCGCCAATACCAGTCATAAAGCTCTTGTTGAGAGCATTGCGACCAAACAGATAGTGAATCTGGTCAAGAGCGCCATCTATATATTCCTGTTTAGGGTTGAACTCGTGTGCCATCAGGAGAATATCTCCCTTGGTGACAGCATTTTTTGTGGATGCCCAGGTATATTCATTCTCCTTTAGGCTGCACTCATAGCCGTCCTTTGCAATCGTAGCCGCTATCTCATCGGCATAGTCAACCAGCTTCTGCCTTACCTTTGACTGGAAGTCCTTATCGGCATTGGCTGCCATGCCGTAGCTGAACTGAGCCAAAACCAATGTATTGTCCCAGGTAAAGAAGCCAGGCTTCTGCAGAATAGTATTCTTCTGCTGCTTCATGAGATAATTCTCATACTGCTTGTCGCCAGTCGTGCGGAACAGCTCCGCCGCCAGCCAGCAGCGCTCCGTAGCATCATCTCTGTCATCATATGGACCAGAGCCGCTCTCCTGCCCTTCGTCAACCCTATAGACAGAGTTTTTCTCCTTGGCAAGATACTTCCAAACAGCCTTTGCCCGATTCAGGCAGTCTGCCGCAAAATCCTTGTCATAATCAGAGTAGATGCGGCCTGCCATTGCCATAGCCGCACCTGCCATCGCCGAACTTGCTGTGCAGGTGCTATAGATATACCGTGGCTGAGTATCAGTATCCGGAGATTTGTCAAAGCCCGGCCACTGCGCGCCAGCTACCTTGTGGAAGAAGCTGCCGTCCTTGCGCTGCATCTTCTGCATGAACTCCAGCTCGAACTTTATCTCGCTCAAAGCATCAGGCATAGCTTCTTCCTTGACGCCCTGTGGGAAGAAAAGCTGTCCCTGGAAGAACTTTGCTGGCGATGCCTCATATGCCAGCATCATCTCGCCAGTGGCGATAGCTGCCGTAGTGGTATATTTGCCATAGTCGCCGGCATCGTACCAGCCACCCGAAACATCTACTACATCGCCCTTCTTATTCAGCTTATCAGTAAAATATACCTGCGCATCCTTGTCCTGAGCATGACCGCTGGCAATCTTCAGCCCCGTCACCTCATCCTGCATAGGCGTATTGCTGCGAGACAAGGTATAAGAACGCCAATTCTGTAACGCAGGAACGGCATAAACATTATCACCTATGGCAAAAACATCTGATTCCTCGCTGCCTACTACCAGCTTGTACCTGCCAGGCTGGTTAAAATCCGTAAAGTCCGCCTTGGCTATCACATCGCCAGACATGGCATCAGGCTTGGCAGCGCTCAGACTGCCTTCATAAACTTTCTGCCCTGTCGCAGCATCCACCAAGGCAAAGCTGCCATGAGCATCTGCCAAAGAAACCATTGCTTCCTTGGCTTGGCCTGTCAGATAGCCAACCTGATCTACATGAATGCCTTCAGAAGCGGCAAACGCCGTTCCTGCGTAACATCCCATAGGAAGCAGCACGCCCATTGCCGCTCCCAGCATCTTTTTCCCCATTCTCATCAAAATCCTGCCCCTCTTGCACACAGCAAACCTACGGCAAATTTATCTATATACGCCTTGGTATGCTGCAGAATATACCAGCGTGATACAGCAAGCACGGCACGCCTTGGTACTGAGCTTGCACACTGCACGCCCTTATTCGCCCATAAGCTTCTTCGCCATATCCAAAACTCCCTTGCCATCCATACGGCCGTACATACGCATTTCAATAGCAGATACCGGCTTGCCTGGGAGCTGTTCCTTTACCTTGCCGAGGTTGAAGCTTACCTGTGGTCCTAACAGTACAGCATCAGCATCAGCAGCCTTGCTGGCAGCCTCAGCCATAGGATATGCAGCAATCTCGCAATCATAATTTTCTGCTGCGGCAGCGGCCTGCATCTTCTTTACCAGCATAGACGTGGACATGCCTGCGGAACAAAGTAAAACAATTTTCTTCATGACAATCTTCTCCTTTATATTTACCGTTTATTTTCCTTTAATTGCAAGTGCTTTATCTTGCTCTTTCTTAGTTTATTTTAACATTTTCATTTAGGTAAAACAACATTTTAGAAAACATCCGTAATAATGTTACATAATATTTTCGCCTTTATGAAGCAATATTTCATGCAATATATGAAATTATGCTAGATATCCCCTCCTCTATAGATTGGATGAGTTTAGCTATTTGGTGAGCAAATAGCTCCCCCCTTGCTTTAAGCCATATTGTAGTAAGATGCAAATAACTTTTATTTTTCTTACACAAAAATGCCCTTGATACCATTTCAGCATCAAGGGCATTTTACAAAGCCTTATCGTGATTACTCACATTTTCTACGGAAACAGGAATAACTATTCACATTCAGTTTGACCTGCGGGTCAGGGTACGGATAACCTTGCTTCCGGCATTGCGAATCTTGCGCACCGGCGCCATGCGTGTCTGGTATCTCGGCTTCATGTCCTTGACCGTGCCGAAATCACCGCGGCGCAAAAGCGTGGTCTTGGTCTTCTCCGGCTTGAAATAACGGCGGAAGCTGTTAAACAAAAGCTCCGGCGTTGCATTTTGCTGGCAAAGGAAGGTATCTGCCGAAACATATCTAAGGTCTGGGAAGGCATGAAACGTCATATGGCCCTCGGGAAATACCACCATCACAGCAATATGGCCATCTGGCATCTCCTGACTAATGGTATTCAGTATTTCAAACTTGGCTTCCTGCAGCAGCTCATTTACCTTGTCCATAAGCTCCCTGGCACTGCCAAAGCAGGATGCCTTGCATTTATACATATCAATGGTGAGATGACGGGCTAATATCTTCAAAATTGTCCACCTCTTCTTTGTAGTGTCCTTTCATTTTACTATATTTTTTTGTTTTAGTAAAGATATTTCCCTAAATAGCCCCCTCATTACAGTCCGCTGCCTATCTCTGCCTTTTCCCTCAGGACATTTGCCAGCTTCTTCATCACAGGCAAAAAAGCATCCCTAATCAATAAGATTACTTCGTCAGCTTCCTTCTCGTCATATATATGTACCAAGGTATTGCGTTTTTTCAGCATCAAAAGCCATATCTTTTCATCATTTACAAAGCCAAATTGATAGCCCATCTGCAGTACCTCTCTCGGCGAGCCTGAAACCTCTGCGCCATGCAGCCTCAACACCGCCTGCAATGCCTTCCAAGCCAGCTCAAATACCAAGTTAAACTGTCCCAGCACACCAGTCCTATATATTTCATCTCTGCCAGCCAAGGCAAAATCCGCTTTTTCCAAGACAGCCAGACACTTCATAAAGTTATCGAGCTTTTTCATAGATTGTCACCCGCTACGATAAATATATACAAATCTATACAGAATTACACATATCTACACTGTGATGTCCCTCGCAAGACATCTTCCTGCTTCACTGCGTCCGATTTTGCCGTCCCGAAGGGCAGGCTACTTTCGTTTGATGTAACGCTCCACAGGCTTAAATTCCCTAGTAGCGATAGGTACGAATTATATTTTCGTCAAAGCGATTTGCTAAATCGCCTTATAATTTGCTAAGTTGATAGCAGCGTTCAAATCCCTGTCCAGCCTGATGCCGCATTCAGGGCATACATACAGGCGGTCTGAAAGCTTCAATTCCTTCTTGATATGCCCGCAATGGCTGCAAGTCTTGGAGCTTGCATAGAATCTCTCTGCCCCTATGACCCTTATGCCGTACATTTCAGACTTATACTGAATCTGCCGCTTAAACTCATAGAATTTCTGCTTGGCAATAGCTTCTGACAGATGCCTGTTCTTCATCATGCCCCTGACATTCAAGTCTTCCATAACAATCCGTGACGGCTTGGTTTTCACTATCTCGGAGGTTATTTGATGAAGATGATTGCTGCGAATATCCGCAAGGCGCTTGTGAACAAGCTGGATTTTTCTGTTCTGCTTTTGTAGATTCCTGCATTCTCGAAGCGGGCGAATCCATGTCGGACGATTTTGCCTGTCACGGCTCTTGATGTTTTTCTCCAGCTTGCGGGAAGCCCTGCGCTGTTCACGCCGCAGCTTCCTTTCCAGCCGTCTCACCTTAGCCGTTTTGTTGATATTCTCGTAGAAGTGTGTCTCCGTGCCATCCGCATTGGAAACAACCGCCAGAGACTTGATGCCAAGGTCTATGCCGAGGCTTTCGCCCGTCAGCTCGACTTTTTGAAGCTGAACCTCATAGCCTACCGACAGATACCAGTGCCTGCCATCAAAGGAAATATGCGGGTTGGCATACTTCCTGCCTTTCGGCAGCCTTGGCAGCGGCGAAGCCGTATGAACATAGCCGAGCCTTTCGCCCTGAAAGCCATGCGGCAGCCGCTTGAAGCTCTCATAGTTCACGTAAAAGCTGATTTTGCTCCTATGGCGGCTCTTGAACTTCGGCTTGCCGGATATGCCCTTGATATACCTTTGCAGGGCGATATTGGCGTCCTTGACAGCCTGCTTCATGACATTGCTGCCAATTTCTTTGAGCCAGGCATGCGTCGTCTTTTTAAGGACATTGTTGATATATTTTCTTACATCGCCCTCGCTGACGCTTTTCTTGCCGATATTGTTGTCTTCGAGCCATGCCTTATAGGCATTCTCATTCGCTTCGAGAAAGTAATTGTATGCCCAGCGGGCAGTACCTGCGCTTTTCCAGAATAAAGTTTCCTGCTCTTTGGTTGGCAGAAGCCTTATCTTGACAGCACGTGTTATCACAGCAGAATGTGTTCCTGCTGACTTAGCAAATTTACCTATGCTGACCAGTTCCACAGCGTTCACCTCCATAACATAAGATATTTCAGTTATATTACACAGGATTTGTGTAAAACCGTCATTGATTTGTATATATTTATCTTGTTCACGCCAGG
>SAMEA104315434__coassemble_115_pt1 | contig 79732 bp, 63 predicted proteins | sample SAMEA104315434__metabat2_high_PE_033 | metagenome-assembled genome bin SAMEA104315434 (sample SAMEA104315434) | gut metagenome | biome: Monkey gut; feature: monkey-associated habitat; material: faeces | place: China | collected 2013 | reverse complement strand
ACGCTCGGCTGGCTTTCCGCCCCGGCGCTGTGCTCTTTCGTATCTCAGCGACAACGATATATATATTATCAGAAACACGAAACTCTGTCAACACTTTTTTATTTTTCTTTTTTATGCCCCCTACATTGTGAGAAAATACAAATACATTTTCTCACAATCGGACTAAGTAAAGGGAAATATTTAACCACATCTCATTGTCTCAACCCTTGCCTGTAACAGATACGAGTATCAGGTAGTTACTTATATGCACTTACTGGTTGCTAAATCCTCAATATCTATTCTTTCAATTTTAAAAATAACTGGTCTAGTACCATCATTGCAGCAGGCAATCATAACTTTGTCATCATTCATCCAGCCATGCATGATTGCGCCTCCCTGAAGTCCTGAATAAATATATCTGCTAATGGCATCCCATGCTTCTGAGCAGAAAGGCACTCCTTCTGTTCCACAATGCATAGTTCCTGGAGAATGCAGTACATCATCCTCTTTCTTGCCGTTTTGGATTAATGTTCCAGCTCCCATATGCCAATAATCATCTCTTTCAGAATTTCGGCAAAATAAAAATTCATCCCCCACGTTGTAGCATGGACACTTGCCACTATTTGGTACAGCACAATAGTGTGCTTGAAGTTCGGGAAATAATTTTTTGTCTAAAACTGTAACTTTTACTCTATGTTCCATAATATACCTCCCTGCCATCTTATAGCGGGTTATTATACAAGCAAAATAATACGAACGCAACAAATCCTGATTTATCAAGCTCATCACAATTATACATAGTACAAATCCGAACAGTAAAACCTATGGACTTGCTAAGCCAAAATATATTTCAATCTTTCATCTTATCACTATACGCCACCGCCATATTTTTCCCATGCCGTTTGGCTTTATACAGTGCCTTGTCTGCCAAATCCGCCAGCACAGCCACATCGCTGCCATAATCCGGATACAGCACATAACCCAAAGAAACCGTTACCTTGACGCTGGGACATTCTGCCCGACACTTCCCTGCCACGAAGTCCACAAAGCTCTTCATCATCTGGTCTACATATTCATGCTCCGCATTATAGCACATGAGGATGAACTCATCTCCGCCAATGCGCCCCAAAACCGCATCCTTGCCAAAATATTCCCGCATAGAGCCAGCCACGCAAAGCAGCATGCTGTCACCTGCCGCATGTCCCAAGGTATCATTGACGCTTTTGAAATTGTCTAAATCCATATATACCACGGCATTAGAGGTCTTGGGATATTTTTTTATATACTCCTCCATCAGTCTGAGGCTGTGCTTCCTGTTATAAAGTCCTGTCAACGCATCAGTGGCCGCCATCTGCTCCAGCATGATTTCTCTTTTTTTGGCAGCATCTATATCGTACACCAGGGCATACATCCACTTATCCTTAAATTCATCGAGGCGAAAGGTATTTACGGTAACTTTGAACCAGCTTTCCTTGCCCTGATAATTGCGCCGATATTCAATAGCTGCGTCCTCGCCCTCTGGCAACTTGCGTATCTTGTCCAAAGCAAAAAAGTCCAAAAACTTCTGTCTGTCCTCTTTCGCCACTCTCTCATTTGCCACTTCCCTGATGGCTTGGTCATAATAGGCGGAAAAAATCCGTGTTTCTTCCATCCATTTCTCCAAGCTATTGTCCGCCTCAAAGAAATTTTTATCCACATTGACCGTAATATCATAAACCGAATCCTTAATCAGGTTGCCGACCAAATAATTATTGTGCTGCTGTTGCTGTTCATTGACCTTCTGTGCCGTGATATTCTTCCATGTACCCATGGCATACTCCGGCGAGCCATTGCTGCTCCTCACAGTCTGCGCTATGAAAGAAGCCCAAACCAACTCTCCATTGCCTGCCCGAAAGGCTATCTCGCCATGCACCTCTCCTTCAGTCTTGCGTGACAGAAGGGACTTGATAAAATTCATAAAGCTGTCCCTATACTGCCCGGCAAAATCCAAGGAATTGACAAACCCTTGCGGAAAATTCTCTACGAACACGTACGAATCATTCATAAAATCAGCATTTTCGATAGGCTTTTCGGGAATATCCGTATTAAAAAACGTAGCCGTTCCCTGACTCATATCCCAATACCAGCAGTTTACCCTGCTTTGGCAAAGTGCCTCGGTAAACAAGGCATCCTTTATCTGGCTCTCCAAATCATACTCTAGGCGCAGCACATATTTCTCTTTGCCAGCATCCTTCCCAATGCCAAAGATATGCGCCTTGCAAAACAGCAGCATCCCATCCTTCTTTTTCAGCTCCATATCAAGTACAATCTGATTCCACTGCCTCGCTGCCGCCTTCTGCAGTGCCGCATAAAATCCACGCACGCCTTCTTTTGGCAGAACGCGCCTTATATCCATTCCCCTTTGCCAGTCATACCCCTGCCAATCAAACAGCGCCTCAAAAGACGTATTAGCCCTCTCTATCCTGGTATTGCCAGCACTCTGTACTACATAAATAATAGGTCCTAAAATTTTATCTAAATCAGTTTCCGACTGAATATGGTTGTCAGCCAGCCAGGAAATCATACTTTTCTTCATTGTTTATACCCACCATAAATTCTTTTCCGATACTTCTAATGCTTTTTACTTGAAAATACCCTCCCTGTATATATTTTTATAGTCCTATTTTACCATAAACAATCCGTATCAAGCTATCAATATTTTTCTTTTACCATTTATAACGATGCGTCCGATGTCCCTCCTTCTCTATAGTTTGGAAAATTAAGCCATTTGTATGGCATCCACGCTCTCGCAAAAGTATTGCTATATAAAAATGCAATACTATCTTCGCAAAGCAATAAGCCTCATTTATGGACTAAAAAACAGCATAAAAAAGACCAAGGACGAATCGCAAAATTCATCCTCAGTCTTACTCTGAGCCTGTACTATATGCCTGCCGACTGCCAGCCAGCGTCATGCACAACAGGTATTTATCTTCCGATAGCCCTTCTTACCACATCATAATCTGAATCATTGGATTTTAGGAAGCCATCGATATGCGCAGCCATCATTGCACTGCCACATTCCCTATCTCCCTTGCGCATGCCCTCAAAGCTCTTGACAAGGACATCAAGCACTTCCTTAGGCAAGGCAGGACTTGCGGCGATGACATCCTTTGGAATCGGCTCAGTCATAAAGATGATGTCCAAATTGGCATCCGCCTTCGCCCCCGCATCCTCAAAAGCCTCGGAATAGGTAGCGCCAGCCTGGATCTCGCCGCTGATAACGGCATCAATAACCTTGTTGTGGCTGCCAAGGAAGCTGGTGCTCTTGAAGAAATGCTCCGGGTCCTTGCCATTCTCCAAGAGGGCTGCCCTTGGATAGACATAGCCGGACGCAGACTTTTTATCGACAAAGGCAAAGCTCTTGCCCTGCAAATCATCCAAAGTCTTGATACCGCTACCCTTTCTGACAATGATATATCCGGTATAAGAAGTATTATTATTTACCTTTGGCGTTACCAATGGCTGCAGGTTGATTTCCTTTTTGGCAGAAACATATGCCGCAGGAGAGAACCAGCCAATATCCGCCGTGCCGTTTTTCAGAGCCTTGCCCAGGGCATCATAATCATTTACGATTATCGTCCTCGCCTTATAGCCTACATCACGTGCCACCTTGGTCAGAACAGGCATATAGCTCTTTCTAATCGTCTCTGGGTCGGTAAACGGATTTACCGCAAAGATAAGCTCGTTTGGCTTCTTGAAGGCTACCGCAGCACCCTGCAGCTTGTCTGCGACAGACAAGAGCGATGCCGCATAGCCGCTGAGTCCGGTCATATTGTTAATCTGATGTCCCACGCTGTCATTGGTCTCCCTAGTGTGCGCGGCAATATCCACCGTTGCCTGCCCGATGTTTTCAATCACCTTCGCCATTTCTCCAGTAGTATCGCGCTGCTTGTTGGACATATTGCTCAGCGCATCCACGACATTTTCAATAGTGCGGATAGTATCTACCATCTCGGACATGGCGCTGACAGACTCTCCTGCCATGGCTGCTACGGATTGCAGCTTTTCACTGCCATCACGCATGCTCTCGGTAACGCCGTTGGTCGTTCCGGTAATCTCACTGACAATAGCCTCGATTTCCTTGGTGGTCTCCTCGCTTTCGGCTGCGAGCTTTCTGACTTCCTCGGCTACCACGGCAAAGCCCTTGCCATGCTCTCCGGCACGGGCAGCCTCGATAGCCGCATTCAGTGCCAAAAGATTAGTCTGGCTGGCAATAGCGCGAATCTTTTCCACAAAGTTGGCAATCCTCTCGGAAGCGTTGTTCAGCTCGTCGATGTCGTCCACGGCAGACTGGACTACCTGCCCTACATTCTTGATAGCCGCAGTCACCTCGTTGACATCGCGCTGATATTTTTCTGCCAGCGAGGTAGAGGACTGACACTGCTCCAAGCTAGACTGAGCCTTCTCCGAAATCTCGCTGGCTACGCCGGCGATTTCCATAACGCCTGCCGATGCCTCCTCAAGGCTGCTGGCATTACTCTCCGATTTGGAGCTGATATTGCTTGCCAAGCCGCCAAGTTTCCTGAGTGCCGCATCAAACTGATTGATGCCCCATACCACCTGCTGAGAAGCAAACGCCATATCCTCAGACAGGCCCAATAAATCCATCTGCGGCTCCTGCGCCTTGAGATTCTGCGAGGCTGACCCAGCCCGCACCTTCTGCATTACAGGCTTGTTATCAGGAACGCCATCCTCATCCACAATCCTGCTCATGCTGATGCCGCCCAGTACCGCCGCCACCACGACAGCCAGCAACGCACCGGCAAAGACTCCCATGCTGGAAGCTGCCAAGGCACCTGCAGCACATCCTATCGCTGTGCAAAGTACATGGCATAAAACCAACTTTCCTTTCATAAGCAATCCCTCCGCTTTGTTTTAAATAAATTGTATCACTACAAATACAACCAACCCGATTGTAGCTCCTACAATAGAGCCATTCATACGAATCCACAGCAAATCCGGCTCTGCCTTGTCATAGACCAGGGAATTTATCTGCTGATCCGTCATGGTTCCCAGCACGTCATGGGTAATCCCGCCCAGCAAATCCTGCGCCTGCAGGGCTGACCGTGCCGCTATTTGATAAACCAACGCATTTAATTCTTTTTTGAACACCGCATTATCGGAAAGCAACAACACCACTTTTTTTATTATCTCTTCTAAAAGCTTTCCTAGCTCCTTCATCACCTCGCCCTGCATTTGGTCATCCTGACGTAAAAGATATTCACAGAAATCCAGCTTGCCTGTTTCATTCAACAGGACAGCATTTAATTCCTGCTTCACAGCCAAATTTTTTTCGTAAAAATCGAAAAGCCTGTCCAAGGAATCATGAAGCTGCGCATACTCCGCCGTGTCTTCCCTCTGCACGGCCTCCAAGAGCCTGACGAGCTTCTTCTGCAGCAACTGCGCTGCCTCATCCACATTGATGATGTCGACCGACTTGGCAAAGCCTGCCATCATCATCGCCATAGGTCCTTGGAGCTTGGAATCAATGTACTTCTCCAAAATATCCCTGGTCTTTGCCTGAAACTCCGACTTTTTAGCAAAATCACAACACTCATGTATGGCATAATCCGCTACAGGTCTCAGACTGCCGACATTCAGCTCCATGGCAGAGGTCTGACCTAGTCCGCTGGCAGGCAGCCTGCCATATTTTTGCATCCACTCAGGCAGTCTGCTGACAGCCCAGTTCGTGATAGAATGCTGCGTTTGTTCCTTGCCCAGCCATGCCAGCACCATGGCAGCAAAATCTATCTTTTTGATTTTTTTGATTAGAATCTTTCTGCCAAAAAACTCTTGCTGCAGCATCCTGCCGGTAGCCTCGATAAACGACTGACGCCGCCTCGGCAAAATCGCCGTATGCCACGGAAACCCCAGCGGCTTTTCAAAAAGGGCAGTAACGGCAAACCAGTCCGCAATGCCGCCCACCAGAGCCGCCTCGGCACAGAACAAAAATCCTCTAGCAAAAACATTATCCCTGTACTGAAGGCTTAAGCACAGGGCAAAACAGAAAATAACGGCTGCGGCAAGCAGGGTCTTGTCAGCCTTGTTCCAATTCCTCCACATCATGGCCACAACACCTGCCCTGCCAAATATACGACGCTATAAAGCGCCATGCCTACCAACGAGCCTACTACCGAGCCATTGATACGTATCATCTGCAAATCGTCTGCCACCTTGTTCTCCGTAAACTCCACCAGCTCCTCATTGGATAGCTGCCCCAGCCTTTCGGCAATCATATCGGCAATTATCTCATGATGCCTGCCTAATTCAGCGGCAAGCCATCCCTTCAGCCAAATATCTGCCTGCTTCTGCCAAGCCGGTTCTGCCAAAAATCGCGTTAAATACTCCTGCACCAAGCCAGTAAGGTGCTTCGATAAAATCTCCTCAGACTGCACCTTGTCAAACAGCTCCTGCAGCATGGTACGAAATCTTTCCTCAGTCAGCTTGTCTGACATCATATTTGCAAGCAGCTTCACGACATGCTCATTATCAGACAGGCTCTTGAGCTTATCGGACAGCCAGTCTACAGCCCTGGCCTCTGACTCTGGATTTTCTTTCAGCTCGGACAGCCACGCAAACAGCTTCTTTTCAAGCTGCTCTGCCAGCTTGTCGCCAGACAGTCCCAGCATCCCGATGAGAAAAGCACGGCTGCTCACGGCATTTCCATACTCCGTCAAAAGCTCCTCAATATTTTCTGCCAAAAGGCGCCGTAGTCCCTCGTCCTTGAGCAACTCTCCAAGTCCCTCAGCCAAAAGATACAGCAAGCGCCTTGCTTGTTCCCTATCAGACATGCCGCCCAGTATGTCCTTGGCAATTTGTTCCAGCAGCCTGTCTGTAGCCAGCCCCCTCAGAGCTGGCGCTGCCAATGATGCCACAGACCCAGTGCACAGCTCCTTTTCCACCAGCGAAGCAATGCCTGCGATGTGCGGCAGCAGCTTTTCCTGTCCATATTTTTGCACAAAGGCTGCCAACAGGCTGGATAAATCCTGCCTGTCAACAAACTTCATGATATTATTTACCGCCAGCAAGTCATTGGCAGCAAAATCCACCACTGCCTGCATGATGCGCTGGCGGTTGCGGACGATTATTTCCGTCCTATAGGAAATCCCCAATGGTCTTCTGAACAGCGCCGTAATAGCAAACCAGTCAGCCAAGCCGCCGATAGTGGCAGCCAAAAAGCCATTGTGCACCATGCCGCCCAAAAATCCCGACTGGGCTATCCCCGTAGTGCCGGCAGCTCCCGCTATGCTTATCGCCAGAGCCGCCGTTGCCTTATATTTTTTCTTCATATGCTGTACAATCACGCTTTCTTTCTGGCAGTATTCTGCATATCAGGGTTCTTTTCCTTTGCCACCGACAGCATCAGCTTCAGACGGTTGAGCTGGTTGACCTCGCTTGCGCCCGCATCACAGTCAATAGCCAGAATATTGGCTTCCTTGTAGTGCTTTCTCAGGCTGTGAATAACGCCCTTGCCTGTGATATGGTTCGGCAGACAGCCAAATGGCTGCAGACAGACTACATTTGGCACGCCGTGGCGAATCAGCTTGACCATCTCGCCAGTGAGAAACCAGCCCTCGCCTGCCATATTTCCTAGCGAGACATGCTCCTTTGCCAAAGCCGCAATCTCGCTAATCGTATGCGGCGGCAGATAGCGCTTGCTGTGCTTCATCGCCTTTCTGACAGGACGGCGGTAAAACTCCATAAGCTGGATAAACATCTGGGCAAGCAGCTTGCTCTTGAGCTTGCCATCCAAAAGCTCCCTCTTTACCACGGCATCATAGGCTGAGTACATAAAGAAATCCACAAAGTCCGGCATAACCACCTCGGCGCCCTCTTCCCAAAGCACCTTTTCGATATGATTATTGGCAACTGGATGATATTTTGCCAAAATCTCGCCTACGATGCCGACCTTTGGCTTCCACATATCCTCGTCAATCGGAATCGCCTCAAAATCCTGCACCATTTCCTGAATGTTCCGGGAGAAACGCCGATAGCTCGTCTTTTCCCTCGACAGCTCCTCCTTGCAGCGTGCCATCCAGCGGTCATAAACCGCCTGCGTCTCGCCCTTGTGGATTTCATACGGCATGGTACGGTTCTTGACATTCATCAGCACATCGCCGTATACTGCCGCCTTGATAGCCTCAATCAGGCTGTCGCGCGTAAAGTGGAAGGCATCTGTTTCCAAGCCCCAGCAGGCAAACACAGGCACTTGCGGATAGCCTGCATCCTTGAGCGCCATGCGCAGGACGTTGATATAATTGGTCGCACGGCACGCGCCGCAGGTCTGGAACAGCATGACGGACGTATTGTCAGGGTCGCACATGCCGTTCTTGAGGGCATTTAAGAGCTGTCCGATGACCACGATGGCAGGGTAGCACATATCATTGTGCACGTACCGCAGTCCCACATCGACGGCAGAGCGCGGCATCGGCGGAATAACCACATTGTAGCCATACTTATGCAGCACCGGCTCAAACAGCTCGAAATGAATCGGCGCCATCTGCGGTGCTAAAATGGTATGCTTCTTTTTACACTCCTCGGTAAAGTGCGGCCTGTCCGGTATTTCCAGCGTCTGAAACTCTACCGGCTCTCTGCGTGCAAGGGCTGCAATCAGGGAACGCAGACGGATTCTAGCTGCACCGAGATTGCTCACCTCGTCCAGCTTGATCATGGTATAGATTCGCTGATGGTCCTCCAGGATAGACTTCACCTGTCCCGTAGTGATGGCATCCAGCCCGCAGCCGAAGGAGCTGAACTGTATCATGGTTACATTGTCATGCTCAGCTACGAAATGCGCCGCATGATAGAGCCTTGCATGATAGCTCCACTGATTGACAATCTTCAAAGGCTCTGAATGAACCGGCATGTGATACACCGCATCCTCAGAAATAATCGGCAGGTCGTAGGACTGAATCATCTCCGGAATGCCATGGTTGATTTCAGGATCCATGTGATACGGCCTGCCTGCCAAGAGGATTACATGCCGTCCCTGCGCTTTCGCTTCCTGTAGAATCTCCTGTCCCTTTTGGCGAACTTCCTGCCGATAGCTCTCTATCTCCTGATAGCCAGCCTGACAAGCTGCCTCTATCTCCTTCTTGCTGATGCCCTCTTTTTTGCCAAGCTCCTCATAAAGCCTCTTGACCATGTGCTTCGGACTGTGTATTGGCAAAAACGGCTGGATAAAGTCTATCTGCTCATCAGCCAGGATGTCCATATTGCCGCGAATATTCTCCGCATAGGAAGCAACTACCGGACAGTTGAAATGATTGGCTGACTCATTGGCATCATCCTCCATGTTATACGGGAGGCAGGGGTAAAAAATCTTCTTTAGTCCCTTTTCCACCAAGTCCATGATATGTCCGTGCGCCAGCTTGGCAGGATAGCACAAAGAATCTGACGGCACTGTTGCCATGCCCTTGTAGTACATCTGTGCCGAGGACTCGCCAGACAGCACCACCTCGTAGCCGAGCTTGGTCAAAACCGTAAACCAGAATGGGTAGTCCTCGTACATATTCAGCACCCTTGGCAAGCCGATTTTGCCGCGCGGTGCATTAGCAGGTGCTTGATAATGATTAAACAGCCTGTCATATTTAAACTTGTAGATATTCTGCACTACAGACTTCTTTTTTTGCTGGCCTGCGCCACGCTCACAGCGGTTGCCGGTAAAATACCTGCCGCCATCAGGGAAGTTCTGTACCGTCACCTGACAGGAATTGCCGCAGCCATGACAGCGGAAGGACTTGGTCTTGACCGTAAAGCTCTCCAAAGACTCCATGGGCAGGATGGAAGATTGCTTCTGACCTGATTCCAGTGCCAAAATAGCCGCGCCATATGCTCCCATCAAGCCAGCGATATCCGGACGGGTAACGTGCTTGTCGAGCAAAAGCTCCATTGAGCGCAGCACCGCATCATTGTAGAAAGTACCGCCTTGCACCACGATATTTGCTCCCAGGGTAGAAACATCCTTGAGCTGCATAACCTTGAAAAGCGCATTTTTGATAACTGACAGGGCGATGCCGGCAGAAATATCTCCTACCTTGGCGCCGTCCTTCTGCGCCTGCTTGACCTTGGAGTTCATAAATACCGTACATCTCGTGCCTAAATCAACAGGCGCTTTGGAAACAAGCGCCTTGGCGGCAAATTCGCCTGCCGTCATATTCAGGCTCTGAGCAAAATTTTCGATAAAAGAGCCGCAGCCTGCCGAGCAAGCCTCATTGAGGATAATGCTGCCTATGCTGCCCTTGTGGACATAAAAGCATTTCATATCCTGACCGCCGATATCTAGGACAAAGGACACATCAGGGCAAAACTCCTGCGCCGCCCTAAGGTGCGCAAAGGTTTCCACCTCGCCGTCATCTGCGTGAAGGGCAGCCTTGACAATCGCCTCGCCGTAGCCCGTCGTAAAGACAGAGGCAATATAGGCGTCCTTGTTCATGGCATTGTACAAGGCCTTCAGCTCGCCGATAACCGTCTGCAACGGCGAGCCGTGATTGCTGCCATACGAGGTATAGAGAAGCTCCTTATTTGTGCCGATAACCGCCAGCTTCGCCGTGGTCGAGCCAGCATCAATGCCAACATAGACAGGTCCATGGTAGTCCGAAAGCTGTGCCTTGGGTACCTTGTCCTTGTCATGGCGCGCCTTAAATTCCTTATAGTCTGCCTCGTTTTCAAACAGCACGAAATCCGCCTCCCTTTTTTGGGATGCGATTTCCTCATCTGTCTTTCTAACGCTGTCCTCAATCTGCTCCATGGTTACAGGCTTGGCTTCCTCCGCCAAGGCTGCGCCCACAGCGACAAAATAATTGCCGTCCTGCACCTCTACGATGTGCTCCTTGTCCAGCTTCAGAGTCTCGATAAAGCGTTTCTTCAGCTCCGGCAGGAAATGCAGCGGCCCGCCCAAAAATGCCACATGGCCATCAATCGGCCGTCCCTGTGCCAGATTGCTGATAGTCTGGTTGACCACCGCCTGAAAAATAGACAGGGCAATATCCGCCTTGGAAGCGCCATCATTCATCAATGCCTGAATATCTGTCTTGGCAAATACGCCGCAGCGGGAAGCAATCGTATAGATTTCCTTGCCCTTTTCCGCCAGAACATTAAGCCCCAAGGCATCCGTAGACAAAAGAGATGCCATCTGGTCAATAAAAGAACCCGTGCCGCCTGCGCAGACGCCATTCATTCTCTGCTCCGGCGCTTCGCCGAAATAAGTCACCTTGGCATCCTCGCCGCCCAGCTCCACAACAGTATCAGTATGCGGAATCAATTCCTTTACTGCCGTAGCACAGGCAATTACCTCCTGAACAAAGGGCAGGCCTATCCTTTCAGCAATACCCATGCCGGCAGAACCCGTCATGGCGAGCGAAAAGCTCTTTTCCTTGACGACATTTTCCAGTGCTGCCAGATTTTCCTTCAATACGGCATTGATTTCTGAAAAATGACGCGCATATTTTTTGTAAATAAGTTTGCGTTCCTTATTCAGAACTACTACTTTAATCGTGGTTGAACCGACATCGATTCCCACACGCAAAAGTGAATCCAAAATTGTCACCACCTGAGAAAAACATTTGTGCCTGCCGCTTAATGAGGCAGGCTATATACATCGGCTATGCCAGCAGGAACAGCCGACAAAATCACCAGAAATTTATCTCCAAATAAAAAGAAATATATTCTGGCAGATTAACATAAAACAGCATATATTCTCACTTATTATAATAAATAAGTAGGAAAAACACAAGAAAATAGACCGCTGCTTATTTTCATAGCGGTCTATTACGTATATACATATGGATTTAGTCGATTTTCAGAATAGCCATAAAAGCCTCCTGCGGCACGTCGACACGGCCTACGGATTTCATGCGCTTCTTGCCTTCCTTCTGCTTTTCGAGTAGCTTGCGCTTGCGGGAAATATCGCCGCCATAGCACTTCGCCAAGACATCCTTGCGCATGGCACGGACATTTTCTCTTGCGATAATCTTGTTGCCGATAGCTGCCTGAATCGGAATCTCAAACATCTGCTGCGGAATAATCTCCTTCAGCTTGGCGGCAAGCTGCCGTCCTCTGGAAGCGGCATTATCTACATGGACGATAGTAGAGAGCGCATCCACTGGCTCGCCGTTCAAAAGAATATCCAGCTTGACCAGCTTCGCCTGCTGGTAGTCTGCCAGCTCATAATCAAGCGAGGCATAGCCCCTCGTGGAAGATTTCAGCTTATCGAAATAATCATAGATGATTTCGCTGAGCGGAATGTGGTAGACAATCATGACCCTGTTGACATCAAGATAATCCATGCCCTTGAAATCGCCCCGCTTTGCCTGCGAGATTTCCATAACAGCGCCGACGAAGTCATTTGGCACAATAACCGTTGCCTTGACATACGGCTCCTCGATATAGTCGATAGTCGTAGGGTCAGGGAGATCGGACGGGTTGTCCACCTCTATCATCTCGCCGTCCGTCTTGTGGACATGGTAGATAACGCTCGGCGCAGTCGTAATCAGCTTCAGATTGTACTCACGCTCCAGACGCTCCTGAATGACATCCATGTGCAAAAGCCCCAAAAAGCCGCAACGATAGCCAAAGCCGAGGGCAATGGAAGTCTCAGGCTCAAAAACCAGAGCGGCATCGTTGAGCTGCAGCTTTTCCAGTGCGTCCTTCAAATTGTCATAGTCAGCGCTATCGACAGGATAAAGTCCGCAGTACACCATCGGCGTAACGCCCCTGTAGCCGGGCAGCGGCTCCTTGGCAGGGTTGGCGGCATCGGTCACGGTATCGCCCACGCGCACATCTGCCACCTGCTTCAGTGAGCCAGCCAGATAGCCAACCGATCCAGGACCTAGTACATCAAGCTCCATCGGCGCAGGGCGGAAGCAGCCTATCTCGGTAGCCTCAAAAACCTTGCCTGTCGCCATCAGCTTTAGCTGGCTGCCCTTCTTGATTTCGCCGTCCATCACCCTGATATGGGCGATAGCTCCCTTGTAGGAATCAAAGTACGAGTCAAAAATCAACGCCTGCAATGGGTCTTTGCTGTCGCCCTCTGGCGCTGGTATTCTCTCCACGATGGCATCGAGAATCTCCTCGATGCCCTGACCGGTCTTGGCGGAGGCGAGAATCGCATCAGAGGCATCCAGCCCGATGACATCCTCTATCTCCTGCTTTACCCTGTCCGGGTCGGCACTCGGCAAATCAATCTTGTTGATAACGGGAATGATTTCCAAGTCGTGCTCCAAAGCCATGTACACATTTGCCAAGGTCTGCGCCTCAACGCCCTGAGCGGCATCTACAATCAAGAGCGCGCCCTCGCAGGCAGCCAGGCTCCTCGATACCTCATAGGTAAAATCCACATGGCCCGGCGTATCAATCAGGTTCAGGCAGTACATCTCTCCGTCCTTGCCCCGATAATCAAGGCGGACAGTCTGCGCCTTGATAGTAATGCCTCTTTCACGCTCCAAATCCATATTGTCAAGCACCTGGGCGGACATCTCACGCTTGGTCAGGGTTCCGGTATATTCAATCAATCTATCTGCAATTGTCGATTTGCCATGATCTATATGGGCAATAATAGAAAAATTACGAATTTTCTTGGTGTCCATCTATATCTTCTTCCTCTCAAATACACTTACAAACCATATTATTATAGCATGAAAGAATATTTTGCCGCAACCAGTAAAAAAGAAGTTGCATTTTTTATGACTTCGTGCTAAAATAGGCAGGTATTGAAATTTCAAGGGGGTGAATTAATTGCCAAATATTAAATCTTCTATTTTGAGTGTAAAGACTGACGCAAAGCGTCATGCAAAGAATCTGGCTGAGAAGTCCCGTGTTCGCACAGCTTCCCGCAAGGTATTGGATGCTGTTGAGGCTGGCAACGCTGATGAAGCAAAAGCCCTCCTTACTGTCGCTTGCAAGACTATCGATCAGGCTGCTGCAAACCATGTATATCACAAGAATGCTGCAAACCGCAAGAAGTCTCGTTTAGCTCGCAAAGTAAACGCTATAGCTAAATAATTTGCATGAAGAATAAAGACCTGCCCTCTTTGGAGGGCAGGTTTTTTGTATTGTATCAAAAAAAATGCCAATTCCCTTGTTTTTAAGAAATTTTAGCCCATTTCTTATTGACTGACATTATTTTAACGAATATAATATGAAATGCCAATTTGTGTATTATACGAAAGGGGATTTCAATCATGTCCGTCCACGTTATTAACGAAGCCCGCCGTTGTCTGCAGTGCAAGAAGCCGCAGTGCCAGATCAATGGCTGTCCTGCCCACACCAATATTCCTGAAATGATTCGCCTGTTTCTCAATGGCCAGATCAATCAGGCTGGTGCGATGCTGTTTGAAAACAATCCTATGAGCGTCATCTGCTCTTTGGTCTGCGATCACGAGGCTCAGTGCGAGGGTCACTGTATTCAGGGACTCAAAGGCTCTGCCGTGCAGATTTCCAGCATCGAGCAGTATATTTCTGATGCCTACCTTGACAAGATGATTATGGAGCACGAGCCTGCCAAAGGACAGAATGTCGCCGTCATCGGCTCCGGTCCTGCCGGTATAACCGTAGCCATAAAGCTTGCCCAAAGAGGCTATAATGTGACCATCTTTGAGCGCATGGAGCGCCTCGGCGGCATGATGCGCTACGGTATTCCTGATTTCCGCCTTCCTCAAAGCATCTTAGACAGATATACCGACAAGCTCAGAGAGCTGGGCATACACATCCGCCCGAATACGACCATCGGCGGCGCTCTAAACCTAGACATTCTCTTTAGAGATGGCTACGATGCCATCTTCATCGGCTCTGGCGTATGGAGGCCGAGAGCACTAGGCATCAAAGGAGAGAGCCTTGGCAACTGCCATTTTGCGGTAGACTATCTGCAAAGTCCTGACTGCTACCAGCTTGGCGAGAGAGTAGCCGTCATCGGCTCCGGCAACTCAGCCATGGACGTAGCACGCACCGCTATCAGAAAAGGGGCGCGCCATGTCACCGTCTATGCCCGCCGCGACAAGGTATCTGCCAGCATCAAGGAGTTTGAATATTCCAAGGCTGACGGCGTAGTATTCGAGTTTGGCAAAGCACCCGTGGAAATCACTCCTGAAGGGCCTATGATGGTCGATACGGCATACGACGAAGCAGGCAACCTCATCACCGAGGGCGCAGTCCTCTGCCCTGCCGACAGCGTTATCGTTGCCGTAAGCCAGGAGCCAAAGGACAAGATCGTCCGCACCACTACCGGCGTCGCAGTCAACAAAAAAGGCCTCATCGAGGTCGACGAAGCCGGTCAGACCACCCGCGAGGGAGTATTCTCTGGCGGCGATGTCGTTATGGGACCATACAATGTCGTACTGGCAGTAAAGGATGCCAAGCACGTTGTCGAATCAATGGACAAGTACCTGCAGCAAAAGGCAGCCAACAAATAAGCCGTAAAGAAAAATTAACCGGCGTCTTACCGTCAGCGTAAACAGCTAATCGTAGGACGCCGGTATTTTTATGTCTTTTTTCGCTATATACGTACAAATCAGCCAGCCAGAATCTTTACCACTCTGAGGACAAAATCCTGCACTCTCTGCTTGGCAAGAGCCTTGACCGAAATCCTGATGAGGTTTCTCTCCTGAATCACCTTGAGATATGATTTCAGCCAGGCAGACAGCTCCACCATGCCCTCGGGGCGTATATGCGGCGCAGACCTAAAATGTATCTCCAAAAACAAAGGCGTCTGAATAATCTTCTCTACGCCCATCTCCCTGGCATAGCTGCGAATCCTCGCCACTGCCAGGAGGTTCTTGACCGGCTGCGGCGGCTGCCCGAAGCGGTCCGTCAGCGCCTTGTCTATTTCCTCGAGCTGCTCATTGGTCTGGGCGGCAGCAATCCGCTGATAAATCTCGATTTTGTGCATGGCATCCCCGATGTAATCATTGTCAAGATATGCCTCCACCTGCAACTCAATCAACGGATCAGGAATCACCTCTACCGGCTTGCCTGTCTTGAGCTGCTGCATCGCTTCATCCAAAAGACGGCAGTACATCTCGAAGCCTACGCTGGCAATATGCCCGTGCTGCTGCGCGCCTAAAAGATTGCCTGCTCCGCGGATTTCCAAATCACGCATAGCAATCTTGAAGCCAGCCCCCAGCTCGGCAAACTCCTTTATCGCCTGCAGACGCTTTTCTGCCACCTCGCTCAGCACCTTGTTCTGGCGATAGAGCAGATATGCATAGGCTATGTGGTTGGAGCGTCCCACCCGACCACGCATCTGATAGAGCTGCGCCAGTCCAAAGCGATCCGCATCATAAACGATGATGGTATTGGCATTGGCAATGTCCAAGCCGCTTTCAATAATGCTCGTAGCCAGCAGAATATCGTACTTGCCCTCATAAAACTCAACCATGGCGCGCTCAAGCTGAGCCTCCGGCATCTGACCATGCGCTACCTGTATCAAGGCATCAGGCACGATTTCCTCCAGCTTGAGCTTCATTTCCTCGATGGACTCGACCCTGTTGTAAACAAAGTAGACCTGGCCGCCGCGCTTTAGCTCGCGCCGCACGGCATTGCGGATAATGGCATTGCTGTTTTCCACCACATAGGTCTGCACTGGAAATCTTTCCTGCGGGGCAGAGCCAATGATGCTCATATCCCTTGCCCCTGCCAATGACATATGCAAAGTGCGCGGAATAGGCGTAGCACTAAGGGTAAGCACATCAATCCCCAGTGCCATGCTCTTGATTTTTTCCTTCTGCTTGACACCAAATCTTTGTTCTTCATCAACAATCAGAAGCCCTAGATTTTTGAACTGCACCTTTTTCTGATTCAAAATAGCATGCGTGCCGATGAGGATGTCCACCCTGCCTTCTGCCGTGTCCTTCAGGGTTGCCCTTTGCTCTTTCAGGCTGCGAAATCTATTGATCACATCAACATGAGGGCCAAAATTGCTCAGCCTTTCGGCAAAGGTCTGATAGTGCTGCTGCGCCAGTACCGTCGTCGGCACCAGCACGGCCACCTGCCTGCCTGCCATGACTTCCTTGAACGCTGCCCTTATCGCTACCTCCGTCTTGCCAAAGCCCACATCGCCGCACAACAGCCTGTCCATCGGCTGCGTCCTTTCCATATCCCTTTTGATTTCCTGAATAGCCCTTAGCTGGTCGGGAGTTTCTTCAAAAGGAAAGGCATCCTCAAACTCCTGCTGCCATACGGTGTCCGGCCCACAGGCAAAGCCTTGGGATTTCTTGCGCTTGGCATAAAGCTGTATCAGCTCCTGAGCAATATCCTCGACTGCCGCCTTCGCCTTCGCCTTCGCCTTCGCCCATGCCGTGCTGCCCATCTTGTGCAGGCGTGGGATTTCACCCTCAGAGCCTATGTATTTTTGCAGCATGCCCACCTGGTCTGTCGGGACATAAAGCTGGTCATCACCGCCGTATTGAATCCTCAGATAATCACGCTTGATACCCTCTATCTCCATAGTCTTGACGCCTAGGTACTTGCCTATGCCGTGCTGGGTATGGACTACGTAGTCGCCCACGTTGATTTCACGGAAATGGCTGATGCGCTCCTCGCGGCTCACCCGATTCAGCCTTTTTTTCTGGCGTCCAAAAATATCCTTCTCCGTAATGACGACCAGATTTGCTCCCGGCAGTTCAAAACCATTGAGCAGTGCGCCCTGCACGATATTGACACGCCCTGCCTTCAGCGGCTCCTTGCCGTCTGTTTCTATGGAAGCCAACCTGCTGCGCCCAAGCTGCTCACGCATGGACTGTGACTTGAGCTTATCTCCCAGCACCATCAGTATGGAGCGTCCCTCTGCCAGCCAGTCGCCTGTTTCTGACAGGAGAATATTCATCTGCTTCTGATACGACGTGATTCCCTGTACGGGAACGCTTATCGTCCTGTCGGGACGAATCCCGTGCAAATCGGACAAAATCATCGACAAGAGCAGCATATTATGAGCTTCCAGCTTTTCGACCAGCTCATCCCAAGCGAACATCCTAGACTTTATATCCGGATTTTCCTTGAGGAGCTTGATGCTTTCCTCTCTAGATTTCAACGGTTCATCAATAATCACCCGTCCATTTTCTGAGAGGAAATCGCCAAAGCAATACTTCTTCTGCTTGTCAGCGATGCCCCCAAAGGGCAGGATTTCTACCTCGTCCAGCTTGGCTATGGAAAGCTGGGTGGCAATATTAAACTGACGTATGTTCTCTACTTCGTTATCAAAAAATTCTATACGGTAAGGGTGCGGGCTGTTCAGGGGAAAAATATCGACAATGCCGCCCCGAGCACTGAAATCGCCTGCCATCTCCACTTGGTCATTGCGCTCATAGCCGAGCTTGGCTAGCTGCCTGAGCAAATCCTCTCTTTCCAAGACATCGCCCGTGTGCACGCCAAGGCTCAGCTCCCTGTATTCGTGAACGCCTATGCCCTTCTGCATGGCAGCCTCGACCGTAGCCAATACGATGCACCGCTCGTCCTTGAGCAGCCTGCCTAGGACATCCATGCGCCGGGCAAGCCTATGGATTCCCTTGGCTGCCGCATTAAACTCCGCCATGTCCAGCACCGGCAGCTCCAGCACATTGACATCAGGCAAAAGGCACGCCAAATCCTCTTTCCACTGACTTAGCTCATGCTGGTCGCTGACCACCACCACCAAAGGCCCTGCCAAGGCAAAGCAAGCCGCCACGGCAGCATGCTTCTGCGTACCTGCCAAGCCATAGGCAAAGGTTTTCGCGCTTTTTGCCGCATAGCTGTCGGCAATTTCCCTGAGCGATTTATCATCAAGCATAGCTTTCAATAAAGCCTGCATTTTATCACCATCCAATATCTGCATACATCCATTTTTACAAACAACATAAAAAAATTATACCATATATTTGCCAATAGATAACAAAAATTCACTTCTGATGTATCAGGCAAGCAAAAGCGCCCATAGATATAATTCATAATTATTATCTGTAAGTAATAATTAAATAATATGAATTAATATTTTTCTTACCGCCATTTTTGTTATATAATAGAAGAGCTAATTACATAGAGGAGGGTTTTGCTCTTGAATCTAAAAAATGTTACCAAAAGGTCAGGCCTGACAGTTGCCTATGACCGTTCAAAAATTTATAACGCCATCGCCGGAGCTGCCAACGAAGTCCCTGACAGCATGACTGATGAGGACATGGACAATATCACCAATCAGGTCGAAAGCACCATTGCCAACCTCACCAGCATTTCGGTAGAGGAAATACAGGACGTAGTGGAAAAGGTGCTCATGCAGCAAAAATTCTATGAGGTGGCCAAGCACTACATCATGTACCGCCAGCGCCATGCTGAGAGACGCGAAGCGCAGAAAAACCTCATGAAGAGCTACAAGGATATTTTCTTCGCTGATGCCATTGATTCTGACATGAAGCGTGATAATGCCAACATCAACACCGATGCCTCCATGGGCATTATGCTGAAGCTCGGTGCCGAAGGTGCCAAGCATTTTGTTGACAACTACATCCTGCCAGAGGAATACGCCAAGGCAGACCAGGAAAACTTTATCCATATTCATGACAAGGACTTTTCCCTGATTACCCTGAACTGCTGCCAGATTGACCTCTTGAAGCTTTTCCACGGCGGTTTTTCTACCGGACACGGATTTTTGCGCGAGCCAAATTCCATTCGTGCCTATGCTTCGCTCGCCTGCATTGCCATCCAAAGCAATCAAAATGACATGTTCGGCGGTCAGAGCATCAATGCCTTTGACTTTGCCATGGCAGAGGGCGTACACAAGACCTTCTGCAAGGCTGTGGCAGACGAAGCCTACAAGGCAATGGTGTACCGCTTCGGCATAGAGGCAACCGGCGATGCCAAGAAATTCCGCCAAAAATTCCGTGACCACATGGACTATAGCTGCTGCCGCTTCACTGATGGCGATGCCCAGGCACCTTTGGAAGCTGTCGAGATGATTCTCAAGACGCTCGAAGCAACTAGGCCGGAGGAGCTGAACGAGGCTTCCGTTGGCGATCTGACGCAGGATGCTGTCAATATTTACCATTTGGCGTGCGCCGATACCACCGAGGAAACCCATCAGGCGATGGAAGCCCTGATTCACAATTTCAACACGCTGCACAGCCGGGCTGGCGCACAGGTGCCTTTCAGCTCCATTAACTATGGCATGGACACCAGTGCCGAGGGCAGGCTGGCAACCAGAGAGGTGCTGAATGCCATTCAGGCAGGCCTTGGCAACGGCGAGACCGCCATCTTCCCGATTTCGGTGTTCCAGCTCAAGGCAGGCGTAAATTACAATCCGGAAGACCCCAACTATGACCTTTTCCAGCAGGCGTGCCGCGTCAGCGCCAAAAGGCTGTTCCCGAACTTTGTCAATGTGGATGCGCCGTACAACCTGCAATACTATCAGCCGGGCAACTACAATTCCTATGTAGCTACCATGGGCTGCCGCACGAGGGTTATCGGCAATGTCAATGGTCCGAGCGAGGCAGGCAGCCGCGGCAATTTCTCCTTTACCACCATCAATCTGCCAAAGCTCGCCCTCGAAGCCAAAGGCAACATGGACAAATTCTGGAAGCTTTTGGACAAATACATCCAAATCAGCCATGACTATCTCCTGTTCCGCTTCCAGACCATCAAAGAAAAGCATGTCTACAACTATCCGTTCCTGATGGGGCAGGGCGTGTGGATGGACAGCGACAAGCTCAAGCCGACAGATACTATTGAGGAAGTGCTCAAAAAGCACGCTTCCTTCTCCATCGGCTTCTGCGGCCTGGCTGAGTGCCTGGTGGCACTCACTGGCAATCACCATGGCGAAAGCGAGGCTGCACAGGAGCTTGGCTTGAAGATTGTAGGACATATCCGTCAAAGAACTGACGAATACACCGAGGAAGAGTCTATCAACTGGAGCACCTTCGGTACGCCTGCCGAGTCCACTGCCGGACAGTTCCAACGCGCCAACCGCAAGAAATTCGGCATCATTCCAGGCGTAACGGACAGGGATTACCTCACCAACAGCTCACATGTGCCTGTTTATTATCCAATCCGTGCTTTGGACAAAATCCGCATCGAAGCACCTTATCATGCCTTGGAAAACGCCGGTCACATCGCCTACGTAGAAATGGACGGCGACCCATCCAAAAACGTCAAGGCATTTGAGGCGCTGGTACGTGCCATGCACGATGCCAACATGGGCTACTTCTCCATCAACCACCCAGTAGACAGAGACCCTGTGTGCGGCTACACCGGCATCATCGAAAATGAGTGCCCGCATTGCCACCGCAAGGAAATCGTCACCGGCCACAAAACCGTGAAACGCATTGTCGAATAAATTAATACGCAAATGAAAAAAGCCTTTGGAAGCACCGCCGTTTCCAAAGGCTTTTGTATTTTATTTAATTTATCATATCAGAAATTCACAGAGTACCAAAACTGCGATGTGCCCAGCTCATGCGCTACTTCAGTTTTATCATATCAGAAATTCACAGAGTACCAAAACAGCCTCATCCTCTCCAGCAAGCTCCCCGCCGTTTTATCATATCAGAAATTCACAGAGTACCAAAACCTCAAATGACTCTATAAATTTCTAATATGATAACAGCACATCAACGACAAAAAGCCATAAAACTATAAAAAGCTTTATGGCTTCAATGCACAAATTCAAATAAAACAACCATTTCCTAAGAAATGTGATTTCGACATAAAGTCTTATTTTGATAGATTCTATGAACTTCTGATGTGATAAAACTATGTTTAAATACTAACCTATCCGCAGTAAAATGTCAATATCTTACCTCGTATTATCCTGAAAATATTTTTTCAGACCTGCATCATAGACATCGGCAAAAAACTGCTTCATAATACGTTGTTTGATATGCTCCATATCACAGCCAATCCTGTCCTCTGCCATATCCTCCCAATCTTCAAAACTGCAAATACCATTAGGCATAATGCAGTGATAATAGTAAATATTATTATAAAATTGCAAGATAGATTCATCCTGAGTCAAAAATATAATATACTCTATCTACGAATCTACAAGCATCTGCATAAATACTTCTACCTGCTCTGATGCAAGACCATATTCCGGTAGCTCTGCCAGCAGAAGCCTTGGCTTGGTTACTGGCAGCCTCCCTACGACATCTACTACCATTCTCTTCACATCATATTGCGATACATCATTTAGCTGTAAATCACCCTCGCTGCCAGCTCCAGATATGGATAATAACTTACCATAATCCAAGATATTGACAGTATCGCAGTTACACTGCATATGGTATTTTTCTAAAACCTTATTCATTCTTCCAGCAAGTATTTCCTGCATAGTTTGCTGCATGATAGCCATTTCAGCAGCCTCATTGCTGAATATCTGTTGAAACAGCCTTCCCAGCAAGCTTTTCTTTAATAGCTTCACTGATTCCTGCACATCTACCAATGGTGGCAGGTAAAAGACTTCGTATTCAGAACCATGCATTGCCATTCCATTAAGCATGATGCCTAGTCCCTTGTCAAAATAAATGTTGGAAAAGTCCCTGCTGCCAAAAAAAGTATACAGGAATTGAAAAAGATCATGCCCTGTTTGATACTCTCCCTTTGGCACTAACACAGTACGATAATTGAAATTTATAGATATTTTCCTAGCAAACTTATAGCCATATAGAAGCATCTCGCCATTCATAATACTTTCCTCTAAAACACCAATAATGGCTTGCTGGTTATTTTGTTATCCAATGCCTTTTTAGCACCCACCAGCTTCTTCATACCTGCATATTGTTTTTCTGTTATACACAATGACATTACCGACCCATCTGGTGGCAGATTTTTTTGCAAAACCTCCATATGCCAGTTGACTGCATCCTTATTTTGCAATATTTTGCTATAAACTGAATACTGCATCATAATATAGCCATTTTTTAGCAAAAACTTATGAAAATGATTGTATCTGCGTATTTCATCAGTAGTCAACATAGGCAAATCAAAAAATACCATCAAACGCATAAACCTATAATCACTCACATTCTTCAACTATCTCACTCCCTGGCAAAATCATCTTTCCAATATCTCCATATTGATAGCAACGTACTATGGAATCAAGATACAAGGGAATACTTTTCAATATAGTATATTTCTTGCCGCCTAGCAGGATTTTTCGATTTAGTGAATTAATTAATGCAAGACGTTTTTCCCTTACAAAGAAATCAGTCCACATATTTTCATAAACCCATTCATCTATCAATGGACGGTATGGCTCGATAAAATCATCTGCCAAATTGAAATGGTTATATATATTTCTATGATGTATGCCAAGGGTAGGAATGAATCCCTTGGCAATCACTGACCTTGCTACAGCGGAGCGCAGCATCGCATAGCCATAGTTTAGGGCAATATTTTGAACATCTTCTCCATCTGTATTACGCAGAAAATGTTTTCCATATAACTTTTTAAAATACAGCTTGGCAGCTAATCCCTCCCGATTACCACTATCATCTATATCCACATCATTACAAAATTGTTCCATTTTAGCAATGGCTGCTGCATCAGCACAATGCCTTTGTAAGACATCATGCTGATTGCGAATCTTTCCCCTAACGACAGCTTGCCAAAGTTCTCCCTTAAAGTACGGTTCTGCTTCCAATTGCATTTCCTGCATCTTAAAAGCCGCATAATTTCCTACCAGCGGATTTAGCATCAACTCTGGCAGTCTTTTTTTATTGCATATCACTACGCCAACATTTGCCTGACTCAATTTGCATAGAAGCTGTGCCGTCATATACAGCTTATAGTTATCCAAAATCAGCATCTCAATATCTTCAAGAGGAACCATATACACCTGCTGCCCGTCTTCAATACGCAGATTGTCTAGATACAGGGATATTTTTTGTGCTTCCTCGATATACACAGTCCGCCAGCCCATCATATCACCTCATAAGGGAAAGAAATCCACGAATTTTTCTTTCTTGACAGGATATTCATTGCCTAAAACGTCAACATGGTACTTTGTCATTTCCAAAGTATTTTTTCCAATCGTTTTCTTCCGTTCTTTTTGTGTATTGCCTGGCGATGGCTTCTCTATAAACCTTGTTTCAACTATATTTTTAGCTCCATTATTTATACAATTATAAATCCACTTCCATTTTTTACCTTCCTTGTCTATATAGCTAAAACATTCTCCCCTATACAGCGAAAAACAAAACTCTGCCTTATCACCAAGTTTCTTCTCCTGTTTTGCCGCAGTATATTTTTCCTCGTTAATCTTATAGCCATCCGTCATGCAATCCAGCATATCGTAAGGCACAGCCACGATACAGTAAGCACCATTTTGACAATATATATCTGCCCTCAGAGTTTTGACAGATAAGTATACTGAAACATTTTTTCCCTTCAAATGATTATTTATACGATGGCTGCCCAATCTTTTTTCTAAAAATTTTATATCCCTGATAATAGGACCATTGCCTTTCTTAGCATATTTTCTGATATATCCATGCTCCTCTTTATAAGCCGCAAACGGATTGTCCTCATTCGGATAACATTCCACTATTTTCTTAAATAGTTCAAATGTTTTTATATCATGGTGATACATCAGTATTCTTTCTGGTTCCTTGATAATGCGTTCTGCTAACTTCTTAGCTGAAGCAGATGAGCCTGTAGCATATATATCCTTATATTTAGTCACAATCCATGGTTCTGACACGCCTTTTTCATTTTTCTTTACTCTAGTGGCTTTCGCCTGCTGGTCATATAGCTGACGATTAGGCTTCCTATCTACCTTGAACGAATATTTCGGCTGTACATGCTCAATATGCTTTATAAAACGGATATAGCTCTGCGCCTTATCTGCAAAATATGCATCTGTCAATACTTCGCCGCTATCCTTGTTGATAAGCCTGCCGTCCTCAAATACAAGGCTTTCCTTATCCGCCATTGCCTTAATATCCTTGCAGAGAATATCTCCTAAAAATCGCATAATAGCAATATTGCTCAAACCTGCAATAATCAGTGCATCCTGAGCATGATGCGCATAAGTTTCTTCACGATTTTTGCCTAATTCTGCACGCTTACGGAACTGATATGTGAAGCTGCCATTCACTACCTTTACCCTGGTAGCAAGCTGATTCTCTCTAAAATAATCCTGTAACGCATTTAAGACCTTACGCGAAGCATACCGTGTATCAGAAAGATTCCTGCCGACAAACCCCAGCAAATCTTTGTTTAGATTCCCTTGATACAACAAATTTGCTTTTTTCTTTTGGGAATAATTTTTATTTTTCGCTATATCGTCACAATATTCCTGCCATGAGATTTTTGACTTACCGCTATGAAAATATTGGAACGGTGTCTGACATCCCTTATCCTGATTTTCTTCTCTTAGGACAGCCACTTTATTTGACAAAGAATCATCAAATGATATGGATATAGGAATAATATGGTCTATCTCCACATGCCTTATCCCATTTAGCACATCTACCACAGTAATAGCCTGCCCAGAATATGCACATTTGAAATTCTGTTCTCGAAGCAGTTTTAGTGCCAAAAAGGTCTTGCCATTGATTTTTTTGCCATTCACCAACTCATTAATGATTTCATGCTGTTTTTTATTTTCCTTTTGCAAATTAGTTATACGTTTTTTTGCCTCATCCCCATTCTTGTCCCTAGGCATCTCTATGATAATTTCAGCAAAATCCTGCTGATAGTGCTTCTTTACCCATTCCCTAGCTGCATTTATCACCTTGATAGTTTCATTGACAGCTCGCAAGGTAACCGGTGATACTATCCAATCAGACATATCCAGTTTAATACTTTTTCCCTTTACTACCTTGTTTTTAGCTGGCTTCATGCCTGCCTCGCTAAAAAGCTGCATCTGATTCTTGTCCGTATGCCAAAGATCATCAAGAATTGCGTCCATAGCCTTTTTAGACAATGCATTATACTGGGTAAAGCCAGGCAGTTTTACCAATTCGTCTGACACATCGACAAAGCCTGCTTCATCCAGCTTCTTTTTAGCTTCGTCAATATTTTTCTCAGCCGTCAGAATATCTGCAATTTCATCGACCTTGCTACGATTGCCTTGTATAAAACCCACATCTATGTTTTTGTCCTTATACACCTTTAAAATTTTCTTATAACCATCAAACGAGGTAAATAGAGGTTTTCCCTTGCTATCAATTCTGTACCCTGTGATACCATCCTGTACATTGGCGACTTGTTGAATTGCCTTTTCCGTTATAGACTTTCCCTTATCTATATATTCTGTTATAAGCTGCTGTTTTTCCTCATAGGAAAGCTTTCTTCCATCAATAGATAAATTATTTAAATCATTTAAAAGGTTGAACAAACAAGCCGTGTAAGATGCCTTGGCTATACGCTTTTCATTTGGGTAATACGTGCAATGCCCACGCATCTCATCTATAAGATTAACATGCTTCAGATTCCCCTCTGCATCATATCTCCAAGAACCATATTGCGTAGGACTTTTTTCGCTTCCAGGACCATCATAATATTCTCGCTTAGAAGAATAAATCTCTGTTATTTCATGCAGAGCTTCCGCATCCAGCTCATGATAATAAGCCGACTGCACCTCTAAAAGCTTCGCTAGTTCTCTCTGATAATCTTTATTACGGAAATGATTACGCTCCGTCCCACGTATATTGCCATGAGTCTGAAAATACTCATACTGTATCTCGCATACATACTGGCTATCGTCCAAATATGCTAGAGAATCCCCCAACACATTGCCATCACTATCTTTTTGAAAATCCTCGGCTGTCAAAAAATGCGTCCCTCGAAATTTAGTAAGATGCATAATGGCTAGAAAAAGCTCTGCCTTGGTTATTTTCTCCCTGATGCCACGACAGCGAATCTCATAAATATTTCCTACTGGCTCGGGATAGTCCATATTCAGTATCTCGCTGAGGTATTTACCCATGCGGAGCAGTCTATGCTGTCTACGCCTGAGCCGTCTTCGCTGTCCGCGCATTGTACGGCGAACCCCATTTTCGGCTGGCGAGCCTTCTGAAAATAACCTCACGCCACTATCCTTGACATCATAATTTTCATCAATAATTCCCCAGCCTACAGATGCTATACCTATATCCAGTCCTAATTTTAGTTCCATAAAATTCCCCTTCTTACTGCAATAATTTTTATAATTTGTGTATTTTCCTACCGCACCATTTCTCCCACTGGCGGCATGAAGATATGATTAAAAAGCTGCACGGCATAGCTGTCCGTCAGCCCTGCCACGTAGTCAACCACGGTCTGCTGGAGTCCCCACTTTTGCTCACGCTGCTTAAATTCGACTGGCAGGTGCGAGCTATCCTCCATAAAGTATTTATAAAGCTGCTCCAGGACAAAAACTCCCTGCCAGCGTTCCCTTGCCAAGGCTTTAGAGTGATAGATGTTTTGAAACATAAACGTGCGGAAAGTGCTCATGGCTTCTGTCATTGCCTGCGAAAAAACAATATCGCCTGCTTTTTCGGACTGGCAAATGACGTCAGCCACCATGGCTGTAATCATCTGATCCGTTGCCGTGCCTATATGTTTTTGCACCAGCTCAGGCAAGTCACCCACAGATAAAAGCCCTGCCCGCATACTGTCATCCAAATCATGACAGAGATAGGCTATCCTGTCCGCCCAGTGCACAATTCGCCCTTCCATGGTAGATGGGAGCACCGCCCCGCTATGATGCAAAATCCCATCCTGCACCTCGTGCGTCAGATTTAGACCTTGACCATTTTTTTCCAAGTATTTCAGCACTCTGAGGCTCTGCTCATTGTGAGCAAAATGACCGCACAGCCTGTTGAGCGCCGACTCGCCCGAATGTCCAAAAGGCGTATGCCCTACATCATGTCCGAGGGCAATCGCCTCCGTCAAATCCTCATTGAGGCTCAGTCCTCTGGCAATGGTTCTGCCAATCTGAGCCACTTCAAGGCTGTGCGTCATTCTAGTGCGATAATGATCACCAGACACAATAAAAACCTGCGTCTTGTGCTTGAGGCGGCGAAATGCCTTGGAATGTAATATCCTGTCCCTGTCCCTCTGAAATTTAGTGCGAAAAGGACATTCCTCCTGCTCCCTGTCCCTCTGAGCCTCACGGCTTTTTGCCGCCAGTGGAGACAAAAGCAAATATTCCTGATCCTCAATCCGTTCTCTAACTCGCATAAACGCCACCTGCCCTTCTATTTGATTTTATCATACAGCATAGTTCTGCTGCTTTCAAGACGAATATCTCAGAGTTTGAAAAAATTGTAAACGATTATTTAAGACCAAGCATTACAAAGCAGTGTGAAAGAACAAAATCGTACAAGAGGTTAAGTTATGCCATCACAGGACTTGAAAAAATCGCAGGTAAAGCAAACGAATACGAACGCAGAGTATCGGAAGAAGGTAGAAGAAGCGGCGCTAAAAGCTATCGAGATGTTTCAGCCGAAGAAAGGCAAGCAGTAGAGGGCAGTGCTACCGCTTGGTCTGGCGTGTTGCAGAATGATATGAAGTCATCATCCAAACCAAAGCAAAACGGAAAGCCAGTCGACAAGTCACGACGGCTTAACCCACCGTCAGGAATAGCCGAGGATAACAGCCGTACTTATAGTAATAAGTCAGTACAACAGGAAGAAAATTCTGCTGATACCGCAGAAGAAAATGTTCCTGCCTATGGCAGTGAGCAAGATTCAAACTAAATGCGCAAGGAACTTATAGAGCAGGCTGCTGCCAATGAAGATACCTGGGTAAACAGCAAGAAAAGTGAACTCCACCTTGAAGATGATAATGATACTGTTGTCAAACTCACTCCACAAGAACTGAAATACTATCATGACTTAATAAAAAAAGATGTGGTAGGAAAACCTGAACTATACAAGAAACCCCCAGAGGATGTTAGCGAAATGGACGACAATGTGGAGATGTCTAAAGAGCAGAAGCAGATCTATGACGAAAACAACGGCGATAGAGATATGCCGAATAGTGACTCTGAATCCATTGAACAGGAAGAAAATGCCAACGAATATGCCGAGGAACTCACTAAGGCAAAATATTCTAGGGACGCAGAAAATCAGCTTGACAATAAGGGTGAAAAAGCAGAGAATGAAATTGAGTTCGAGGGCGATACGCCAGTAGCTCAGGAAGTATTTGACACCTATTTGACTGACGGCATAAAGCAGTCAACAAGGGACATAATCAGCAGGCAGATAGGCGAAAACATAAAGGACTTTGACGCATTGCAAGACCCTGTACAAATGGACAGGGCATTTGCTGATTTGCCATTTGTTAAGAAATTACGTATAGACTTCAATCAAAATGCTATACAAAGAAATCCTGCTTACAAGAATCGTTATGCAGTGCGTTATGAATATGCTAGGAGGTGTTTTATCCATGACAGCAGAATCCAATCTATCGTTGCTAGACAAGTTTATGGAGACACAAAGCAAAACGGAATGGAGACAACTACACAAGAAACTGTTTCCAGAGTCGACAAAAACAGAAATGGAAAAGTGGTATCAGGAGTTGACCAGTCAAAATCTGTTGCCGCTCGATTAGGCGAGTACAAAGGAATAAAAGACCAGTTTGACAAACTCATAGAACAGCACTCAAAAGAGAAACAATCTCGTGATGTGAGTGCTTTTTCTTTTGCTGGAAATCCTCTCTCCGAAGAAGCACTGAAAGCCAAGGCAGAGTTTGAGACTCCGCTTGACGAGCTGGAAAAGGTGAGCCGTGAAAGACTCCGCAAGGTAGAGCGGAACATACAGGACTTTGGCAAGCGTATAGGCGTGCCAGTCCACTTTGTATACCACCCCGACCGTGGCTATCGTGGCGTGTGCATACACAACGGCGGTATCTACATCAACCTCAACAGCAATGTGCCAGCACGCCGAATCTTCATGCATGAGTTTGTCCACTGGCTAAAGGCAAGCGGCGAGGACAACAATAAAATCTTTAAAGCCCTTGCCTCCGTGATTGAGACCAAGCAGGGCACGCTCAACGAAGTACGCATGAACGAATACCGCAGGACTCTGTACGGCGGCGAGGAGATGTCCGACTCCCAAATCATAGAGGAGATTGTAGCTGACGCAATGTCAAACTCCGAGAGTGCCGAGCAAATCATGAAGGCTATCGAGGACTACAATCCCGACATGAATGTGTCCTTGTGGAGCAAGATAAAAGCCCTGTGGGATAAGTTCTGCGAGGCTGTAGGGCTCACTGAATTTAGTCGCATAGAGCCTGAGCTTTACAGGTGCTTATCTCTCTTCTTAGCGTGGGATAAATAAAAAAGAAGTAGTCCTCAAATGAGAACTACTCCTCTAGCATATTCTTTAGCAAATTTATGCGGACAAAATCCTAATCCTGAAAACCAAAATCCTTCAGGATATTGTCCCTATTGCGCCAGTCCTTTTTGACCTTGACCCATAAATCCAAATAAACCTTGCACCCCAAAAGCATCTGAATATCTGCCCTGGACTGTGCACCGATTTCCTTGAGCAGTGAGCCACGCTTGCCAATGACGATGCCCTTTTGCGACTCACGCTCTACATAGATAGTCGCACGGACATACATATCGCCATTGTCCCTTGCCTTCATCTCCTCAATATCCACGGCAATGGCATGAGGGATTTCCTCCCGCGTCAGCAAAAGCGCCTTCTCACGAATCAGCTCTGCCACAATCAGCCGTTCTGGCTGGTCAGTCACCATATCATCAGGGTAATACTGCGGTCCCTTGGGCAGATGCTTCTTTATCTCGGTCAAGAGTCCCTCGAGATTGCTCTCCTCCTTGGCAGAGATAGGCACGGTAGCCGCAAAATTGTATTTGGCATTGTAGCTGGTAATAATAGGCAAAAGCTGCTCCTTGTCCTCCAAGAGATCCAGCTTGTTGATTGCCAGCACTACCGGCTTGTTGGTAGCCTGTAGGCGCTCCAAGATGTACTGCTCGCCCGGTCCGAACTTTTCCGTTGCGTCCACGACAAAGATAATGGCGTCCACTTCCTTCAGCGTGCCCTCGGCGGCTTTGACCATGTATTCGCCCAGCTTGTGCTTTGGCTTGTGGATGCCCGGCGTATCCAAAAATACCATCTGCGCATCCTGCTGGGTCAGCACGCACATAATGCGCGTACGCGTAGTCTGTGGCTTGTCGGACATGATGGCAATCTTCTGACCGATGAGGCTGTTAATCAGCGTGGACTTGCCTACATTCGGACGGCCGATCACCGCTACAAAGCCTGATTTGTGCGTCTTGGGGTCAATCTGAAATCTAGGCGCAGGCGCTATATCCTCCAGCTTGATTTCCTTGCCCTTGCTCAAAGCTATCTGCGGCTCCTGCGCCAGTGGCAGTATCATGCCCTTGCCATCTCTGGAAATCCCCAGCTTGCCCATGATATAGCGCTGCTCTTCCTCCATTTCCATGCGCTCTTCCTCTTCCATATGGTCATAGCCTAAAAGATGCAGCATGCCATGAATGGTCAAAAAGGAAAGCTCTCGCTCCATGCTGTGCCCGTACTCCTGTGACTGCGCCCAGGCTCTCTCCAGCGAGATAATAATATCGCCCAAAACCTCGGTCTCCGGCCCATCCTCGATTTCTGGCTCTTCGCTGTCCACAAAGGCAAAGGAAAGCACATCGGTAGGCCTGTCCAGCCCCCGATATTCCATGTTCATCTTGTGTATGTATTCATCATTGGTCAGGGTAATGCTAACCTCGGCATTTTCTACATCATACAGAGGCCCTGTTATCTCCACTGCCCTTCTTACGATATTCTCCAGCTCCTCTATCGTGCCCATGTCCTCAGCTACCTGCAGGTTCTCCGGCTCTCTGCCAATAATAATTTCCATATCTTACTCCATTTCTCCTTTGCGTCTATTTTCGCTGCCAGCTATCTTCTGCTGTGCATTTTTTTGTTTCTGCTCATAAGCCTCATATGCCTGCACGATTCTCGTGACCACATCATGACGAATAACGTCCATGGCTTCCAATTTAACAATGCCTACGCCCTTGACGCCCTCAAGCACCTTGGCAGCCTCCACCAAGCCAGAGGTAACGCCTCTCGGCAGGTCAATCTGCCCCGGGTCGCCTGTCACGACCATGCGCGAGCCAAAGCCCAGCCTAGTCAAGAACATCTTCATCTGCCTATCGGTAGTATTCTGAGCCTCGTCCAAGATGACAAAGGCATTTTCCAGCGTGCGCCCGCGCATATACGCCAGTGGCGCTACCTCGATTACGCCCTTGCTCATCAGCTTGATAAATACGTCCTGCCCTAGTATGTCCTGCAAGGCATCATAAAGTGGCCTTAGATATGGATCGACCTTTTCCTGCAAATCTCCCGGCAGGAAGCCGAGCTTTTCGCCTGCCTCGACAGCAGGACGGGTGAGAATCAGCTTTTCCACCTCTCGATTGCGCAGGGCTGCACAAGCCAGCACAACTGCCAGATAGGTCTTGCCTGTGCCGGCAGGGCCGACGCCAAAGGTAATGAAATTGTGACGGATGGTATCTACATAGATGCGCTGTCCCAAGGTCTTGGGGCGAACATGTCGGCCTCTCGACGTGACCATGATCGTGTCGCTAAACAGATTGTGCAGGGCCTCGCCCTTGCCGCCCTTGACCAAACCTACGCTGTAGCGCACCTCATGCATGGTAATGGTCGTTCCCTGACGATGCAGATACTGCAGCTCCTGCAGGATTTGGGCTGCCGGCCTTACCTGGTCAGCCTCGCCGCTGATGCTGATATTGTCGCCGCGGCTGATAAAGCGCGCCTCAAAATTGTCCATCAACACACGCACATACTCATCCCGCTCGCCCAGCAATGCCTGAGCTTCCTGCCTGTCCTGAAATTCAATGATTTCCTCTAATACCTCTCGCAATAATGCAACCTCGTTTCTATTTCACACTTATCTATCATTATCTACAATCAGCTAATCTGCCGGATAAACTCCAGCGATTTCAATGGTCTTTCAAATACATGATGCAGATACCCCAAAAGCAATGCCTCTGCCGTCAAAAGCGTCTTGCCCTTTACCGTCAGCGAGGGTGGATTCTGCCAGTCCAGCTCTAGCAGCCGGACTATGAGCTGCCTAAGCTCCTGCGGATATGCTATCTGAGTGCCCTGGGCATGATGCCTGCTGCACTCAGGGCAAAGTCCGCCGCCTGCCTCAAAGGAGAAAGAGCCATCCTTTTCCAGCTTTTTGCCGCACTCGGCACAATACTGATAGCCAAGCTGCATACCAGAAAATTCCAATATCTGATAGCCGGCAGCCAAAGCGATAATCCTAGGATTCCTTTGCCCGAAAGCGGCAAATATCTCCAACAGCCTGTTGTACATATCCTTTTGGGGAAAATTTTCAATGGCAAGCTGGCTGGCAGCCTCAGCCACAAATGCGCCATATGCCATAGCCGTAAAGTCGCTGCTCATCACGCGATAGCTGTGCAACAGGCTGCAGGTTCGGATTGTATTGAGCTTGTCTCCCTTTTTGATTTGCAGCTCTACCTTGTTGAACATCTGCAACACCCCAGCCATGGCACTCTTGGTACGGCGGCAGCCAAAGGCAGCCGCCTTGATAAGTCCCTGCTCAGGCGATAAGAGGGTTATGATTTTGTCAGCCTCGCCCCAATTCCTGATACCAAGAATCAAGGCTTCTGTTGAATATTGTCCCATAGAAATTACCACTTTATTTTTGTTTGCCGCTATCTCCCTGACAGCCAATCTAAAATTAGTTATACATAGGTTATTTTACATCAAGATGATACAAAAACAAAATTTTTTTCACAAAAAAGCCATCAGCAGGCAGGAAAATTATCCCCTGTTCCCTGCTGACGGCTTACAGCTTAATATTCCTTTTTCAGACAGCAGTTTTTGTATTTTTTGCCACTGCCGCACGGGCATGGCTCGTTGCGACCAATCTTGCGGCCTGTTCTAACCGCAGTATAACGCGGCAGAGCAGCAGCCTCATCAAGCGTATATCCTTTGAGAACCCACTGCGGTATGGTATGAAAATACTCGTCCATGAGTCCCAAAAGCTTATCCTCGTCAGCCTGGTTGTCCATATCCAGCTTGTGCTCATGCAGCAAGCCCATGATTTCCTGCATGCCATAGCCATTCTGAAAAACGACATTAATGCTGTTTACGGCATCTGCCGCCTCGAGGACATCCAGCTTCTTTTTCTGCATGAGATACTGCGCCAATGCACGATATTCCTCAGTAGACTCGATATAGCCGTCCTGACCGGCATCATAGAGCTTGTCATATGGAAAATCAGCGTACACGCCCACGCCGCGCTCACGCTGGGCAGCTTGCAGTGCCTCAGGATTCATCACGGCTTCATGCATGAGATCCTTCTCCGTAGGTACTACCTGCGGATACCAGCAGCCTCCATTGAAGATAATGCCCATAAAGTCACCAAAATCCAGCTCAGTGTCAATCTGCTCGCAAATCTTCCCGTAGAGCTGATCATAGTCGATAATGCCGTAATAATAAACCATGCCGGCTGCCAGACGCATTACCTCGGTATTCAGATTCACCGCATCAGCATAGGCACCGTTATTGATTTTCTGATACTCTGCCCGAATCTCCTTCGGCATATACCAAATCATTTCGCCATCCTGCATGCCGCAAAACAGTACGCCGATGCCCCTAAGATAATCCAAATGATAATCTTCCTGCTGAAAATCCTTGACGATTCCCTCATGCTGGCACAGATAATCAAAAATATCCTTCTGCTCCTGCAGGGCACTCACAAACCAGCGACCGACAAAATTTACCACCGCCGGCTCTACAGTCTCCAGCATATCAGCCTTCTTGGTGTGGGAAAGATTACCCAGCGGAAGATTCAGATTGTACTGCATATCCTCAAGCTCCTGCTTGGTCAATGCCGCCAGTGCCTCATGCAGCGTCAGCTTCTCAGGCAGCTTGTGCCTTTTTAGAGCCTTCAGCCGCTCTTTCTTCTGCTCTTCCATTATTTTGTTGTATTCTTCCTCCGAAAAGGTAAATTCTCTTTCCATTTCGATTTTATTTCCATTTATTTCAGCCATTAAAATTACTCCATATTTTATTCTTTCTGCCCCTGCATTTCATCACAAAAGCTCATCCTTATGCTCTGTCATGCCCTTGATGCAGCACGCCATGACATCGCCAAGCTCCATGCCCAAATCGCTAACGCCATTTTTTATCAGCTCGCGGTTGCACTTGGCAGCAAATTTCTTGTCCTTGAATTTCTTTTTCAGGCTCTTGACCTCCATGCCGTCCATGCCGTCCGGACGCATCAAGGCATACGCATGGATAATGCCAGTCAGCTCGTCCACGGCAAAGAGAGACTTTTGCAGATTGGTAGACGGCTTGACCTCCTCGGTGCAGATGCCATAGCCATGAGAAATAATATTTTCCATATCTTCCTCGTCCACAGGCTCGCCAGCTAAAAGCTCGCGCACATGCTGGCAGTGCTCCTGCGGATATTTTTCAAAATCCACGTCATGCAGGTAGCCGACAGCCTCCCAATAGCCCTTGTCCTCGCCAAAATGCTCAGCCATGGCACCCATAGCCGCACTCACGGCAGCCGCATGCACAAAAAGATGTTCCTCTGTTGTATGCTTGTGCAAAATTTCCTTTGCCTTCGCCAATGTCAACATACTCATACTAATTCTGTCCTTTCAAATTACTCAGCTAAAGAAACGGCGCAGGCCGTTCAGGATGCCTTCGGCAGCCTTGTTGATGCCTTCCTCGGAGTTCATCAGGCTTTCTTCCTTGTCATTGGAGATAAATGCCATTTCTACCAGCGTTGCCGGCATATCCGTATGCTTGACCACATAGAAATTGCAGCTCTTATTGCCCCGGTTTCCAGTGCCAAGAGAAGCTACAACGCCCTCGGAAACATACTGTGCCAAGCGCTGGCTTGCCGCCGAGCCTCTTGTGTAGTAGTACCCTGTCGTACCGCTAGGCGTGCTGTTGGTAAAGGAATCCATGTGCATGGAAATAAAAATATCTGCATTGCCATTGTTGCCTACATCACAGCGTGCCTGCAGCTCCTCCACATCAGAGGCATTGGCTTTCTTCGGCGATACCTCGGTATCTATGGTCCTGGTCATCAATACCGTAGCCCCCTCTGCCTGCAAAAGTTTCTGCAACGCCTTTGCCACGCGCAAGGTTACGCCCTTTTCCGTTACGCCGGTAGGGCCTATCGCGCCCGTATCACTGCCGCCATGGCCAGCGTCAAGGGCAATCACCTTTCCCTTGATGCCAGGACTGAGGTTTGGCTCTGATGAGTCTGTAGTGCTGCTGCCAGCATTATCGCCAGCAGCGGCATTTGAGCTATTTGATGCGTTAGAGCTATCGGCAGTGCCGGTGCTTGCCGAAGCAGAATCAGTCTGCGGCTTAGAACCTGCATTGAAATCTATGCCAGAATTTTTGCTGCTGCCGCTGACTTTGCCAAAATCCATGACCAACCTGTATGGAACAGCACCACCCTTGAGCGCAAACACCTTGTAATTATTCTTTCCCATGGAGCTTTCCACCACGACGCGCACCGTCGAGCTGTCATGCTGGGCAATGCGCACAGCCTTGGCAAAACGGCTGTCAATGGCCGTGGCTTTTTTCACATTGGGACTGACCCAGGCGTTTTGAATATCGATAATAATCCTCTGCGGATTGGAGATAACGCTTATCTTGTACTCGGTTTCCTTAGTGCCATCCACCACGATGCGCGTCTTGTCTGAGTCCGTACCCACCCTGATACCGGTAATCTCCGACATATTGCCAGCCCTTTGGGCAAAATCTGCCGCCTGGGCGCTACTTTGTCCCCAAAACAGCATACAGGCTGTCAAGAGCAGCATAAAGCCTATCCAAATCCTGTTGTAGCCTATTTCATTGAAATATTGCATGGTTATTTCCTCCACATATGCCTAGAGCATATTTTGCAAAAATGCCATGGTTCTCTCCTGTTTGGGATGAGCAAAAAACTCATCCGGCTTGCCCTGCTCTACAATAACGCCGTCAGCCATAAACATAACATGGCTGGCCGCCTCCCTGGCAAACGCCATCTCATGCGTGACGACCACCATCGTCATGTGCTCCTGAGCCAGCTCGCGCATGGTTTTCAGCACTTCGCCGGTAAGCTCTGGGTCAAGGGCAGAGGTCGGCTCATCAAAGAGCATGATCTCCGGCTTCATCGCCAATGCCCTGGCGATAGCCACTCTCTGCTGCTGTCCGCCTGACAGCCTGCCCGGATAGGCATCCCGTTTGTCAAACAGTCCCACCTTGCGCAAAAGCTCCTCTGCCTCTGGACGAACCTCCTCCACCGAACGCTTTTTTACCTGCACCGGCGCTTCCAAAAGATTCTGCATGACGGTCATGTGCGGAAAAAGATTGAACTGCTGGAATACCATGCCCGTACAGCCCAAAATCTGACGGGACTCTGCCTCATCGACGTATTCAGCCCTGCCGCTGGCAGCATTGGATGCCAAGGTGCGTCCCATGATTTCTATTTTGCCCGAATCAATCTCCTCGAGGCGATTGATGCAGCGGAGCATGGTGCTCTTGCCAGAGCCGGACGGTCCGATGACTGCCAGCACATCGCCCTTGGCTACCGAAAAGCCTATGCCCTTCAAGACCTCCAGATTGCCAAAGCTTTTATGTATATCAGTCATTTTCAGCATGATATTACTGGTCATATTTTGCATAATGCGCCTCCAGTCTCTTGAATCCCCAGGTAAGAACAAACGTCATCACCAAATAGAACACACCGGCAATAACAAACGGAGTCATATCAAATTCCCTCTGCACGATAGTGCGCGCCACACGCAGCAAATCATTCATCGCCAAAATATAAATCAGCGACGTATCCTTGACCAAATTGATGGTTTCATTGCTGATAGGCGGCAATACGTGACGTATCATCTGCGGAATAATAATCCGCCGCATGGTCTGAGGATAGGTCATCCCCAAAGTCTTGGCAGCCTCGTACTGCCCCCTGCCGATGGACTGAATCCCGGCACGGAAAATCTCCGCAAAATAGGCGGCATAGTTCAGCACAAACGCCAAAAGAGCCGCTGCGATGTCTGGCAGCATGATGCCCACCATGGGCAGGGCAAAATACACGAACAAAAGCTGTAGCATCAGCGGCGTGCCACGCATAATCCACACATAGAACTCCATCAAAAGCTTCAGCGGCTTGATGTCAGAAATCCGCCCCAAGGCAGCCAAAAGCCCAATAGGCAGCGAAAGCACCAGCGTCACACAGAAAATCTCAAGTGTAACCTGCGTCCCCTCCAACATTAATACAATTGTATGCAACAGATTATCCATAAGTCAAAAAACTCCCTTTCAATCGATAGCACAGTCGATTCTATTTTACTTCATATATTGCAAAAATAAAAGACCCCTCAATGAAATTAAGGAGTCTTTTACCCAAATTCGCACGAATTATACTAATTATTTGGTAATATCCTTGGCAAACCACTTTTCGGAAATCTTGGCAACCGTTCCGTCAGACTTCATTTCGTCAAATACCTTCTGTACCTCGTCACGCAGCTTCTGGTCATCCTTGCGGAAGGCAATGCCAAACTGGCTTACCTCGCCGATAACGGTATCAATGGCCTGAATCTCGTCAGGGTGCTTGCTGATGTAGTAGCGGCCGATAATCTCATCACCGACTACGGCATCCAAACGGCCATTCTCCAAATCCATAAAGGCGTTGATATAATCAGGATAATACTTTACTTCCTTCATGGAAGCCTTCAGCTCCGGCTTGTTCTCGAAATATTCCTCGGTAGTGCCGCCGCTCTGAGTACCGATGGTCTTGCCAGCCAAATCCGCTTCGCTGGCAATGGCAACCTTGCTGCCCTTGCTGACAAAGACTATCTGGCGGTTGTCCGTGTATGGATCACTAAACAGCATGTTTTCCTTGCGCTTATCAGTAATATCCAAGCCATTCCACAGAATATCCACACGGCCGCTTTTCAGCTCGGCTTCCTTGGAGTTCCAGTCTATAGCCTTGAACTCGACCTCGCGTCCCAGGCGCTTGGCAACCTCCTTCGCCAAATCAATATCAAAGCCCACAATCTCATTTTTTTCGTCCTTGAAGCCCATCGGCGGGAAGCTGTCATCCAGTCCTACCACGATTTTCTTGGAATCATCCTTTTGGGCAGAATCACTGCCGCAGCCTGCCAGGGCAGTTGCAGCCAAAACCAGCATCATACACAGGGCAAAAATTTTCTTCATAGCTCGTCCTCTCCCTCTCGTGGGCAGCACCTAAAGCAGAACCTTTCCTTGTGGTCATATGGCTGCCGTACTGCTCTTTTTCATCACATGTACTATTATACTTTATTTCATTAAAGTATGACAAGGGGAAATTACTAAAATTTATATTTTTTATTTCTTGGAAAACTGTACACGAGCACAGTTTTATTGTATAATAGCAATATCAATTACGCTAGGCAAAAATATTTAGCGATAAGGCGGTGATTTAGTGGTAACGATTAAAGAAATTGCAGACTTGTGCGGCGTGTCCAGAGGTACGGTAGACAGGGTTCTGAACAACCGCGGCAATGTAAAGTCTGAGAAAAAGGCACTCATCCTGAAGGTCGCCAAGGAAATGAACTATACCCCGAATCCAGCCGGCAAGGCTTTGGCAGCCAGAAAGCTGAAACCAACCGTAGCCATAGTGATGCCTTCCATCGGTATCAGCTTTTTTGACATTGTCCTAGAAGCCATGAAAAAGGCTGCCGCTTCCTATGCCATGTACGGCATGCAGGTAGAATGGCATCTATCCAAAGGCTACAACGTAGAGGAACAGTATGCACACCTCATGAAGCTCTGCGGCAAGGTCAACGGCGTAATCGTCATGCCGATCAACGATGAACGCATCTGCCGTGCTATCAAGGCTCTGACTGATGATGGCATCTTCGTTGTGACAATCAATACGGATATCGAAAATTCTACCCGCAACTGCTATGTAGGCACGGATTATGTCAACGGCGGCATCACGGCGGCCGCCCTGCTCCAGCTTCTCCACAAGGATGAGCTGCATGTCGGCATCACCCTTGGTTCCTTGCAGATTTTGGGACATAAGCAAAGGCTGGATGGCTTCTGCAGCACGATGAAGGCAAATCCTCATGCCGAGATTGTTGGCATTGTCGAGGACCAGGATGATGAAATTATCTCTTATGAAAAAAATCTCTCCCTGCTGCGGGCACATCCGGAAATAAACGCTCTCTTTGCCGCCACTTCCGGCGGTATCTACGGTGCTTGTCGGGCGATTATGGCAAGCAGCCTGCAGCACAAAATGACTGTGGTGGTATTCGACACCCTGCCTACTACGGTGGAGCTGATGGAGCAGGGCATGATTCAGGCTACTATCTACCAGCATCCGCGCCGTCAGGGGCAGATTGCCATGCAGATAATCTTTGACTACCTGGTAAACGGCAAGCCGCCTGAAAAGGAATTGTACCTTCTGACCAATGAGATACGCATCAAGGAAAATATCTCTGCTACTACCGAAAATCCTTAAAATATAAAAAATTAGCACAAAATAAAACAACAAGAAATAGTACCCTAAGAAAACCCTTGCCAAGCGAGTTTTCGTGGGTACTATTTTTGCTGTTAGAATTTATACATACTATTTTTTTGTTTTATGGACTCGCCAAATCAGAATTTAAACTTATCCGCCTCTTTTTGCAGGTTTTCTGCCATCTTGGCAAGATTCTGGCTGGAAGCTGCTACCTGCTCCATGGAAGCGGACTGCTCCTCGGTGGCAGCAGATATGGAGTCGATGCTGGCGGTTACCTTTTCCTCAGCGTGCTCAATATCGATAGTGCCTTCCAGCGCTTTCTGACTGTCCGCAGCCACCATGTTGGCTGCCTCGGCAGACTTCTTCGCCAGCTCGTCCACCTTGGCAATATGCTGTCCGATAAGCTGGAACTGCTCTCCTGCCTCATTGACGATTATGCTGCCGGCATTGACATCTTCCGTGCCCTTTTTCATCTTATCAACCGCCAGCGCCGTATCATTCTGAACGCTGCCGATTATCTTGCCTATCTCCTCTGCTTCCTTGGCAGATTCCTCAGCGAGCTTGCGCACTTCCTCAGCCACTACCGCAAAGCCTCTGCCATGCTCGCCGGCCCTAGCTGCCTCAATAGCGGCATTGAGGGCAAGCAGATTCGTCTGCTGGGCAATATCCGAAATAGCGCCTACAATCTCGCCAACCTGCTGGGAACGATCGCCCAGCACCGCTACGGCCTTGGCAGACTCCTCTACAGAGCTGCTGATTTTCTTCATCTGCTCGACTGCCTTCATGATAGCCGCCCTGCCGTTTTCTGCCGCAGTACCAGCCTTGTCAGAGGACTGGCTGATGACATCAGCGCCATCGGCAATATCCTTTACCCTGTCATTGATTGCCGTCAGGCTGCGAACAGAGCCTTGAATCGTCTCGCTCTGATGCTGAGCATTCTCCGCAATCTCGCTGACGGTCTCAGCCACGTGGGTTACAGCCTCGGCACACTGATTCGAGCCGTCGGACAATTCATCCGAAGCCGAGAGAACCTCAGCGGAATTGGTCTTGATCTGACGCAGCAGCTTGGTAAGATTCTCGCGCATAGCCTCAAATTTTTCTGCCAACAAGCCAATCTCATCATCAGAGGAAATATCCACATTTCGCTCACGCAAATCACCGGAAGCAATAGCCGTAGCTGCCTCGCCAAGCTCCTTCAAAGGCGTTGCCACGCTATTGGCTATCAGCCTGGACAAAAGCACAATCAAAACCAGGGAAGCAATCAGGATAACCACCAGTACGAGGCGAATCTTATTTACGCCTGCCATAAGCTGGCTGCGGTCAACGACCGTGATATAGCGATAATTTGTTTTGTCAGACACATAGACGTATGCCGTCTTGTCCACGCCATCGATTGTAATATTGCGTATGTCATTTTGGACATCGACAAGGCTGTCCAACCCCTCATTGCCAGTTTCACCCAGCTTTTTGAAATTGACGTCCGTATTCTCTGGATCAGCAATAATCATTCCGTTCTTGTCAGCCATGATTACATAGCCTGTATCGCCAATCTTTATATTGCTAATCACATTGGTCAGCACGGGCAGATCCACATTGATGCCCAAGACGCCATGCGGCTGATTGGCACTATCCCTAAGAACGGTAAATATGCCGATCGTAGGCGTTCCCTTAGAGGTCATGAAAGGCTCTGTAATGCGCACCTTCTCCGAGCTGGACATTGTTTCCTTGTACCAGTCACGCGTCGTCGAGTCATAGCCAGCCTTGCGCTTGACTGCCGGATACTGCAGGTAGCCGCCATCAGGCGTGCCAAGGCTGATGACAGATACCGTATCCTTGTATTGCTGTCCAAAGCTCTGGAAAAGCTCATAGGCTGCAGCTTCATAGCCGCCCTTGCTCATAGGGTCCATCTCGATCATGCCTTGCGCATCCGCCGGCATATCCTTGCTGTATACGGTTATATTGCCCCCGGCTGTAAGCACAGGATTATTTGCCATAAAGGACATGGCATCCCTCAGACTGTAGAGGAAGATTCGGACTGAGTAATCTATCTGCTCCGCCTCTATTCTTGTGTCCTCTGCAAATTTGTTTTCCTCATGTTTAACAACAATAAAATTCAAAACGAAGAAAATCACCAGCATCAACACGACCATGATGCCAGAGGTCATCACCGTAATTTTTTGCTTAATACCCATTTTTGCCAGCATATCTACACCCTCCTCTATACCGATAGACATACAATCATATTTACACGGCTGTATTTATTATACAATTCGCTATTTTGATTAGCAAACCGCAATAAAAATGTGGTTCATAGTCCTAGTTTCCTAAATTAGTTTTCAAAAAAATAAACCGCATGAACACTTGGGTATTCATGCGGTCAAGGATTGCAAATCAATATCGCAAGGATTTGTCAAAATTACTTTCTAAAATTCTGTGAAGCAGTTTTCTTTACATTATCGCCATAAATGGTCTTCCAATCCTTTGCCATGGATACAGACGTCCAGCCATACTTCTCGCTGAGTCCCTTCATCTTGGCAGCCTTCTTCTCGGAACCCCAGTCACGGGTACTGTCATCGCAAAGAACAGAAAGAACAAACGTCTTGTACTTATCGTTGTACTTGGCATAATTCAGCATCGAAGCATCCGAGCCGGTATTGCCCATGGCAAGCACCGGGCGCTTGCCTATCTCGCGGCAGATATTGGAAACCTTGAACATCTTGTTGTCGGTAGACTGATAAGCGCCGCGCACCATGACATCGGTTGGCTCAAACTGGAAATACTGCGCACCGGCAAAGCCCTGGCGCTGTGCAATGCTTACGCTGTCAGTGCCAATAACGTGGTCAGACGCAATGGACGGAACAGCGCTCAGCGCATTGCGGACGAGCTGGCGGTCAGTACCGGTTACGACATAGAAATTAAAGCCATTGTTCTGCAAATAGGTAATGACCTCGATCATAGGCATGTAGTAAGCCTCTGCAAAGGTGCAGTTCGTCAGTCCGTCTACAGGGGTCTTGTTCATCCAGTCGGTGACATATTTATCAAACTCATCGAGGGTCATGCCCTCAAAGGCATATGCCTGCGCCATATCCTCGCCTGCGTCCATGTCCTCTGAAATCTTGCCTGCCTTGGCAGCCTTCAGGCACTCCTCGGCATAAGCCTTTTCCGTGGCGGTCGGCGTGTAGGTCGGGTCTTCAAAGATACGATGGAAATACAGTGCCCACTCAGAATAAGTAGGTGCCAGCTCGCCATAGAACGTGCCATCCATATCAGATACGGCAACGCGGTCCTCTACCGGAATAAAGTTCGGGCTGTCAGGGTTGGTTACGTCCTCGACATATGCCTTCAACGCCTTAAAGGAAGCGGAATTTTCATTCCAGTATTTGAAATTTGACCCGTCAGCCTTGACATTTATCGCCTGAATCTCCGAAACCGGCGCTGCATTCGCCGTAGAAATATCTGCCCCCACAGAGCCAAAGGTCAAGCCCAAGGCAACCAGTGCCGCACAAATGCTTTTCTTCATTTTCATAAGAACATACCCCTCTCAAAAAATAAAGCCTTCCCTATCAGCTTCAATCAACATTTACAGCTAATATTATGACATAAATCTTGCCTTTTTTATAGCAGAATTATTCTGATTCTGTGTCAGATTTTTTCCTACAGACCTTTGGCGGATAAAAACAATATAATTGTATCTCCTATCCCCCTGACTCCTACGAATCATAAGCAGCCATAACAACATTTATGCCAATAAATCATGCTTCAGGGCATAGTCAACTAGCTCGTGCTTCTGCGTAATACCCAGCTTTTGCATCAGCCTTGTCTTGTAGGTAGAAACCGTCTTGATCGAAATATACAGCTTTTCGGCAATAACCGAAAGCGAATACCCGTGTGCCAGCAGAGCCAGTACCTCCCTTTCACGCTTGGACAGCTCCGCCTCGCCCTCGCTATTGCTGATGAAGCTATCTAGCAGCACATTTGCTTCTTTGTGTCCTAGATAGCGTTCTCCTGATGCTACTGTACGGATAGCTCGGAACAAATCCGCATCGACTGAATCCTTGCAGAGATAGCCATCCGCTCCTAGGAGCATCACCTCGCGTATATACTGCTGCTCGCTGTACATCGTGAGAATCAGGACCTTTACCGGATATTTGTTTTTCCTGATTTCCTTAAGACATTCCATGCCGCCCATGCCCGGCATGGACAAATCCAAAAGCACCAAATCAATGTCCTGCCTCTTGGCGAGGATTGCCAATGCTTCCTCTCCATCGGATGCTTCGGCTGCTACATTCATTCCCTCCTGCGTTCCCAGCAAAAGCCTCATGCCCGTCCTAAGCACTCTATGGTCATCGACCAGCAGTATATTTAGTTTATTGCACATCTAAAACCTCATTCCTCTCCTCAATCGGCAGAATCATCGTAATCTTAGTCCCCTTGCCAGGCGATGTCTCCAAAAGAAATACTCCCTGCAAAAGCTCTGCCCTCTCCCGCATGCTCACCAATCCCAAATGCCTGTTTAGCTTCGCCTTGGCTGCCGTTTCCTTGTCAAAGCCGATGCCATCGTCCTCCACGCTCAGAATAACGCTTTCTCCCGTCGTGCGCAGAAATATATCCACCCTGTCTGCTTCGGCATATTTCAGCACATTGGCTACGCTCTCCTGTATGGTACGGTAGCACATCAAATTCACCGGCTTGGACAGACGCTTAAAATCTCCCTGATAGCGCCAAACGAATTTGATCTCTGGATGCGCCTTGCGGACAGGCTCTAGGTACTTTTCGATAGCCGCCTTCAAGCCCAAGTCCTCCAGCAGGGGCGGATGCAGGTCAACTGCCAGCCTTCGGATGCCTTCCAAAGTCGCCGCCGTCAGCTCCCGTATTTCCAACAACATTTCCCGCTGTTCGCCCGTAGCCAGCTTATCGTGCAGCACGCGCAGATAGGTCAGAATCGAAGCCATAGACTGACTGCTTTCATCATGCAGTTCTCTTGAAATGCGCCTTTGCTCGTCCTCTCTAGCAGTGAAAAGCTGCTCAATCAGCCAGCGCCTATCTTGTTCCTTGAGCTGCAAATTCTCCAGCAGACGGTTATTCTTATCGATAATCCTGCGAAGCCCCACGGACATCTTGTTGAACGTTCCAGCCAGCCGCCCCACCTCGTCCTTGGTATCTACTGGCACCTGCACGCCGTATTTGCCCTGCTCAATCTGCTTGACCGCAAAAGAGAGCCGAAGCACGGGCCTTAGAAATTCATGCGCATACCTGGTGGTAAGAATCGCCGCCACCACGCAGGACAAAGCCACCATCAGCACCACCAGCAGGCTGCGCTTTTGCAGGCTTGCGAGCATATACCTCTCTGTAAGTCCCAGCCGTATGTAGCCTATATAACCATCATCAATCGGCAGCATGATTTCGCGAATCGTCCCCTCATTGCTGCCAAAGCTCATCACATCAGATCGCAGAGCCTTATCGGGCAGTCGTGCACTCGGCAAGCCCTGCGGCAATCCGTCGGTAAAGGTGGATGCCAAGAGGCTGCCATCAGGATTTGTTACCATGATGTAGCGTATCTCTCTATTTGCTTCCATCGTCTTGCTCATGCGCTCATGAATGGAAAACTGATTGTCCACCAAAATATCATTTTCGACAGCCGCCGCCAAATATGTGCCTATCTCCCTGCCCGTGCTAAGCAGGCTGGATTCTAAAATGGACATGGCGGTATGGAGCATCAGAGCGCCCATGCACAAGCCGCACAAGAAAATACTGCCGACGATCAGGACATTAAATTTATAATACAGGTTGTGCTCCCTCTTCATCCTACACCCCCGGCAGACCTTCCCTTTGCTGGTATTTGCGCTTCAATTCGTCATAGGCTTCCGGCTGCGGCTCGACAAATTTGTCGATAATCGCCCGGTGCATGACCTGCGCCATTTCCGGCTGCTCATCCATATGGTAGAAAATATCCCTCAGCCTATCCTTTGCCTCTTGAGGCAGGTCACGCCGCATAACCACAGGTCCGGTAGGAGTTGGCGGCATGATATGGATAATCCTTATCTTCTTGGCTACGTCAGGGTCGGACTTTTGGGCGTAAGCATAAATCTGACTGTCAATCCCAGCACCGTCTGCCAGCTTGTTAATCACCGCCCAGAGTGACTTATCATGGTTGAAGGTATAAAAGCACTTATGAAAAAATTTCTCCGGCGTAGTGCCAAAATCCTCCAGCAGCATATAGTCAATCGCCAGCCTGCCCGAATAGCTGAGAGGGTCTGTAAAGGCAAAAGCCTTGTCCCTGAGCTGGCTGACATGGTAAATATCGCTGTCTGCCTGCACGACTATATACGCCTGATAAAATACGGTATCATCCGTCTGAACCATAGCCAAAAGCTCCAAGGGAGTCACGCCATTGTACGACGTATACGCACCCGTGGAAACAAAGGCGATGTCCGCCTCGCCTGCCGCCAGCAGCATATTCAGCTCCTCATAGGTCTTACGCTGAATCAGCACCGCAGGGCGTCCCATTTGCCTAGCAATATACTGAACCATTTCCTGATATGACTTTCTAGTCTCGATAGGAGAAATTATCGAAGCAAAGGCTATCCGCAGCGGCTTCTCAGCATTATTCGCCGCCTGCTCATTTTCTGCCGCCTCCTGCGTCTGAGTGAAATCAATATTGCCCTGCATTTTCTCACACCCCGTACACAAAAGGCATAAGAGCAGCAATCCCAAGCGCAAATATCTAAACAAATAATCCCCTCCTCAGAGCCAAGCCGCCAAATTGCATACAAAAAAGCTGCCGCCCCGTTGCATAAGCCTATTATACAACAAAGCAGCAGCTTGAGAAGCAGACAAACGGCTTGTTATTTTACGTTGAGAGCAGCGGTTACAAAGCCCTTGAAGAGCGGATGCGGATGATTTGGACGGGACTTCAGCTCAGGATGGAACTGGGAAGCCACAAACCAAGGATGGTCCTTCACCTCTACAATCTCTACCAGGCTGTCATCCGGCAATGTACCGGCAATCACCATGCCGGCATCGGAAAGCTGCTGGCGGAAGTCATTGTTGAACTCGTAGCGATGACGATGGCGCTCGCTGATCTGCTCAGAACCATATGCCTCATAGGTCTTGGTGTCCTTCTGTACCTTGCACGGATATGCACCGAGTCGCATCGTGCCGCCCTTATCCTCTACATCGACCTGGGAAGCCATCAAATCGATAACCGGATGGGTCGTCTCAGAGTTGAACTCCGTGCTGTGCGCATCAGTCATGCCGCATACGTGGCGGGCAAACTCGATAACGGCGCACTGCATGCCAAGGCACAGGCCGAGGAACGGCAGCTTGTGCTCACGGGCATACTGGATAGCCTTGATCTTGCCCTCGACGCCGCGATCGCCGAAGCCGCCAGGCACCAGGATACCCTTGCAGCCTGCAAACTCCTCGTCAAGGTCGAAATCATCGGCTTCGATTTTCTCAGAATTTACCCAATGAATCTTGACAGCGGCATCATTGGCAATACCTGCATGATGTAGCGCCTCAGTCACGGAGATATAGGCATCAGGCAGCTCTACATACTTGCCTACGACAGCAACCTTTACCTTCTTCTGAGGATTCTTGATCTTGTTGACCATCTGCGCCCACTCGTCCATGTTTACAGGACTGTAATCCATGCCCAGCTTTTCGAGCACGATGCGGTCAAGTCCTTCCTCCTGCATCATGAGAGGAACTTCATAAATAGTATCCGCGGTCAGGTTCTCGATAACTGCCTTTTCCTCTACATCGCAGAACAGGGCCAGCTTCTGCTTCATGTCCTTGGTCAGAGGCTTTTCGGCACGGCATACCAGAATATCAGGCTGAATACCGATGCCGCGCAGCTCCTTTACGCTGTGCTGGGTCGGCTTGGTCTTAAGCTCGCCGGCAGCGGAGATATAAGGCACGAGTGTTACATGAATGTACAGGACGTCATTTCTGCCAACTTCCTTCTTGACCTGACGGATAGCTTCCATAAAAGGCAGGGACTCAATATCGCCTACAGTGCCGCCGATTTCGGTGATAACTACGTCAGCGCCATCACTGGCAGCTACATCATAAACACGCTGCTTGATTTCGTTGGTGATATGCGGAATAACCTGCACGGTCTTGCCAAGATAATCGCCGCGGCGTTCCTTGTTCAGAACATTCCAATACACCTTGCCGGTGGTGATATTCGACCCCTTGGTCAGATTGATGTCGATAAAGCGCTCATAATGACCCAGATCCAAATCAGTCTCAGCGCCGTCATCGGTAACAAAAACCTCGCCATGCTGGTAAGGGCTCATCGTGCCCGGGTCAATATTGATATATGGGTCAAACTTCTGAATAGTGACCTTGATGCCGCGATTCTTCAACAGTCGTCCCAGGGAAGCTGCCGTAATGCCCTTGCCCAAAGAAGATACCACGCCGCCGGTAACGAAAATATACTTTGCCATATTCTGCCTCCTGCTAAAAACTATCTATATAAACCATCTATTTATATCAGTTATCTTCCTGAATACCCTCAAAGAGCTTCTCCTCACGCTGACGGGCAGTCCTAGCCCTGTTGGTGGATGCAGAACGTGCACCACGTGAAGAACGCTTGGTCTCAGGAGGATTCCACTCTGTCAGTCCCCACTTGCCATCGCCTGCATAGTGGAAACGGCTGTCCATATTTATCTGGGTATAAACCTCGGAAATTGCCTCTGCCAAAGCCTGAATATTCTTCTGGCGCTTTTCCAGCACCTCCATAATCAGGTCCTTGTAGTACATGGGAACCTTGCTTTCATGCAGAATATGGGCTGCAACCTCTACATCAGAGCTATTCAAAAAATCCACTTGTAAATCTCCTCTCAAAGCCTTATAAAATCATACTGAATCTATGCTATCCCAGCTTACATCTTCTCAGGTGCAGACACGCCAAGTATGCCCAAGGCATGGCGAATGGTATGCGCCGTAACAGTGACCAGCGCCAGACGAGCCTCTGCCAGCTTGGCATCAACGCCCAAAATACGGCACTGGTTGTAGAAGCTGTGGAAGCAGCCTGCCAGCTCATAAGCATAACGGGCAATGCGCTGCGGCGCATACTCCTTGGCTGCTCTCTCGATTTCTTCCTCATACTCCTGCAGCTTGTTGATGATAGCCACCTCGGTATCGTCCTGCAAGAGGGAAAGCTCAGGCGCTTCGCCCACGGTCAGGCCGTTCTCTGCCGCCTGACGGAAAATACTGCAGATTCTCGCATGAGCGTACTGAATATAGTACACAGGATTTTCATTGGAACGCGACTTTGCCAAATCCAAATCAAAATCCAACTGGCTGTCCATAGAACGCATGATGAAGAAATAACGTGCCGCATCCGTGCCTACTTCCTCAATCAGCTCTGCCAGGGTAACGGTCTGCCCGGTACGCTTGCTCAGCTTGACCATCTGACCGCCACGGAGCAATCTGACCATCTGCAAAAGCAACACATCCAGCTTGTCGGCATCGTAGCCCATGGCACTGATGGCAGCCTTGACACGGCAGATATAGCCATGGTGGTCTGCGCCCCAAATGTTTATCAATCGTCCAAAGCCTCGGTCAAACTTGTCCTTGTGGTAGGCAATATCCGCTGCCAAATAGGTAGGCACGCCATTGTCACGGATAACCACCCTGTCCTTGTCATCGCCGTAGTCCGTAGACTTGAGCCACAGAGCGCCATCTTTTTCATATATTTTGCCGTTGTCCTGAAGCTGCTGGCAGGCAGCCTTTACCTTGTCCGGATGAAGGGTACGCTCGCTGAACCACACATCAAAAGTACAGTTGAAGGCTTCCAAATCCTCCTTGAGGGCTGCCAGCTTCTCCTTGAGAGCCAGCTCCTTGAAAATGCCCATCCGCTCATCCTCGGACATGGCAAGGTACTTGTCCCCGTCCTTATCGATAATCCTCTTGGCTGTGTCAATAATGTCCGCACCATGATAGCCGTCCTCTGGGAAATCCTTTTCCTCAGCCTGATTCAACAGCTCCAAATAGCGGTGGTTGACCGAACGAGCCAAATTGTTAATCTGATTGCCTGCATCATTGATATAATACTCGCTGGTGACATCATAGCCTGCTGCCCGCATCACGTTTACCAGGGCGCTGCCGGCTGCTGCGCCACGGCCATGCCCTACATGCAACGGACCTGTTGGATTTGCACTGACATATTCAATCTGGATAGACTCGGCATCCTTGGCAGGAAGCTGTCCGAAGCTTTCTCCCTTGGCAATGATGTCTGCCAAGCCATCGTAGAGCACATTGGACTTGAGATAAAAATTGATAAAGCCCGGACCGGCAATCTCAATCTTCTCCAGCCAGTCACCGGCAATACGCTTCTGCAGCTCCTGGGCTATCATACGCGGATTCATATGAAAAGCCTTGGCAGACTGCATGGCCACATTGGTAGCAAAATCGCCCAGCTCCTTCTTGGGCGGAACTTCCAAGACGATATTTGGCAGGTCAGCCTCTGGGAACACGCCGTCCTTGATGGCGCTCTGCGCAGCATCCTCAATACTCTGTAACAATATGTCCTTAATATCCAATATAAAAGCCTCCCTATTTACATCTGCTCCTGTGCATCGGCAGCTACCTTTATCTCCAAGTCATACTGGCCTACAGCCGCACCATTGGCAGCCAGGGAATACACAAGATGTATGCTACCCTGACCATCTTGGAACTCCGAGCTTAGCTCATGTGTATGCATCACCAGCTCCATCATGCCGTAAGGCGTATGGTAATCAGCCCTGGTCTCTCCCTGCAAAACAAAATTCTGCCGCGAGCTGACCAGTCCCTGACGGATAATTGTCAATTCCCGGTCTGAGAACTTGATAACCGTAGGTACGTGCTCGCTTGGCGACAGATGCTTGTCCACGTAGCGGAGATAATGCTTGCCGCCCCGGCAGCCATAGCTACCATGCGCCTTGTGCTCCACAATTTCCACCTTGCCATTCAGGTCCTTTTGCCTAGCCCTGATGGTGATTTTTACACTATCCAATCCTGCAAAGCTCCTTATATAAAAATCACTTATGTTCTATCTATCGATTTCAAACAAAACTATACATTATTATAACCCCTAAGCTATCCATAGTCAATGCCATTGCACGGACTTTCACCGTACGCCCCGGGGCAAAGAAAATACAGGCAAAATAGAAAGCACAAAAAAGGAATCGCAATTGAAGTATATCTCAAAATACGATTCCCTTTTGATTACTCTACGGCAATATCAATCTCCACGATATGTCCGCCCATATCCATGGTAACAGTCAGAAACTGACCGCCGCTGATACGGATGCCGACGCCTGCTCCTACCGTCAGGCTAGGCGTGGAAATATCAACCTCGCGTCCCAAGGAAGCCAGGTTGGTAGCCGCCGTGGCAGTGAGCATATTGGACATCTCGGAGATGGCGCTTTGAGCCATTTCGTCAAAGTCAGCAATCGGCATCCCCATCATCATGGTGGAAGCAATGAACTTTGCTGTCTCCTCGTCCATATTGTACACGACATTTCCCCGAATCTCCTTGGTAAAGCCTACCAGCACAGCTACGCCCCGGCTCTTGATATGCTTGTCCTGCACGCCCATGCCGGTGCGCTCAGGCGTAGGAAACCCCATTTGAGGCAATACTGTAGTAAATGCATCTATAAATGGATTTACCAATTTTACATCCATATTCACACGCTCCTTGCAAAACCGATGTTCATAAAGATATCACCCAGCTCGGTTTTGGCCTTTATACTAAAAGCAATCAAGTCCGGATTGGACAATTTTATGTTCGCACCACTGATAATACCAGGAGGCGTCAAGCGCATCTCCCTGTCCTTAATCACGTCATTGATACGTGAAATGCCATGACCGGCAAGAATATTGGCAGTTTCCTCGACCGCCGCCTGTGCCTCAAACTCAGACACATCGTCCTCCTGCAAAATCTTTTTGGCAAACTTGAACATGGTCTCATTATTCATGTAAAATGCCACCCTGCCGCGCGGCTCTCCCACGATGCCGATAACGATAGCCACGCCATCAAGAGTCAGAGAGCTGGTAGCTTCTTCCTCTATCTCCAGCTCAGCATCCACGCCGACAATCTGTTTCAGGCCTTCTTCTACGACCTTGGCATAAGTTGTCACATACGAATCACGGTAAACCGTGCTGACGCCCACCTGCTCCTGACAAAGAATCATCAGGGTATCCAAAAGCTCATTGGTACTGATAGGCTTTTGCAAAAACGAGCTGATACCTGCCAAACGCCCGTGCATAATCAGCTTGGCATCCTTCATGGCGCTGATCATGACGATACGGCAGTTGGAGTCTATAGCATGAATCCTTCTGCTACACTCCACGCCATCAGCATCTGGGAGGTTCATATCCATCGTTACTACGTCTGGTCTGGTCTTTGCATACAGCTCAATTGCTGCGGCTGCATTTTCTGCCATGGCACACACTTCAAAGTTGGTCTTGGCCAGCATAGAACTTATCATCATGCGGCTAATCTTGGAGTCATCTACCACCATAACCCGAACTTTCTCCACAAAAATCACCTGCACTTTTCAAATTATTACATAATTATTCTAGCTAATAATTTCGCCATAAATAGATAGAATCCTTTTTTATGTGGTAAAAAAGTTGCATACTTTGAAAATTCCCCCTCAACAGCCGTTGAGGGGGAATAAGCACTGTTTTCTCTTATTATATATTAGAACGCTCTACTGCGTCAAACAAATCTGTAATTTCTTTTGCCGGCTCCTTGTCCAAAAGGCTGACAATATAAATAGCCAAAAGTCCCAAAGCAAAGCCAGGAATAATCTCATAAAGCCCAAACAGCGCAAGCTGTTTCCAAACAAGGACGGTAACGCCGCCTACCACGATGCCTGCCAGCACGCCGTTTCGGGTAGTGCGCCGCCAAAACAGCGACATGAGCACCGCCGGTCCGAAGGTAGCCGCAAAGCCAGCCCAGGCATAGGCAACCATCTCGAGGATAAAGCTGTTGGGATTCATGGCAAGCGAAATAGCCATCGCAGAAATCACGAGAACAGCCGCCCTGCTGACCCAAACCAGCTCAGTATGGCTAGCATCTTGGCGGACAACGGAACGGTAGAAATCCTGCGAGAACGCCGATGCCGCCACCAAGAGCTGCGAGGAAGCCGTACTCATGATAGCTGCCAAGACGGCTGAGAGAATCAGTCCGCCGATAAATGGGTCAAACAGCTTCTCGGTCATAACCAGCAAAACCTTTTCCACATCTGGTCCATGCAGCGGCTCAGTCAGATAGACATTGCCCACCATGCCTACGAAAACAGCGGCAATCATGGAAACTGAATACCAGCCTACGGCAATCTGCTTGGAACGCTTCAGCTCGCTGGTCGAGCTTATCGCCATAAAGCGCACAAGGATATGCGGCTGTCCGAAATAGCCAAGCCCCCAGCCCATAAGCGAAATAAAGGCAATAAAGGAAATGGTGCTGCCATCCGGATTCATAAAGGGATTGAAAAAGGTCGGATTGACGATTTCAATGATATTCAGCGATGTCTCCACGCCGCCCAGCGTATGCATGGCAAACGCCGGCACAATCACGATGGCGAAAAACATCATGATGCCCTGAATAAAGTCCGTCCAGCATACAGCCATAAAGCCGCCAGTCAGCGTATAGAACACTACCACGAAAGCACCGATGAGCACCGCCGTAGCATAGTCAAGCCCGAAAAGCGTGCTAAAGAGCTTGCCGCCGCTGACAAAGCCGGAGCTAGTATAGATAACGAAGAAAATCACGATGAATATCGCCGGAACGATGCGCAAAAGATTGCTTTTATCGTTGAAGCGGTTTTGCAAAAAATCCGGCAGCGTCAGGGAATTGTTCGCCATTTCCGTATAACGCCGCAGCCTCTTGGCAACAAAATGCCAATTCGCCCATGTGCCAAGCCCCAGCCCTACAGCAATCCATGCCGAGCTGAAGCCTGCCAGATATGCCGCTCCAGGCACGCCCATCATCATCCAGCCGCTCATATCCGATGCCTCGGCGCTCATCGCCGTCACCCAGGCTCCCAGCTTGCGGTTGCCAATAATATAGTCATCCATGCTATTGGTCTTGCGGTAGTAATACACCCCGATGGCCATCATCAGGCCGAGATACAGGACAAATGCTATAATTACTGAGATATTGTCCACCCTTATGCCTCCTATAGAATTTAGTCGAATACATCCAAAGCCTTGCAAGTGCTTCTCTCACCTAAGAAGAGAGAGTCTTGCACCCATTAGCCTAGGATAAGAAATACAGATTCCATTATATTAAAGAATGAAATTTTTTGCAAATGTTTGCCTACATTTCACCAAAATGCTATCATGAATTAGTCATAGTGTCTTTCCGCAAGGACGCTGTGCCCTCAATAAAAATAAAAACGTCAAACATCTTATCTACTAGAGCTATATTTTGAAAGGACAAAAGTAAAAATGCATATCATAGAACAGGCAAAGCATCATTTTCTTACCAGGGAATTTCTCCTTTTCCTCATCATCGGCTGTATCAATACCTTTAACGGCACATTCATAGCCTGGGCGTGCTCATACCTCAGCCCCTACAACAATCTGAATTTCAATATTGGGTACATCATCGGCAATATCGTTGCCTACTGGATGAACAGCCGCTTTATTTTCCATGAAGCCTTGAGCCTCCAGCGCTACATAAAGTTCTTTATCTCCTACATACCGAATTATCTGATTCAAAACATCATCGTCATCATCTTCTACAACATGCTCGCCTTTCCGCCAGTCGTCAGCTACCTTTTAGCTGCCGTGCTCGGCATCCCCGTGACCTTCCTCATGGTAAAGATTTTTGCCTTTGGCAGGAAATAAAAAAGCACTAAAAAAGCCTCTCATGAGCGGAGAGGCTTTTTTAGTGTGTATTATATTTAGGAGAGTTAGCTTTTTTGGATTTTAGCTTTCCTCAAGCTCAAATATAATATACCACAACTGATAATCATTTTCAAGTAGTTTCTTGAAAATTTTTCTCAATTATCCACTTCTTCATCCTTCGGCTTGCCGCGGGCTATGAGATAGAGTGGTCTATTCTTGACCTCCTCAAAAACCCGTCCCAGATATTCGCCGATGATGCCCAGCACCATCATCTGCATGCCGCCAAAGAACAAAATGCATGCCGTTATCGTCGCCCAGCCAGCCACGGCATCATCGAGCACGAATTTGGAAATCAGCACATGGATAATCAAAAGCAGGCTGATAAGGCCGCATGCTGTGCCAATGTACAGCCCCAGCCTCAGCGGAATGTTGGAATAAGCCAAAACGCCGTCAATGGCAAAATTCAGCATCTTGCGCGGCGAGAATTTGGAAACGCCGGCATAGCGCTTGGGTGCTACAAATTCAATCTGTATCTGGCGGAATCCCATCGCGCCAATCATGCCGCGGATAAACCTGGCATGCTCCCGATAACGGCGGAACGCCCTTACTACCACCTTGTCCATCAGGCGGAAATCCGAGCCGCCCTCTTGGATATGAACATTGGACAGCAGATTCAAAACCTTGTAATAATAGTAGGAAGTGAGCTTCTTCATCGCCGAAACGCCCTGCGTCGTCTTGCGAATGGTCTGCACTACCTCGTACCCCTGCTCCCACTTTTCCAAAAGCACAGGTATCAGCTCAGGCGGATGCTGCATATCGCCATCCATGGTAACGACGGCATCACCGTCTGCATGGTCAAGGCCGCAGGTCAGAGCCAGTTGATGTCCAGAATTTCTCGCCAAAAAGATGGATTGCACCCTCTTATCCTTCTTCTCTAAGGAGCGGAGTATTTCCCGGCTTCTGTCCCTAGAGCCATCATCGACAAATACCAATTCAAAATCATAGGACAGCGGCGCCATGACATTGCAAACACTTTGATAAAAGTGCTCGATATTGTCTTCCTCATTAAACACCGGCACCACGATAGATATTAATTTCATTTTTACACCAGTCTTCTTTTTTGCAATATGATTGTTGTGTAGGGGCAAAGCCTCGCCTAGTATCTGCGATGCCTGCGGCTTTTGGGAGCACCAAGTATTTCTGCTGACAAAATAGCCTGCGCCAAGGAAAGATTCTCCAGGCTGGCAAAATTGCCGCCTGAGCGGGAAGGCTGCTGAGCCTGCTGCTCATGTGCTGTCCTGCTCTGTGCACGGCTGGCCTGGGCTTTCGGCTCGCCCTGCGGGTATTTTTTCTCCAGATAGCTTTGATAGGTATTGTGCACCTGCTCATACTCATCTGGATGATGGCTTCTGTGCTTCCTTGGCAGCTCTGGCTGGGGCATGGGGGCAGGCGCTTCTGCCTCTATCTGGACAGGCGGCTGCGGCATGGGAGCAGGCAGCTCTATTTGGATAGGCTGCGGCACATCCAGTCCCTTGCCAGCAGGCGGCTTGATGTCAGGCAGCTTCTTGCCCTTGGGGAATGGCTTGGTTTTCATCTTCGCCTTGGGCTTTTTCTTGTCGCCTAGATTGCCCAATACCACGAGGATGGTAAAAATAATGAATGGCAGCAGATTTCCCAGTTCGTCCATGAAATCCATATTATCACCAGCCTACTTTATGGCAGGCGGAGTCAGCTGGCTGTCTCCTGTGCTCTTGCTAATGCTGTCCCTCATTTCTGTATCGGCCTGAATATTCTTGAGATTGTAATAATCCATGACACCCATGTTGCCCTTGCGGAAGGCCTCTGCCATAGCATGAGGCACCTCAGCCTGAGCCTCTACAACCTTGGCCTCCATCTCCTGCGTATACGCCTTCATTTCCTGCTCCTTGGCGACAGCCATCGCCCTGCGCTCCTCGGCTTTGGCCTGTGCGATGCGCTTGTCGGCCTCAGCCTGGTCGGTCTGCAGCTCGGCACCGATATTGCGTCCTACATCGACATCGGCAATATCGATGGACAGAATCTCAAAGGCGGTGCCCGCATCCAGTCCCTTGCCCAGCACGGTCTTGGAAATATCGTCTGGGTTTGCCAGCACATCGTTGTGGCTGTCGGATGAACCCACAGTGGTAACGATACCCTCGCCGACACGGGCGATAATGGTAGGCTCGCCAGCGCCGCCGACCAAGCGGTCAATATTGGCACGGACAGTAACCCTTGCCTTGATTTTCAGCTCGATGCCGTTCTTGGCTACCGCAGATACAACAGGTGTCTCGATAACCTTGGGATTTACGCTCATCTGTACGGCTTCCAGCACGTCACGCCCTGCCAGGTCAATGGCAGCAGAGCGCTCAAAAGGCAGGGGAATCTGTGCCCTGTGGGCAGCAATCAAGGCATCTACTACCTTGTCCACATTGCCGCCAGCCAGAAAATGTGCCTCTAGCTGGTTTACCTCTACGTCAAGGCCTGCCTTATTTGCCTTGATAAGCGGCAATACAATCTTGGAGGGCACGACCTGGCGCATCCTCATGCCGACCAGCGTAATGATATTCAGCGATACATTGGCTGCCCTTGCGGCTATCCACAGCCTCAGAGGCACAAAATGCAAAAACAGCGCTACCAGCACTACGAGCAGGATTATCCAAAAGAAATCCAAATCCCACAACAAATCCAGCAAGCCATATTCTTCAAGCTCTGCTCCTGTTTCCATATTCATCTTCCCTTCCTTGCCTAATGTCTGTCTACTCTTTCTCTACTATCGGGCGGACAACTACGCGGCTGCCAGTGACCTCTACAACCACGACCTTCCGTCCCTTGGTTACATAATCTCCCTCAGAAACAACGTCAACGGGATTGCCGTCTATAACGATCGTTCCTGCCGGGCGAAGCTCACGGGTCACAACGCCCTGCCTGCCCGCCAGATTCGGACGCTCCGGCGCACTGACATATCCCTCTTTCGTAGATGTTTCCTGACGCAAAATCATGCTATGCCATAAATCTGCAAAAAATCCCATGCCAGTCCCCCCTTTCCATCAGGCTTATATATTATGCAGCTCTCACGTGCCCAAGCTGCCATCTTTTGCTGGCATGCAGAAAGCACCTTGCACAAAAACTGCCATCCTGCGGTCAAAAAGCCTAACGCGTTTATTATATCATGTTCGCTGCTTTTTTGTATACAGCAAAAAAGAGACTGCCAAGGCAATCTCTTCATTTCATATATGGTGGGCGCTAACGGGATCGAACCGCTGACATTCTGCTTGTAAGGCAGACGCTCTCCCAGCTGAGCTAAGCGCCCATATATAGGGGATTGCTCCCCGCTAAATCAAGATGGTGACGCGTACGGGATTCGAACCCGTGAAGCCGCCGTGAAAGGGCGGTGTCTTAACCACTTGACCAACGCGCCATTTGGCTCCTCGAGTAGGATTCGAACCTACGACAGCCTGATTAACAGTCAGGTGCTCTACCGACTGAGCTATCGAGGAGTGTTATGTCACATGACGTCGACAAGTGTTATTATATGCTAAGTCGCAAATAAATGCAAGCTTTTTTTGAAAAAATTTCAAAAAAATTTTCTTCACCCCAAAATCCAGCCCTTAAGGCAGATTTAAAACAGCTATATCATGCATATACTTCCTCATGCCAAACTGCTTGCACATCAGCCTGCTGCCTAATCAGCATTTATCGTCTGCCACAGCTTTATAAATCAAAACAGCTATGGAAAAACAAATCGTCATTCCATAGCTGCTTGATATTTATTTGGTTAGTATTGCATATCCTCAAGCTCTCTATTAGCTGTTTCTGGCAAAAATTTCTTTACGATAAAGTATGACATGGCACAGCATACGCCATAAAACATATATGTAGGTGCCAAGCCAAAACTTTCCAGCATGGGCGGAAAGGTCCACGTAACGATGATGTTGCCAATCCAGTTGGCACAAGTGGCAATCCCCAGTCCCGTGGTACGGATTCTATTCGGGAACAGCTCTCCCAAAACTACCCACACAGCAGGTCCCCAGGTAAAGCAGAAGAAAATATAAAAGAGATGTGCGCTGATAAGAGCCAGCCAGGCAAGATTTTGTGCCAATACCAAGCCATTCTCTGTCTGCTCGGCGTTAAGAAAGACAAAGCCAGTTATCCACAAAAATACCGCCATGCCCACAGAGCCAATCAAAAGCAGCTTGCGCCTGCCGACCCTGTCAATGGCAAGCATACCAACAACCGTCATAATGACCCCTATCGTCGTCGTACCGATTGGCACAGCAAAGGACAAGGACTGGGAAAAGCCTACCGCGCTCCACAGAGAAGACGCATAGTACAGTATGATATTAATGCCCGTAAACTGCGAAATAAAGGCGATGGCAATGGCAACCCACACTACAGGCAGAAAAAGCGTCTTGGAAGACAAGACATTCTTGATGGACACGACATCATCAAGGCTGCCCAAGGACAAGCGTATCTCCTCCACCTTGTGCAAAGGATCACTTTCGCCGACATACTTTCTCAACACCTCGGCAGCTTCCTTTTCCTTGCCCAAGGTTACTAGATAACGAGGAGACTCTGGCAGTTTATAAGCCATCAGGCCATACAGGACAGCGGGAAATAACTCCACCAAGAGCATCCATCGCCATGCCAGCAGGCCGCCCCATAATTCGCCATTCGGCGAGCCAGCCAGATTTGCCAGCACGTAGTTGGAAACAAAGGAAATAAACAAGCCAACAGCTATGGCGAGCTGCTGCAGACTGCCCAGCCTGCCACGAAGATGCGCCGGCGCCACCTCGGCGATATACGCCGGGGCTATTACGGCAGCGATGCCAACGCCCAAGCCCCCCACAAAGCGCCAAAGCACAAAGGAGCTAAGTCCGTCTGCAAGTCCAGAGCCAAGTGCCGAAACCGAAAACAGCAATGCCGCCATCAGCATGACGCGGACACGCCCAAATTTCATGGCAGCCACACCGGCATACCATGCGCCTATCGCCGAGCCAAACAATACGGAAGCCACCGCAAAGCCAAGTTGACCACTGGTCAAGCCAAATCCATACTCCGCACTCTTAATGGAATCAACAGCGCCGCTGATAACGGCAGTATCAAAGCCAAATAAAAATCCTCCCAATGCGGCAATAATCGAAATATAAACTACTGGCATACCCCTCATCCTCTTTTCTTTTCACTTAGCCAACGAAATACGGACTTGCCATTTTTTTCTGGCATATCGGCATACATATAGAGAAAAGCACAATGCTGGTTGATTTTTTTCCCCTGTACCAGCACCTCGTCATATGACGTAAGCTCGACCTCGTTGTGATTTTTTCGCAGATATGCCGCTATGTATTCAGTATTCTTGGGATTGACTGTATCATCTGCCGTGCAATACACGAGCCATATCGGTGCATCTATCCTCTCCAGCATGGCATCATTCGGTATTTCTGCCGGACAGGACAGCATCGCCCCGGCAAATTTATCCGAAGCACTCAAAAGGCGCAGCCCCTGCCAGCCGCCCATGGAAGCTCCCGATATATAAATGCGCTTTCTGTCAATATCAGGATATTTGCGCAAATAATACTCCAAGAGCGCCAGCAAATCTGCCGTGTAATCCTTTGCTCCATGCATCACAACACCCTCTGCCTCAAACTCCCTCAGCCAATAATCCGGCGACTGTGGTGCAATGACATACGCACCGCCAAACAACTTTTGAACATTGCCATCAACAAATGCTACTGCCTCTCTGTCAGCCATGAGATTTGCGGCATTCGTGCCACCCTCGCCTGCTCCATGCAGGCATAGAATCAACGGATGCTTTTCAGCTCTTATCCTTGGCGTAAAATAACTGGTATGAAAGCCACTAACATTCTCTTGCTTAAACTCATCTATGCCCTTTTTCTCCGCTGAGACGCACTGCCAGCTTGTTCCTGCCGTGCAGATGCCGCCGTCTGCCCAAGCTATATCCTTTAGCTGGTGCAGCTCGTACTGCATATTGCATACCAACTGGGAAAAGTCATCATGCAGGAATTGCAATAATCTCGTCGGCTGATAATCCTCTGCCTTAGGCAGGCTCAGATATATTTCCTTATCAGAAACAATCTCCAAACCACAAACAGGTATTTTCTGCCACTTTTCCTGCGTATTTTCACTGCAGATCTGAAAAGAAAACGTATTTAGCGATAAATCACACCCTTCAACAGGCTTCTCAAAACAAATCCTTACCCCTGCTACCTGTGCGCCGCTCGTCCTCACCTCAACCACAGGCTGAAATGTATTTTGCATCAAATCACCCCTAAAATATTTTTTGCAAGATAATAGAATGAAATAATATTGAACCTAGGCTTTTCATTTGTTATAATAATATCATTCGATAATAATAAATACTAGCAATATCATAACATAAAATATAACAATCGTCTTTTGAGGGATAACATGAAACGAAAAATGACCGTATTGGCAAATGCATACGAAATAATAAACTACAATACTCCCGGCATCAATTTTGCCCTTCAGGACAACAAGCTGTCCTATTTTGACAATATGCAGGCAATTTGCCATTGGCATGAGGAAATAGAAATAATCCGCATCACGAATGGAGAAATGCTTTTTTACGTCAATGGTCACAAATACCTTTTAGCGGAGGGAGATGGGCTGATTGTCAATTCCAAGCAGCTCCACTATGGCTGCTCTGTAGACGGCATGGATTGTGATTTTTACTGTATTGCCATACATCCTAATTTGTACAATCCGGACAGCGATGTCTATAAAAAATATGTCGAAAAAATAATCCACAATGATTCCATCGAAGGGCTGTATCTCAACAAGAACATGCCTGATGAAAAAAACATCTTGCAGGAAATAGACCGCCTCGCCTATCTCTATCTGGAAGATTTAGCTGGCAATGAACTGCTATGCCATGCGGCTCTCTACCATGTCTGGTTTTATTTTTACAAGATATTGTCCGGCAAATACGATTTAAGCATAACGAATATGGATAACAACCTGATGCTGCAGCGCCAAATGACGAATTTTATCTACAAGCACTACGGCGAGGCAGTGACCTTGACTGACATAGCGGCCGCTGGCAATATCTGCCGCAACAAATGCTGCCAGCTCTTCAAGCACTACGCCCAGCAATCCCCCATCAACTTTCTCAACAATTACCGTCTGAAAAAAAGCTGCGAGCTGCTGAAATCCACGGATTTGACAATTACAGAAATAGCCACGGCGTGCGGCTTCAATCATCTAAGCTACTATGAAAAGCTGTTTTTCCGCCAATACGGACAAACGCCCAGACAATATAGAGAAAAATAACAAAAGAACAGGACTGCCCAGGGATTAGGGGACGTCCTGTTCTTTTGCTTTCTCAGCCAGATTGTAGGGAACATGCGGCTGAGTATCAGATATATATTAATTTAAGGAAACGGCATCAGCCATCAATAGCGGCACGGCGCATAGCTGCGTTCGCCTTAATTTGCCTCTCTCTGTCCATGCGGCTGCTGGAGAAGCGCTGGAACCTGCCCATCGACAGGAAGTATGCAGCCAAGCCAATCACGGAAACGATGGCGGCACATACATACACAGCCTCAAAGCCAAAGCCTGGTACCAGGCTGCCCATGCAGTATGGGCCTACGCCAATGCCCAAATCCAAGAGCACGAAATAGGTAGAGGTAGCAACGCCAATCTGGCGGGACAGGGCGCAATGCACAGCCAATGCATGGCAGGCAGCGGTGATGCTGCCGTAGCCGCCGCCAAGCAGCAGTCCGCCTGCCAAAAGCACATAGTCATTGGTGGCAACCGCAATCGTAATCATGGACAGCACCAAGAGCACCAGCGACGGATACAGCACTACATTGCCGCCCTTGTTATCCAAGAGCCAGCCAGTCAGAGGACGGCTCAGGAAGGAAGTTGCGGCAAAGGCGATAAAGAAAAGCTGTCCGCCCAGCTCGGCCATGCCCTTGGCAGAAGCATACTCGCCGAGATAGCTCAGCACGGTGGAATAACAAATACCGCCGACAAAGGCTACCATCGAGATGGCAACGGAGTTCTTGGCGATAAAGTCCCTCCAAGAGAAGGTGTGGAACTGCTCTATCTCACGCTCGGTCAGGGTACGCTCTGGCACCTTGATCAGGCAGGACAAAACGAAGATAACCAACGTCAAGGCACTGCAGAAGGTGATGCTTGTCGTAAAGTCGCCACCATTGATAAAGGTCAATGCCAAGAACGGACCTACGGCAGAAGCCAAGGTAACGCCAAGTGTAAAGTAGCCTATGCCAGTGCCCATCTTGTGAATAGGAACCAAGGCTGCCACGATGGTGCTGGCTGCCGTAGAGGTCGAGCCAAACGCCATGCCGTGCAGCAGACGCACAGCCATGAATACATATACGTTAGGACACAGCAGATACAAAAGCACCATCACGAAGTAGGAAGCCGTACCAGCCAAAAACAGCTTGCGGCGGCCAATCAAATCAATGTAGCGGCCTGCCGGAATCCTGGCAAACAGCGCACCAACGATAAACAAGCCCGAAGCAGCGCCTGCCGTACTGAGCGATACATGCCAATTGCTAATCGCATAGCTCGTAGACCAAAGCATCAACTGGAAATGTACCACATACACCAAAAAGTTAATAATAATATCAAAAATATAGCTCGGAGTCCAAAGCCTCTCTCCGCTGTCACCGACTGCGGCATCAGCCTTGCTTGCCTTATTCTCCGCTGCATCATTCTGCCATACTGGTTTGTCCAAAGACATTTCTGTATGCACTCCTTTCATCTGGGCGATATCATCCTCTTGGCGCAGCTCATTGAGCTGGCCCAATCCCTGCGTCATAACAATTCTCTCTGCATCATCCTGCGAGATGCCCATTTCCTCTGAAAGCTCCGTCATGAACCCAACATCATTATGTCTCATCGGAATCTATCTCCTTTCGGTTCTCTATACTAAAACTTTATGGAAACAATGTCCAATAATCATTGCTCATTTGTTCTTATGCAAAAAATGCATGAAAAACACATCTCCCGTATGCCTCCAGCCCACAAACAATCTTTAATCAAAGTATTTTAGGCTAGAGGCGTTTTTTCTGCATTATGATTTTCGTGCATAAAAATTTATTTGCAACTTGCATGAAATGCATTATTGATTTTTCAAATAACTTTGTTTATAATGAGGTGTCGATAGCCCCCGTCCTCTATAGGTTGGGAGATTAAACCATTTACTACACAAATAAGGGAGTCCTTTTTGAATGGAACTACATCAATTGGAATATTTTCGCACTTTGGCGCATATCAAGCATTTTACCAATGCCTCCAAGGCGATTTCGGTTTCCCAGCCGGCTCTGAGCCGCTCCATAGCCAAGCTAGAGGCAGAGCTGGGCGTACAGCTCTTTGACCGCAGCGACAAGCAGCTCGAGTTGACCGCCGAGGGCAAGAAATTTCTTTTTTATGTAGAAAAGGGCTTGCACCAGCTAGATTTGGGACGGCGCGCCATTACATCCACCTCGCCTGACAACGGCATTGTACGCCTTTCCTTTATCCAGTCTCTTGGCGGCTATTTTGTTCCCAACCTGCTCTGTGCCTTTCGAGAGGAGCATCCCAATATTTCCTTTTCGCTCAATCAGGATGACCCCGTAACATTAGGCGAACAGCTCAGGGACGGCAAGACCGACCTCTGCCTGTGCTCTGCCATGGTGCCCGTGGAAAGGGTTGGCTGGATGTATCTTTGCTCCGAAGAGCTGTATCTGGTAGTGCACCGCAAGCATCCATTGGCAGGCAGGCAGCAGGTCAGCCTGCAGGATATTGACGGCGAGCCTTTTATCGTCTTAGAGCCTCAATATAACCTAAGGGTATTAACTGACCAGTTCTTTGATTTGGCAGGCATGGCTCCCAATATCATTTTCGAGGGCGCTGATGTGTTCTCCGTGGCAGGACTGGTCAGGGCCAAGCTGGGCATTACGCTCCTGCCGAAGATTCCGGCACTCTGCTCGCCTGAGCTGGTCTTCCTGCCTATTTCATTCCCTGTCTGCCAGCGCGCTATCGGCATTGCGTGGAATACCGCTTCTCCACTGTCTGAATCAGCATCTATTTTCCAAAAATTTATCCTGAATAAATATATACATCAAGAACTGAATTGAATCATGATAAATACCACTTATATACCAAGGACAAGCTTCATGTCTTTGAATCCATGCAGCCCAAGAAACATTCCCTCAAGGAGCTGCAGGAATACGCCAAGGCAGCCGACAAGATGATGTATTATATCAACTAAAAAAACACTACAAAAAGACTGTCGCCTTTGATGATTTTTCATCAGGCGACAGCCCTTTTAATTGGAGTTGCATTGAAATATATTTAGTTTTTCGATATAATATTCCTTGCAAGAGGCGTACCTGCACGGTAGGCGGTTAATCCTGCCCCTGAAAGGGGGCTTGCCTATGACACTGTATGATTTCATGGCACTGGTTTTTCTAGTGACAATTTGTATCGTGGCAATTAAGGCATAAGAAAAACCGCCAATGCTTTTGGTTGGTTGATGACGGTTTTTCTCATTATCGTATTAACCTGAACTTAGGGGCGACCGTCTATCAGTGCTCCTCTTGCTTTCATTATACCTTGACATTGTGCGAATTGCAATAGTGAACTGAAAAAGGCTGCCGACTAATTTATAATTAGCACGACAGCCTTTTTTCTATACTGTATAGAGCTTATTTAACAGCCAGGGTAATATCCTCGCCGTTGATGTTCCATGCCTTGACAAAGCCGTCGGTAGAGCCATAGACAACATTGTCTGCCAGCACTACCTTCTTGAGGAAGTCCTCGTTGCGGCTCATGATGTCTGTCAGCTTGTCATTGCCAGCAGCATAAACTGTGATATGGTCAACTACCTCGAAGCCGTTTTCCTTGCGCATGGTCTGGAGCTTGCTGATGATTTCACGGACAAAGCCTTCCTCAATCAGCTCTTGGCTCAGGGTCGTCTCCAATGCGATGGTTACATTGCCATAGCGCTGGGTCGCAAAGCCCTCCGTCTGGGACATGGTAATATCCACATCCTCGGCGGTCAGCTCAACCTCGCCAGACTTCAGGGAAAGTTTCAGCTTGCCAGTAGTCTCCAGCTCTGCCTTGGCAGCATGGCCATTGACGGCAGCCAGAGCAGCCTTGACCTCGCCAATCTGCTTGCCAACCTTCGGGCCAAGCACCTTGAACTGAGGCTTGAAGCTATAAGACAGGTATGCCTCCATATCGTCCTTGAAGGAAACTGCCTTTAGGTTCAGCTCGCTGGCAACAATCTCCTTGAAGTAGTCATCGAGCTGGCGGTCTGCCTTGACATACATATGGCCGATTGGCTGGCGGTTCTTGATGTTGGAAGCGTTGCGGGCAGCACGACCCAAGACAACGATTTCCAGTACCAGCTCCATCTCTGCCTCCAGCTCGCTGTCAATAAATGCCTCATTGGCTACAGGGAAATCACACAGATGTACAGAAATAGGTGCTTTGGCATCGACGCTGCAAACGAGATTTCTGTAAATGCTCTCCGTAATAAACGGCACCATCGGCGCAGCCAGCTTGACAACGGTAGTCAGGGCAGTATAGAGGGTCATGTAGGCATTGATCTTGTCCTGATTCATGTCCTTGCCCCAGAAACGCTCACGGCTGCGGCGTACATACCAGTTGGACAGCTCATCGACAAATTCCTGCAGTGCCTTGGCGGTTTCCGTCACCTTGTAGCTGGACAGATTGCTGTCTACGGTCTTAATCAAGGTATTCAGGCGGGAAAGCAGCCACTTGTCCATGACAGACAGCTTGTCGTATTCGAGCTTGTACTGGGTCGCATCGAAATTGTCGATATTGGCATAGAGCACATAGAACGCATAGGTATTCCACAGCGTGCCCATGAACTTGCGCTGGCCTTCCTGTACTGCATCATCATGGAAGCGGTTTGGCAGCCAAGGAGCGCTGTTTTCGTAGAAATACCAGCGGATGGCATCAGCACCATGCTTTCTCAGGGCATCCATCGGGTCAACGGCGTTGCCCTTGGATTTGCTCATCTTCTTGCCGTCCTTGTCCTGCACGTGGCCGAGGACGATAACATTCTTGTAGGAGGCATTGTCAAAGAGCAGGGTGGAAATCGCCAGCAGCGAATAGAACCAGCCACGAGTCTGGTCAACAGCCTCGGAGATGAAATCAGCTGGATAACGCTCGGCAAAAATCTCCTTGTTCTCGAACGGATAATGCCACTGGGCAAAAGGCATAGAGCCAGAATCGAACCAGCAGTCGATAACCTCTGGCACACGCTTCATCTCGCCGCCGCACTCTGGGCACTTGATGGTAACGGCATCGATGTATGGACGGTGCAGCTCGATATCATCTGGGCAGTTGTCGGACATGGACTTTAGCTCGGCGATAGAGCCAATGGAATGCTGGTGGCCGCAGGAGCACTCCCAGACGTTCAGCGGCGTGCCCCAATAGCGGTTGCGGCTGATGCCCCAATCCTGCACATGCTCCAGCCATTCGCCGAAACGACCCTTGCCGATGGACTCTGGAATCCAGTTGATGGTATTGTTGTTGGCAATCAGATGCTCCTTGACAGCGGTCATCTTGATAAACCAGGACTCACGAGCATAGTAAATCAAAGGCGTGTCGCAGCGCCAGCAATGCGGATAGCTATGCTCGAACTTCGGTGCCTTGAACAGCTTGCCGCTCTTTTTCAAGTCATCCAAAATCAGCGGGTCTGCATCCTTGACGAAGGTGCCAGCCCAGTCGGTGTCAGCGGTCATATTGCCCTTGGCATCAACGAACTGGACAAACGGCATATCGTACTCGCGGCAAACACGGGCATCGTCCTCACCAAAGGCTGGTGCAGTATGAACGATACCAGTACCATCGCTGGTAGTTACGTAGCCATCGCACATAACATAAAATGCCTTTTTGGTGATTTTGCCCTCGGCATATGGGTACAGCGGCTCATACTCACGGTATTCCAGCGCCTTGCCCTTGAAGCGCTCCAATACAGGGTGCTCGCCCTCCTTGTTAGCAAAGACAGCATCGACCAAGGCCTCTGCCATGATGAGGTTCTCGCCCTCGTAGGCAACCTTGACGTAATCAACCTCTGGATTAACCACCAAGCCGAGGTTGGAAGGCAGTGTCCAAGGCGTAGTCGTCCAAGCTAGGAAGTAAGTATTTTCCTCGTCCTTTGCCTTGAATTTGACCATAGCGGAGCGTTCCTTGACATCCTTGTAGCCCTGAGCAACCTCATGCGAGGAGAGAGGCGTGCCGCAGCGAGGGCAATATGGTACAACCTTGTGCCCCTTGTACAAAAGTCCCTTTTTCCAAATCTCGTTGAGCGCCCACCATACGGACTCGATGTAGTCATTTTCGTAGGTGATATATGGGTGCTCCATATCCGCCCAGAAGCCTACAACATCGGAGAACTCCTCCCACATGCCCTTGTACTTCCAGACAGACTCGCGACACTTCTTGATGAATGGCTCAATGCCGTATTTCTCAATCTGCTCCTTGCCGTCGAGACCCAGCATCTTCTCGACTTCCAGCTCAACAGGCAGTCCGTGGGTGTCCCAGCCAGCCTTGCGCAGCACCTTCTTGCCCTTCATGGACTGGTAGCGAGGCAGCATATCCTTGATAACACGGGTCAGCACATGGCCGATATGCGGCTTGCCGTTGGCAGTAGGCGGCCCATCATAAAAGGTAAAGGTATCGCAGCCCTCACGGTTGCTGATGCATTTGTTGGCAATATCGTTTTCTTTCCAAAATTTCAGAACTTCGGCTTCTCTATCCACGAAGTTCAGATTTGTGTCGACTTTGTTATACACTGTTTTTCCTCCCTACATAGTCTGTATCATTATAATTGCAGGATATGCTGTCTGCAAAAACCCGCTCTCGCTCTTAGATGAGCCTAGCGGATGCTAAATTCCTCCAACTAGTGGACAAAATGCCCTTGGAGGGCACTTTTGTCCAGCTGTTGGACTCATTAAGCACCGAGGCTCATCAAAGGTTTTTGCAAGACACATATCCTGCCATTAACACTCAGGCACAAACAATGTCCGCTAGGCATAAGCCTGTAACCTTGCAAAAACATTGGTAAAAAATGCCATAAGCAACAAAAATCCCTCGTCCTAAAATAGGACAAGGGCTAAAATTCAAATCTGGTTCCTTGCAACCACCTATTTCATGTACCATCATACACTATCTCTATAACGGGAGAACCCCGGCACAGCCTAACACCCAAAACGGTCTCGACCTGCTGCTCAAAAGTGATTTTCACCTATGATTACTGCTGCCGAACTTCCACCATCTCCGGCTCGCTGGGAGTATTCACCACAGGCTACTTTCTTTATCGTCGCTTTATATATCCAACTGCGATGTATTGTATCACAGCCAAAATAAATTTTCAAGCAAAAATCTCTCGTGACGCTCTGCCAAATGCACAAAGCAATATCCCCAGATTGGCTATGCCAGCTCTAAGCCTACAGGGCAGTGGTCGCTGCCGAAAATTTCATTGTAAATGGTCGCTGACTTGATTTGCGGCTGCAAGCGGTTGGAGGTGAGGAAATAGTCAATCCGCCAGCCCGAATTGTTGGCTCTCGCCTTTCTCAGATATGACCACCACGTATAAGCACCCGTAACATCTGGATAAATGTAGCGGAAGGTATCGGTAAACCCGGCTGCCAAAAGCTCCTCAAACTTGCCTCTTTCCTCATCGGTAAAACCAGCGTTTTTGTGGTTGGTGCGCGGATTCTTGAGGTCAATCTCCGTATGGGCTACATTGAGGTCGCCGCAGACGATCACTGGCTTCTTTTGGTCCAGTACCTGCAAAAACTGCCTAAACGCCGTCTCCCATTCCATGCGATAGTCCAGGCGAGCCAGCTCCTTTTGGGAATTGGGCGTATATACCGTTACCAAATAATACTCCGGCAATTCCAGCGTAATCACCCGCCCCTCATGGTCATGCTCCTCTATCCCCAGCCCGTATGCCACATCAAGAGGCTCTATCCGGCTAAACACCGCTGTCCCCGAATAGCCCTTCTTTTCCGCACTATTCCAATACTGCGTATAGCCCGGAAGCTCCAAAATAGCCTGTTCTGGCTGCATCTTGGTTTCCTGCACGCAAAAAATATCCGCATCCATCTCACGGAATGACTCCATAAATCCCTTGGTCAAGCAGGCTCTCAGTCCATTGACATTCCACGATACAAATCTCATACCCAAACTCCTTGTTCTCACAAATACTCTCTAGTACAGCTTTTTATCTTACGGGCAATTCGCCCACAATTCTTCTTGTCCCTAATTTTACCATTTAAACTGCTTGCAGGCAAACAAAAGAAAAAGAGCCGCCCCTTGATGACGTATGCATCCAAGAAGCAGCTCCCACATTCTCAGCTATTTTATTTTCCTACAAAAAATTCCCACGCATAGCAAAAATGACTTATTGCACTGTCGGGTCGCCTACCAAGAACAGATAGGCAATCACAATCAAGCCCAGCACGATACGATAGTAGCCAAATGCCTTGAAGTCATTGTTCCGGATGTACTGCAGCAGGAACTTGATAGAGATAATCGACACCACGAAGGCTGTAGCCATGCCTACGACTAGGATAAAGATTTCTGCCCCGGTGTAGTGGAAGCCAAATTTTACCAGCTTCAGGAGGCTTGCGCCGAACATAATCGGGATAGCCAAAAAGAATGTAAACTCTGTTGCCACATAGCGGGAAGCGCCAAAGAGAATGCCGCCCAAAATGGTAGCGCCGGAACGAGAGGTGCCAGGCACCAGCGCCAGCACCTGAAACATGCCGATGATAAAGGCTGTCTTGTAGCTCAGCCTGTTCAGCTCGCTAACGGATGGACGGCGATGCTTATTGTAATTCTCGACCAAGATAAACATGATACCGTAAAAAATCAAGGTAAATGCCACCACGGGAGCAGTCATGAAATGCTCCTCCATGTAGTGGTTAAATGCCAACCCGATAACGCCTGCCGGTATGCAGGCAAAAATAACCTTGTACCAAAGCTGGAAGGTTTCCTTTTTTTCAGACTTGCTTTTCCAGCGAGAAAACGGGTTCAGCTTGTCAAAATTCAGCACAACAACCGCCAAGATAGCTCCGAGCTGAATAACAACCAAGAACATATCCATAAACGCCTTGGACACATCTAGCTGGATAAACTCATCTACCAAAATCATATGTCCGGTGCTGCTGATAGGCAGCCATTCGGTCAAGCCCTCAACTATGCCTAAAATGATAGTTTTCACTAATTCAATGATACTAAGATCCACTTTAAATCCTCCTTATCTTTAACACAAAGCGGAACTAGTATATCACATTGAATGACAAATATAAAGTAAAGATTTTTTAAATAACGCAATTCTCATGCCTATAGGCAACACAAGCCAATGCCCCGCTATGCTATAGACAGCAAAAAAATATCCTGCTGGCAGTGGCTGTACATGCATCTGCAGCAGGATATTAGTTTTATTTTATTTTAGAAGCTCGTTCATGCGCGGCAGTGGCTGGCTAAGATCCATGTGTCCGGAGAGAGTTTCTATCTCCTTGCCATCCACCAAAATCTGCACCTTCTGAATCTCTGGGAACTCCGTCAGTGTATTGACCACGGAGCCTACCAGCATTTCCTCGCCAGTAGAGCCGCCCACAAAGTTCTTCTGTAGCTCCTTGCTGAAATCCACCTTGGCAACCTTGCCGCTGACAGTCACCTGCAAGAGCTTGGCTTTCTTAGGAAAGACATTTGCCAAACCCTTTTTGTCCGTGCCTGCCATCAGAGCCTCTACGGCTGCCTGATACTTATTGTCCGAATCCTTGACGCTTTTTTCCACAGCCACCAAGCCGGTAGCATTTTCATCAGGATAATACACCTTGATATTTACAAGCTTTGCCTGCGGAGCAGCCTCGGAAGCTGCACTGCCGCTGCCGCTGCTAGAAGAACTAGAGGAGCTTGCAATCGCCGCGTCCTTGGTGTCTGCCGCTCCCTGCTGCTGCTCATCGCAGCCAGCCAGCATCACTGCACATAGCATACTAAGTGCCAAAACCAAAATACTCTTTAACTTCATCATGCTCTCCCCTTTACCTCATCCTAAAATATTGGCTGATGCCCTTGCAGATAGCCGCCGCTATCTTGTACTGGAACTCCTCATCGCCAAGCAGGGCTTCCTCATGATAATTGCTGATAAAGGCGGTCTCAATCAGGACTGCCGGCATACTTGAGTTCCTCAGCACGTAAAACCTAGCTGTCTGAGGGCCTCTGTCTGCCAGCCCCGTATCTTCGACAATGGCATCATTGATGCTCTCTGCCAAAAGCTGTCCACGGAAGCTTTCGGCAAAATAATACGTGCCTGTGCCATGAGCTGAAGGAGATGTAAAGGCATTGCAGTGAATGCTGACAAAAATCTGGTTGCCTGCATCACGATTACCCACATCAACCCTTGCCTGCAGCTCGTTGCGGTCGCTCGCCATCGGACCATAGACATCCACATCGCTGTCTCTGGTCATGGTGACAATAGCGCCGGAATTGCGGAGAATGTTCGCTACATTCCTGCTGATAGCCAGCGTGGCTGACTTTTCCGTAAGTCCGTTTGGACCGATAGCGCCAGAGTCGCTGCCGCCATGACCCGGGTCTATGACAATCTTGCGTCCCTGCAGTCCCTCATAGGCATCCACCTGCGGCTTTTCTGCCTCATACTCCGAGTCCAGCTTGTCAGCGGCAATCTCGATAACCAGCCTATAAGGCTTCTTCTCCTTTTTGTCTGCCTCAGCCGTGTAAATCTTATAAGCCTGGTCAGCAACCGGCTTATTCAGAGAAACCATCACATCGAGGCTGCTTGCACCCTCCTGCCTGAGCGTCAGATACTTGGCAATCTTCCTGTCGAGGGCAATGTCGGATTTTACCCTGCCCCTATCGGTATTTGCCAAAACCACATGGAGCTGCTTCGGCGTAAGCTCCTTTACATCCGTGGTATACTCCGTCTCGCCGCCGGTCAGTCCCAGCTCTATGCGCAGCCAGTCCCTGCCATCCTGGGTATAGGCTTCATAGTTAAAATAATTCAGTTGATGCGCCGCCGCTGCCTGTACCCGATTTGTTCCAGACAGCATAACCAGTATCACTCCTAAAAGCAAAAATACAGCCGCAGTCATCTGCCACAGCCTTTGTCTAACAAAACTCAAAATGCACTACATCTCCTTAATCTTCCATTAGAGCCAACGCTTCACTGAGCATTGCCTCCTGTTTTTCCTCATCCTTCTTCAGAGAAAGAATAATATAATCTCCCTCGCCCAAATCCTCTGGCAACAGCTCTGCTGGATAATTGAGCTGGTAATCTCCGTCATTGAGAAGAATTACGGCAATGCCTTCCTCAATGCGGTCAATATATCCCGAAATCATTTTCTGCACTCCTTTATGTAAAAGCACTATCCATTGCCACAAAAAACTCCTAAAGCCAAGAGCTTATGACCTACGCTATTAGGCAGCCTGCAAGCGGTACAAAACGAGAGTTGAGATATTTGCTCCACCAACTCCCCCACTTATAAATGCTGCAAGACATCGAACACCTCGTTATTTTTCGGTCGTAATCTTGTAGCCCGCGCCATCGCTGACAATGGTAATTGTGCCATTCGTATCAGTACGGTAAATGTCCTTGATGCCCTGCTTTTGCAGCCTCGTCAAAAGTTCCTTGTGCGGATGGCCATACTGGTTGTTCGCCCCAAGGGACATAACAACGCTTTCAGGCTGCACCAGCTTCAGAAAATCCGCCGTAGACGATGTCTTGCTGCCATGGTGTCCTGCCTTGAGAACTTGGCTTTTCAGCTTATTGCCATAAGATGCTGCCATGGCTTTCTCCACCGGTCCTTCGGCATCGCCGGTAAGCAGCATGGAGAAATTCCCGAAGGTCAGCCTGCCGACCACGGATTCGTTATTGACATCAACCTTTTTCTTTGCCTTGATAGCCGCACTATCTTCATCAATCAGTGCCTGGCTAGGCGAAATCACCTCAAAGGATACGCCATTGCCAAAATCCAGCACATCGCCAGCCTTTACCTTGACCTGCTGCGTACCATTGGCTTTGGCAGCCTTTAGGGCATTGACAAAGTATTTGCTGGTAGACGGAATACCATTGTACACCAGCTCCTTGACCCCGTACTTGGCAATCACCTTGTCCGCCTTGCCGATATGGTCTGCATGGGCATGAGTCATCACCAAGGTATCTATGTGGTCAACCTGCAGCTTTTGCAGTTCGTCAAAAAGCTGCGTATTCTCCTTGCCCTTTTTGCCATCCTCGTAATACTTGTCATCGCCCGTATCAATGAGAATATTTTTTGCCCCAGTCTGAAGCAAAATGGCATCGCCCTGCCCAATATCCAGCATATTGACAGTGAGCTGACCCTTGGCATCCGTCTTGGCCACAGCCGCACCTGCCTGCTGGTCCTGCCCTTGGGCACAGCCTGTCAAAAGGAGCATACACGATAGCACGGCGATACACACTATCTGTAAATATCTTTTCATCTTCCTAATCCTTTCTATTGACTATATAAAGCCTGACCGCCAGCGCCAGCAACCAAAACCCGAATGCGCCCAGGCACACATAATCTATCGTATCAAGATTGGCAAAATCCATATCAAAGCCAATAACCACGCTCATCAGCACAATGATTAAAACATCCATAACCTGCAAGCCCTTTATCTTCATACAAATCCCCCTTTGCGTCAAATTTTATCGTACAAGGCCATATGCCACTGTAACAACCATATATTATAGCATAATTTCAGATGAACATACACCAGCTCATTGACTTATTTACAAAATTATTGCAATAGGGCGAAGCGTGACATAAATATCATTCAGCCTATGCATACGGCACAATTCATTTAGCGAGTAAGGGCAAAGTTCTAAAGCACCCCATTTATAAAAATCAGGCGCAAGAAAGATTCAGGGAAAATTTGCTGAGATAATTGACATATGTATCTTATGATAGTATTATATAAGTCACACTTCACAAAAAAGTGTAAACTTGTAAAGGGAGATGTCATTATTATGAATTTCTTGGAAAAATTCAGCAATTTTGTTTCAAAGTACATGGCGGTTTTTGTTATTGTCGTAGCTGCCATTGCCTTGTATGAACCTGTCAGCTTTAAATGGTCTGCTCCATATATCACGATTCTCTTGGGCATTGTGATGTTCGGCATGGGCATGACCCTGAAAATCAGCGATTTCAAGCTAGTATTCCAGCGTCCGAAAGATGTATTGGTGGGCGCTCTTGCCCAGTTTACCATCATGCCGTTCCTCGCCTGGGTGCTGGCACATGCCTTCGGACTGCCTGCCGATTTGGCTGCTGGCGTTATTTTGGTTGGCACCTGTCCTGGCGGCACCTCCTCGAACGTCATGACCTACCTGTCCAAGGGCGATGTAGCCCTGTCTGTTTCCATGACCATGACCACCACTATCTTGGCTCCTATTATTACGCCGCTGCTCACATGGTGGCTGGCAGGAGCATGGATTGAGATTTCGCTTTCTGCCATGATGATTTCCATTCTCAAAATGGTAGTTGCCCCTATCGTGCTCGGCATCATTATCAACACATTGTTCCGCAGTGCCGTGGAGCGTGCCGTCAAGGTTCTGCCTTTGATTTCCGTTACTTCCATCGTTTTAATCGTCGGCGGCGTGGTTGCTGTCAGCTCCCAGCGCATCATGGAGACTGGTGCTCTGATTATGCTGGTTGTCATGCTCCACAATCTTTTGGGCTATAGCTGCGGCTTTGCCATCGGCAAGCTGCTTGGCATGAACCTTGCCAAAACCAAGGCTGTTTCCATCGAGGTCGGCATGCAGAACAGCGGCCTGGCTACCTCTCTTGCCATGCTCCACTTTGGTGCAGCAGCCGCTATTCCTGGCGCTATCTTCAGCGTATGGCACAATATTTCTGGCTCGTTGGCTGCCAACTACCTCTCCTCCCGCATGAAGCAGGATGAGGTGGCTGAGGCGGCAGAAGATGCCAGCCTTGCCACTGCCAAATAAAATAATAGCTCCAGCACCTGCTAGCGGGGGATAAAATAAGGCTTGGGATTAATTGCAATAAAAAACGATGTCTGAACCAATCAGGCATCGTTTTTTTATGTTGCACAAGTCTCCAACTTTTACAACATTAGATAACTCATTCTGTGAAGCACAAACAGCAGGTCTTTATTTTCTTGTTCAAGCTCATAGTTGTTTACAAGCGTCTTGCGGATATTCGCAACAACCACTTTCATCGGGCAACAGCTTATCAGAACATCATAGTGCCTGCCAAATTTTCTTATATCCCTGTTCGAGTTCCTGCATGTAGCTGGTTTCGTCCATGACAGGGGAATTTTGCATCATGTTGCGCAAGCCTAGATGCAGGGCATTGAGCAATTCTGCATCCTGTGCCAGCAGCACAGCCTTCTGGATATATTCCTCCACAGTGTAGGTACAGGCAAAATCCAAGCCAATGTTTTTCAGCAGGCTGATGCCAAAGTCACCGCCGTGGCTGCCATCGCCCAGAGTCACCACAGGTACGCCCATGTACAGGGCATCGCAGGTCGTGCCGCCGCCAGGATAAGGAAAGGTATCTAGCGCAATATCCATATCGTAGTACTCAAACAAATAATCCGCACTAAAGCCACGCAGCTCAAAACGCTCCTCTGGCAGTCCTAGAGACAAAAGCTTTTGCCTAAATAGCTCACGCACATCGCCATCATCTAGGCTGGCGCATTTGAGCAAGAGCCTAGATTGGGGAACTTGCTTCATGATTTGTGCCCATGCCTCCAAGACAACATCATTCACCTTGATGAGATTGTTGAAGCTGCCAAAGGTAATATAGCCATTGCGCAGGCAAGGCGCTGGCCTCACTTTCGGCATTTCCCTTAGCGGCACATAGCAAAAATGCGAATGCGGCAGCACCAGCAATCTTTCCGTAAAGCTGTCGCTTTTAGCAAGCTCCGTTTCTGCCAAGCCTTCGCCTATTGCCTGCAGAGTGCTCCCTGCTTTCCCAACAGGGAGTGTCTCACAGCCTGCTGCAAGATATTTGTCTGACAGGAAATAGTCCACCGCCGCAAGTCCTGTCGTGGCAAAGTAGCCAATACCGCTAACCTGTATGGGTGCAGGCCTATAGCCCAAAACTGGCAGGCAGTTGTCCCTAGAATGTCCTGCCAAATCTACCAGAATGTCCAGCTCCTGCTGATACACCAGCAGTGCCTTATCCCGCAGCGGCAGCTGCGAAATATTGCACCATGCATCCACCTGCTTTTGGATATATTTGCTGTACTCATCCTCCACAGGCGAATTGCTAAAGCAATATACCTCGAAATCCTGCCTATTGTATTTAGTCACCATCGCCCAAATGAACAACAGTACCACATGACGGCGAAAATCAGGGGAAATATAGCCAATCCTAAGCTTTTTTCTCTTTTTGTGGCGGCGCTTGAGCTGGCGCTTGTCATGGACAAACGGCTTCAGCACGGAATACAGGGCATTATAGCCCTCGTGCGCCTGCACATACTCCCACTGGGGCATAAAAACGTAGTGCAAGGTAAATACATAATTGCTGTAGTTCGAGGCTTGCACAGGAAAATAAACTGCCGTCTCACTTGCCAGCCTATAGCACTGTGCCGCTTCCTGTGCCATGCCGAAATATTTGTAGCCTTGCCCCAAGAGATTGAGGATAACCTCCTTTTCGCCTGGCGAGCCTTGCCAAAAATCATTCTCTGCGGGGATAACCAGCCTGCCCTGCACCCAAGCAAGCTGGCATTGCTTTTCCAGCTCGGATAATGCCTGCAAATGCTTCCCTGCCTGCCAATAGAGCCGCGCCACCAAAAAGTGGTTATAGGCTCCGCCAGGATATTTGTGCAGCCCCGCTGCAGCAGCAGGTATCTCTGCCTGGCTATTGGTTTCGATAACCATCGCAGCAAAAATCTCAGCCAGCTCCTGAGCGGTGGCATGACGATCCTGTGCGGCTATATCCTGACAGGCTGCCAGCTTGGACTGCGTGTCCTCATACAAGGGCCTCGCTGAGGCATAATCACCAGCGTCCATGCACTGCCGCAGCCTATTCATATTTTTTTGTATTACGTGAAAATATACCATCGCAACCTCTTTGCTATTTTTTATTACAGCACAGCCGCCTTTTTGCCGATAGCAGCCACCTGCTCCACGGTCATTTTGGCGACCCTGGCAATTATATCTATGTTGATATTCTCTTTCAGCATATTCTGAATCATCTCTGTACGGGTCTTTTCAATACCGCGGGCTTCCCCACGCTTCTCGCCACGTGCTTCTCCACGTGCTTCTCCACGTGCTTCTCCACGGGCTTCTACTCTGTCCAATACCTCACACATATTGACTGCCTCCCTTTCCTTCGAATTTGATTCCAAATATTCTGCGTAACGCTTATCGTTTGTCAGTACAGACATCAGCTTCAGCATACTATCCACGTGCTGTATCGTCTTGTTGCTCGGTACATATTCCCTGCCGTTGGCACATTGAACAAAATAATCCGCAATAATTTGAAAATCTCCCTTGTACTGCTTGACTTGCTCCTGCGTCAATCTTGGAACATCAATCAGATTAATCCTGTAGTCATTGACAAATGGCTTTAGCTTATCTGGCATATCCAGTACATCATAAAGACACAAAGGCTTTTTCCATGGCTTTTTGCCAAAATACAGCACCAGCGTAATGACAGGATAACGCTTGCTGCGAGTTCTGTGCCTTTTGCCTGTTGCCTTCTGAACCTCCCACGACTAAAGCCTGTGGGTTCCCAGCCAAGAATCCTAGCGGATTCAGATACGCCGGGCTATCCCCGTAGTTCCTACGGTTCTTTCATATGTTATGCTCCTAATATGCGGAGTCCCTCATTTAGAATATTTATGGCTGCATTTACGTCCCTGTCATGGACAGCTCCGCACTGCGGACAAATCCACTCTCGCACTGACAAGTCCTTGGTTTCAGAATGTTTATGACCACAACAATGGCAAATCTGGCTTGATGGAAAGAACTTGTCTATCCTGACAATCTTTCTCCCATACCATTCTGCCTTGTAGCCAAGCATCCTGACAAATTCAGACCATGATACATCCGAGATTGCCTGTGCCAGCTTATGGTTCCTGACCATATTCCTGACCTGCACGTCTTCAAGGCATATCACGTCATTGTTTCTTATCAGCTCTGTCGACAGCTTCTGCAAAAAATCCCTTCTCTGATTGGCAATCCTTGCATACAATCTTGCTAACTTGATTCTAGCCTTGTTCCTGCTGGAGCTGCCCCTTGTTTTTCGGGACAGGCTCTTTTGCAGAAACTTCAGCCGTTTCAAGGATTTAGCCAAATATTTAGGATTTGCATACTTCGTGCCGTCAGAGGCTATGGCAAATTCTTTCAAACCTAGGTCTATGCCGACAT
>SAMEA104315434__coassemble_111_pt1 | contig 84594 bp, 74 predicted proteins | sample SAMEA104315434__metabat2_high_PE_033 | metagenome-assembled genome bin SAMEA104315434 (sample SAMEA104315434) | gut metagenome | biome: Monkey gut; feature: monkey-associated habitat; material: faeces | place: China | collected 2013 | reverse complement strand
CATCATTGTAGGCTTCAAAATTCTTCTGCGTAATATCCTTTTCGCCCATCCTAAACTCCCTCCCTCATATCTATATTATCGCAAATTAGCGGACTCAAATCAAGTTTTGCTATCTGATTGTGCGTTTTAGTTCAGGAAGAAAAGTGCATAAAAAATAGGAGCGTATCTGCCGTGTGGCGGATATGCTCCTTTGCATGTAAATTTTGCTTCAAGGGTAATAGAATGGTCTATTCCGGCGAGGTAGGGAAGGGGATAATTACGCCTCTTTTTCCTTTTTCTTGACATAGGAAAATTCTCTTTCGAGGGTGTCCAGCACGGTGCTTTGTCCGCGGCTGTCAAGCAGGCGGAATGTCTGTATCAGGTGTCTTTCCTGCGTGTTCAGGGCTGACAGGGATATGGAAAGCATTTTTTCGGTATTGGGCGCTGCGGCGTGGGCATGGCGTTTTGGCGACAGCCCCAGCAGGTAGTCGCTTGTCACATGCAGGCAGGTGGCAATAGCGATTATCTCATTATCTCTTGCCGGGCGGCTTCCTTTTTCAATGCGGTTTAGGACGCTTTGGTGTATGCCTATGGCAGTTGCCAGCTCGCCCTGCTGAATATCACGTTCGATACGCAAGTCATAAATGCGCTGTCCTATGGAGCTTTCTTTGAGCATATGTATTACCTCCCTAATCTAGACCATATTTCGCCACATGATTTTTCATGCGGCTTTGACGCTGGTGCAGATATTCTTCATATATAAAAGTAAGAAATATCTGACACCTCGTCATAGACTACTATATACTGCTGAAAATAAAGCAAATCTTTCGCAGTATGTTCTAATTATAGAGATAAAACTTGCCAAAACAGAAAAATTTATAAAGTAGCAAAAAAATATCTTGCATTTGCTGAAATAGCAAAGTATAATATGAGTATAGAAATTGCTAAAACAGCAAAAAACAGCTTACGGCGGAGTGATTCAGTTTATCCAGCCTATATGGATGGCAAAAGGTGCTGTACTATGCATAAGGGAGCAGATGATACCCTTATCCTTGAAAGCTCGTTGTAAGAAAATAGGAAAGCTATGGTATTTTCATGCCGCGGATTGAAAATATTATAGGTTTGCTGTATCTATCTGTTTGCTGAAATAGCAAAGTAAAAAATAACATTTTCGAGAAGGCGGCAAGGATGCCGGCTGCTCACGCTTTGTAGTCAAGGAGGAATTTATTATGGCTATGGTCGTAAAAAACAATATGAGTGCCCTGAGCACCCTGAATACTCTGAATAAGAACAGCTCTGCCCTGTCCAAGAGCCTGCAGAAGGTATCTTCCGGCATGAAGATCAACAGTGCCGCTGATGATGCTTCCGGCTACGCTATTTCCGAGCGTATGCGCGTGCAGATTCGTTCCTTGGATCAGGCAAATCAGAATACCCAGAACGGTAGCTCCATGATGAAGGTTGCCGAGGGCGCTGTAAGCTCTACTGTAGATATCTTGAAGACCTTGAAGGAAAAGGCTGTAAACGCAGCCAACGACTCCAATACCGACTCTGACCGTCAGACTATTCAGAAGGAACTGGATCAGTCTATCGACCAGATCAACGATAACGCAAATGTAACCTTCAACGGCAAGTACCTGATTGACGGATCTAAGAACACCGTTGGCAATGCTACCTATACTGCACTTTCCAATCAGAACCTTTCTGAGGATACCAAGGCTGATACCAAGCTGACCAGTTTGGCAGCTCGCAGTGGTGACTCGCTGGAAATTCATTCCACTGACAAAATTACTGTTTCCTACGTACAGGGCGGCAAGACCTATAGCACTACCTTCCAGGTAGGTGATAAGAGTCTGCAGGATATTTTTGCTGCTGCTGAGGACATTGATAAGGACAATCAGATTTTTGCTACCAATGATAACGCTGCAGTAAAGGCTGCTGGCGGTGCTGATGGGGTTTCCTCTGCTTCTGCTGAGTCCAAGGCTATTGAGTACTTAAAGGGGCAGCTCTCCAATGGTACAGGCGCAGATGGTAATACCGCTGCAAAGAGTACTGGAGCTAACGGTGCTGGTAATGGCAATATTTCGGACTCTACTGGTCAGGCAGACCTTACAACCAAGGGCTTTACGGATGATAGTGGCTTTGCTTATGGTGCCGGTGATCTGTATAACAATGTAGTCAATGCAGATAAAGAGCTGGCTAAGGCTGAGTCTGCTATGGGTTCATATGCTAAAGGCAATGCTAACAATAGTGGTACTGCTGGTGCTTTGGGTGCTGCCTTGGAAAAGGCGAACATCACTTGGGATGGCAATGCGGCTACTTTGGATACTTCCGATATGCAGGCGAAGCTGAAGGCTGCTTATGATGATCCTACCAATGCTGGCTTGAAGGAAGCTGTTGCTGCTTATCGCGAGGATGTTGCTGATCACAGTGCCGCAAAAGACAGTTTGGATTCCTCTGTTAAGGCATATGAGGATGCGACTAAGCAGTTGGCTGCACTTGAAGCGCAGAAGGATGTCAATACTGCACAGGCTACTGCGGATGCTTTGCGCAGTGCCTTGGAAACTGCCATGGGGGCAGGTATTGATTCGGCAACTAAGATAGCTTATGACAAGGTTACTAATGTTGCCGCTGGTGGTACTCTTACATCTACGGCTGTAGCTGCTGCAAATAAAACTGACGCTAACGCTGCTGATATGAAGTCTGAATTTTCCAAGGCTTTAGATATGATAGCTGCTAAGGTTTTAGATGGAAGCTTCACTACTGCGGGAACAGATGACAAGACTGCATTGAAAAACCTTACTAGTAAATACCTTGGTGGTGCCAATGGTACTACCAAAATTATTCAAGATAACGCTTTTGACAGCTATATTGATGCGCTTAGTGATTTAAAGACAGCTAAGGATAATGTAGGTACTGTTGCCAGTGATTTGAAGGCTGCTCAGGATAATGTAGTTTCCAAATTCAATGCACCGGCTTTGATGACTGGCAGCAATGTAGGCGTGGATTCTGCAGATCGCGTAGTTACTACTGCATCTGGACAGAATGCAATCACGATAACTGCCAATACTGCCGGCGTTGGCGGTCAGATTTCTGGCTTGAATATCTCTGTATCTGATGCTCAGGGCAACGTCAAGAAGTCTGCTAATGCGGCTTTGGATGCATTTGATGAAACTGTTCGTGCTCAGAACAAATCTGCGGACAATGCTATCAGCCTGCAGGTTGGTGCCAAGGCAAACCAGTCAATCAAGGTTGGTCTCACCGATATGCGTGCCGAGGCTCTTGGTCTGCAGGGCGCAGATGGCACCAAGCTGAATATCTCCAATCAGGACAAGGCAAATGCTGCCATTAATGTACTGGACAATGCTATTCAGAAGGCTCTTGACCAGCAGACCACCATTGGTTCCGTTGAGTCCCGTTTGGAGTACACTTCCAGCAATCTGACCACTGCTTCCGAGAATGTTCAGTCCTCTGAGTCCACCATCCGCGATGCTGATATGGCTAAGGAAATGATGAACTACACCAAGAACAACGTTCTCATGCAGGCTGCCCAGTCCATGCTGGCACAGGCAAACCAGTCCAGCTCCAACGTACTGTCCCTGCTCCAGTAATCTGATTTTGTTGATATATACGGCTGATATGCCTGGACATCATATCGGCTGCTATATAGATATTCTAGAGCCATGCCGCCTTTTCTTATTGTTCTTTGAAGGCTGGCATGCTGTTAGAAAACCATTGCCATATGGGATGGGGGAAGTAGCTACCCCCGTCCCATAACAGATATCTCGTGGCAGGCTCTCGCCTGTTACTGATATAAATTACATATGCTAATTCCACGTCCCTTCTTGTTGCTAGCCTGAAGGACATGGCGTGTTATTAGAACTACCATTGCATATGGGGCGGGAGAGTTGTCACTTCCGCTCCATTCTTTTTGTGAAATAATATATTGAGAAAGGTAGATATTCTTTGATGGACGATAAAACCATAGTGTTACAGCCGAAATATGTAGCTGATTTCCGGTGTGATGGCTCAAAATGCAATGCTAAATGCTGCAGGGCTATCTGGCATATAGATATTGACATGGAAACCTACAAGAAATACCAGCGAATTAAGAATCCCGCTATACGGAAAAAGATATTGTCAAGTATGCAGCCTTCAGCCGCTAATACAGGCTTTCAAATTAAATTTAGTCAGGAGGGGGCATGTCCTTTGCTGTGTGAGGACAATTTTTGTTATGTCCAAAGAAATTTTGGGGAGGAAGCCTTATCTAACACCTGCAAAATATATCCTAGAAAGGTAGAGAAGATTGGCAATTACCAACTTAGATTGCTAAGTATGACCTGTCCGGTAGCAGTGGAGCAGGCATTGCTTTCATCCGATGGTATGGAGCTGCAGCAGATGAGCGAGGAAGATGATTCTGTTGCATGGAAATTAGCATCAAATACCTCAAAATCGAAGGAAGTTCCTGATGATTTGGCTGCCGTAAATATTACGATGGGAGGATTGGCTATTCTGCAAAATACTTCCTATACTTTTGAGCAGAGATTGGTGCTTTTAGGCTTGTTCCTGGACAAAGTGGAGGAATGTCAGCAGGATGTCGAAGCGATTACATGCTTGATAGATTATTATAACAGTGATAGATTTCAACATGAGATTGCGAGTCTATGGGATAATTGGCAGTTTTATCCAAGGGCGCATCACCAATTTATGAATGGCATTATCAAGGTGTTGGAGCAGGAGAAAAAGTTATTAGCCGAGGGAGATTACTGGCAAATAATGAATAAATTTTATAACAATGCATACGAGCAATGGCATCAATTGATACAAGATAAATTGGGAAGCATATTGGAACGGTATTGGCAGCATGAATGGCTTTTTCATGCCTATCCATACTCCTTTGGCGGCGGATTTTTGCATAACTATTTTTCCTATTTGATAGCATATGAAATGTGCCAATTATTGATTTGCAGTGTATATGCCTTAGATAGCGCATGGGCGGAAAATAAGATATTGGATATATTGGGAATGTTCTCAAAAATATTGGATCACAGGCTAGATTTTCACAAGGCATTGGTCAAGGAAACAGAAATATTTGAACAAGAACCTTTGAAACTTATGCAGGTACTATTAAAAATTAAATAGATTATGATTTATATCAGTGATGGCTAATATTTTAGTCATACAGCCTGTGAAGTTTTGCTGTTGGCGAATCGCAATGAATATACTGATAGGCGGCATGGCATATATATGAGCCTTGCTTCTTAACGAATGAAAACTGCTGTAATTTTTCCGTAAAGGACACAGCGGTTTGAGTGAGTTTAGCAGCGTGAGATTCATATCCATAATGCGAATGTGCTTGGAAGGGATTTGCCGTGACTGAATATAGAAAGGAATTTTATGAGGCTGAGGATAGCTTGACTTAAAGAATTATTTGATATAAAATAAAGTCATAAAAAAAGAGCGAACCACAATGATGGTCGCCGCTACATGTTTTTAGGTTTACTTAATTCGACCGTCGAACAGTGCGCCAACACTGATGGTCACAACATCTTACGAATGAGCTGTCCAGGCCAGGACAGCTTTTTTCGTATCTAAAGATGCCGGTCGACATGTGACAACTACGTTAATCTCAAAAACTCAACGTGAGCCTGCCTGTGAGTGCCACCCACGGCAATGCTGCCATACTGGTTGTCACTACGAAAGCAACAAGCGGTATTTGTAGGGAGCTTGACTTAAAGAATTATTTGATATAAAATAAAGTCATAAAAAAAGAGCGAACCACAATGATGGTCGCCGCTACATGTTTTTAGGTTTACTTAATTCGACCGTCAAACAGTGCGTCAACACTGATGGTCACAACATCTTACGAATGAGCTGTCCAGGCTGGGGCAGCTTTTTTCGTGTCTAAAAAGATGCCGGTCGATATGTGACCTATACGTTAATCCAACAAAATCAACGATAGCTCGCCTGTGAATGTTAACCTCAGCAACACCATCATAGCCACTGCCACAACGAAAGTGACAAGAGGTATGAGGGCATATATAGCTGCAGCTAATGCCTCATCACAGGCGCTTCCCTTTTTGGGGAACACTATTATCGAAACCTCTGTTGATAACATGATTCATGCTATCATCTCCCCGTAAACAAAACTGCAAGGCAGAACATTTACTTATTTGCAGGGCGACCATCATTTGTATCATTGATAACAGCATTTTCATGCTGCGTCCGCTCTGTGGGCATAACCCCCACTATATGCAAGTATTATACCAAATACATTTAGTATCGTCAAAATTCTGATTTATCAGGCTTATTTATTATAGTGCAAACGTGCTCGGAAGGATATTTGCCATACCGCATAGTGTGGATATTATAATCATTGTAGTTTGTACAGGGTTTATGATAAAATATCTCCAAGGGGGATTGCTTATGGGGGAAAAGGATATTATCAAATTGTGCCGTAAAGCCCCTTGCTTTAGCTATGGGGATATACCCTAAAGGGCACGCAGTAGGGCACGTCCACCGAATTTGTTTATGCCCTATGGGTACGTAAGCAATTGAAGGTGGACAATTAATTATGCAGTAGATTTTTATGTAATTTTATGATAATATGTCAGCCATAAAGCAGTATATAGAAAACCAAAAATACAGATAAGGGCGGTGATTGTAAATGAAAACCTATTGCTTCAAGCTGTATAGTTCAAAAAGAAACAGAAAGCTTCACAGGCAGATTGATGCGGCAGGGCTTATCTACAATCACTGCATAGCGTTGCATAAACGCTATTATCGGTTATACAATAAGTCGCTTAATATATACCAGCTTCAAAAGCATCTGACCAGGCTAAAGCAAAATCCCAAAATTTCTTATCTCAAGGAAATTGGCTCGCAGGCTGTGCAGGATTTAACCCAGCGGATAGACAGGGCGTACAAGCTGTTTTTTCGCAATCTAAGGCATAAAATCCGTACTGCTCCGCCGTCTTTCAAAAAGGCAAGGAAATACAAGTCGTTCACCTTGAAGCAGGCTGGCTGGAAGCTAGATGAGAAAGATGGAATTATCATTATCGGCAAGCAGCGTTATCGCTATGCAAAATCAAGAGAGATAGATGGCAAAATAAGGACATTGACCATAAAGCGTGATGCCTTGGGGGATATATACATATATTTCGTATGTGAAACAACAGAAAACAAAGTCCTAGCAAGAACAGGTAAGAGCGTCGGCTTTGACTTTGGGCTGAAGAAATTCCTCAATGCCTCGGATGGCAATGATATAGTTTCGCCATTATTCTTCAAGCAGAATGTTAATGCCATAAGAAAAGCCAGCAGGAATCTTTCCCGCAAGGCAAAAGGCTCAAACAACAGGAGAAAAGCAAGTATTGCTCTAGCGAGACTGCATAAAAATGTGGCAAATCAGAGAAGCGACTTTCATTGGAAAATATCCCATCAGCTTGTCGGCGAATATGCGTTGATATGTATTGAAGATTTAAATCTAAAGGCTATGCAGAAGCGTTATGGCAGAAAAATCTCTGACCTTGGTTTTGCTGATTTTGTCGGCAAGCTGAAATACATGGCACAAAAAACTGGCTCAGTGGTGGTTGATGTAGACAGATTTTTCCCGTCCAGCCAGCTTTGTTCGGTCTGCGGTCATAAATATGCAGGCACTAAGGAGCTTGGCATAAGGGAATGGATTTGTCCAAAGTGCGGCAGCAGACATGAGCGGGATAGAAATGCTGCAATAAATATGGAGCATGAAGGAAGAAGGATCTTCTTCGCATAAAAATATATGGGCAGGGCATTGTCCATTGCGGAGAGAACTCGTAAGACCTGCCATTTTGGCAGGCAAGGTTCGCTAATATCCCAGAATCACCCGGCTTTAGCTGTGGGGAGTATGTCAAGATTGTCCTGTATTTTGGCAGGAAGCCGTGGAAGTCGCCGCTGAGCCTGTATGAAAGCCTGGATATTCCGGAAGCGTTTCGCCCCTTTGTCAATGACTATAGGATGAATTTGATTGACGTGCCTAGGTTGACAAGGGAGCAGGTCAGCAAGTATAAGGGCGACTTTCAGATTATAGCTGATTATTTCGTTCAGATAAACACGGCTAATGTCTATGAGCCGTCAAGCAAGCCTATACAGCATGTGGACAGTATGCTGAAGCTGATGTCGGTGCTGACCGGCGATGATAGGTATGAGGATTTGCTGTGTAGTGAACACACTGAGCAGGAGGTGGACAATATGCGTGATGTGTTGGATCGTCTTATCGCAGAAGGAGAAGCTCGTGGAGAGGCACGCGGCGAGGCACGTGGCGAAGCTCGTGGCGAGGCTCGTGGTGAAGCGCGCGGAGCGCTGAATAGGACTTTGGAAATTCTGCGGCTTATTATGAGTAAGAATAGCTGGTCGAAAAATCAGGCTATGGAATTTATCGGTATTCCGGAGAATGAGTTTGCCAAGTATGCCGCACTTTTGTAAGGCTGAAAAGGAATACCTCATTATTTGCTAAGAAAGATAAAATATAGAAAATGGGAGCGTAGATGCCCTGTGCTGGGCGATACGCTCCTTTTTTATCATTCTGACAAGCAGAATATCCCAGCAATGAAAAGCAAAAATAGATGTACATTGAATACACACAATAATTTATTGACAGGTGTAAACTTGTAAACTATAATATTGCCATTAGCATATAGTGGATATGAAAATGTACGGACTTCCACTAATAGATGTCTAATAAATAGGAGGAATGATTATGTTTTTTAGTAAAAAGCTACGTTTGGCAGGTGCACTTTTAGGTGTGGCTATGCTCGGCAGCGTATTTGCAGGCTGTGGCGGCGATAGTGCATCAAGCGATGAAATCAAGATTGGTGCCAACATCGAGATGACTGGCAATCAGGCAAACTATGGCAATGCAGGCCTTGAGGGCTTGCGTCTGGCTATCAAGGAAGCCAACGAGGCAGGCGGCGTGAACGGCAAGCAGATCAAGCTGGTAGAGGCAGATAACAAGTCTGAGTCTGCCGAGGCTGTAAATGCCGCAACCAAGCTGATTTCTGATGATGGCGTAAAGGTTATCGTAGGTCCTGCTGTAACAGCCAATGTTATTGCTGAGTCACAGGTTGCTACCGATAACAAAGTGCCGGTCATTGCCTTTGCAGCTACCAATCCTGATGTAACTGTGGAGAACGGCACTGTAAAGCCTTACGTTTTCCGTAGCTGCTTTATCGACCCGCAGCAGGGTACGGTTATGGCTCAGTTTGCCAGCCAGGAGCTGAAGTCCAAGACTGCGGCTATGTTCATTGATTCCAGCTCTGACTATTCCAAGAGCCTGGGCAAGGTATTCAAGGAGACATTTGAGGCTGCTGGCGGCAAGGTCGTTATCGAGGAGTCCTTCCTCGCCAAGGATCAGGATTTCAAGGCTGCCCTGACCAAAATCAAGGCTGCCAATGCTGATGTAATCTTCGTACCGGCTTATTATGAAGAGGTTGGCAAGATTGTAAAGCAGGCTCGTGAAATCGGCATCACTGCTACCATGCTGGGTACTGATGGCTGGGATGATCCAAAGGTTGCCGATATTGCCGGTGCGGCTGCCCTGAATAATACCTACTTCTCTACGCATTATTTTGCCGAGGATCCAGGTGCGAAGAGCTTCATTGATGCCTTTAACAAAGAGTATGGCCATGTGCCGAATGTATTTGCTGCTCTAGGCTATGATGCTGGCAAGCTCTTGGTTGATGCCCTGAAGCGCGCAGGCAGCGATGATCCAGAGGCAATCCGCAAGGCGATCGAGGAAACCAAGGACTTGCAGGTGGCTACTGCCAAGGTCAGCATGGATCCGGCAACCCATAACCCAATCAAGGATGCCATTATCATCGAGAATGTCGATGGCAAGTATGTATTCAAGAGCAGGATTGCTCCAAGCAAATAACTGCATATCGGAGTTATAATCAATTCTGTCAAGGAACGCAGCTTTAGCGTTTTGCCCGGGATAGAGGTCATAGCGAAGGACATCATTGTGGATGACGTTTGCGTGGCCTCTTTTCTAGGTTTATAGGGACTTTGTATTTCTATTTTTTATCTTTTATAAATTTACAGAAAAGTTCGGAGGAATATGTATGGACTTTTTTCATCAATTTGTCCAGCAGTTGATAAATGGTGTCTCTCTAGGCAGTATTTATGCACTGATCGCCTTGGGCTACACCATGATTTACGGCATCATCAAGCTGATAAATTTTGCTCATGGCGATATTTATATGGTCGGCGCATACATTGGCTTTTTTGCCATCACGAGCGCCGGACTGTCCATCGTGCCGGCACTGCTGATTTCCATGGTCGTAACCGGCGTTTTAGGCATGGTCGTGGAAAGGCTGGCATACAAGCCGCTGCGCCATGCGCCAAGGATTTCCGTCTTGATTACGGCGATCGGCGTGTCGTTCTTTTTGGAATACGCCAGCATGTATTTTGTCAGCCCTACGCCGAGAACCTTTCCAGAGGTTATACCGAGTGTCGCATTCAATATAGGTCCGTTTATTGTCAACGGACAGCAGATGCTGATCATGGGTATTACCCTCCTGCTGATGCTGGTTCTCACCTATATCGTGCAGAAAACAAAGCTTGGCAAGGCCATGCGCGCCGCTTCTTTTGATGTTGAGACAGCGCAGCTCATGGGCATCAACGCTGACAGGGTTATTTCCTTTACCTTCTGCATTGGCTCGGCTCTGGCTGCTGCTGCCGGTGTCTTGGTCGGCGTGTATTACAATTCTATCGACCCACTGATGGGCATCATGCCTGGCTTGAAGGCGTTTGTTGCGGCTGTACTGGGCGGTATCGGCATCCTGCCGGGCGCTGTGGCAGGCGGCATTATCCTGGGCGTTATCGAGGCGCTGGTTTCAGGCTTTATCTCCTCGACATTTCGTGATGCGGCGGCATTTGCCATTTTGATTTTGGTACTCTTGTTCAAGCCATCGGGTCTTTTTGGCAAGAATACCCGTGAGAAAGTGTAGGTGACAGGATATGAATTTTATGCGTAAAAATGATTTGCTTATGCTGTGCCTGTCGCTGGTGCTTTTTGCCGTACTGCAGGCCTTGATTTCAACAAAGGTTCTCAGCTCGTTCTGGGAGCTGAACCTGATTATTATCGGCATTAACGTTATCATGGCTGTCAGCCTGAATCTGATAAACGGCTATACCGGACAGTTCTCGCTGGGGCACGCCGGATTTATGGCGGTGGGTGCTTACACTGGTGTCGTGATGACGACGTTCTTTCATCTGCCATTTATTGCAGCCATCATTGGCGGAGCTGTCTTGGCAGGTCTTTTGGGGTTCTTGATTGGCTTGCCGACCCTGCGCCTGAGAGGTGACTATCTTGCCATTGCCACCCTTGGCTTGGGCGAGATAATCCGTATCGTTATCATGAATATGGACTATGTAGGCGGTGCTGCCGGCTTCAAGGGGATTACCCATCATACTACCTTTGCGTGGGTTTTCCTGATTATGATTTTCAGCCTGTTTGTCATCAAGAATTTTGTCAATTCCTCTCACGGCAGGGCGTGCATTGCCATTCGTGAAAACGAGATTGCCGCTGAGGCCATGGGCATCAATACCACCAAGTACAAGGTTATGGCGTTTACCATTGGTGCGGCGTTTGCCGGTGTTGCAGGCTGTCTTTTCGGGCACAACTTCTACATCATCAGTCCAGGCTCGTTTACGTTTTTAGCGTCCTTCAACTATCTCATCATGGTCGTTATGGGCGGTCTTGGCTCTATCACAGGCTCTATCGCTGGTGCGTTTGTCGTAACCTTTATTTCTGCCGTCTTGGCACCGTGGCCTGAGTTCCGCATGATTATTTATGCCCTGGCATTGATTTTGCTGATGTTCTACCGTCCGCAGGGCTTGTTCGGCTACATGGAAGTCACCAGCATGGGAATTTTCCGTCGCATTTTCAAAAGGGGGCATGAATAATGAGCGAAGCACTTCTCAAAGCAGAAAATGTCTCCATCGTGTTCGGCGGTCTGAAGGCTGTTTCTGATTTTGATTTCTATATCAATCGGGGCGAGCTGATAGGCCTGATTGGTCCGAACGGCGCAGGCAAGACGACTGCCTTCAACCTGATTACGGGCGTTTATCAGCCGACTACGGGCAATATTGAGTTTGATGGCAAGAGCATCGTTGGCAAAAAGCCGTATGAAATTACCAAGCGCGGCATTGCCCGCACATTTCAAAATATACGTTTGTTTTCTGAGCTTAGCGTTTTGGACAATGTAAAGATTGCATTTCATTCGCATGTCAAATACGGTCTGGCGGAAACTATCTTTCGCATAGGCAGGTATTTTTCAGAGGAAAAGCAGATAGAGGAAGAGAGCATGAAGCTCCTGAAAATCTTCAAGCTGGATATCCATGCCTATGAGCAGGCGAAGAACCTGCCTTATGGCGCACAGCGCCGCTTGGAGATTGCGCGCGCCCTGGCGGCAAAGCCAAAGCTTTTGCTGCTAGACGAGCCGGCGGCTGGCATGAATCCGCAGGAAACCAAGGAGCTTATGGAGATGATTAGCTGGATTCGCAAGGAATTTGGCTTGACGATTCTCTTGATTGAGCACGATATGAATTTGGTTATGGGAATTTGTGAGCGTATCTACGTATTGGAATATGGTATGATTATTGCCAATGGCACGCCGAAGGAGATTCAGAAAAATCCGGAGGTTATCAGGGCATACTTAGGCGGGGAGGCTTGATGGAAATATGGGAACTATGCTGAAAATAAATGACATAAATGTCTTTTATGGGGCAATTCATGCCATCAAGGGCGTTTCTCTAGAGGTCAATAAGGGTGAGATTGTGACCTTGATTGGCGCTAACGGCGCAGGCAAGTCCACAATCCTGCGCACTATTTCCGGTCTTTTGAAACCAAAGAGCGGCACAATCCAGTTTGAGGGGCAGGAAATAGCGGGCATGCCTGCACATGAGATTGTCAAGACCGGCATCTCGCAGGTGCCGGAGGGACGCCGGATTTTTGCGGAAATGTCGGTACAGGAAAATCTTGAGCTGGGGGCATTTATCCGCAAGGACAAGGATGGCATCAAGGAAGATATGGAAAAGGTATTTGTACGCTTTCCACGCCTGAAAGAGCGTATCGGACAGCTAGCAGGCACGCTCTCTGGCGGCGAGCAGCAGATGCTTGCCATGGGGCGCGCCCTGATGAGCCGCCCAAGGCTTCTCTTGCTCGATGAGCCATCCATGGGTCTTGCGCCTCTTTTAATCAAGGAAATCTTTACCATCATTCAGGACATCAATAAGGCTGGCACTACAGTATTGCTGGTAGAGCAGAATGCCAACATGGCGCTGTCCATAGCTCACAGGGCATATGTCTTGGAAACTGGACGCATTACGCTGAGCGGCGATGCCAAAAAGCTGGCTGCTAGTGACGAGGTCAGGAAGGCATACCTGGGCGGCTAAAAATCCTGATTTGTCGGGCTGTTTTTTCATTGGTGTATTCATTGTGATTTACTGTAGGCATGGCATATAACCCTTTCAGGCACGTTCGCACTATGGATATGAGCCTCACGCTGCTAAACTCATTTAACCGCATGAAAATATTTACGGCGTAAATATTTTCATGGCTTAAATTCGTTAAGAAGCGAGGCTCATATACATGCCTGTACAGGGGATATGCCATGCCTTTTAGTTCGTACAATCATTGTGCTTTCTCGCCTTGGCACAGTTTGCAAACCGTGGCTTGCTTAGTTATAACTTACGAATTGTTTTTATCGAAAAGGCACGAACAAAACAGCAAGAGATAGTACCCTAAGAAAACCCTTGCTGAGCCTCGGTGCTTAATGAGTTCAAGCCGCAGAGGCGCAGAACAAATTTAGCATCCGCTAGGCTCAGTTAGGAGCGGGAGCGGGTTTTCGTGGGTACTATCTTTGCTGTTCGGATTTGTACTATGTATAATTATGATTAGCCCTACAAATCAGGATTTCATGGTGTATGATACCACTTATATTCACTAAATCACTAGCAATTTATATTCACATGCCAGGCATTTTAGCCAATTCAGTTGCCGATCTTGGCTACATGGATAATCCTGTAACCCTTGGCTTCGATTTTGTCCTTTATATCATCTACATTGTCGGCATCGAGGCGGATGACAATCTCGAAATGCCCTGACATGGCAGCCTGCTTGCAGGTGACCATGCTGTCGATATTGTAGCCTGCATCGGCAATGATGCTGGCAAGCTCCTTGACCACGCCAATCTTGTCCTTGACATCGAGCGTGAGTCTGGTTTTGCCGTCAGCCAGCCCCATGACGTCAACAAAGGTCTTGAATACGTCTGTTTCGGTAATAATGCCTACGACAGCGCCCATGCTGCTGACCACGGGCAGTCCGCTGAGACGCTCATTATACATGACGAGGGCGGCTTCCTCGATTGTAGCGGTATCAGGCAGGGAAACTACGTCCTTTGCCATGATTTCGGCAACGGTCATCTTGTCCAAAAGGCTCATGATTTCAAATTTTGAAAGGGTGGTAGCAGGCGAGGGCGCTACCCGCATTACGTCACGGTCGCTGATGATGCCGACCAGCCTGCCGTCCTCGACAACGGGTAGACGGCGGATTTTGCGTTGCTTCATCAGCTTTGCAGCATCGTTTACGGGCGTTGATGGCTCTACGGTGATAGGATTCTTGGTCATACGGTTTGCAACAAACATATTTCTCATCCTTTCCTTTTTGGTGAAAGATTATTTCTTTTTTCTGCGTTATTAATTCGCTAAAAAAATACAAAATCCTGCAAAAAAATATCAGGCGGAAAAAATGTGAACAGGTCTTTACCAAATTGTGCCGTAAAGCCCCTTGCTTTAGCTATGGGGATATACCCTAAAGGGCACGCAGTAAGGCACGTCCACCGAATTTGCGTAAGCAATTGAAGGTGGACAAAAGCTAAAGGATATGTTAATATGAAGTACATGGGCAGGGCATTGTCCATTGTGGAGAGGACTCGTAAGACCTGCCATTTCGGCAGGCAAGGTTCGCTAATATCCCAAAATCTTTCGGCTTTAGCCGTGGGGAGTATGTCAAAAGTATAGATTTATCATATATAATTCACATGAATGAAATAGCTAACTATTTACATTATTTATAGTTTGATAGAGAAAATGTATGAGTAGGTTGTGCGGAAGGAGAGTTTTGCACTATGTTAAGAAAAACAAAAATTGTATGCACTATGGGTCCATCTACAGAGAAGCCGGGCGTTATTGACGGTCTGATTGCTGCTGGTATGAACTGTGCCCGTTTTAATTTTTCTCATGGAGATCATGCCGAGCACTTGGGACGTATCAAGATGGTACGCGATGCGGCCCGCCATGCTGATAAGATCGTTGCCCTGCTTTTGGATACCAAAGGCCCTGAGATGCGTCTGGGCGAGTTCAAGGATGGCAAGGTACAGCTTACCAAGGGCGAGGAGTTTGTGCTGACCAATGCAGATACTCCGGGCGATGAGCACCATGCACCTATTAGCTACAAGGAGCTGTACAAGGAAGTACAGCCTGACAATATCATTCTGCTCTCTGATGGCTTGGTTGGCTTGAAGGTCAAGGAAATCAAGGGCAAGGATATCGTTACTGAGATTTTAAACAGCGGTCCTATGAGCACCAAGAAGCGTGTTGCTGCTCCTGGCGTTGCCGTTGGCCTGCCGCCAATCTCCGAGCAGGACGAAAAGGATATTATTTTCGGCGTAGAGCATGATATGGATTATGTGGCTGCTTCCTTTATCCAGCGTGCCAGCGATGTAAAGGCAATCCGCAAGCTCATCAAGGAGCACAAGGGACATATGAACATCATCTCCAAGATTGAGAATCTGGAGGGTGTCAAGAATATCGACGAGATTATCGAGGCTTCTGACGGCATCATGGTAGCTCGTGGCGATTTGGGCGTTGAGATTCCTGCTGAGGACGTGCCATCCCTTCAGAAGGAAATCATCAGCAAGTGCAACCATGCAGGCAAGCTGGTTATTGTTGCTACTCAGATGCTAGAGTCCATGACCAGCAATCCTCGTCCTACTCGTGCCGAGGTTTCTGACGTAGCCAATGCCGTATTTGACGGTACCGATGCCATCATGCTCAGCGGCGAGACTGCCAGCGGCGACTACCCTGTAGATGCCGTACAGACCATGAGCAAGATTGCTATCAAGACTGAGAGCACCATCCAGTATAGAAAACGTTTTGCTCATATGGGTATCGAGGAGCAGAAGCACATTACTGATGCGATTGCTCATTCCAGCGTGCAGCTTTCCTATGAGCTGGGTGCCAAGGCAATTCTGACGCCTACCCACTCCGGCTACACTGCCAAGGTTGTTTCCAAGTATCGTCCGATGGCAAACATCGTTGCCTATGCATCTACTGCCAAGGTTGCCCGCCAGCTCAGCCTGTACTGGGGCGTACAGCTTATCAACGGCCGTATCTGGGAGGATGACAATACCGCTACCGCTACTATTTCTGCCGCTCTCAAGGAAGGCTATGTAGAGGTAGGCGATATTACGGTTATTACCTCTGGTATTTCCTCCGGCGATGCCGGCTTTAGCAGAAAGGGAAATAACACCACCAAGATTCAGATTGCCATTGCAGACTAAATATGGTATGATAAAGGGACTTTGAAGATGATAGAGGAGGTCCCGTAGATGATTACGGTTTTGATGGTTTTAGATGCTGTAGTCGGCTTGTTGCTTATTGCTTCTGTGATTATGCAGACTCCGAAGTCTGCCGGCATGGGTATGGGCGGCGGCAGTGATACCGTGTTTAGCAGCAGCGCACGCGGTTTGGATGCGCTTTTGGCTCGTGTGACGGTAGTGTTGGCGGCGATATTTGCCGTGCTTACTTTGTTCATCGCCAAGACAACAGCATTCTGAGTGATTTTGATATGCAGGCGTTCTCAATAAAAATTGAGAACGCCTATTTTTTGTGGTAAAATAGTAAAAGAAGTTTTGAAGAACGAGGTGGTGTAATGGTTTTACAGGGAGGCGAGCCATTTTTCCTGCAAGGGGGAAAGCATGGCGTGGTTTTGACGCATGGCTTTACGGGTACGCCGGCAGAGATGCTGCTCCTTGGGCGTTTTCTGCACGCCCAAGGCTATACGGTGCTGGGAATACGCTTGGCTGGCCACGGCACTACGCCGGAGGCATTGGCTAGGACGGGACGCGAGGAATGGTATGATTCTGTGTGCGATGGCTATTCCCTGCTGGCGGATTGCTGCGATAAAATATCCTTGGTCGGTCAGTCCATGGGCGGTCTTTTGAGTCTGAAGCTGGCTGCCAATGCACCTATATATAGGGCTGCCGTGCTGGCTGCGCCGATTTTTATTCATGAGGACAGGCATCTTTATCTCTTGCCGCCACGGGAGAAGTGTATCGGCAAGTACAAGCATAAAAATCGGCGCAATCTGCCGGGCATACCGGATATATGCAATAATTCCTATGGCGAGATGCCGCTGGTATCTGTCCATGAGCTGTTGGATCTAATGGAGGATGTCAAGATAGAGCTGCCGCGGGTGCATTGTCCGCTGCTTATCATGCAGGGACATAATGACCATACGGTGAAGGAACGCAGTGCCGAATATATTTTTCGCCGCTGCGGCAGCAGTGAAAAGGAAATCTACTGGCTGGACAATTCAGGACATCTAATCAGCCTTGATTGTCAAAGACAGGAGGCTTTTGAAAAGATTGCCAGATTCTTGTCTGAGTAGCTGATATGAAAAAGTATGGCGCGTAGCTGCGTCATTGTATTGAATATATAGAAGAGAGGGGAGACCCATGAAAAAGCAGACCTTTAGAAAGGCACGTTCCACTGCGGGCAGGGGCAAAAAGAGAAGCAAGGCAATAAAGAGCAACAATGTGCTGGCTGTCGGCAAAAGAGCAGGCGTTGAGAGAAAGTTTCAGCCGAATGTAAGATATACCGATGAATACGTTGTGGGCAAGGTGTCCATAAATAGCAAGGGATTTGGCTTTGTTACGCCGGAGGGCATGCTGAAGAATCAGGCTGATATTTTTGTAGCCGGCAATGATATAGGAACAGCCATGAACGGAGATACGGTAAAGGTGCAGCTCGCCAAGGCTCCCCTAGTGCCGCAGGCAAATGCCCATGCCAGGGAAGGGCGCATTGCAGAGGTCGTAGAGAGAGCCAACAGCCGCGTGGTGGGCATGTACTCTGCCAGCCGCCGCTTTGGCTTCGTCGTGCCTGATGATACCCGGCTGAAAAATGATATTTATGTGCCGCAGGAGGCATCCATGAACGCTGCCACCGGCGCAAAGGTCGTAGTGGAGATTACCCAGTGGCCGGAGAATGGCTTGAAGGCAGAGGGAAAGATCATCGAGGTGCTAGGGCAAAAGGGCGAGCCTGGCGTGGATATTTTGTCCATTATGCGCCAATATGATTTGTCTGAGAGCTTCCCGGATGAGGTGCAAAGGGTAGCGGACGCCATTCCGCAGTCCATCAATGGAGATGAGTATATCGGCAAAAATCACCGTCAGGACAGGCGGCAGCTCAAGATTGTCACCATTGACGGCGAGGATGCCAAGGATCTGGATGACGGCGTTTATGCCGAAAAAAAAGATGACGGGAGCTTCTTCCTAGGCGTGTATATTGCCGATGTTAGCTGGTATGTGCGAGAGCATGAGCCGCTGGATGTGGAGGCTGAGGCACGAGGCACGAGCGTATATTTGGTAGACAGGGTTGTCCCTATGTTGCCAAAGGCTCTTTCCAATGGCATTTGCAGCCTGAATGCAGGCGTGGACAGGCTGTCCATGGCATGTGAGATGCATATCAGCCCCGAGGGCAAGGTGGTCGACTACAAGATTCTGCCAGTGGTTATCCATGTGTATCGCCGTCTTACCTATACCTTGGTAAATAAGATTTTGGTCGATAAGGATAAGGAATTTATCCGTGACAATGCTGATATAGTGGATTTTCTGCATACCTTGCAGGATGTGCGGAATGCGATGTACAAATATCGTCATCGCCGCGGCGCTATTGAGTTTGAGATTCCGGAAATCAAGGTCAAGCTGGATGAAAACGGCAAGGCGGTGGGTCTTGCCAAGCGTGTCGGCAATCTGGGCGAGTCTATTGTCGAGCAGTGTATGCTGGCTGCCAATGAAACCGTTGCAGAGCATATGTGCCGCCGCAAGCAGCCTTTTGTATACCGCGTGCATGAAAATCCGGAGGAAACCAAGATTACGGCACTCAACGGACTTTTGGGAACTTTTGGACTGCATATCCGCACGGCTCAGGACGGCAGTATTCAGCCAAAGGATTTGCAGGCGGTGCTGGAAAAGATAGCTGGCGGACCTGCCGAGAAGATTGTCAGCAGCGTGGCTCTGCGTTCCATGCAGCAGGCTCGTTATGCAGCCGAAAATTTGGGGCATTTTGGCTTGGCTGCCAAGTATTATACCCATTTCACATCGCCAATCCGCCGTTATCCGGACTTGATGGTGCACAGGCTGCTGCGTGAGTCCTTTGATACTGGCTCTATCCCGAAGGAGAAGCGGGAGAAGATTATCGAGAACCTCTCCGAGAGGGCAGACCATGCCTCGCAGCGTGAGAGAGTCGCTGTCAACGCCGAGAGAGATACTGCCGACCTGAAGAAGGTAGAGTACATGCAGCAGTTTGTGGGCGATACCTTTGAGGGCATCATCAGCAGCGTTACCGGCTTTGGCGTTTTTGTGGAGCTGGAGAACGGCGTGGAGGGCTTGGTGCATATTACCAGCCTGAAGGATGACTACTATGAGTATCTGGAGAGCCAGTACGCCCTGGTAGGCACGCATCACAAGCGGCGCTATCAGCTAGGCGACAAGGTAGAGATACTCTTGGCAAGGGCAGATGTGGAGGCTCGCTCGCTGGACTTCCTCATCAAAGATAACTGCGATGCAGCCGCCCTGAATATGGAGAACAGTCAGGACAGGAAGGCCAAGGCTGGCAAAAATTCGACAGATGAGAAAGGCTCGGCTCGAAGCTCGAAGTCAGAGACTGGCAAGTCTGCCAAAAAGGATAAAAAGGGCAAGAAAAAGAACAAAAAGTCCAAGGCTGGCTATCAGGAAGCCAATGGCACAAGTAGGGGAGAAAACACTTCCCGCAAGAAGAATGATAGGAAGCATAAAAAGGACAAGCATCAAAAGCGCAAGGGAAAGCGCAGAGCCAAGCATGATATTATAGCCGATTTCAATCCCTATGATATCTGAGGCAAAGGGGAGATTTTATGGGACGCAAGAATGCAGCCGTGAAGATAGCCTGTGAAAACAGGAAGGCGCGGCATGATTATTTTATACATGAAACCTATGAGGCAGGCTTGGAGCTAAAGGGTACGGAGGTGAAATCCCTCCGTGTCGGCAGGGCAAACCTGAAGGATAGCTACGGCGAAATCAAAAATGGCGAGATATTTATTCAGAATATGCATATCAGCCCCTATGAGCAGGGCAATATTTTCAATCACGATGCCCTGCGTCCGCGCCGTCTCTTGCTGCACAAGGCAGAAATCGTGAAGCTTTTCAGCAAGACGAGGGAAAAGGGATTTACGCTGGTGCCGCTGAAGATATATTTCAAAAAAGGCCGTGCCAAGCTGGAGCTGGCTCTTGCCAGCGGCAAGCACAACTATGACAAGCGCCGTGACCTGCAGGAAAAGGCTGTCAAGAGAGATGTAGCCAGGGAGCTGCGGGACAGGCAAAGAGGATGATTTGTTTTTCTGTCACCTGAATCAATGTTTAGCGTCTGGAATCAATCCAGCAAAAATAAAAAGCTAAAATATAGCAGTCTAAATGCTGCTGTAAAACAAAAAATTTGGAGGTATATACAATGCTAAAGAATATTGCAATCCTGACAAGTGGAAATGACTGTCCTGGTCTGAATGCTGCCATCCGTGCGGTGGTACGTACTGCCAGACATGACGGCGTGCGCATCTGGGGCGTCAAGAATGGCTTCAAGGGCCTTATGAACGACCAGATGGAGGAGCTGAACACCCGCAGCGTGGGCGATATTATTCAGCGCGGCGGCACCGTGCTTGGTACGGCGCGCTGCCCTGAGTTCTTGGAGGAGGATAATCGCAAAGTTGCTCTTGAGAACCTGCAGAAGCACGGTATTGAGGGATTGATTGTAATTGGCGGTGCTGGTTCTCTGGCTGGCGCTATGGAGCTTGGCAAGCTGGGCATGAATGTAGTCGGCATCCCTGGCACTATCGAGAATGACGTATGGGGCACTGACTACACTATCGGCTCTGATACTGCTGCCAATACCGTTGTTGATGCCATCAACAAGCTGCGTGACACTGCCTGCGCACATCGCCGCATCATCCTCATCGAGGTAATGGGCAAGACTTCCGGCTGGCTGGCTATGACTACCGGCATCGCCGGCGGCGCTGAGTACGTGCTCGCACCTGAGGCAAAGTACAATCTGGATCGCATGTGCACTGAGATTCGCCAGTCCTATGAAGCAGGCAAGCGCTACAGCATTATCGTTGTATCTGAGGGTGCAGGCTCTGCCGTAGAGCTGGGCAAGCAGGTTGGCGAAAAGACTCAGATTGATACCCGCGTGACTGTCCTCGGACATATCCAGCGTGGCGGCTCTCCTACGGTTCAGGACCGCATCAATGCCAGCCTCTTGGGCGAGAAGGCTGTTCTCGGCTTGGTAAATGGCAAGACCGGCATTATGTATGGACTTGACACTGGCGCAGTAGTAGAGGTTCCATTGGAGGACGCTGCCCGCAATACCAAGACCCTTGACCCTGAGTTTATCCGTCTTTCCAAGGTATTGGCTTAAATTTGCTTTGTAATTTAGCACTATAAAAATTCGGCATGATTGCATGTAAAGATGTAATTATGCCGTTTTTTTATGCAAGCAATATGTTTTTAATTATACTGAAGAGTCATTATTTTGAGACTATTAAAAAAATAGGAGAAAAGTATTAGAAAAAAATATTGAGTTTTTGCAGGATTTTTATTACTTTCCTTGAAGTATACAACCGACAAAACATTTGAATGTGTTGAAGATGACGTTTGGAAAGACGTCATCTGATGAAAAAGGAGTGTATTATTATGGATAATGTCAAGGTGAGTTACAAGATTTTAATCATGGTTGTCATTGCCGTGGTGGGAATGGCAATCATCGGCATCAGGGGAGCGATGTCCATCAATGCGGGCAATGAGGAGCTGCAGAAAATGTACGAGATGGATATGAAGTCGGTGGAGCTTTTGGGGATGGCTGGCGAAAAGATGCGTACCATACAGGTGCGCTCCATGCAGGTGGTAGCTGATCCGGCTCGTCAGGCAGAGCTGAGCAGTTCCCAGCAAAAGGATATTGCCGAGATGGAAAAAATCATGCAGGAATATACGGCTATTGCTAAAAAGGATGGCTCATATAGCGGCGTAGATGAGATGCTGGGCTATTGGGAACAATTTAAAAAATCCATGCCAGCGGTGATCACGGCAGTACGGCAGGGAGGCACTCAGGCTGGTATCGATGAATATAATCGAAACGGCAAGGATGATACCGTCAAATTGAGAGATGCTCTGAATGTACTGACAAATGCCACAAAAGAGGAAGCTAATGCTGCCAATCAGGCGGCTGCTGCCGAGGGACAGAGGACTATCACGCTGATGCTGCTTACCACGGTGGTCTGCGTTATCCTGCTTTTGGCTTTTTCCTACAAGCTGACCAAATCAATAAGGGATGCTCTTGACATCATGGTGCATGTTTGCAAGAAGCTCAGCGAGGGCAATTTTATCGTCAATACTGAGCCTTCCAAGCGTGAGGATGAGCTGGGCGATGTGCATAGGGCCTTGTATGATATGACCAAGAAGATTAGCAATCTCTTGAGAGATGTTTCCAAGACTACGGAACAGATGGCTGCGGCATCCCAGCAGCTAAATTCCAGCTCCATGGAGTCTGCCAATGCGGCTACCTCGGTAGCTCAGTCTGTGGGCGATGCTGCTGCTATCGTGGCTGATCAGCAGGGCGCAGTCAATAATGGTACGGAAAGCGTAGCTGCTATTAGCACCTCTGTGCAGTCTATCAGCGAGGAAACTGAGGCTGTATCTCAAGAAGCAGATCAGGCAGCGAAAAAGGCTGAGGCTGGCAATATGGTAGTGGGAGAATCCGTAGACCAGATTCATAGCGTGGAGGAAAAGGTTAAGGCGACTGCCAAGCTGGTAGATGAATTGGGCGAGCGTTCGCAGGAGATTGGCGCTATCGTAGATACTATTTCGGATTTGGCAGGTCAGACCAACCTGCTGGCTCTCAATGCGGCTATTGAGGCTGCCAGGGCTGGCGAGCAGGGCAGAGGCTTTGCCGTGGTAGCCGAGGAGGTTCGCAAGCTGGCAGAGCAGTCGGCTACGGCGGCACGCCAGATAGCTTCCCTGATTGGCAGGATACAGGAAGATACGACTCAGGCAGTGCAGTCGATGGATTCAGGGCGTCAGGCAATGGCGCAGGGCGCTGAGTCTGTAGAGGGACTGCGCAAGGTCTTTGAGGAGATTAATGAGCTGGTCGTAAACGTGGCCGACAAGGTTGAGGATATGAGCGCTTCAATCCAGCATGTTTCCAAGCAGAGCGAGGTTATCACCAGCCATATGGATAAAATTGACAAGGGGGCAGGAAAGGTATCTGATCATATGCAGTCCATTTCGGCTGCTACTGAGGAACAGTCAGCATCTGCCCAGGAGATTGCCTCGGCTAGTGATTCTTTGGCAAAGCAGGCACAGGAAGTACAGGAAAATCTTCAGAAATTCAAATTTTGATAATTGGCTTTTTGCTTATGCATCTTAATCTATATGGCATGGCAAATACCCTTCTAGGCACGCTTGCGCTATGGATATGAGCCTCACGCTGCTAAACTCATTCAAAACGCTGTAACCTGTCCTCTGCGGACAAATTACAGCGTTTTTCATTCGTTAAGAAGCGAGGCTCATATACATGCCATGCCGTTCTTAGACTGTGTATTCATTTGGCTTTTGGCGTTTTGAAGCTGCGGCAGCGCACGACTACCGGATTATATGGCTTGGTGATATAGTCAGCCGCTCCTTTCTCCATCGAAAGAGCCTCGCTTTTGTTATTCTCCGTGCCTGTCGTAACGACGATGGGGATATTGCGGTAGTGCGGGGGCAGCTTTGATGGTATCTAGCACTGCCAAGCCGTTTAGCCTGGGCATCATGAGGTCTAAAAGGATTATATCTACAGGCTGGCCATAGACATAGTCCAGTGCTTCCTGTCCGTCGGCAGCCTCTAGCAGATTAAATTCCTTATGAAAATAGTCGGTCAGAATAATGTGATTTATTTCTTCGTCATCAACGATGAGCATGGTCTGTTTCTTTTGCATATAAATTACTTCCTATTGTTTGTATCTCAGGCGATAAATTCGACGCACAGCGCCTATATCCTGCCATTGCGGTATTTATTTTGCAGAAACATCCCTCTTAATAAGAAAATTTAGAAATAATAGCAAAACATCAAAATTATTAACCAAATTGAAAATCCGTGAAAATTGTTGAGGAAAAATACACAATTGTACAAATATAAAAGTTCTATGGACATAAAGAAGAAAAAGCGATACAATATGTACATAAAAATATTGTATACAAACCTAGGGGGGGCAGATTGAATGAATATTCATGAGTATCAGAGTAAGCAGGTACTGAAATCCTTCGGTGTCAATGTTCCAAACGGAAAGCCAGCTTTTACTGTTGAGGAAGCTGTTGAGGCTGCCAAGGAGCTTAACGCCAAGGTAACTGTTGTAAAGGCACAGATTCACGCAGGCGGCCGCGGCAAGGCTGGCGGCGTAAAGATTGCCAAGACTCTGGATGAGGTTAAGGAATATGCAACCGAGCTTTTGGGCAAGGTTTTAGTTACGCATCAGACTGGTCCTGAGGGCAAGAAGGTAAACCGTCTTCTCATCGAGGAAGGCTCCAACATTGCCAAGGAGTATTATCTGAGCTTTGTAAATGACCGCAGCACTGCCAAGATCGTTATGATTGGCTCTGAAGAAGGCGGCATGGAGATAGAGAAGGTTGCAGCAGAGCATCCTGAGAAGATTATCAAGGAGTACATTGATATTTCTGTCGGACTTCTGCCATTCCAGGCTACCCGCATGGCTTACAAGATGAATTTCAAGCCAGAGGTTGTACGCAAGGCTGCTGCCATCATGCAGAAGCTGTACAATGCCTTCATCGGCAAGGATTGCAGCCAGGTTGAGATCAACCCATTGGTTGTAACTGCCGAGGACGACGTTATCTGCTTGGATGCCAAGCTGAACTTTGATGACAGCGGACTGTTCCGTCATCCTGATATTGTTGAGCTTCGCGATAAGACCGAGGAAGATCCTAAGGAGCTGTGGGCAGCAGAAGAGGGCCTTAACTACGTAAATCTGGGCGGCGACGTAGCCTGCATGGTAAACGGCGCAGGCCTTGCTATGGCTACCGTAGATATTCTGAAATACTATGGCGGCGATCCTGCCAACTTCCTGGATGTAGGCGGCAGCTCCACTCCTGAGAAGATTGCTACTGCATTCGAGATTATGCTGGATGGCGGTCAGGCCAAGGGCATCTTCGTAAACATCTTCGGCGGTATCAATCGCTGCGATGTCATTGCCGAGGGTATTCAGAAGGCAGCTCAGATTATTGCCGAGAAGACCGGCAGCGACGGTATTCCTGTTCCTGTAGTAGTTCGTCTTGAGGGTACCAACGTAGAATTGGGCCGCAAGATTCTCACTGACAAGCCTGTAAAGAACGTTATCATGGCTCCAACCATGGAGGGCGGCGCAGAGCAGATTGTAGGCCTTGTTAAAGAGGCAGAGAAGAACGCTTAAGGAAAAGGAGGATTTCTAAGATGAGTATTATTTTAGATAAAGATACAAAGGTTATTGTACAGGGCATTACTGGTAAGACTGCAATGTTCCACACCAAGCAGATGCTCGAATACGGCACCAAGATTGTTGCAGGCGTTACTCCTGGCAAGGCTGGCCAGGTTGTAGAGGGCGTTCCTGTATACAACACTGTTCAGGATGCTGTTGAGGCTACTGGCGCTACTGCTTCCGTAGTATTCGTACCGCCTCGCTTTGCTGCTGACTCCATCATGGAGGGCGTTGAGGCTGGCTTGGATTTGGTTGTCTGCATCACCGAGCATGTACCTGTTCAGGATATGATCAAGGTTCGTGCCTACATGGAGGGCAAGAAGACCCGCCTGATCGGACCAAACTGCCCAGGCATTCTCACTGTGGGCGAGGCAAAGCTGGGCATTATCCCTGGCTATATCTACAAGAAGGGCCATGTTGGCGTAATTTCCCGTTCTGGCACTCTGACCTATGAGGCTTCCTTCCAGCTTACTCAGGCAGGCTTGGGACAGACTACTGCCGTAGGTATCGGCGGCGACCCTGTCAAGGGTACTGACTTCATCGATGCTTTGAAGCTCTTCAAGGATGATGATGACACTCTGGCTCTCATCATGATTGGCGAGATTGGCGGTACTGCTGAGGAGGATGCAGCAAAGTGGATTGCCGAGAACATGCCTAACAAGCCAGTTGTAGGCTTTATCGCTGGCGTTCAGGCTCCTCCGGGCAAGCGCATGGGCCATGCTGGTGCAATCATTGCTGGCGGCAAGGGCACTGCTGCTGACAAGATCAAGGCTCTCAACGCTGTTGGTATTCCAGTTGCTGAGAACGTAGCACAGATTGGCGAGACCATGGTAAATCTCCTGAAGGAGAAGGGTCTCTATGAGAAGTGCCACACCTGCTGATTTTTTAGGCAAGTGAATAATATATAGTCAAATTGCGGGATGCTGCTTGGCAGTGTCCCGTTTTTGTTTTTTATTTTTGGGGTTTGTGGTATAATGATGTAGAATTTGTTTTTTAGGGGTGTTATTTTATGGCAACTATAAGAAAGGCGGTTATTCCTGCGGCTGGCTTTGGTACTAGATTCCTGCCGGCAACCAAGGCAACACCGAAGGAAATGCTGCCGATTGTTGATAAGCCGACGATTCAGTATATCGTGGAGGAGGCTTTGGCAAGCGGTATTGAGGAGATTCTGATTATCAGCGGCCACGCCAAGAGAGCGATAGAGGACCATTTTGATTCTGCACCGATTTTGGAGCGCGAATTGGAAGAAAAGGGCAAGGATGATTTGCTGGCGATTGTACGGGAAACAGCAGACATCAATGTGCACTATATCCGTCAGAAAAAGATGCGCGGTCTCGGCGATGCGATACTGTGCGCCAAGTCATTTATGGCTGGCGAGCCTTTTGCGGTGCTTTTGGGCGATGATGTGGTTTATGCTGATGAAGCCAAGGGCGAAAAGCCTGCTCTCAGGCAGCTTATTGATGTATATGATGCCTATGGCGGCTCTGTGCTGGGCTGTCAGCAGGTAGCACCCGAAAAGGTTTCTTCCTACGGCATCGTGGCTGGCAAGGAGATTTCTGGCTCCAAGCTGTTGAAGGTGTCGGACATGGTGGAAAAGCCTGAGCTTGACGAAGCGCCTAGCAATATTGCCGTATTGGGAAGGTATATCATCTCGCCGACCGTATTCGAGATTTTGGAGCACACTGCTCCTGGCAAGGGCGGCGAGGTTCAGCTCACGGATGCCCTGAAGCAGCTTGCCGCCATTGAGCCTGTGTGGGCTTATTGCTTTGATGGCAAGCGCTATGACGTGGGAGACAAGCTGGGCTTTCTGAAGGCTACTGTGGAGTTTGCCCTGAGGCGCTCGGATTTGGGCGGCCCTTTCAGAACCTACTTGGAACAGCTCATGAAGGAGTGATTCGGATATGAAGATTTTTTTGGCAGGCGGTGCTGGCTACATTGGCACGCATACAGCCGTTGAACTTTTGAATAATGGCTATGAGGTAGTAATAGTCGATGATTATGTAAATAGCTGCCCTGAGGCTGTAGCGAGGGTAGAGGAGCTGACTGGCAAGAAGGTGGCTCTGTACGAAGCCGATATACAGGACGAGAAGGCTGTAGAGGACATCATGCGCTCGGAAAAGCCGGATGCCGTCATTCACTTTGCCGGCTTGAAGGCGGTAGGCGAGTCTGTTCAGCAGCCGCTGAGGTATTATCGCAACAATATCAATACGACTCTTTCCTTGCTTGAAGCCATGGAGGCTGTGGGCGTGGACAAGTTTATCTTTTCTTCCTCGGCTACGGTTTATGGCGAGCAGAATCCATCGCCGTACAGGGAGGATATGCCAAAGGGGCTTTGCACCAATCCCTATGGCTGGACCAAATCCATGATGGAGCAGATTTTAGCCGATGCAGCCGTGGCATACCCTCGATTGAGCGTGGTTTTGCTGCGCTATTTCAATCCTATCGGCGCACATGAGTCCGGCAGGATTGGCGAGGATCCACAGGGAATACCGAACAATCTGATGCCTTATGTTTCTCAGGTAGCTATCGGGCAGCGTGAAAAGCTGACTATTTTTGGCGGTGATTACGATACGCCGGATGGAACGTGCCTGCGTGACTACATTCATGTGGTGGATTTGGCAGAAGGACATCTCAAGGCGGTGGAATATGCCAAAACGCATCAGGGCATTGATGTATTCAACTTGGGTACGGGCAGGCCATACAGCGTGCTGGATATTGTCAATACCTTCCAAAGCGTCAATAATGTGCCTGTAAAATATGTGATTGGACCACGCAGGGCAGGCGATCTGCCTGTCTGCTATGCAGATGCTTCCAAGGCTAAGAAGATTTTGGGCTGGGAAGCTCGGAGAAATCTCTCGGATATGTGCCGTGATAGCTGGAACTGGCAGAAGCACAATCCTAAAGGGTATAGAAAATAAATGATAAAGGTGGAAATAGATTTTGAGTAACTTAGAAGTAGGAATCGTTGGTTTGCCAAATGTAGGCAAAAGCACTTTGTTTAACGCTATTACCAAGGCAGGCGCTGAGGCAGCGAATTATCCGTTCTGCACGATTGAGCCAAATGTGGGCATTGTTGATGTGCCGGACAAGCGTTTGCAGGTTTTGCATGAGATGTACAACTCTAAGAAAACGACTCCGGCAGCCTTTCGCTTCGTAGATATTGCCGGACTGGTAAAGGGAGCTTCCAAGGGCGAGGGACTTGGCAACAAGTTCCTAGAGCACATCCGCCAGGTAGATGCCGTGGCGCAGGTGGTACGCTGCTTCGAGGATAGCGATATTACCCATGTAGAAGGCTCTATCGACCCTATCCGCGATATTGAGATCATCAATACCGAGCTGTGCCTGGCTGACATGGAGGTACTGGAGCGCCGCATGCAGAAGCTGGTCAAGCTCGCCAAGTCCGGTGCCAAGGAAGCCAAGGCGGAGCAGGCAGTTTTGGACAAAATAAAAGCAGCTCTCGATGAGGGCAAGACTGTCCGCAGCGTAGAGCTGTCTGATGATGAGAAGGATTTGATCAAGGAAATGAATTTCCTGACCATGAAGCCGACTCTCTATGTAGCCAATGTCAGCGAGGACGAGGTGGCGACTGCTGATGCCGAAAATCCTTATGTGCAGAAGGTTCGTGAGTACGCTGCCTCCGAAAACGCCCAGGTGGTGTCTATTTCGGCTCGCGTAGAATCCGAGATTGCCGAGCTGGACGATGCAGAGGCCAAGGAATTTTTGCAGGAAATGGGCTTGGAGCAGTCAGGCTTGGAGAAGCTGATTCATGCCGCTTTCGACCTTTTGGGCTTGATGACCTTCCTGACCGCCGGACCTGATGAGTGCCGTGCCTGGACCATCGTCAAGGGCACTACTGCGCCAAAGGCGGCAGGCAAAATTCATTCTGACATCGAGCGCGGCTTTATCCGTGCCGAGATTGTCAACTTTGATGATTTGGTTGCCGCAGGCTCTACAGCCGCAGCTAGGGAAAAAGGCCAGGTGCGGCTGGAGGGCAAGGATTACATCATGCAGGATGGCGATGTAACCTATTTTCGGTTCAATGTATAAACCTCTGGGTGTCTGTCCTGAAAGATATTTATCTGACTGCGGATTTGAGCAATAACTCCTGGCTGGAGGTTGGCTTGGAGAATCTCGCCCTTGAGATTGTCTGTGCTGCCCTGCGCCAGGAGGCTCCCCCATGGGTCATAAATGGCAGAGCCGCCGCCTAGGTGCAACGATTCGCCCTTGTGCGGAGAAATGCCGTTGGCGGCAGCGACAAAGAACTGGTTTTCGATAGCTCTGGCTCTGAGCAGCGTGTCCCAGTGCTGCATGCGCTCTACCGGCCAGGCAGCAGCCACAAAGAGAATGGAGATGCCGCTCAGGGCGAGCTGGCGGGAAAGCTCTGGAAAGCGAAGGTCATAGCAGATGATGACGCCGCACTTTATGCCGTCGAGCATAAAGGTAGTCACCCGATTGCCCGGTGTAAAGTCCTTGTGTTCCTTTGAGGGCGAGAAAAGGTGGATTTTATCGTAGGTGGCTATATTTGTGCCTGTGCGGTCAAAGATGTAGCAGGTGTTGTAGATATGACCGTTTCTTTCTACAGCCATAGAGCCAGCGATGATGTTGACGGTGTACTCTGAGGCAAGCCGCCCCATGTGGTTCTTCCAGTTATCCTGGCTATCGGCAAACTCGCTGATAGGGCTGGGGTAAAAGCCGGTATTCCAAAGCTCCGGCAGAAGAACGGCGTCCGGCCTGTTGCTGCTATTCATGGTTTCATCCAGCATGGCGGACATGGCATCAAGATTGTGCTCAATATTGCCCTTTTCTATGGGCATTTGCAGAATAGATACTTTCATGCTACAAACTCCTTTATAACCACTAAATTATTGTGAGAAAATGCTCGTGTATTTTCTTCATTCGAGGTGAAGGCTTGACTGCACCCTGCCTTTTGCGGCGTTGTTATCGCATAGGTATGGGACACCGGCTGCCTCGTGACAGTTAGGATGATTTTTATGGCATTAAAATTTGATGTAGGGGATCTGGTTAAAATGAGAAAATCTCATCCCTGCGGCAGCGATATATGGCAGGTAACCCGTGTCGGTGCAGATGTCGGTATGCGCTGTCAGGGTTGCGGACATTTTGTCATGGTGCCAAGGGCAAAGTTTGAACGTATGGTCAAAGCTGTCATAGCACCTGCCAAATCATAAAGAAGATAAATCATAAAATAAGTTACACATACATTATATAACATTTATACCCTTGGAAGGAAGTCTGCTGAGTGGATTTGTTTAAGAGAAGATGGAAAAATTTAATTTTTGTGACAATAATAGCGTGTCTTTGCCTTGTAGTAGGTATTCCGCAGCAAGCGGACGCCAAGGCGGATAGGTATTTTGTCGATTATGATAATAATACCGGCTATTATGTAGATGTCAATTCCATCGATATGCCTAGCGAGCATGAGCTAGAGCTGGATTTATACTTGGTCAAGCTCCATGGCGGCTATATGTACCGCTATAGAGCCTATTTTGATACAGAGGAAGGCTCGTATCAGTATCGGCAGGCAAAGGTATACAATTATGAAACGAAGAAATTGATGCTGGGCACAGAGTTTGTGCAGGGAAAGCTTTCCTACCACAGAAGCCCTATGCTGGAGCAGGTGGTGGATTTTGCCATAGAGTGGAAGAAAAGACACATCAACAAGACTCCTTATGGCGAGACGTGGGAAGGCTAGAAGATTTTTGACGTAGTGTTGCTGCCTGTGGGGCAGGCGCCGGGATTTTACATTGGCATGGAGTGAGTGTTTTGGGAATCTGGAATGAATTGATGTATCTGGTCATGATGCTTTTTGCTCTGACATCCAATCTATCTATAGCTGCCACCAGTATCTGCATCGTGCTGGGGGCTGTTCTGGTTATTGCCCAGCGCATCTGTACAGGCAGTCTGCCTGATATGGACAGCGGCTTGGTCAAGGTGGTAGGCATTTATTGCGTCTTGCAGATAGTGGCGGCGCTGATGGCGCCTGATGTTTCTGAAAGCATGGAGGAAGTATGGGGGACGGTGTACCGCATCAGTCCTTTGTTTATGGGAATCGGCTATCTGCAGACTAGGCGCAGGATGGCTTGGATCTTGGTCGCCTTTGCCGTGTCGGTCTTTGTAGGCGATGCCATGGGGGCTTATCAGCTTATAGCATGGGATGATTTTTCGCCGACGGGCGCTAGCAATCAGTCTGCCTTTTATGCCACGCATTTATTGATGGCGCTGCCTATTTTTTATCTGATGTGCAGACAGGATGAGGGCGTTTTGGCGGCAAAGACCGTACCGATGTTTTTGCTGGTCTTTTCCCTGCTTATGTATGGCGCTGTGTCATGGGGTGACTGGAGCTTTCACAATCCGCCCGGCATGGCATGGCAGCAGAGCAGCTTTAGCAAAATCCTGATGGAAACTGGGCCTTTGGGGCTGTTTTCCTTTTTGATGCTGCAGGGATATATTCTCTACAGGCTGGTGCGCCTGTATCAGGCGGAGAAATCCATAAGCCATTCCGTGAATACTGCTTCCTACGGTATGATTGGCATTTGGATATTGGCTGGTATTCATTTGGAAGGCATGTTTGAATCAAGCATCCTGCAGGTTTCCATTATGCGGGAATACTGGCTGCTTATGGGACTTTTGCTGGCAGCAGGCAAAATGAAATTATTGGAAGCGGGGAAGGTTGAATAATGGATATACCTGGATTTGCAGCTTTTTTTGCGGGCTGGCAGCTAGATTTGCGACTGGCAGTAGTGCCGCCCGTATTATGCGCTATCTTTAGATTTATCTTTATCTGCGTAGATGGGCCAAGGAAGCTGTCAGAATGGAAAAAATCGCAGCTAGCTACTTGCTTTCGGTATGGCTTTTGGTGGGGCATGGATATTAATTCCAGATTTTACCTGCTCACCTTGGCCGCCGTTACTCTGCCGAGCTGCTTTATAGGGGCATATATGGGCATCAGCCGTGAATTGAGGCTGATGCTTTTTGTGCTGTACGGACTGGTGCTCTACTGTGCCTTCGTTGGCAAGATGCTGTTTTATTACCATTTTCACGATGTGTACAATAGGAACATGTGGCTGGGAAAAAATGCGGACAAGAAGAATCTCCTAGATATTTTCTTCAATCAGAATCACGGCGCACTGCTTTTGGCAGGCGGAGCTGTGTACGGCATTGGCATGTATGCCCTTGGCGGCTGGTTGCTTAGCCTGCCGATAATCTCCCTGCCGCTTATGGACGGTGATGCCTTGCAGTACATCTTCAATACGGGCATCTTCTTGCTGAGTATTGCCATCTATTACTGGTTTAATTTTGGAGGAACCTTCCGTCACCGCTTGAAGCCTGAATGGGACGAAGTGCCGGAGGAGGTCAAGAATGATGTTTTCCTAGGCAAGGCGACGATGGATGACTTGGTTGCCTTGAAGATAGTGTGGAAGCATCCGGCGCCGGATTTTGTGGCTGAATCTGATGCTGACGCCAGAAAGAATATCAGGACGCTGCTGCCTGATTTTAGGGGCGATTTGGCAGAAAATCCCCTGTATGGCTTTGTTCGCCATGCACAGGGAGCGATGATAAAAAAGCCTAGGCATATTTTCTTTATTTTGGAGGAAAGCCATTGTCAGGCTCTTTATGATGAAACCTACAAGATGCTGAACGTGGTGAAGTATACCAAGAGGCTCCGCAGCGAGCCGGGCAGCCTGGTGATTAATAATTTTCAGCCGGCAGGCATGATTTCGCAAACGGCTCTCGGCAGCTTGCTTTTGGGCATATATGACTGCGATGTAGAGCTGAATGAGAATAAAATCATCTGGGACGCTTCTAAAGACTATGTGCCGACTGCCATGGCAAGGCAGCTTGAAAAATTAGGATATGAAACATATTTTTGGTATGGGGGGGCACTGACGTGGGGCAGCCTGAAGCATTTTGCACCTGCGGCTGGCTTTTCCCATGCCTATGGCGGCCCTGACTTTTGCCCGCCTGATTCGCCTCAGACCTGGCTTGGCGTATATGACCATATTTATCTCGACGAGGTGGCGAAGAAAATAGAAAATGATATGGACGATAAGCCGAAGTTTCATTTCATCTATACTACGTCCAATCATGGTCCATACAATATCCCGTATGAAAAATATGGCATTGAGGAAAATGATGCAGTGACCCTGCCGCTAGGCAGGCTGAAGCCTGGTGACATGGATATGCGGCGTTTTGCCGGCATCCTCTATGCAGACAAGGCGGTGGGCGATTTTGTAGAAAGGATGAAGAAGCTGGACAAGGATAGCTTGTTTATTCTTACCGGCGACCATGCTTCAGCGGTAGCGCCCTTTGACAAGGAGATTATCCCGCGCAAGGATATGCTCCTCAGAGAGCGTATCCTGACCTCGTTTTCGATGCATCATCCCCAGCTAAAGCCGGAAATGTTTGCCGATAATGTCTTGGGCGAGCATCAGAATATTCTGCCTACGCTTATGGAGCTGATTGCTCCTGCCGGATATGAATACTACAGCCTCAAGCCATCACTGAGGGAAAAGCTGGATCATATCGTGACGCCGTATAGCTGGATGACTGAGGAGTGCATTGGCTACTACAAGGACGATGTGTGGCAGGCATTGCACGAATCGCCGGAAAATGTGCCGATGGAGCATGGCAATATGAAATATCAGGAGGAGTGGCACGCTTGGCAGAGCATTACTGGCTGGCTGCTGCGTCATCCGGAGGAGGATAAATAATGGAAGAGTCAAAAAAGGGCTTGCTTTCCTTTCTGACGCCTGGAGAGCTTCCCTATAGGATATTGGTTATTGAAAGCAGGGAGTATCTTCAGTCACTGCGGGAAATGTATCCGCTTGGCGAGATTTATTGTGTCACGGCAGACAAGGACGGTGTTCAGAAATACTCGGCATGTAATGTAAATTGGCATTTTCTGAATTATCTGGAAGAGCAGCTTCCTTTTGACAAGGGTTTTTTTGACTATATTATTTCTGAGAACTGTTTGGAGCTGGCTGGCAATCCGCAGGATATTGCTACGGGCATGGGACTGTATCTGAAGGATACGGGATATTTTCTCATGAGCTTTAAAAACATGCGTTATTGGCGCATAATAGAGAATCTCATGGAGGGGCATTTTTACCATATCTGCTCACGTATTTTTACACGCAATGAAATCATGAGCCTGATGTCGGCATCCTTCTACAAGGATGTCAGCCTGCTGCCACAGCTTGGTGCGCAGCCGCCGGAGAAGCTGCTGTCAAGACTGGAAGAGGCAGGCTTTGAAAATATCGAGAATGATTTGCTGGTGGAAAGCTGGCTCTTGCAGGCAGCCAAGTCCACGCCGGAAATTTTGGAATTGAAGCGCATGTATACGCCAAAAATCAGAGCCTCTTTGGCAAAGCTGCTCAGACGGCTGGAATATGGCGTGCAGGTAGAAGAAAGCAGGGCGAAACTTTGGCAGCTCTGCCAGCAGCAGATGATTTTCCCTGCCTATCTGGCAAGCCTCATTAGAGAGACCATAATGTATGTCAATGATTTGCTGTGGCGCTTGTCCTCTTGGCAGACGGGAGAGCAGGAGGATTTTTGGCAGGAGCTTATAGAGGAGCTGTATAATCTCTATGCGGATGCACAGGAATTGTCAGCAGGGGATGTCTTGGAGCAGGGCTTTGGCGAGGATAAGGCGCTGGCGGAGCTGCAGGCATGGCTGGAAGGCAAGCCGCTCGCCCTGTACGCCTGCTCAGAGCCGGAGGGAGATGTTTCTGTCGAGCCGGGCACGGGCATTGCCTTTATTAGCTGCGTAAATAATCCTGCTGTTTATGAGGAAGCGCGCTTGTATTTGGAAAGCCTGCATCTTCCCGAGGGCATGCAGGCGGAATATATCCCTGTTTATGGAGCGCAGTCCATGTGCCAAGGGTACAATCAGGGAGCTTCTCAGACCAACGCCAAGTACAAGGTCTATGTACATCAGGATGCCCTGATTGTGAATAAGAATTTTGTCTTTGATTTGCTGAGGATTTTTCAGGACAGCTCCATAGGGGCGCTTGGCGTTATCGGCGCTAGAAAGCTGCCGTCATCCGGCATCTGGTGGGATGCCATGCGTAGCTATGGCAGGGTGCTTCATGCCTGCGAGCCGGAGTGCGTTGTCGAAACGGCGTGCATGGAGCCGCCTGAGCCGTGGCTCGAGGTAGAGGCTGTCGATGGCCTGATGATAGCGACGCAGGTGGATATTCCCTGGCAGGAGGAGCTTTTTGACGGCTGGCATTTTTACGATATCAGCATGTGCAAGGATTTGCAGCGTCAGGGATACAAGGTCGTAGTGCCGCATCAAAAGAGGTGCTGGTGTATTCATTGTCCGAAGGAAAAGCCTTTGGATTCTGCCTACAAGATTTATCAAAAGAGATTTTTGGCAGAATACGGCTCAGAGCTTGAGCCTGAAATATGACGAATTGGTGGTAGATATATGGAATTGCAGCTTATAAATGAATGGGTCAAATCGGCTGAGGGCTGTTTTGCTGCCGGGGATATACTCAGTATGCGTGCGTGCGGCAGACAGCTTTTGGATGAGATGCCGCAAAATCCCGTGGCTATGGCGATGATTGCGGAGGCTTCCATCTATATGCAGGATTTTGCCGAGGCTGAAAAGTGGCTGGCACAAATGGAGGCTGTGCTGGAAAAAGGTGATTTGCGTGAGGCAAGGCAGCCAAATGCCAGATTGAGAATCCTGTTCGCCAAGGCGCTGTATTACGGAGCTACATATGATCTGTCTAATGCCATGACTGCCTACGAACAACTTTTTGATGCTTATGAACAGCTTGTTCATAAGGGGATTGCTGGAAGCATTGGTCAGGCGGGACAGGAATTGATTCGTGCCATGATTATGCGTGCTTATAGCTTTTATGCCGATACCTGCCTTTTGGCAGGCGAGACGGAAAAATCTGCCAAGGCGGCATTTGCTGTCAGCAGTATGGCACAGGATCAGGCGACGGCAGCCAGCTATTTCAGCAAGGGGCTTTTTCTCAGCAACTATCGGGAGGCAGGCTCTATGGAGCTAGCCAAGAAGCACAGGCAGTATGGAGAGATGTTTCCACGGCAGGTCGGCTTTCCGCATGATGTGAGGACGCGCCGCCGCACGCACGCTGTCAGGGTGGGGTATATTTCGCCAGATTTCCGGCTTCATGCAGCGGCATATTTCTTTACAGCGTTCTTGAAGTACGGCAACCGCACGGATTTTACGGTGTATGCTTATTCTACCGGACGTGAGGACCATATTACCCAACGTTTTAAGAAAATGGCGCACTGCTGGCGCAATGTTCATGGCAGAACGCCTCAGGAAATCGCCAAAATCATTCATGATGACCATATAGATATCTTGGTTGATTTGTCTGGTCACAGTCAGAACAACTGCCTGCCCGTGATGGCGTACCGACCTGCACCGGTGCAGGTTTCAGGCATCGGCTACATCAATACGACAGGCTTGCCGATGGTAGATTATTTTCTCACGGACGAATGTTGTATGCCGTCCGTGCACGATAAGGGCGGCTTTTCGGAAACGCCTCTGCGCCTGCCGCATTGCCATCTCTGCTATCAGCCAGAAACGATGCGGGAATTGAAGTCCGTGGGGCATGATGCGCCTGCAATGAGCCGCGGCTATATTACTTTTGGCAGCTTCAACAGCTTTGCCAAGGTGACAGATGAAATGCTGGTGCAATGGAGAAATATCCTTCAGGCAGTGCCGGGGTCAAGATTGGTAATTAAATGCAAAATCTGCAGTGTTCCCTCGGGGCAGGAGATTGTCAGGCAGAGATTCAGGCGCCTGGGCGGCGAGCCTGAGAGGCTGGAGCTGAGGCCGTTTAGTCCTGATTACTTGGCACAGTACGGCGATATTGACATCCTTTTGGACACTGCGCCGTATAATGGCGGACTTACTACCTGTGATGCCCTCTACATGGGCGTACCTGTGATTGTCCTGCGTGGCAGGACGCATGGCTCAAGGTATGGAGCGACTATTCTCACGGCGGCAGGCGTACCGGAGCTGATAGCGGACAGCCTGCGCGAGTACTCAGCCAAGGCGGTGCAGTTGGCAAAAAATGGCGTTTTACTGAATCGACTCCATAGGGAGCTGCCGGAGCTGGTAAAAAATTCCAGGCTTATGGATGGCAGGGCGTATATGCAGGATTTGGAAGAGGCGTACGGAAAAATCTGGGCATTGTACTGCCAGCAGGGGTGAGCCGATGTGCCTAAATATCCCTATGGCTGGCACGAGATAGAGAAAGGATGAGGATTATGAGTATCAAGAAGATTGGCTTTATCGGCATTGGCGTGATGGGAAGCAGCATGGCAAGCCATCTAAAGGCTGCTGGCTGCGAAGTGGGCATTTATACGAGAACCAAGTCCAAGGCTCAGAGCCTTATCGATGGCGGTATGAAATGGTATCAGACACCGGCAGATTTGGCAGCGGATTCCGAGGTAGTAATAACCATGGTAGGCTATCCGCATGATGTGGAAGAAGTGTATCTAGGTGAGCACGGCGTGCTGTCAGCCAAACAGGGAGGCTATATTGTTGATATGACCACCTCGAGTCCTGTCTTGGCAAAGAAGATTTACGCAGAAGCCAAGAAAAAAGGGATTGCCTCTTTGGACGCACCGGTATCTGGCGGAGACTTGGGCGCAAGGAATGCCACGCTGGCTATCATGGCAGGCGGCGATGAGGAAGCGTTTCAGGCACTTCTGCCTGTATTTCGCGCCATGGGTAAGACGATAAATTATTTTGGACCTGCCGGCAGCGGCCAGTACGCCAAGATGGCGAATCAGATAGCCATTGCTGCCGGGATGATGGCAGTAGCCGAATCCCTTGCTTATGCCGAGAAGATGGGACTGGACACGAAGAAGGTCTTGGAGACGATTGAAACAGGCGCAGCCGGTTCATGGTCCTTGTCCAATCTAGGCAGGAGAATGTTGGCAGGCGACGACAAGCCTGGCTTTTACATCAAGCATTTCCTCAAGGATATGCGGATTGCCATCGAGACTGCTCATGAGGCAGGACTTACGCTGCCGGGCTTGGAGAAGGCAAAGGAGCTTTATGACGAGCTGGCAGCCAGGGGCATGGAAAATAAGGGCACGCAGGCCATTATCAAGTGGTATCTGCATGCATAAGCCCTGCCATGGAGCAGAAAAATAGATGCCATGCTCGATATTGATGAGTTACAGATGATGTCAGCCTGATATACTAAAGGATAGGTAGCTTATGTTTACATTGCGAAAAAATTTATCTGCCAGCGGCGGCAATGACAGATATGAGAAAATAAATACGGAAAAGTATGTGGCAGAGTATTCCGAAGAAAAGTTTTGGCAGAAGCTTGCCAAGCATTTCAAGTCTATAGGCGTACAGGCGGCATATAAGGTATTGCAGCTTTTCTACGTGACCAAGAATCCCAAATGTCCCAAGAAGGTCAAGGCAGGGATTTATGGCGCTTTAGGATATTTTGTGATGCCATTTGATGCTATTGCGGATTTTATACCGGTGATAGGGTACACTGATGATTTGACCGTTATCGGGGCGGCATTGATTATGGCGCAGCTTTACATCAATGATGAGGTTCGCAGCAAGGCCAAGCAAAAGCTTTCGTGGATATTCGGACCAGCAACCATAAGCAAATTGAAATAAAAAATGGCAGCCAAAAAGCTCCTGATATGATGTACAAAAGATTGTATTTCATGTCAGGAGCTTTGCTTTGGGAAAGTAATTTGTATAATGAATTTGTGTGAGCTTGCATTATGCTGTGTCAGTCCGTATATACGGCACGGCGATGCCCGACATTCAGGGCCAGGATGATCAATTCGTCATCATTGATGTGGCAGATAAGCCGGTAGTCGCCGATACGGTAACGCCACTGGCCAGAACGGTTGGAGGAAAGGGCTTTGCCATGAGCACGGGGATTTTCGCAACCAAGCAGATTTTTCTCAATCCATGCTTTGATGATTTTTTTTGTGTATGGATCAAGTTTTTTCAATTCTTTTATGGCTTGTTTTGAATACTTCAATGTATAGCTCATTTCAAAATTTTCTCCCATGCTTCAGCGTGAGAATAAGATTTAGGGTCGCTTAGATAATGGTCATACGCATTTTCAGCCACCATCAAATCATACTCGTCCTCGATTTTGTCAAACAATGCCTTTTTGAAGGCTTCAGCTACGGAAATTCCCTGCAGCTTGGCATAGGCATCTGCCAAGCCTCTCTCTTCTTCGGTCAGTCTGATGGAATAAGCCATGAAAAATACCTCCTTTGTCTAAAATATTGCTAAGTACATTGTACTCTCTGCTGACAATATTTTACTGCAAAAAAATATCGGCGTCAAGTCAGAGGCAATAAGAAATATGGTAAAAACAATATGAACTTATGGCAAACATATTTGCACAAAATCTCAATTGATAGAATTAATATAAAGGTTACAAAAAAAGTAGGCACGTTTACAAAAGGGTTTGCAGGTTGTATAATAAATACAATGAAGTGTGTATATTTCCTATACGAAAAAGTACATGGTTCAACTAATTGTGTATACTTTATACGGTTGTACCAATTTGTGTGCTGGTGCACTGTATCTATTTTTTAAGGGGGAGTATGATCCATGAGCAAAAAAATGAAAACTATGGACGGTAATGCTGCTGCTGCGTATATCTCTTACGCATTTACTGATGTAGCCGCAATCTATCCTATTACGCCTTCTTCTCCAATGGCTGAGAACGTAGACGAGATGGCAGCAAAGGGACAGAAGAATCTGTTCGGCCAGAAGGTAAACATCATCGAGATGGAGTCCGAGGCTGGCGCAGCCGGCGCTGTCCATGGTTCCCTGCAGGCTGGTGCGCTTACCACCACCTATACTGCATCCCAGGGTATGCTTTTGATGATTCCGAACATGTATAAGATTTCTGGCGAGCTCTTGCCGGGCGTATTCCATGTCAGCGCACGTGCCCTGGCTACCAGCTCCCTGAACATCTTTGGCGATCATCAGGATGTTATGGCTGCCCGTCAGACTGGTATGGCTATGCTGGCTGAGTCCTCCGTACAGGAAGTTATGGACTTGGCTGCTGTTGCTCACTTGGTTGCAATCAAGGGTCGTGTTCCTTTCCTGAACTTCTTTGATGGCTTCCGTACTTCCCATGAGATTCAGAAGATTGAGGTTATTCCTTATGATGAGCTGGGCAAGATTTTGGACTGGGATGCTGTAAATGCTTTCCGCCGCAATGCCCTGAATCCTGACCATCCTTGCATCCGCGGTACTGCGCAGAACGATGATATTTATTTCCAGACCCGTGAGACTGTAAACAAGTATTATGATGCAATCCCTGACTTGGTCGAGGAGGCTATGGCTGACCTTGCCAAGGTTACAGGCCGCGAGCACCACGTATTTGACTACTACGGCGCACCGGATGCCGAGCGCGTAGTTATTGCCATCGGCTCTTTGAATCAGACCTTGGTTGAGGCTGTTGATTACCTGAATGGCAAAGGCGAGAAGGTCGGCATGGTAGCAGTTCACCTGTTCCGTCCATTCTCTGTAAAGCACTTCCTGAGCGCTATTCCTGAGACTGTAACCAAGATTGCCGTTATGGATCGCACCAAGGAGCCAGGCGCTCTGGGCGAGCCTCTGTATCAGGATGTACGTACTGCATTCTACAACACTGACAGGCATCCAATCATTGTCGGCGGACGCTATGGCTTGGGCGGCAAGGATGTAAATCCTGACCAGGTACTCGGCATCTATGAGGAGCTGAAGAAGGACGTTCCGATGAACGGCTTTACTATCGGCATCAATGACGATCTGAACGGCACTTCCCTGCCTCTGTACCCAGAGGATGTCGACCTGACTCCGAAGGGAACTACTGCCTGCAAGTTCTGGGGTCTTGGCTCTGACGGTACTGTAGGCGCCAACAAGTCCGCTATCAAGATTATCGGCGATAAGACCAAGCTCTATGCTCAGGCTTATTTTGCTTATGACTCCAAGAAGTCCGGCGGTATCACCATGTCCCATCTGAGATTTGGCGCTACGCCGATTGCTTCTCCATATCTCATCAACAATGCAGACTTCATTTCCTGCTCTCAGCAGTCCTATGTTGACAAGTATGACCTTTTGGCAGGCTTGAAGAAGAATGGCACGTTCCTCCTGAATACCATTTGGAGCGATGAGGAGCTTGACAAGCATCTGCCTGCTGCCATGAAGCGCTACATTGCCAAGAACAATATCAAGTTCTATACCGTAAACGCTGTCAAGATTGCTCAGGAGCTGGGACTCGGCGGACGCTTCAACATGGTAATGCAGTCTGCATTCTTCAAGCTGGCAGATATTATTCCTATTGATACTGCTGTTCAGCACCTGAAGGATGCCGTAGTTACTTCCTATGGCAAGAAGGGGCAGAATATCGTCGATATGAACCACGGCGCAATTGATGCCGGCATCAATGCCCTGCATCAGGTAAATGTTCCTGCTGCCTGGGCTGATGCAGCCGATGAAGCAGCTAGCGATCAGTCGCATCTGCCTGAGTACATCAGAGAGATTCAGAATCCAATCAACAGGCAGGAAGGCAACAAGCTCTCCGTTAAGGCATTGGAGTCTTTGGCTGACGGCACATTCCCAAGCGGTGCATCTGCTTATGAGAAGCGCGGCATCGCCATCAATGTTCCAGAGTGGGATGTTAGCAAGTGTATTCAGTGTAACCAGTGCGCATTTGTCTGCCCTCATGCAGCAATCCGCCCAGTTCTTACTACTGATGCTGAGAAGGCTGCTGCTCCTGCTGAGTTTACCTCCAAGCCGGCTATCGGCGCCAAGGGCCTGAACTTCACCATGGCTATTTCCGCTATGGACTGCTCCGGCTGCGGCAACTGCGTCAATGCATGCCCTGCCAAGGAGAAGGCGCTCGTTATGAAGCCTTTCGCTACGCAGGAAAAGAATCAGTCCGTATTCGACTATGGCGTTGACCCTAAGAAGGTTGCTCCAAAGGCAAACCCTGTTAAGAAGGAAACTGTCAAAGGCTCCCAGTTCGAGCAGCCTCTCCTCGAGTTCTCCGGTGCTTGCGCAGGCTGCGGCGAGACTCCGTATGCCAAGCTCATCACCCAGCTCTTTGGCGATCGCATGATGATTTCCAATGCAACCGGCTGCTCCTCCATTTGGGGCGCTAGTGCTCCTGCAATGCCTTACACCAAGAATGCACAGGGGCATGGTCCTGCTTGGGCAAACTCCCTGTTTGAGGATAATGCTGAGTTCGGTCTTGGCATGTTCCTGGGCGTAAAGGCTGTACGTGAGACTTTGGCTGCTGACGTTGCCAAGGCTATTGAGGAAAACCATGGTTCTGCTGCCCTGCAGGAGGCTATGACTGAGTGGCTGGACAACATGAACATCGGTGATGGCTCTCGTCAGCGTGCTGATGCTTTGGCTGACCTTTTGGAGAACGAGAAGAATGGCGACGAGCTGCTGAACAAGATTTATGAGAACCGTGACTTCCTCGTTAAGCGTTCTCAGTGGATCTTCGGCGGCGACGGCTGGGCATATGATATCGGCTACGGCGGCGTAGACCATGTTCTTGCTTCCGGCGAGGATGTAAACGTCTTCGTATTTGATACAGAGGTATATTCCAATACCGGCGGACAGGCATCCAAGGCTACTCCGACCGCTGCCATTGCCCAGTTTGCGGCAACCGGCAAGAAGACCAAGAAGAAGGATCTCGGTCTCATGGCTATGACTTATGGCTATGTATATGTGGCTCAGATTGATATGGGCGCCGACAAGAATCAGGCTCTCAAGGCTATTGCCGAGGCTGAGGCTTATCCAGGACCTTCCCTGATTATCGGCTATGCTCCATGTATCAATCACGGCATCCGCATCGGCATGGGCAGGAGCCAGGAAGAGGCAGCAAGGGCTGTTGCTTGCGGCTATTGGGCTAACTTCCGCTACAACCCTGCTCTGCGCGATACGGACAAGAATCCGTTCAGCCTTGATTCCAAGGAGCCGGATTGGGATAAGTTCGAGGAGTTCCTCCTCGGCGAGGTTCGTTATTCATCCCTCAAGAGAAGCTTCCCAGAGGCTGCTGAGGCACTCTTTGAAAAGACCAAGAAGGATGCTCAGAACCGCCTGAACGGCTACAAGAAGCTCGCTGGCAAGGCTTAATTTAGAAGCTGAAGCCCTGAGTTTCTAAAAGTGAACTGCACCCCATTTGTTAGACAGTGTGGTATACTGTCTGGCAAATGGGGTGTTTTTGTATGCAAAAAAAGAAAAGCGAAAAATCCTGCAAAGTAGTAGATGGCAAGGGAACAAATCGTTGAAATTTTCCGCGAGAATAAAAAATGTTACAGATGCTAAAGCATAGTAGACGGGCATGGCAGTACCGAAACTACAACTTATCTTGTTTTTTTTGTAACATGGTTTCATATAGGTGGAAAGATATATCTAGAACACTATTAATTTTGTTACAATAAAGTGAGACTTATACAGTGGGAGTTTTGTGCTCATACTGTATTTAGCCAAATAAATCCAGTGCCTTACGTGGGATAAAGGTGAAAGTTGCCTAAGGAGGAGTGTTTTGGATGGATAGTGCCAAGGAAGTACAGGGGAGCTTTGTCAATCTCGAAGGGGAATTGTTCTACAAAATAGCAAATTATGACAAAATGGATGATTTCTTTATGAGTCTGACCAGCTCTAGCGATATTTGGAATTTTTTGTGGGCCAAGGGCGGCATCACAGCCGGCAGGCAAAATGCAGATCATGCCATTTTTCAATATGGCACGGCTGATAGAATTGCTGATTTTAAGTATACGACAGGCTCCTATACTGCCGTGGCAGTAGAAAAGGACGGACAGAGGGTATATTGGGAGCCATTCGGGAGATTTTTGGGAACGAGCGGCGCAGCCGCTGTGGCAGATTTTGGACATAGCTATAATATCTACAAGAATATCAATGGCTCAAAGGTGATTTTCGAGGAAATCAACGAGGATTTGCAGCTGATTTTCCGCTATGGCTGGACATCAAGCAAGCGGTTCGGACTGGTGAAGTTCAGCAAGCTGATTAATGCCGGCAAGCAGAGCATCAAGGCAAAGGTGCTGGACGGAGCTAGGAACATCATGCCTGCCTTGATACCTGCCTTTTTGCAAAATGACAAATCCGTGCTGGTGGATGCTTACAAGGAAGTCGATCTTGATGAGGCATCTGGGCTTGCCATGTTCGCCCTTTCCTCTGCCTTGACGGACAGGGCAGAGCCAAATGAGGCATTGCTGACCAATACATGCTGGTTCAGTACATCTGAGCGGGTGTACCTGTCTGATGACGTGATAGGAGATTTCTTTGCTGGCAGGGAACTCAAGCCAGTCAAGGTGCTCAAAGGCAGGCGCGGCAGCTGCTATATCTGCCATGAGTCGAATTTGGCGGCAGGCGGCGAGGACGGCTGGTACAGTGTTTTTGATTCATCGCTGAGTGCTGCCAAGGTAGTATCCCTCGTCAATGCCATCAAAGAAAAGACAAGCGCCAAGGCATTGCTGGAGGAAGATATAGCAGCAACGGATAAGGCTCTAGACAGGTTTATCGAGGAGGCAGATGGCATCCAGCATACTGCGGATCAGATGGCATGCGTTCATCATCGCACCAATGTTATTTTCAATATCATGCGCGGTGGCTTGATTGCTGACAATGGCATGATTCCTGTAGGCGATTTTCTCCGCTTCTGCCAGCAGCGCAATACGGCATGCTTTGCGCTGGCAGATAAATTGTTCGACCAAGAGGAAAAGAATCAGGTCATTGCCAAGAACCGCCTAGCAGAGCGGATAGCTGCTGCAGGCGATGCCCAGTTAGAGCGCCTGTGCCTAGAGTACATGCCTGTGATTTTCTCTAGACGGCATGGCGATCCATCTCGCCCGTGGAATCAATTCAACATCGCCCTGACTGACCAGGATGGCAGTCAGATTCTGAATTATGAGGGCAACTGGCGTGACATTTTCCAGAACTGGGAAGCATTGCTGGTGACATATCCTGAATACATTCCCAATGTCATAGCCAAATTTGTCAATGCCATGACCATCGATGGCTTCAATCCATATCGCATTTCTCGTGAGGGCATTGACTGGGAGTGTCCGGATCAGTCTGATCCGTGGGCACAGTTCGGCTACTGGGGCGACCACCAGGTTATCTACCTGCAAAAGCTCCTTGAAATGCTGCAGGCTGTTGATGCAGGCAAGCTTGACAAATATTTGGAAATGAAGCTGTTCGCTACTGCCAACGTGCCATACAGGCTGAAGGAGTATGAGAAGATATGCCGGAATCCTAGCAATTCATTGGTTTTTGACAAGGAACTGAGCGATGCATTGCTTTCCATGGCACAGGCTAATGGCAGTGATGCCAAGCTTGTACAGGGCGAGGACGGCCAGCCTGCTTTGCAGAGCCTGACCGTAAAGCTAGTGCAGATTGTCATTGCCAAGATGGCAAATCTAGTTCCTGCTGGCGGCATTTGGATGAATACCCAGCGCCCTGAGTGGAATGATGCCAACAATGCGCTGGCAGGCTGGGGGCTTTCGGTTGTCACGCTCTGCTATTTGGAACGCATGCTGAAATTCCTGATACCGCTGTATGTGCAAAATGCTGACAAGGAATATGAGCTTCCTGTAGCTGTTGCCGAGTGTATGCGGGACTTGTCTGCATTGTATGAGAGGGCAGACGAGCATATCTGCGAGTCATCTGCTGCTCGCAAGGAGTTCGTAGATCGGTCTGGACATATCTATGAGCAGGAACGGACCAGGCTGTACAAAAACTATTTTGCCGAAGGCAATGTCAGCGTTACAGGCAATGAGCTGGCAAATTTTTATGCCTTGGCTGAAAAGCTGGTCGCAGATTCCATTTTCCGCAACAAGCGTCCTGATGGACTATATCATACTTACAATATCCTGCACATTGGCAAGGACGGCATGTCTGTAGAAAACCTGCAGGAGATGCTGGAAGGACAGGTAGCGGTTATTTCCAGCGAGCTTTTGGATTCTCGTGAGGTACTGGATATCTGCACTGCACTGAGAAATAGTGCCATGTATGAGGAACGTCAAAACTCCTATATGCTTTATCCGAACAAAAACCTAAAGACGTTTTTGGAGAAAAATCTGGTTTTGCCTGAAATGGCTCATGGCTTGGAAGCATATCTGGAAAAGGATGAGAACGGCTGCTATCATTTCAATGCTGCCTGCCAAAACAAGGAAAAGCTGCTGGCATGGCTTTCTGACCAGCCACAGCTAGATGAGGAGGTCAAGGAGAAGCTGCTTGCACTCTACGAGAGTGTTTTCCAGCACCACTCCTTTACGGGACGTTCTGGAACGTTCTATGCCTATGAGGGATTAGGCAGCATCTATTGGCATATGGTTGCCAAGCTCTTGCTGGCAGTGCAGGAGGCAGCGCTGAAATCATTGGCGCAGAACGATGGCTATGGCTCGCCGCTCAAGGCTGCATATGAGCAGATCAAGCAGGGACTGGGCGGTAGCTGCAAGTCTCCTGAAATCTATGGCTCATTCCCGTACGACCCATATTCTCATACGCCATATCATAGAGGGGCATGCCAGCCGGGTATGACCGGACAGGTAAAGGAAGAGATTCTGACCCGCTGGGGCGAGCTGGGCATCAGCATCTGCGATGGATGTGCGGTATTCAATCCTCAGCTCCTCGATGAGCATGAGCTGGGGAGAGGCTCTCTATCCTTTAGCTGGTGCGGCGTGCCTGTAGAATACAGGCAGAAAGCGAAGCAGATCAGCCTGCATCTGGCAGATGGCACGGTCAAGGGATTTGGCGGCAATAAGATGCCGCAGGAATATAGCAGAATGTTATTTGCCCGTAATGGTCAAATAACTCGGATAGTTGTGCATTGAGCATAACATTTAGATAAGCCGCAAATATATCTGCAAATAATAAAAAATAGTCAGTAGGTTTTGCTCTCTGCTGGCTATTTTTTTGTGTAATTTTATCAACTCAAGAACTCATCATACAGCTTTTGAGCTCCATGTTGTCAATATCTATGCAGGTGTGATAAAATTAATTAGTTATGATGTAATTTGGAGGTTGAGATAAATGGCAGTATTGGAGATTGTGAAAGCAGGGGCTCCTGTCCTGAAGCAAAAGGCTGAGCCTATTGGCAAGGTTGACAGCAGGCTGAGAAAGCTGTTGAATGATATGGCAGAGACCATGTACAGCGCTGACGGCGTAGGCTTGGCTGCTCCGCAGGTAGGCAGGCCGATTCGCTGCGTGGTCATAGATGTGGGCGATGACAATGGTCTTTTGGAGCTTATTGATCCTGTGATTACGGAGAGAGAGGGCAGTGCCGTGGATTCGGAAGGGTGTCTCAGCGTGCCGAATGTCTTTGGCGATGTAGAACGTGCCGCCAAGGTAGTGGTGGAGTACACAAACCGCTGGAACAAGAAGAAGCGCCTTGCTGCTGGCGGACTATTGGCTAGATGTATTCAGCATGAGCTGGATCATTTGGAAGGGATTTTGTTTATTGATGTGGCAAAAAGCCTGCGGAATGGAGATCAAAAGAAATGAGCAAGCTAAAGACGATATTTATGGGGACGCCGGATTTTGCCGTGCCGTGCCTAGAGGTTCTGCAGGACAAGACGGAGATTTTGGCAGTTATTACCCAGCCTGACAGGCCAAAGGGACGGGGACACAATATGCAGCCGTCGCCCGTCAAGGTCAAGGCACTGGAATATGGACTTCCTGTATTGCAGCCAGAAAAAATCAAGACAGAGGCGTTTACGGCAGAATTGGAGAAAATGCAGCCTGACCTTATCGTGGTGGTTGCCTTTGGACAGATTCTTTCCCAGCGGATTCTCGATATTCCGAGGCTGGGCTGTGTCAACGTTCACGCTTCGCTCTTGCCGAGGTACAGGGGGGCTGCGCCGATTCACTGGTCGATTATCAATGGCGAGAAAAAGACCGGCGTTACGACCATGCTGATGGATGCCGGGCTTGATACTGGTGATATGCTCCTCAAGGACGAGGTGGAGATTACGGCTGAAATGACCACCGAGGAACTGCATGACAAGCTGATGGCTATGGGCGGACGGCTCTTGGCTGAGACGATAGATGGCTTGGCTGAGGGCAAGATCGTGCCAGAGAAGCAGGATGACAGCCTGTCGAATTATGCAGGCATGCTGAAAAAGGAAACTGGGCATATAGATTGGCACAAATCAGCGCAGGATATCCATAACCTCATCAGAGGGTTGAACTCTTGGCCTGTAGCGTGGAGCATCAAGGATGGCAAAAACTACAAGTTTTGGAAGACAAGGGTCGAGTCAGGAAAGACTGGCAAAGCTCCCGGCACAGTGGCGGAGATACGCAAGAACAGCTTTTGCATTGCCGCAGGAGAAGGGCTTGTAGAAGTGCTGGAAATACAGCCGCCAAGCAAGAAGCGCATGAGCGCTGGAGACCTTATCCGTGGTCATGGCGTGGAAATAGGGGATGTTTTTGCCTAAGAAGCCATATAGAGGAAAATCAATGAAATTTTATACAGAGAATCAGGGCAGGAATACGAAAAAGCTGTTTGTCAGCCTGATGTCAGCGAGCTTTATCGCCGTGGCGGCGGTGTTTGCTGCTGCCTGGCGGATTGCCCGTCCTGGTTTGGCGGAATTGAATATCTGGCTGCCGGATGTCTTTGGGCTTTTGCTGCTAGGCATAGCAGGCATGCTGGCGCTGGGGATTTTCAGCATGCTGGCTGGTATCATTGGCTGGCGTGTGCCGTCCTGCCTGCAGCGGCAGACCTATGGCTTGATGAATATATTGTTTTACGTGGCTTTGGGAGCCGGGCGGCTGTTGCACATTCCTAGACGACGTATTGAAGGCTCTTTTGTGGCAGTCAGCAACCAAATCATCAAAAATCGGCATCTCAAAGTCCCGCCGGACAAGCTGCTGGTTGTAACGCCGCACTGTCTGCAGCTTGCCACCTGTCCGCACAAGATAACTAGAGACCCCAATAACTGCAAGCGGTGCGGTGGCTGTGATATTGGCGCTTTGGTCACGATGGCAGAGGAGCTGGGGTTTCATTTCTTTGTTGTTACAGGAGGGACGCTGGCGCGTCAGACGGTCATGAGGCTTCGCCCCAGGGCGGTAGTGGCTATTGCCTGTGAAAGGGATTTGGCAAGCGGTATTCAGGATGTATATCCTATTCCTTCAGTGGGCGTTTTAAATATTAGACCAAATGGCCCGTGCTACAATACCCATGTAGATTTGGCAGAGTTTCGGCGCGCTATAGAGGATATTTTGATTCTGCCCGAAAAAGACAAGAAATAAAGACGGTGTAACTATGGACTTGCCAAAGTGCGCCTGATTGACGATAAAGGAGTAAGATATTTGATGGATAAGGCAAGGGAAGCAGCCCTGAAAATCATGACTGCCGTGCATCAGCAGGGAGCTTATGCAAATGTGGCTCTCGCCAAGGAGCTTCGCCATGGAGGACTGTCTGATATGGACAGGCGGTTTGTGACAGAGCTGGTGTATGGCGCTGTCAAGGCTGGGGAAACTTTGGACTGGATTACAAGGAAATATCTGACAAGGCCGTGGAACAAGGTCAATCCGCTGGTACAGGAAATCCTGCGCCTTGGTACTTATCAGCTCCGCTATATGGACAAGGTGCCTGCTTCTGCCGCCTGCAATGAGTCTGTGGAGCTGGCGAAGAAATTTGCCAATATGGGAGCTGCCAAGTTTGTCAACGGAGTGCTGAGGAGCATGGTGCGTGAGCCTGAAAAGGGCAAATTCCCAGAGGGCAAGGGAAATGCCACCGTTCATCTAGCTCTTTCCCAGCAGCATCCTGAGTGGCTGGTGCGCCGCTGGATTAAGGAGTTTGGCTATGACGAGGCGGAGAGGCTTTGCAGGTTTGACAATGCTAAAGCGCCGCTGACGGTTCGCACCAATACGCTGAAAACAAGTCCTTCAGAGCTGTTATTGCAGCTTACAGCCATGGGAGTGGAAGCTGAGAAAAGCCAGCTTGCCGATGAGGGCTATATCCTGACAGGCTATGGCGCTTTGGACAATCTAGCTCCCTTGCAGGAGGGGTACTGCCAGGTGCAGGATGAAAGCTCCATGCTGGTCGCCCATGTGGTTGACCCGCAGCCGGGGGAGCTGGTGCTGGATGTGTGCAGTGCGCCGGGCGGCAAGGCCACCCATATGGCAGCCTTGATGGAGAACAGAGGGAGGATTGTGGCGTGTGATATTTATGAGCACAAGCTGCAGCGCGTGATGGAAAATGCTGCCCGTCTGGGGATAAATATTATTGACCCCGTACTCAAGGATGCGAGGGAGATTCATCATGATTTTGCCAGTCAGGCAGACAGGGTCTTGGTGGATGCCCCTTGCTCAGGCCTGGGAGTTTTGCGGAGAAAGCCGGATTCGCGCTGGCGAAAGACGCCACAGCTTCTCAAGGAGCTGCCAAGTTTGCAGCTTGAAATCCTGCAAAGCGCTGCTGCCTGCGTGAAAGCAGGAGGCATCCTGGTTTATAGCACCTGCACCATCGCTAGGGAGGAAAATCAGGCAGTGGTAGAAAAATTTTTGGCAGAAAATGCAGATTTTGCGCTTGAGCATGCTGGAAGCCGTCTGCCAAGACCGAGACAGGATGCCATGGTACAGCTTTATCCCCAGCGGGATGGTACGGATGGATTTTTTATTGCCTGTATGAGGAGAAAGTAATCTATGGAAAATATTTTTGGCAAAAACCTGCCTGAGCTTACGGAGCTGGTGCAAAATATAGGACTGCCTAAATTCCGTGGCAAGCAACTAGCAGAGTGGCTTTACAAAAAAAGCGTTACGGACTTTCAGCAAATGCAGAACCTGCCAAAGGATATGCGCAGCAAGCTGGCTGAAGCCTATGTCATAGACAGGGCGGCGAGAGTCGACCAGCTAGACTCAGGTGATGGCAAGACCTCGAAATTTTTGCTGAATTTTTCGGATGGCTCAGGCGTGGAGACCGTCCTGATGCGGCAGCCTTACGGTAACAGCATATGTGTTTCCTCGCAGGCCGGCTGCAATATGGGCTGTCGGTTTTGTGCCTCGACCCTGCATGGCATGGTGCGCAATCTGACGGCTGGCGAAATGCTGGCACAGACGTATTATATCAACGACCTGCTGGGCAGGGAAGGGCAGAAGGTAGACAGCATCGTGATTATGGGGTCTGGCGAGCCTTTGACCAATTATGAAAATGTATTGGCGTATATCCGCCTCCTGCATGAGGATTACTGTTTGGGGATGAGCTATCGGAGCATTACCCTGTCTACGTCCGGCATCGTGCCGAATATTTACAGGCTGGCAGAAGAGAAGCTGCCTCTTACGCTGTCGATTTCGCTCCATGCGCCAGAAGATGGGCTGCGTTCGGAGCTGATGCCGATAAATCGCAAATATCCTCTGGCTGATGTCCTGAAGGCAGGCAGGGATTATGGCGAAGCGACGGGCAGGCGGGTGACGTATGAATATATCCTGATAGATGGCGTCAATGACAATCTGAAGCAGGCAAGGGAGCTGGCTTCTTTGCTTCGGGGACAGCTGGCAAGTGTCAACCTCATTCCTATCAATCCTGTGGCAGAGAGGGATTGGCGTAGGCCGTCACTGGCAAGAATCGAATTTTTTGCCAATTATCTGACGGAGCACCATATTACGACTACGGTGCGGCGGGAAATGGGCAATGACATACAGGCAGCCTGCGGCCAGCTTCGCAACAAGCATTTGGAGCAATAGAAGCCTATTTACCAAATAAATAATAAGAGTTAGAATAGATAAAACAGGTAAAGGCTTTCATGGGAGGTTCGATTTTTATGTCAATAGGCAAACTCGAATCATTTTTGGAAAAGAATATAGAGGGATTTTTCAATCGCAAGCTTGGCGGCGCTGTAGAGCAGTCAGAAATCATGAAGCAGCTCGAAAGGGAGCTTTTGCATCACCGCAAAAAGGGGCGCAAGGAAACAGTAGTGCCAAACTGCTTTTATATCGAGCTGACGCCGGGAGACTATCAGCGGCTCTGCGTCCGGAAGTTTTTGGATGAACTGTATGTGGAGGCAGAAAAGCTGGTTATCAGCAATGACTGCTTTATGGATGGGGATCTGTCCATTACCATCAACAGCAACGAGCGGATTAGCAAGGGAACATGCGTGGTAACAGCCAGCTTTGTCGAGGACGAGGAAGCTGAACAGCAAAGGCAGCAGGCTGACTGCAATACAATTATTTTGGATAAATCGGAATTTAATCCTCCTATGAACCTGCCGGTGGAGTATAAGACGGTAAGCCTTTTGGCTGTAGAGGGTCCTGATATAGATTCTTATTTGGAGTTTGGCGAAAAGCAGATTTATATTGGCAGGCGGGTAAACAATGACTTTATTCTAACCGATGCCAATGCTTCCAGGGTACATGCCTATATCTCCTATGCAAGGCACAGGCATATACTCTATGATGCGGACAGCCTGAACGGAACTTTTGTCAATGGACAGAAGGTGGTATCGCCCCAGCTCCTGCACGCAGGAGATGAAATCGCTATTGGTGAGACGGTACTGCTGTACGAGGTGATATAGATGCAGGCTACAGCCATGGTCATAAAGGTTCTCAGCGTGGGACTGCAGTATGGCATGCTTTTCTTTTTACTGTATTTTGTGTATAAGGCTGTTCGGCTGATGGTCAAGGATGCTGGGCCGGTAGTGGCGGATATTTATGCCGAGGCGCAGACTACCCCGGATGAGGCAGTGCTGACGGTGCTCGAGGCGGCAGATGAATCCATGGTAGGCAGGCGCTTTGCCTTCGGTCAGAGCATTTCGATCGGCAGGTCGGAGGACAATGATATAGTCATTCAGGATGGCTATGTGTCGCACAGGCATGCAGTGGTAGAGCTGATGAATAATTTATACGTAATCCATGATTTGGGAAGCGTGAACAAAACCTATGTGAACGGTCAGGAAATCAGCGGCCGTCAATATCTGCAATCAGGCGATATTATCAGCATAGGAACAGTAACATTCCAGTTTGGGCGGTGAGGAAGTTGATAGAAGTATTTCAGATGTCGGATATAGGCTTGCAGCGCAGTCTCAACGAGGACAGCCTTTTGTGCAGGCCGCCTTCTGATTTTGTGGTGGCTGACGGCATGGGCGGCCATGTGGCAGGAGAGGTTGCCAGCCATATATTCACGGCTACCATGGCGGATATGCTCGACGGACGGCAGGGCGAAATAGGGCAGGATGAGCTTCGGGGCATGGTGATAGCCGGCAATCAGGCTATTTTGTCGAGCATTCATTCACATCCGGAAAGAAGGGGCATGGGAACGACGGCGACCTGCCTGCACCTTGCCGATGGCAGGGGGATTTGGGCGCATGTCGGAGACAGCCGCTTTTACCTTCTGCGTCATGGCGTGATGCGGCAGATTACGCAGGACCATACCTATGTAAATGATTTAATTGCCAGCGGCAGCATTACGCCGTTGGAGGCAGAGACTCATCCCAAGCGCAATATGCTGCTAAGGGCGGTGGGCGTAGATGAGTACGTGCAGGTCGATACAGGCGAATTTGCCTTGCAGCCGGGGGATATTATGCTTTTGTGCTCTGATGGACTTACCAATATGGTGACAGAGGGAGCGATTCAGACGGTGCTGGAGGCAAAGAATTGTGCCAATCCGGCAGCATCTTTAGTGGATTGTGCCAAGGCTGGCGGCGGTTTGGACAATATCAGCGTTATCGTGGTGAAATATCATGAAGGATAAAAGCTTCATATTGTTGGCAATAGATGCGCTCATTATGCTGTCGGGATTGGCTATCTTGCTGCTCAGGCACTATCCGCGGCAGGAATATGCCGTGCTTGGCTGGGCGCTGGGAGCAATTGCTGCTTCCTTTGCCGTGCAGCTTTTTTTGCTCAAGAGCAGCTTTACGCAGGATAAGTGGCTTTTGCCAATGGTGATGTTTTTTGCCAGTATCGGCGTAGTCATGCTGGGGCGGCTAAAGATGGTACTGTGTATTCCGCAGCTCAGGTGGCTGATTATCGGCCTGTGCGTCTTGCTGGCGGTCATTCGCTTATCCGGCAGGCTGCGCGAATTGATGCAATACCAGTATATACTGGGCATTTTGACGCTTATGGTACTGTGCTTGTCCTTGATTTTTGGTACGGAAATCGGCGGCAGCAAGAACTGGCTGGTCTTGGGGCCTGTCCAGGTGCAGCCTTCTGAGTTTGGCAAAATATTGCTGGTTTTGTTTTTGGCAGCATATCTGTCAGACCATAAAGAGGTGCTTTTGGAGTCAAGGCGGAGCTTTGGACCGCTGAAGCTGCCGCCGCTCAGATTTATTGCACCGCTGCTCTGCATTTGGGGCATGGCTATCCTGATGTTCGTAGTGCAGAGGGATCTAGGCTCTGCATTGTTGTTTTTCTGTATGGCGGTATTTATGACCTATATGGCTACGGGCAGCAAGTCGTATGTATTTATCGCCTTGGGATTTTTTATGCTGGGAGCTTTTTTGAGCTATCAGCTTTTCGGGCATGTGCGTGTGAGGTTCGACATCTGGCTGAACCCGTGGGCAGACCCGACAGGACAGGCTTATCAGGTCGTGCAGTCCCTCTTTGCCTTTGCGGCAGGCGGAACATGGGGCACAGGGCTGACTCATGGACACCCTGAGCTGATACCGGAGGTTCATACGGATTTTATTTTTTCTGCCATTGGCGAGGAATTGGGGCTGGCAGGCTGTACGGCGGTCATGCTGGCGTATACGCTTTTCTTCTACCGCGGCGTTTCGATTGCCCTTGCTTGTCGTCAGGAGCTGCATATGCTGATAGCGGCAGGCCTGTCCATTAGCTTTTACTTGCAGCCATTTATCATTATGGCCGGCGTGACCAAGTTTCTGCCCTTGACAGGCATTACCCTGCCATTTATCAGCTATGGCGGCAGTTCCATGGTTTCCGGCTTCATTATGCTGGGACTTTTGATGGCGATGGCCAAAAAGGAGTAGCAGTAGCTATGGGAGATAAAAAAATAAAAAAGCAGATTCTTCATTGCAGCTTTTTTTTGCTGGCATGCTTTGGAATTTTATTTTGCTATCTGCTTTACATAGATATTATTCAAGCCCAAGAGCTAAATACCAATCCGCTGAATCGCCGAGGAGCGGCTCTGGACATGGTTCGCGGCAGTATTTTGGATGCCAAGGGGCAAAAGCTGGCGTACAGCGATGCACCTGGCAAGAGGAGCTATCCATACGGTGCGGCGATGGCTCCTGTTACCGGCTATGTAGGAGAAAGCCTGGGAAGTGCCGGCTTGGAGAATGTTTTGGGCGATGAGCTGTCCGGACAGTCAAGGCAGCTTCGCGGTCTGGGGCCTATCGGGCAGCTTTTGCAGTCCGACAGGGGCAATGACGTCCAGCTAACGGTGGATGCGGAGCTGCAGCAATTGGCATATGATGCCCTTGGCGATAATAGAGGCGCTGTGGTAGTTCTAGATGCGCATACTGGCGCCGTGCTTGCCATGGCAAGCAAGCCCTCGGTTGATCCGACAGAGATTGAAGCCGATTGGTCGGAGCTGTCTGATCGTCAGGACAGTCCGCTTTTGAACAGAGCTACGCAGGGACTATATCCGCCAGGCTCTGTCATCAAGGTCATGATGGCAGATGCCGCCCTTGATGAAAAGGTTACGGATTTGCAGGAGGTATTTAACTGTACAGGCAAGCTGCAAATCGGCAATGGATATATTAAGGAAAGCCACGACGCTGTACACGGGCAGGTTAATTTAGAGGATGCTTTGACTCATTCTTGCAACTTTGCCTTTGGCACGCTGGCTATGCGTATGGGAAGTGCCGGCTTGCAGGATGCCTTTAAGCGATTTGGCTTTGCCGATACCATGCAGGGCGAGATACAGGAGTCGGCCTCGCATTTGCCGGATTTTGCCGCTCTTGAGCAGGGCGAGATAGCCCAGCTTGGCATCGGGCAGTCCTCGCTGCTCGTAACGCCGCTGAGGATGGCGATGGTGGCACAGGCATTTGCCAATGATGGCAAGATGATGCAGCCATACATGGTCGAGCAGGTTATTTCACCGCAGGGAATATGTATTCGCAAGGCTGAAGCCGTGAAGTGGCGCGATGTCACTACAAGCCAGCGGGCAGCACTTATCAGCAGCTATATGGAAAATGTCGTAGAAAATGGTACAGGCAGGGGCGCTGCCGTACCTGGCGTGAAGGTCTGCGGCAAGACAGGTACGGCAGAAAACAGCGCAGGAGCTGACCATGGCTGGTTTATAGGCTCGGCAGAGCTGCCGGAGCGGACGATTGCCTTCGGCATTATTGTGGAAAATAGTGGCGGCGGCGGTGCGACAGCAGCACCTATCGCGCGCAAGATTATATTGGATTTGCTTAATAGATAAATTTTGAAAACAGGGGGTAAAGTCTCATGATACAGCGTATTTTAGCCAGGCGTTATGAGCTTCAGGAACTTATTGGCGGCGGCGGTATGGCTGATGTATATAAGGCGCATGATAAACTGTTGGATAGGGCGGTTGCCGTCAAAATTCTTCATCAGCAGTATGCCAATGATGCAGAGTTTGTGGAGAAATTCCGTCGCGAGGCTACGGCTGCAGCAAAGCTCGCCCATCCGAATATTGTCAATATATATGATGTAGGCGAGGAAGGCGGCAGTCAGTACATCGTTATGGAGTACGTGTCAGGCCCTACCTTGAAAGAAGTTATCCAGCAAAAGGGACGGCTTGCACCTATAGAGGCGGTCAGGATTGCCAAGGAAATTGCGAGTGCGCTGGAATCTGCTCACAGAAACAATCTAGTTCACTGCGATATCAAGCCGCACAATATCCTCGTTATGCCTGACGGCAGAATCAAGGTGACGGACTTTGGCATTGCCAGGGCTGTTTCTGCCTCTACTATGACCTATAGCGGCAGCGTCATGGGGTCGGTGCACTATTTTTCTCCGGAGCAGGCAAAGGGGACGGTGATTACCACCAAGTCCGATGTGTATTCCCTGGGCGTGGTGATGTACGAGATGCTGACTGGCACCCTGCCATTCAATGGCGAGACCTCTGTCAGCATAGCTCTGAAGCACCTGCAGGAAGAGCCAGTGCCTATCAGGCAGATTGACCCCTCGATTCCGCCAGTGCTGGAAGCTATCGTCCAAAAGGCCATGTCCAAGGACCCTGCGGACAGACCGAGCAGTACGGAGCTGTATGCCGACCTCAATCAAGCCAAGGCGATGCTGTCAGATAGAGGCGCAAGCCAGGAATCTGTCGTAAATGACCCGTTTGCGACGCGCATGATGCCGCGCATTACGCCGGAGATGATGAGTCAGAGGACGGGCGAGATTCCAGTGCAAAATACCATGGGAAACAGAGAGTATCAGCCGACATATCAGGCGCAGGAGGAAAAATCTATTTTTAAGTCCAAGAAATTTATTGCCGTATTGGTAGGCATTTTGATTATGGGATTTTTTGTCGGCTCTTTCCTTTCTTATGGCAAATTTTGGAGCTCCTCAGAAATCAACGTGCCCGATGTCGTAGGCAAGTCCTCCGTGGTGGCACAGCAGATTTTAGAGGACAAGAATCTCAGGGTCAAGCTCGTGGAGGCCAATGATGATGCTGTTCCAGCCGGACAGGTCATATCGCAGTACCCAGAGGCAGGAGCCAAGGTCAAGGAGCAGCGGCTGGTTACGATTACCATAAGCAAGGGCGGTCAGGAGCTGACCATGCCGGATCTAAAGAGCATGAGCCGCAGCAATGCCGAGGAAAAGCTGACGAAGATGGGGCTGAAGATTGGCTCTGTATTTGAAGAAAATTCCAAAGAGCCGGCAGGGACGATTATCAATCAGGATCCGAGAAGCGGCTCAAAGATTACCAAGGGACAGACCGTGGATATTACGGTAAGCCTTGGCGAGAAAAAGAAGGAAATCACGGTTCAGAACTACAGCGGACTTAGCTCCGACAGTGCCAAGGCCAACTTGGAAGCCAACGGACTGTCTGTAGGAAATGTTTCTGAGGAAGAAAGCGACAAGCCAAAGGGGACGGTTATCGGTCAGAGTCCGTCAGCCGGAACTACTACGGCTGAGGGAGGCAGCGTCAGCCTGATTGTATCGGCTGGCAGAACCGAAAAGGTCAAAGTCGAAGATAATAAGCAAGTGCCTACGCCTTCGCCTGCAACTGCCAAGAGCAAGACGGATGCAGGCAAGTCCGGTACGGAGACTGCCGAGTAGGCGCTTTGGATAAGGAAATAGAATGTGCATATAGGAGAATGAATATGCCAAAAGCTCAGGTTATAAAAATGTATAACGGGTTTTACTATCTGCAGGTGGCAGGCGAGGATGAGCTTTTGTCCTGCCGTCTGAGAGGCAGGATCAAGCGAAACAAGGGCGCGGTAGTTACGGGAGATTATGTAGAGTACCAGCTTTTAGAGGATGGCACAGGCGTAATCGAGGAATGTCTGCCGAGGCGGACGCTTTTGAAAAGGCCTGCTGTAGCCAATATTGACCAGGTGCTGATAACCTTTGCCGCCCGTCAGCCGGATTTGAACCAGCTTCTCTTAAACCGCTTTTTGGTCTTGGCAGAATGGTCCGGCATCCCAGAAATCGTCATCTGTATCAATAAATGCGACCTTTTGGCAGAAAGGGAAGACTTTTTGCAGGACTATGTGCAGACAGGCTACAGGCTTTTGCTGGTTTCCGCACATGAGGGCGAGGGGATTGCCGAGCTAAAGGAGTTGCTTTCGGGCAAGGTGACGGTCTTTGCCGGTCCATCCGGCGTGGGCAAGTCATCGCTTTTGAATGCTGTGGACAGCCGTTTGCAGCTTGCTACGGGGAAAATCAGCGACAAGATAAAGCGCGGCAGGCACACTACGAGGGCGGCATGCCTGCTGCCGCTGCCTGGTGGCGGCACGGTTGTTGATACGCCTGGCTTTAGTGCGGCGGAGCTTGAGAATATAGACAAGTCCGAGCTTGCCTTTTATTTCCCTGAATTTCGTCCCTATATAGATAAGTGCTATTATAATACCTGTACCCATAGCCATGAGCCGGATTGTGCCGTTAAAGAGGCTGTCGAGGCAGGCACAATCAGCACGGCGCGCTATGAGGCTTATTTGAATATTTTGCAGACAATCAATGAAAGAAAGAAGGCTTATTAAGATGATAAAGATTGCTCCCTCGATACTTGCCGCAGATTTTGCCAATTTGGGCGCAGAGGTCAGGAAGGTTGTGGATGCTGGTGCAGAGTTTGTCCATATTGATGTCATGGACGGCACTTTTGTGCCTGAGATTACTTTGGGCGCAGGGATTGTCAAGGCAATTCGCCCGGTGACGCAGGCTGTTTTTGATGTTCATCTCATGGTGGAGCATCCCGATACCCATATCGAGTCCTTTGCCAAGGCAGGGGCAGATTATATTACCTTCCATGTGGAGGCGGCAAAGCATCCGCACCGCATGATACAGGCAATTCATGCCCTCGGGTGCAAGGCTGGCATCTCCCTGAATCCCGGCACGCCTGTATGCATGATTGAGGAGCTTTTGCCGGATGTTGATATGGTGCTGGTTATGTCGGTAAATCCTGGCTACGGCGGACAGAAGTTTATCCCCGGCTCTCTTGGCAAGCTGAGGCGAATCCGCAAGGCACTTGATGAGCTTGGCTCAAAGGCGGAGCTGCAGGTGGACGGCGGTGTCAATGAGGAAAATGCCCAGTCGATTATAGATGCGGGTGCGACCGTGCTGGTAGCTGGTTCTGCCGTATACAAGAGCAAGGATATAGCGGCTACCATCAAGAAGCTGCACGGCAATTCCTGATGGAGTATTTGAGGTTCGTGGCTGATATGCAATAGGGCGTGGACTGTGCCGTATTTTTGCCTTGTTGCGTTTTGCGAGGAGAGTATTATGAAAAAAGCAGTTATTTTATTGTCTGGCGGTCTTGATTCCACTACCTGCATGGCGGTAGCCAAGGAGCAGGGGTATGAGCTGTATCCGATCAGCTTTGACTATCATCAGCGTCACAGCATTGAGCTGGAGGGCGCAAAAAAGGTCGCTGATTTTTATCATGTCAAGAAGCATTTGATTATCGAAACCAATATGGATCAGGTGGGAGGCTCTGCCTTGACGGACAGCAGCATCCAAGTGCCAGAGGGGGAGATTGTGCATGAGGCTGACGATATTCCCGTCACCTACGTGCCAGCTAGAAATCTGACCTTTTTGAGCTATGCTCTCGGCTATGCCGAGGTTATCGGGGCAGACCACATCTTTATCGGCGTCAATGCTGTGGATTATTCCGGCTATCCGGACTGCCGTCCTGAGTTTATTGCCAAATTTCAGGACTTGGCTGATTATGCCACCAAGGCAGGTGCGGCAGATGGTAGGCATATCCGCATCGAGACTCCTTTGCAGGATTTGACCAAGAAGGAGATTGTCCAGCTTGCCAGCCGTCTAGGAGCGCCGCTGCAGTTTACCCATAGCTGCTACAAGGGCGGTGTCAAGGCATGCGGCGTCTGCGATAGCTGCAAGCTGCGCCTCAAGGGCTTCCGCGAGGCTGGCGTGACAGACCCTGTGGAATATGAAAATGATGTGAACAGATAAGCAGGTGATTCAGTGAAGGATGTTCAGAGCAGTATTGACCAGCGCGGCATTGCCATTCAGCGCGTAGGCATCAAGGATGCCTATCTGCCGTTCCTCATCAAGACCAAGGCAGGAGGCTATCAGCAGGTAACTGCCAAGGTCTGCTTTACCGTGGCATTGCCAATGGAGTACAAGGGTACGCATATGAGCCGTTTTTTGGAGATATTGAATCCATGGTCTACCAAGCCTATAGCAGAACCGGAGATGGCAGAAATCCTGCAGGAGGCACTAGAGAAGCTGCAGGCGGAGTCTGCGGCTGTTAGGATAGATTTCAAGTATTTTGTTGACCGTCAGGCACCGGTCAGCGGCCGTCATTCGGTTTTGGATGTGGATTGCTTCTTTGCGGGTACGATGTCGCGCGGCAGTGATATGGAATTTACCCTTGGCGTCAAGGTTCCTTATACATCTCTTTGTCCGTGCAGCAAGGAAATTTCCCGTTATGGCGCTCACAATCAGCGGGGGATCTTGGCAGCCGAGCTAAGATTTTGCCAAGGCTATGACTGTATTCTGATTGAGGATTTGGTGGAGCTTTTGGAAAAACAGGCGTCCTGTCAGATTTATCCTCTCCTCAAGCGCGAGGACGAGAAATATGTTACGGAAACAGCCTACGAAAATCCGAAGTTCGTAGAGGATATTCTGCGTGACGGGGTTTTGGCGATGCGAAGCCTGCCTGGATTGGGCTGGTTTTCCCTGAACTGTGAAAATTTTGAATCCATTCATAATCATAGTGCCTATGCAGCACATGAGGAAACAATAGGTGAGTAGGTTTTGAAAAAGCTAATTGTAAATGCAGATGATTTCGGACTGCATACAGAAGTGAACAAGGCTGTTATCAAGGGCTATCAACAGGGCTGTATCAGAAGCACCTCCCTCATGCCTACGGGCGCGGCGGTAGATGAGGCGTGCGAGCTGGCAAGGGAGAATCCCGAGCTTGGCATTGGTATTCATATCACGCTGGTGGCGGAAAGACCGGTATTGCCGGTAGAAAAGGTTGCGACACTGGTAGATGAAAATGGATATTTTCATGCCGACCATATGGTGTTTATCAAGAAGTACCTGCTGGGTGAGATTGACAATGGGCAGCTTTATGCGGAGTGCGAGGCGCAGATAGCCAGGGCTATGTCTCTGGGGCTGAATGTTACCCATTTGGACAGCCATCAGCACCTGCATACCCTGCCAGGTGTTACGCCAATCTGCCTAGAGCTGATGAAAAAATATCATATTCACAGGATGCGGTATCCCGGAGAGGCATTTGCTTTTACGGGCGGCTATGACGCAGGCTTGTTTCGACGAGTAGCAAAATGCGGACTTACTGTCTGCGCCATGTTGGCAAGACGCCGTGCAAAATGTTATAATATAATGATGCCTGAGCATTTTTTTGGCATGCTGGCAGGAGGACATATGGAAGAAAGGTACTTCCTGAATATTCTCAGGGCACTGCCGGATGGTGTGTCGGAGATTATGGTTCATCCTGGCTGTAATGCGGCGGCTTTAGGCAGTGTATATGATTGGCAGTACCACTGGGAGGATGAGCTGGCTTCTGTAACCTCTCTTGAGACGATGAGGTATCTTAAGGAGCACGAGATAGAGCTAGTATCCTTCAAGGAGTTAACTCATGAATAAGGTCTACGGACGTATTTTACTTTTGACGTTGCTTATCCTGGTGATATCCGGCGTGGTTATTTATTCCACGGTGGACATCAATACGCTCACCAATCTGCATGTCTTCCAGCCGTGGTCTGTGGCACTGGCTGTTCTGGCTATCGGCATAGGGCTGGTGTTGGACGGCACGAGGCTGATGCATCTGGTCAAGATTTCAGGCGAGCGCATTACTTTGAAGCAGTCGGTGCAGGTGGTTTTTGGTAATTATTTTCTTGCCATGCTCGGTCCGGGTGCGGCGGCTGGCGCTATTGCCCAGATTATGTTTTTGCAAAAGGCAGGCATACCTGCCGGCAAGGCGGCAGTCTTGGCAATAGTTCGTACAATAGTTTCTATTCTATTCTTGGCGTGCTGTCTGCCATTTGTCTTTTTGCATGATGCCGGCATCCTGCCGGGCGTGTCCAATGACTTGATGGTGGCAGTGGGTTCGGCGGTGCTTTTGCTGATGGTGATGCTGGTTTTTGGCATCCGCTACAATGCCTGCGACTATCTGGCGCTCAAGGTTTCCCGCCGTATTTCCTCGCATAATCTGAGGCGAAAATTTCTTAATGTTTATCGTGACAGCAAAGCAGGTATTCAGATGCTGGTCAAGGCACCGGCTTCCTTGGTTCGGGTGTTCTTTGAATCAGGTCTGAGCTTGATTTTTATCTATATGGTAGTGCCGTGCCTGATGCTTGGTCTGGGGGCAGAGGTGGACTGGCTGACGGTGATGGGCAGAATGATGTTTTTGAATATTTTGCTCTATTTTTCGCCTACACCGGGCGGATCTGGGATTGCCGAGGGCGGCTTCGTCCTTTTGTTCAGTGATAGCGTACCGGCAGGAACAGTGGGGATTTTGGCAGTAGCATGGCGGTTTATTGCTGAGTATCTGCCGTTTTTCGTGGGCTTGTATTATTCCATTACCGTGCTGGGACGCGATGTGCTCCACAAATCCATGGAGCAGGCTGATGCCAGGCACTCGGATTGACGTCCGCCTTGTCAAATATGCCGCAAGCAATTGAAGGCGGACAAAAGATATGTTAAAATGGGATGTATGGGCGTGTCATTGTCCATTGTGGCGAGGATTGGCAAGGCCTGTCATCTTGTCAGATTAGGTTCGCAAGTATTTTGAATCTCTCGGCTTTTGCCGTGAGGAGTGTGCCAAAAGCCGTACTTCCTGAGTGACGGCAGTCGGCGATAGGATATATAGCATTGTTTGAATTGCGTTTTTTCTTTGGGGGCATTAATTGTGAAAACTAAAAAGATTTTATCCATTGCAGCATGCGGTTTGGGCCTGCTGCTGCTTTCCGGTGCAACTAATACCGAGGCATCTATTGCGATTAAGGATGGCACTAGGGGGCAGACGGTGGTAAAGGTGAACAGGCAGGAAAGCCAGACCGCACAGCACAATACCGTAAGCAGGAATGTGGAAAAGGCTAAAAATGCCAAATCCGACAGCAAGCTGGAGGAAGCTCAGTCTTTGGAACTCGAAAGGGAGCTGAGCTTTCAGGAGCGTATTTATCAGATTTTGCATCCAGTGGAAGTAGAACCTGATAAGAAGGCTGCAGCCAGCACAGATGACAATATGATTATGGGCGGCGCCGTAGCGACTCAGGAGCAGTGTGTCCGCTATCTTTTAAAGAACAATCCAAATCCAAAGCTGAATGTCAGCCCGCAGGAGCTGGTTTCCTACTACTACGAGGAGGGCTATAGGACAGGCATCCGTCCTGATATTGCCTTTGCTCAGGCTTTGAAGGAGACTGGCTACTTCCGTTATGGCGGTACAGTTGTGCCTGCACAGAACAACTATTGCGGCCTTGGCACTACCAGCGCTACGGTGCAGGGTGCATATTTTGCTACGCCGAGACTGGGCGTCAAGGCGCATATCCAGCATTTGCTGGCATATGCCTCGGTAGAGCCGCCGCAGGACAATATCGTTGACCCTCGTTACAATCTGGTGCGCCAGTCCTATGGCAGCAACACCCTGACGCAGTGGAAGGATCTGAATGGCCGCTGGGCGGTGCCGGGCGTAGGCTATGGTCAGAGCATTTTGGAGGATTATTATCAGGGGATTCTCAATTCCTGATTTGATGAAGATTTTAGACAATAGAGATGTGAGGTATAGACAAAAATGATTTCAACAAGTGGCGTAACCCTGCAATTTGGCAAGCGTGTCCTTTTCAAGGATGTATCCATCAAATTCACTCCGGGCAACTGCTATGGCGTTATCGGCGCAAACGGCGCTGGTAAATCTACCTTTTTAAAGCTGTTGAGCGGCGACATCGAGCCGACCAAAGGCTCTATCGAGATTACGCCGGGCGAGCGCATGTCCGTCTTGAAGCAGGATCACTTTGCTTTTGACGAATATGAGGTGCTGCGTACTGTTATCATGGGCAACCAGCATTTGGTGGACATCATGGACGAAAAGGATGCCATCTATGCCAAGCCAGATTTCAGTGATGAGGACGGCATAAGAGCTGGCGAGCTGGAGGCAGAATTTGCCGAGCTGAACGGCTGGGATGCTGAGTCTGATGCTGCCAAGCTCTTGAATGGACTGGGCATCGGCGAGGAGTATCACTATCAGAAGATGTCCGAGTTGGATCCTGCCTTGAAGGTGCGTGTTCTCTTGGCACAGGCTCTCTTTGGCAATCCTGATATTCTGCTTCTAGACGAGCCGACCAACCATTTGGATTTGGCTTCCATCAACTGGCTGGAGGATTTCTTGGCTGGCTTTGAGAATACCGTTATCGTAGTTTCACATGACCGTCATTTCCTGAATCAGGTATGTACGCATATCGCTGATGTGGACTTTGGCAAGATTCAGCTCTATGTCGGCAACTATGACTTCTGGTATCATTCCAGCCAGCTGGCTTTGCAGCTCGCCAAGGATGCCAACAAGAAGAAAGAGGAGAAAATCAAGGAGCTACAGACCTTTATTGCCCGTTTTGCTGCCAATGCATCCAAGTCCAAGCAGGCAACCTCCCGCAAGAAGCTCTTGGATAAGATTACGCTTGATGACATCAAGCCATCGTCCCGCCGTTACCCGTATATCGCCTTTACGCCTGACCGTGAGGCTGGCGACCAGCTTCTCTTAGTGGACGGCATTTCCAAGACCATTGATGGCGAAAAGGTTCTGAACAATGTTTCCTTTACCGTCAGAAAGGGCGACAAGATTGCCTTTACTGGCCCGAATAGTGCTGGCAAGACTGCCCTGTTCCAGATTCTCATGGGCGAGATGGAGCCTGACGAGGGTTCTTTCAAGTGGGGCGTAACCACTACCCAGGCATATCTGCCAAATGACAACAGCAAGTATTTCGAGGGTTGCGACCTTAGCCTGACGGATTGGCTGCGCCAGTATTCCAAGGACCCTGATGAGTCATTCGTGCGCGGCTTTTTGGGACGCATGCTGTTCAGCGGCGAGGAGAGCTTGAAGAAGGCTTCCGTTATCTCTGGCGGCGAGAAGGTGCGCTGCATGCTCTCCAAGATGATGCTGAGCGGCGCAAATGTACTTTTGATGGACGAGCCGACCAACCATTTGGATTTGGAGTCCATCACGGCGCTCAATGACGGACTGATTAATTTCAAGGGAACATTGCTTTTTGTCTCCCATGACCATCAGTTTGTGCAGACCATTGCCGACAGAATTATCGAGCTGACTCCGGAGGGAGTATTCGACAAGCTGACCAGCTATGACGATTTCCTTGCTGATGAGGATGTGCAGGCAAGATTAGCTAAGATGTACGAGAAGTAATATGGTATAGCCGATGGCAGCAAGGCAGCCTGTCATCGGCTTTTGTTTTTGTAAAGGAATTTGAATATGGAAAAAAAGACATTTTACGATTTGAGCGTATCGGATGCCCTTTGCCAGTGCTTGGAGAAAATGGGCATCAAGGAGCCTACGCCGGTGCAGGCAGAGGCGATTCCAGCCCTGAGAAACGGCAAGGACACTATCGTGCAGGCGCAGACTGGCACGGGCAAGACACTGGCGTTTCTCTTGCCGATATATGATAGAATCAAGGTGCAGGCAGATAATATTCAGACTTTGATTTTGACTCCGACACGGGAGCTGACTTTGCAGATTGCCAAGGTGGCAGCCCAGCTTGGCAAGGCAGACGGAGTCCGCTCACTGGCTATTTATGGCGGTCAGGATATTGAGCGCCAAAAGCAGAAGCTGGGGCGTGAGCCGCATGTCATCATCGGCACTCCCGGACGTATTCTTGACCATATGCGCCGCAGGACAATTAATTTTGCTACCACCAACCGCATCATTCTGGATGAGGCAGATGAAATGCTCAGGCGGGGATTTTTGGAGGATGTGGAGCAGATTCTCAGCACGATGGCACGGGATAGGCAGATTATGCTGTTTTCGGCTACAATGCCTGACAAGGTAAAGGCACTGGCTCATCGCTATATGACGGATTTTCAGCATGTGATTATCAAGACAGAGAATATTACCCTCGACAATATCCAGCAGAGAGTGGTGGACACCATCGAGGATTCCAAGCTGGACAAGTTGTGCGAGCTGGTCAATGAGCAAAATCCTTATTTGGCGATGGTATTCTGTGCTACCAAGAGCAGGGTATCGCAGGTGGCGATGGCATTGGCTCGTCGTGGTTATCTAGCTGATGAGCTGCATGGTGATTTGTCTCAGTTGCAAAGAACTAATGTACTGAAAAAATTTAGGGAAGCTAAATTGCAGATTTTAGTGACGACGGATATTGCCGCCCGTGGCTTGGATATTGAGGGCGTGACCCATGTATTCAACTATGATTTGCCGCGCAATACGGAGGAATATATCCACCGTATCGGGCGCACAGGCAGGGCAGGCCAGCAAGGCATGGCGATTACCTTCGTCAATGCCCGCCAATATTCCCAGCTGCGCCGCATCGAGGCAGGCATCAAGAATCACATTCAAAAGGATGTGTCCTCTCGGAGCCTTGCTTCTCGTCTAAAGCGGGAAAAACGCGAGCGTGAAATGGCAGCTAAGAGAGCCGCTGCCGAAAAGGAACAGGCCAAGAAGGCCAAGAGCCGCTATGCCAACCGCAAGGGCGCAGAGCACAAGGGACGCAACAGCCGCTCTAGAAGGCTGAGGGACAAGGCCAAAAACGCTAGCCGCGGCCGAAGATAAAATCAGACTTATTCAGTGGGAGTTTTAGCACCCGTTAGTGTGGGACAAATGCCAAAATACCGCCTATGCATAAAGACATAGGTGGTATTTTTTCGCGCTGTCATGCTGTGTGAGCAGGCGGTTTTGTGGTATAATAGAATTGTGAGGGTGTAAGTTTTTGAGGGAGGTGGAGCGTTGAGCAATAAAGCCAAAATTCGAGAGGATGCCATGAAGTTAAATCCTATAGATGATGCATTGTTCGTCAAGATGGCAGAGGATATGGATTTTTGTCAGGAAATGCTGCAGACCTTTTTGTCGGATAAAACCTTGGTAGTGCTGGAAGCTGCTCCCCAGTACGTGGTAAAGAATTTGCAGGGGCGTTCGTGCATATTGGACTTGAAATGCCAAATCGGCTCAGGACAGATTGTCAATGTAGAGGTGCAGAAATCGGATGACGATGACCATCAGAAAAGAGTTAGGTACAATGTGTCAGTGCTGACGGCGAATATAGTCGACCCAGGAGAGAAGTTTCGCGATGTTCCAGAGGTTATATCTGTTTTTATATCTCGATTTGATGTTTTTAAGCTAGGTAGAGCGGTATACCATGTAGAGCGTGTTATCAAGGAAACAGGCGATGTAGTGGAGAATGGCATTCGGGAAGTCTATATTAATGCCGAGAATTATGATGCATCCGATATTGCGGATTTGATGCGGCTTTTCGTTGAGGATGAGGTCTATGATGATGATAGATTTCCAGTTTCGTCGAAGCGCAAGAGAAGATTCAAGACAACTGAGGAAGGAGTAAGCGAGATGTGCGAGATTATTGAGCGCAATAGAGCTGAGGCATATGCCGAGGGCGAAGCACGTGGAGAAGCACGTGGAGAAGCACGTGGTATGGCACGTGGGACACTGATAACGCTGATGAATTTAGTTAAGAAGAATAGAATCACGGTGGAAGAAGCGGCAGAGGATGCGAATATGACAGTGACAGCGTTCAAGGCAGAGATGGCAGCTTTTGTATAACGGGGTGTCCGCTATCACACATTATCTGTGGGTGTGGAGTTGAGAGATTTACAGGGTGGAGCTACTATCTCTACCCTTGTCTAGCCCTATTGCAAGAAAATGCAGTAAGTATAATATAGGACTATGGGCAGAAAATTGGAAAATTTTGAGAGAATATCTTTTATAATTTCCTTGAATATGATATATTTGTATTAATCATGTGGGAGTCTGTCTTTGTGCGTGTATGGAAAGGAGGCATAGACTGGCTGGCAGGCAACTGCGATTGAAAGGATGACTAGCGCGATCTCGCTGGCTTTAGACGGTGGGTTAAGGTAGCCAAGACTAAATAATGCATAGGGCAGGGACTGTCCAAATTAACGCCTGTGGAGATAGTAGGTTGCGAGGTTGATGAAGCAGGAAGCCCGTTGGCTTTAGACAATGGGTAGTTCACATTTTGTATACAATCTAATATTTATGGACAGTGTAGCAATTCCAAGAGCGTGCCATAGGCATATGACGGCCGGACCTTCGGGAAGCCGGGAATTGACATGACGAAAGCATTGTCCAAACGAAGGAGAATGATTCATTATGATGCGTTCGTTGTATTCTGGTGTTTCCGGCTTGAAGAATCATCAGACCCGTATGGATGTTGTAGGCAACAATATCTCCAATGTCAACACCACTGGCTTTAAGTCCAGCCGTGTAACCTTTAGTGACACTCTGAGCCAGACCCTGAGCGGTGCATCTGCGCCTACCAGCAGTCTCGGCGGTACCAACCCGAAGCAGATAGGCTTGGGTTCTGCAACATCTTCTATTGACACGCTGTTTACAGACGGCTCTGTGCAGTCTACTGGCGTCAATACGGATATGTGTCTTTCTGGCAATGGCTTGTTTATTGTCAAGAATGGTGACAGTGTGTACTATACAAGAAATGGTAACTTCAAGTTTGATTCCTCAGGCTATTATGTCAATAGCGATGGTCTGAGAGTTCAGGGCTGGATGGCTGAGGGAGCAGGTGGAACTATTAATACTAATGGTGCGACTACGGAAATTTGTATTCCATCAGGCAAATCAATGGCTGCTACTGCATCCACTATTAGTACCTTTAGCTCAAATTTGAATGCTTCAGCACCAACAATTACGAATATTAATTATACTAATGCACAAGGTCAGGTTACTCAAGGTGCAGGCGATGTAAATGTTGATGGTACTAACATTGTGTCTGCAACATATACACTGTCAGACGGAACTTCGCAGACTGTTACTAGTGGATACATTAAACAAGATAGGGGAGTTCCTCTTACTTCTACTCTTACGATATATGATTCACTGGGAAGTGCTCATAGCATACCTGTGCTTTTACAGAAGGTTGCTGGAGCGGGTAATAGTTGGGAAGTTGTATTGGCGAATGGAACTAATACATATCAGATTAGCGAAGCTGATGGTACTACGACCAATATCAATTTGACACCTGGAACGCTTCAGTTTACGTCTGATGGCGCATATGATTCTACAAATAGTAGCCCAGGTACTTTGAATATGACTGCAGGCAATGGTGCAGCAACCCAGTCTATTACAATGGATTATTCAGCCATGACGCAGTATTCAGGCAGTAGCACGGCATATGCCTCTACTGATGGCAACGCTGCTGGTACGCTGAAATCTGTATCTATCGATAGTTCGGGCGTTATCACTGGTACGTACACGAATGGTTTGAATGTACGGGAGGCACAGGTCGCTATTGCCCAGTTCAACAATGCTGCTGGTCTGACCAAGAATGGCAATTCGCTGTACGTTGAGTCCAACAACTCTGGTACGCCAAATGTTGGTACTATAAACGCTCTAGGCTGTACGGTTACTCCGTCTGCCTTGGAGATGTCCAATGTAGATATGGCAAGCGAGCTAACCGACATGATTGTTACCCAGCGTGGCTACCAGTCCAACTCCAAGATTATTACTGTTTCCGATGAGCTTTTGGAAACACTCATCAACATGAAGCGTTAATGCTGGCAAAATAGCAAAGTCTGCTGTATGTCCTTGTGGCATGCGGCAGATTTTTTTGTATCAATTAACCTTTGTAAGTGTTATAATGAAATCAAGCGAAAGGAGAGTTTTTTTGCATGGATTGGAAAAATGTGACAATAAGCAATAATTTCATATTTCCAAATCACAAGCTGCGCGAATCATATATTATCTTTATATGCCTGTTTGACCCGTTTGGCTTAAACTTGCCGAAATATACGTTTACCGCCCATTGTGAAGAGCATTTGGATTTGAAGCTCGAGGATGGGGCAAGCAGAATATTTTTGAATTGCAATGGGGACAGGCATAAGACTACCAAGGCACTAGCTAATTTGTTGGACTATATTGCCCACGGCACGGTAACGGATGAATATACGGCAACAATAGATAATGAAGTAGTTAATTTTCGTGAAGATGATGGAAAGGAGAGATTGTTTATGACTTACCAGCAGACTCTGATGGAAGAAAGAATGTTTGCTAGAGAAGAAGGCAGAGAAGAAGGCAGGGAAGAAGGCAGGGAAGAAGGCAGGGAAGAAGGCAGAGAAGAAGGCATGCTTGAACAGATAAAGAAAACTGTTTTGAGGATGCTTAAGCGCAATACTCCGATTGAAGATATTGCCGATATGAATGATATAAGCATCGAGCAGGTTAAGGAGATTTGCAAGGTAGCAGCAATGTCAAAGTAATCCCTCGATATTTCAGGTGGTTGTTTTATAATTAAAATGTAAGCAATAGAGTACAAATAGGAATATGATTGAGATGGAGGATTTGCAATGGATTTTGAATTGGATATGCATACACATAGTATTGTCAGCGGTCATGCCTATGGCACGATTCGGGAGATGGCGCAGGGGGCAGCAGAAAAGGGCTTGAAGCTGTTGGGAATCACGGAGCACTCGCCCTCGATGCCAGGTACTGTCGGCGAAGTGTATTATTGCAATCTTTATTTAGTGCCTAGAACGCTCTATGGCGTGGAGATTATGTTTGGCAGTGAAATCAATGTCTTGCAGGACGGCACGCTGGATATTTCTGACAAGGTGTTGAACAATCAGATTGATTATGGCATTGCAGGCATCCATGGCATTTGCTACAAGGATGTGGGGATAGAGAAAAATACTGACAATCTTATTAGCTGCATGAAGCATCCGCGCATCAAATTCGTATCTCATCCTGACGATGACCATACGCCGCTTAACTACGAACGTCTGGTGCAGGCAGCCAAGGAATATCATGTGGCTCTGGAGGTAAACAATAGCTCTTTCTTGAAGCCGCAGTACCGCCTGAACTGCGTGGAGAACTATCGCACCATGCTGAGGCTTTGCCGTCAGTACGAAGCACCGATTATCGTGGATTCTGATGCTCATGATCCATCCTGGGTTGGCTGTTTTGAAGAAGCGCAGAAGCTCTTGGCTGAAATGGATTTTCCAGAGGAGCTGGTCTTAAACCGCAGCGTTGAGGAAGTGAAAAAATTCATTGCCAAGGATTAAGGGAAAATGGGACTTATTTTGTGGGGACTTCGTGCGACTGTGGAAATTAGTCCCATAAAGCTCGTGCTTTGCGGGAGCTGCTTTTTTCCTACTAAGACGAGGGAGTAGCAACAGTTAGCGTGGGGCAAATAAAAATGTACTAGGAAGGGATATATGGCAAGGATAAAAGATGTAGCCAAAGAGGCAGGCGTGGCAGCCAGCACTGTTTCACTGGTTTTGAACAAAAAAGGCTATGTTTCGGAGGAAACGCGCCTAAAGGTGGAGGCAGCCGTCAAGAAACTGAATTACATACCCAGTGAAATGGCGAGGAATTTGTCCCTGCGGCGGACAAATATCATCGGCGTTATCGTGCCGTCTATTGCGCATCCTTTTTTCTCGGAGCTGGCTGAGGCTTTGGAAACCGAGCTGTACAGCCTTGGCTACAAGATGATGCTCTGCTGTACCAAATATAAGGAAAACTCGGAGCGAAAATTTATCGATATGCTGAAAAGGCGGACGATGGACGGGATTATCATGGGTGCTCATTCTCTAGACGTGTCTATCTATGAGGGGCTGAAAGAGCCGATTATAGCCTTTGACCGCTATCTGAATGAAGATATTCCCATTGTTCACTGCGACCACTGCTATGGAGGCAGGCTGGCGGCGGAGGCATTTTTGCAGCATGAGTGCCAGCATATTGTGGGGATTGAGGGCTATCAGGGCGTTCATACGCCTGCCAATGATTATCACAGGGTGTTTCATCAGGCAATGAGGGAGCATGGCGTGGCAACGGATGTTTTGGAGATGCCTTGGAATGCCTTTACCTATGAGGATTTTTTGCTGACGGCGGAAAAGCTCTTTGCGGAGTATCATGAGCTTGATGGCATTTTTGGCTCGGATATGGCAATAGCGAGCTGTATGCGTGTAGCAGCTAGAAAGGGCTACAGGATACCGCAGGACATCAGGCTGGTTGCCTATGACGGCACTGGCATGACGCAGACAGGCATCCAGCCTGTGACGGCGGTGCGGCAGCCCATTGAGGAATTGGCAGCACTGGCGGCTAAAAAGGTGGTCAACAAGGTCAATGGCATAGAGGACAATCTTCCCTGGGTGCTTAAGCCTAGGATGTTGAGGGGCGAGACCTGCTAAATGGGTTTCGTCTTTTTTATTGCTTGAAAATCGTTTATACAAATAAGCAAAAAAGTATTGACAATTTATTGTTTTATAGCTATTATAGAAATATCAAACCGGTTCGAGAAAGAGAACACGAACAAAATTGGGGGTATTTTGGTGAAAAAAGAAATGCATGTAACAAATCAACGTTATCGTCTGGGCTATCATCTGATGCCAAAAAGCGGCTGGATAAATGACCCGAATGGTTTTTCCTATTTCAAGGGATATTATCATATGTTTTATCAGTATTATCCATATGCGGCAGAGTGGGGACCTATGCATTGGGGACATGCGCGCAGCAAGGATATGCTTCACTGGGAGACGCTGCCGACGGCGCTTACTCCTGGCGACATGGAAAGCGGCTGTTTTTCGGGCAGCGCTATCGAGCATGATGGCAAGCTGTGGCTGATTTATACTGGACATCACTATGTAGAGCCGAATGACAGTGAGTCGTTTTATGAAAATCAGAATCTTGCCTACAGTGAGGACGGCGTGCATTTTACCAAATACGAGGGCAATCCGGTTCTCAGAGTGCCAAAGGATAATACCAAGCATTTCCGTGACCCAAAGGTTTGGCAAGAGGCTGACACTTTCTACATGGTGCTTGGCAGTCAGGGCGATGATGAGCTTGGCAGGGCGCTCCTGTATGCTTCTAAGGATTTGATTAATTGGGAAAGAGTTTCGGTCATCTCCAAGGCTAAGAATCTCAAGGAAGAGGGCTATATGTGGGAATGTCCTGATTTCTTTCACCTAGACGGCACTGATGTGCTTCTGATGTCTCCGCAGGGGCTGGAGGCAGACGGCGACAGATTCCGCAACCTCAATCAGACAGGCTATATCGCAGGCAAGCTCGATGCAGACAAGGTTCTTGCTAGGGGAGAATTTGTGGAAATCGATAATGGTCATGATTTTTACGCCACCCAGACCATGCTGACGCCGGATGGACGCAGGGTGATGGTTGCCTGGATGAATGCCTGGGATTCTGATATGCACGAGAAGCAGGATGGCTGGGCAGGCGCTCTGACTATACCTAGAGAGCTTCATGCCAGGGCAGGGCATATCTATCAGCGGCCGATCAGGGAAATGGAGTCTCTTAGGACTGCCAAGCTGATAGCAGGAGTTGTGGAGGCTGGTCATGCATACGAGCTTCCGAGAACTGCGGAGCTGAACCTTGATTTTGCAGGAGCAGATGGCGAGCTTTTGACTATCACGGACGGCGAGCACAATCTCACTATCGGCATTGATGCAGAGAAGCAGCGCTTCGTGGTGGAGCGCAATACCAAGGACGGCGAGAGAGCGGCACAGGTAGCAGATGCCGGCAAATTGCATTTGCAGATTTTTATTGACAAGACATCGGCAGAAATCTTTGTAAACGAAGGGGAAAGAACGTTTACAGAGAGAGTATACTGGGATGCTCCCTTGACCGTAGAACTGGGGAGCAATGCTCAGGCTGTTATCTACAGATTGGAAGCGGAAACGAATAAGTATTAAGAGGGGAAAAGAGATTTATGGATAAGTTAAAGGCATTTGCCAATCCTTTTTACAGGGGCAGCTCGGCAGAGATTTTGCTGTTTTTTGCGGGCTGGGGCATATGGTGGTCATTTTTCCAGATTTGGCTGACCAGCACGCAGGGGTTCAGCGGCTCGCAGATTGGCACGATTTACTCTTTCGGCTCTGCCGTGGCGTTGGTATTGATGTTTGTCTATGGTTCTATTCAGGACAAGCTGGGGCTCAAGAAAAACCTGATGTACTTTCAGGTAGGCTGTCAGGTGCTTTTGGCGCCGTTCTTTACATGGGTGTATGTGCCTATGCTGGAAGCCAATTTCTATGTAGGTGCTATGGTGGGCGCTGTGTATCTGTCGGTAGCTTATCTGGCTGCCTGTCCTGTATTTGAGGCAGTCACCGAGAGATTGAGCCGGCGCTATAGCTTTGAATACGGCCAGGCAAGAGCGTGGGGCTCGTTTGGCTATGCCATATCTGCCTTGTCAGCAGGCTTCCTGTTTACTATTAATCCGTATTTGGTGTTTTGGACGGGCTCTGCCGTTTCTTTGATTCTGCTATTGGTATTGCTTTTTGTGCATCCTGAAAATAATGCTGCGGTGCGCAAAAAGTATGAGAATCAGTCCGAGAGCGCCAAGGACAGCAAATCGCCTTCCTTTGCCGAGATTATCGGCGTATTCAAGATTTTGGATGTCTGGAAAATCATTGTTTTTGTCATTATGAGCTGGACATTCTACACGGTATTTGACCAGCAGATGTTCCCGCACTTCTTTACTCAGTTCTTTGCTACGCCGGAGGAAGGACAGCAGGCATATGGCGTGCTGAACTCTGTACAGGTATTTTTGGAGTTCCTCATGATGGGACTGGTGCCAGTGCTGATGAAAAAAATCGGCGTGCGCAAGGCAATCCAGCTCGGCTGCCTGATTATGATTCTGCGTATCGGCGGTTGCGGTCTTGTAACCAATCCTTTGGGCGTGGCTCTCGTAAAGCTGCTGCATGCACCAGAGACAGCCCTCTTTATACTGGGTATTTTCCGTTATTTTACCCTGCATTTTGACACACGCATGTCGGCTACCATCTATATGGTAGGGTTTCAGATTGCGGCTCAGGTAGGACAGATTATCTTCTCAACGCCACTAGGAGCGCTGCATGATGATATCGGCTATCAGAGCACGTTCCTCGTAATCTCCGGCATCGTCATGGCAGCCAGCATCTATGCCTTTGCAGTCCTGAAGAAGGACAATCAGGATGTAGGCGGACAGCCTTTGGAAAGCTAAATAATCATTGGGGAAAATCCCTGAGATATTCGCATATGCCCTTCTCCCCTTATGGCATAGGCGAGGCTCAGGGATTTTTTATCTTGCCATTTTATTGTCATATTTAATAAATTCGCTGGCTATGACGATATAATTTGTGGCATGGATTTGCTGTGGATTATCAAGGGATTGAAAGGCATTTTTGCTTCTGCCAGCTATGTGTGGCAGGGATGATGAAAGGAGCTTTTGAATATGAGCTTGAAGGTAAATGAGGGATTGGCAGGCTTCGGCATGTCGAATGGCACGCAGAAAAGCAAGAGCAGCGATGCAGACGCAGGCCAGCAGTTTTCGGAGATTTTGGACAAGATGAAGAAGGGGCAGAGTCCTTCTCTCGGCAGTGATGATTCCAAGGATGAGGACACCGTGACTGTCACCCGTATATTGTCAGATGGTTCGACCATTATTACCACTATGAAAGATGGCAAGATTGTTTCTCAGAGCAAGACGCATGCGGCAGTAGAGCAGGACGACCCGAAACTTTTGGACACGACAGTGGAAAAGGGCATTGGCAAGGCTGACAGCGGCGCAGGCGAGGATATGGCTGCAAGCGTGGCAGGCAGTGCCTTGAACGGCGACATACTGAGTCTCTTGAAGTAAAATTTTATAACTTAGCAGGGCTTTTGTCCTGCTTTTTTATTTGCTTATGCTAATAGATTCGTACAATAAATCGGTTGTATGATATCTATTTTTGTGTTACAATGTAAATGTATCTGGTTATATTGATTTCAACTAAAATGAACAAAATCTGGACATATACGTTTTTGCTCACAAAGTATTAGATTTATGATCGATGCTTTGTGTTTTTTTATATATTTAGGGGGGAGTAGTGTAATTTTTTAAAATTTATGGTTTTGACTGGGAAAGAAGGATGCTTGTATGGGAAATTTGGGTAGTTTATTTAAAGGCGGTTCGGATATGTCACTGAGGCAGAAGCTGACAATCAGCTTTATGCTCATGGTATTCATTCCGGTGCTGCTGGTGGCGATTGTCAGCGGCAGGGCGTTTTATAGCAGTTATTTGCATGATGTAGAGAGGCAGAATATCTCTGTCGCAGCCATGAAGGCGAAGAATGTTGAGAATGTGCTGACTATGACCAAGGATGCCTTGGCATCTATGGCGATGCAAAATGAATTTTATGAGATGGATGCGGCTGCTATCAAGCCTATCCTGGAAGATTATGCTAAGAAGCATCCTGAAATACAGAATATCGCTGTCAGCGGCCTTGATGGCATGCAGATAGCCAGAGATTCGGGCAAGCTGTTCAGCATAGCGGACAGGCCATATTTTCAGGAGATACTGAAAGGCAAGGATTACTTCTACAATGATGCCATGATTTCCAAGGCTACTGGCGAAATCAGCTTTGCTGAGTCTGTGCCAATCAAGAATAATGGACAGCTTGTGGGCGTGCTGTATGTTACTGTACGTTTGAAGATTGTGGATGACATCTTGAAATATAGCGTAGATGATGACTCTAAGTCACAGATTCAGTATCTGACTGACTCCAAGGGCAATGTCATGATTCATCCAGATAGCGAGTACACTGCTACGCTTACCAACTGGAGCGATGTAGCGCCTGTTGCATCTGCTATGGCTGGCAAAGTGGCAAATCTGAATTATGTAAATCCTGCTGGAGAAGAGTGTATAGGCGCATCTGCACCAGTCGAGGGCGGTATTGGCTGGAGTGTTGTTGTAGAGAGCAAGCGTTCTGATGCCATGGGCACGATATTCAGCCTGATGGCTATGATAGCCGGTATGTGCGTTGTTATGCTGGTTATTGCCTTTGTGGCAGCAAGGCTGCTGACAAATAAGATTGTCGGTCCATTGGTTGATATGTCCGGCAAGGCTGCAAGGGTAGCAGATGGCGATTTGACAACCAGGATAGACATTGATACGGATGATGAAGTAGGCAGGACTGCTGCAGCATTTAATGATATGGCGAAGAAGATGCAGGATATCGTCAAGTCGATTAGTGCTGCTTCTGATGAGGTCAGTTCTTCGGCTGGCAGCCTGACCATGAACGCCAAGCAGTCTGCCGAGGCTGCAGGCAATGTGGCAGAAACTGTTACTCAGGTTGCAGAAGGCATGAACAATCAGGCAGACAATATTACGGCGGCGAAGTCCTCTGTAGATATTTTCTTTGGCACGATTCAGGAAATGAAGGCGACGACTGATAAAATCAATGCGGCATCCAATGATACTGCTCAGGCTGCTATTAGCGGACAGGAAATGATGAGCGACGCCGTGGAGAAGATGGAAAATATCGAGACCAGCGTTGCCAAGACGGCAGAGACGATCCGTATACTGGGTGAAAATTCCCAAGCTATCGGCGGCATTGTCGATACCATTGTCGCTATCGCCGACCAAACTAACCTTTTGGCCTTGAATGCGGCTATCGAGGCCGCTCGTGCCGGTGATGCAGGCAGAGGCTTTGCCGTAGTTGCCGAGGAGGTCAGGAAGCTGGCTGAGGAGTCTCAGAAGGCTGCTGTGGAGATTAAGGAGAAGATTAATTCCATTCAGTCTGATACTGACGATGCTATCAATACCATGGAGGCTGGCCGTGACGATGTCAAGGCTGGTACTGACTCCATTACTGCTGTTGGCAAGCAGTTTAATGCTATTCAGGAGAAGATTGATGGCGTAAAGGCACAGCTTAATGTATTCCAGGAGGCAGCAGAATCCATTTCCAATGCTGCCAGCAAGATTGTTACTTCCGTGGACAAGATCGATGAGGCGAGCCGTGAGGCGGTAGGGCATACCCAGACCATTTCGGCAGCCGCAGAGGAGCAGTCTGCTTCCACTGAGGAGATTGCATCGGCATCTTCCGTGCTTGAAGAATTGGCAGGCAAGCTGCATGATTCTGTCAAGGCATTTAAGCTGTAATAAATTTACCAAATTGTGCCGTAAAGCCCCTTGCTTTAGCTATGGGGATATACCCTAAAGGGCACGCAGTAAGGCACGTCCACCGAATTTGCGTAAGCAATTGAAGGTGGACAAAAGATAAAGGATATGTTAGTATGAAGTGTATGGGCAGGGCATTGTCCATTGTGGAGAGAACTCGTAAGACCTGCCATTTCGGCAGGCAAGGTTCGCTAATATCCCAGAATCCACTGGCTTTAGCCGTGGGGGGTATGTCAAATTAATCAGTATTAAAGCAAAGCGTCCCGTGCTCATGCATGGGATGTTTTTCTATGTAAGATTTTGCATTGGGCGGCAGCAAATTATGGGAATATTTTGTGAAGGGATTGCGAGCAGAAAAAATAAAATAAAAAAATGCTTGACTCTTTGGTGATAAACTGCTATAGTATATATCTGTCAGCAGGTTACATACTGTGTAGCTGACAGATGATGTGGGTAGGTGCCCGAGTGGTTAAAGGGAACGGACTGTAAATCCGTCGCCGTAGGCTACGATGGTTCGAATCCATCCCTGCCCACCATTTATCATCGCGGGATGGAGCAGTAGGTAGCTCGTCGGGCTCATAACCCGAAGGTCAGAGGTTCGAGTCCTCTTCCCGCAACCAATTCGTTTTCATGCTGATATAGCTCAGTAGGTAGAGCGCATCCTTGGTAAGGATGAGGTCACCAGTTCAACTCTGGTTATCAGCTCCATTATATGGCTGCGTAGCTCAGTTGGCTAGAGCATTCGGTTCATACCCGGAGTGTCAGGAGTTCAAATCTCTTCGCAGCCACCAACTATGTGATTTAGCCCCTTGCTTGTGAGGGGTTTTATTATGCAGATAAATAAAATGTCAGGATTGTCAGTATTTCCTAGTGAAGTTGTTGACAGGCGTATCTATTTATGATAAAGTATATCAGTGACATTTTGTGGTGTCTCAATAATCTAATCAGAAGGAGTGCATAAAATGCGCAATGCAGTTACGTTGGCCTGCACCGAGTGCAAGAGCCGCAACTATCAGACCAACAAGAACAAGAAAAACGATCCTGATAGAATCGAATTTAACAAGTATTGTAAGTTCTGCAAGAAGCACACTCTGCATAAGGAGACTAAGTAATTAGTCGGCAGTTGTTGGGTTTTGCAGTATAAGACAGGATGTGAAGCAATGGCGGAGACAAAGACGTCAGGTGCTCAGCCGAAGTCTTCAGGCTTTAACCCTGTGCAGTTTTTGCGTGAAGTCTCTGCTGAGATGAAGAAGGTGTCCTGGTCTACTAGGCGTGAGCTGGCAAAGTACACCATAGTGGTAAGCATTACGGTGTTCGTTGTGTGTGCTCTGATTTGGATTTGCGATAGCTTCTTCGCAAGATTGTTTAATCTCATTGTACGTTAAAGACTGGAGGGTGCGTCTGGAATGGGATCCGAGAAAGAATCAGCTAGACACTGGTATGTAGTTCATACCTATTCCGGTTACGAAAACAAGGTGCTGGAAAGTCTCAAGCAAAAGGTTCAGTCCATGGGCCTGGAGAACGAGATCTTCGATGTAATCATTCCTGAGAAGGAAGAGATTGAAAAGAAGGACGGCGTCGAGAAAGTAATCAAGAGGAAGATTTTCCCAGGCTATGTCTTGGTGAATATGATTGTCAACGAAAAAACTTGGTATGATGTCCGCAATACGGACGGCGTTACCGGTTTTGTAGGTTCTGGCACCAAGCCGATTCCTTTGACTGAAGATGAGTATGAGAACATTCTGAGAGAAATGGGCGTAGAAAAAGCCAAGGTTGTACATGATATCGATGTAGAGATTGGCGAGACAGTAAAAATCTGTTCCGGTCCATTTGAAAATTTTGCAGCAAAAGTTATATCTGTTGACTATGAAAAGGGCAAGATTAAGGCTTTGGTTGATATGTTCGGCAGAGAAACTAATGTTGAACTTGATTTCGATCAAGTTGAAAGTTAGCTACCGCAATTCCATTGGCTTTAGACGGTGGGTTAAGGTAGCCAAGACTAAATAGTACATAGGGCAGGGACTGTCCAAATTAACGCCTGTGGAGATAGTAGGTTACGAGGTTGGTGAAGCAGGAAGCCCATTGGCTTTAGACAATGGGTAGTTCACAAGAATTAATTTCCATTTAAGGAGGTGTATTCAAGATGGCAAAGAAAGTCGCTAAAATGGTAAAGTTACAGGTTCAGGCTGGTAAGGCTACTCCGGCTCCTCCAGTAGGTCCTGCACTTGGTCAGGCTGGTGTAAACATCATGGCCTTCGTTAAGGAGTTCAATGAGAGAACTGCTAAGCAGGCTGGCTTGATTATTCCAGTAGAGATTACTGTATTTGAGGATAGATCCTTTACTTTTATTACCAAGACTCCTCCGGCTGCTGTACTTCTGAAGAAGGCTGCAGGCATTGAGAAGGCTTCTGGTGAACCAAACAAGAACAAGGTTGCTACTCTGCCTCGTGCCAAGGCACAGGAGATTGCTGAGAGCAAGATGCAGGATCTGAACGCTGCAAGCGTTGAGGCTGCTACCCGCATGATTGAGGGTACTGCCCGCAGCATGGGTATCGTTATCACTGACTAATAGTTAGTCGGAAGGCGAACGACCCGTGGGAGGGAAATCCGTTATTACCACGAAGGGAGAATTTTTTCATGGCAAAAGCTGGCAAGAAGTATCAGGACGCTGCAAAGCTCCTTGAGACTGGCAAAGTTTATTCTGTTGAGGAAGCTATCGAGCTCGTAAAGAAGACTGCAACTGCAAAGTTCGACGAGACTATCGAGCTTCATGTACGTTTGGGCGTTGACCCTAAGTATGCTGATCAGCAGGTTCGTGGCGCAATGGTGCTGCCACACGGCACTGGCAAATCCAAGCGCGTATTGGTATTTGCCAAGGGTGCAAAGGTTGACGAGGCTGAGGCCGCTGGCGCAGACTTCGTTGGCTCCGATGAAATCGTAGCAAAGATTCAGGGCGGCTGGACCGATTTTGATGTAGCTGTTGCTACCCCTGATATGATGGGTACTGTAGGTCGTATTGGTAAGATCCTCGGTCCTCGTGGCTTGATGCCAAACCCTAAGTTGGGTACTGTTACTATGGACCTGACTAAGGCTATCGGTGAGATTAAGGCTGGTAAGGTTGAGTACCGTACCGATAAGGCTGGTAATGTACATTGCCCTATCGGCAAGGCTTCTTTCGATGCAGAGAAGCTGGTTGCTAACTTTAATGCACTGATGGATACTTTAATTAGAGTAAAACCGGCTGCTGCAAAAGGTCAGTATATCCGCTCTGTAACTGTCAGCGCTACTATGGGTCCTGGCGTTCCAGTAGTTCACGCATAATATTTGACATTTTGCGGGCTGTATAATAAAATAGTCTATGGCTGTAGACAGCAGGTAGGGTTCCAAGGCATTGGAATCCATAAAGGAAACGCCTGCCGAGGCCGGATGGTTAAGCATGAAACACTGCGGCCTCCGGTAAATCAGCCGGAGGCCGTTTTTGCTCTTAAAATTTGAGAGGAGGTGTATTCATGGCTGTTACTGAAAAGAAAAAAGCAATTGTTGCTGAATTAAAGGACAAACTCACTAGCGCAAAGGGTGCTGTACTGGTTTCCTACAAGGGACTGTCTGTTGCTCAGGACACAGCTCTCCGTGTAGAGCTGCGCAAGGCTGGTGTAAATTACCATGTAGTTAAGAACACAATGACTCGTATTGCTGCTACCGAGGCTGGTATGGATGGTTTGGTATCTCATTTGGAGGGTACCACTGCTCTGGCTGTATCCGCAGAGGATGCAGTTGCACCTGCAAAGGTTATCAGCGAGTTCATGAAGAAGAACAACCTGGAGGATCAGGGTATCCTGACCATCAAGGCTGGTATCGTAGAGGGTCAGGTCGTATCCGCTGACGAGGTTAAGGCTATCGCTTCTCTGCCATCCCGCGAGGTTCTTATCGGCAAGCTGCTGGGCAGCATTCAGGCTCCACTGTCCAACACCGTTGGCATTATGGGTTCTATGCTCCGCAGTATCGTTACTGTGCTTGATGCAGTTCGTAAGCAGAAAGAGGAGCAGGCATCTGCATAATTGGCAGATAGCCAGCTTGGTTGCTTGATATATTTATCGAATTTTAACTAATGATTATACGGAGGATTTTAAAATGACTAACGAAGAGATTTTAGAGGCAATTGGTAACCTGACTGTTCTCGAGCTGTCCGAGCTCGTAAAGGCTGCTGAGGAGAAGTTCGGCGTATCTGCTGCTGCTCCTGTAGCTGTAGCTGCTGCTGCTCCTGCTGAGGGTGGCGCTGCTGCTGAGAAGTCCGAGTTTGATGTAGTTCTGAAGGACGCTGGCGCAAGCAAGATCAACGTAATCAAGGCTGTTCGCGAGGCTACTGGCCTGGGCCTGAAGGAAGCTAAGGCTTTGGTTGATGGCGCTCCTGCTCCTGTAAAGGAAGGCGTATCCAAGGCTGACGCTGAGGATCTGAAGGGCAAGCTCGAGGCTGCTGGTGCAGTTGTAGAGTTGAAGTAATTTTTGCTTCTAGCTTGAAATTTCATTTGAAATTCGCAAGACCGTTCCGCAAGGGGCGGTCTTTTTTTATATTTAGTTATCGTTGTGTTTTTTCAATAGCGATGACATTTATAGGATTTTGCAAGGTATTCAATGAGCAAGTGGCAATACACGGCAGGACGCTGACAGCGGCGAAGGAGATTATCATAATATGCCGTGACAGGAATCTGCTGAGAGAATATCTCAAGGAGAGAGAAATGAAGGTCGAGGGTATCATGCTGGCGTTGTTTGCTCAGGAAAAGGCTTGGGATATTGAAAGGATGACTATCGCAATCCCACTGGCTTTAGATGGTGGGTTAAGGTAGCCAAGACTAAATAATATGTAGGGCAGGGATTGTCCAAATTAACGCCTGTGGAGATAGTAGGCTGCGAGGTTGATGAAGCAGGTTTAGACAATGGGGGTTCACAAAGGTAGCTTTATGCCTTTTGGTGATGTGTGGCGCCTAAGAAAAAGCATATGTGAACAATACAATTACTTTTGGTTTGAAAGGATGGCTACCGCAATCCCACTGGCTTTAGACGGTGGGTTAAGGTAG
>SAMEA104315434__coassemble_108_pt1 | contig 86442 bp, 71 predicted proteins | sample SAMEA104315434__metabat2_high_PE_033 | metagenome-assembled genome bin SAMEA104315434 (sample SAMEA104315434) | gut metagenome | biome: Monkey gut; feature: monkey-associated habitat; material: faeces | place: China | collected 2013 | reverse complement strand
CGCACATATTTCTATATGCGCTGACTAGCTTGGTCGCCTAACTCACGACTAAAGTTACGAGTGTGCGGCTCCCATTTAATCAAAACAAATTTCACACTCTGCCAAAAATGCCAAATTCTGATGTTCAGAGATTGTCCGACATAAATCCCCATAGCAACTCCAAATCTCTTCTTTTACATTCAGCCTGCGGTCATGACGGACTTTTGCTCCACAAAAGCAGGAAGCCTCCCGACGCAAAAGTGTCATGCACCTCCGGCTGCCTACGAAGTATCGCATTACAGCGCACACAACGCAAATATTTATTATATATAAATTTGCTAAAACATGTTTTAATAAGATGAACTACATAGTTTTTATTTATATATAGCTTGCTTTTACAATATAATTATGCTCATATAACCAGTAAAGCGAATAAAAAATTGTGTTTTTTGAAGTATATTATAATTTATACACAGTACCAAGGTGTAAAAAGCAATGTGAATACAAGAACTTTAAAAGGCATGGCATTACCCTTTGCAGGCATGTATATGAGCCTCGCTTCTTAACGAATGAAAAACGCTGTAATTTGTCCGCAGAGGGCAGGTTACAGCGTTTTGAATGAGTTTAGCAGCGTGAGGCTCATATCCATAGTGCGAACGTGCCTGAAAGGGTACTGCCATGCCTAAAGAATTTAGCTAAACAACTCTGCCTCGATAAATCAGAATATCCTTACATATTCTGCCAGTTGCGCACCTCAATTTGGCACATCTTCATCGCCGACAAGGCGTTGTCATGGCTTTCAGGCGTAACTCCGGCACAGCAGGCTGCATCTACGGCTATGGTGATTTCCGGAAAGGCTGCCTTGAGAATCATGGCATTTGAGATAACGCATATATCGGTGCACAGCCCCACCAGCTCTATCTCATCAGTATCTATCTTACTCACTGCCTGCGGCAAAGCCAAAGAGCCAAAGGAAGGCTTTTCCACCACGGCAGCCGCCCGATCTACGAATTTTTGCAAACTCTCCGCTATCTTCCAGCCATGCTCAGGCTTGATGCAATGAGCTACCGGCAGTTTCTTTCCCTCCTGCGTATCCATATAATACTGATTATGGGTATCCATGGTAAAGATAAGCTCAGCCTCGCTTTCCTTTTCCAGCTTCTCCGCCAGCTTTGGCAGCATAAGCTGCGCTTCCTTCGTACCCAGCGCCCCATCAATAAAATCATTCTGCATATCCACGACAACGATAATCTTCTTCATAAGCCTTTCCCTTTCTAGTATTCAGCATCCCACAACTCAAGTCATGAGTATGCGGCTCCCATTTAATCAATATTACAACTTCGCCAGCATAACAAAAACTTATATTCTATATAAAATTTCTGACACAAAAATATCCTGCAGCGAGGAAATTTGGTAATGCTGCACCGTCATCAGCCTCCTTTTGAGGAGGCAGGCCAGGCGCCTTCATGAAAAGTATCGCTACACTGCAGGATATTCTAAACAAAATTTACGCAGACAAAACAAGCTACATAGCTTTTTTTAAGTCCTCGGCGGCCGAGCCTACCTTGCTGATATTATCCGTAATCTGCCTCGTGCTCTGCGCCTGCTGCTTCCCGAAATCTTCTATGGCGCTAATGGAGTTTGCTATATCATTTACTGCCTTATTCATATCATTCAGAGTCTTCTTGATGCTCTCGGTAGCAGCCTTGGACTGCTCGGCAAGCTTTCTGACCTCCTCGGCAACAACTGCAAAGCCTCTGCCCTGCTCGCCAGCCCTGGCCGCCTCGATAGACGCATTCAGGCTCAGGAGATTGGTCTCCTCTGCAATATCTGTAATCAGGCCGATTGCCTTCAGTGTCTCGGTATTTTTCTCCTTCAAGAGCTTGGACTGCTCCACATATTGCTGACCGGCTGCCGTAAAGTTCTCCGTCATCCTGGCAAAATCAGCTAGTTCCTTGTGCAGCTCATCTACAGAAGCGGAAATCTCCTCCACTAAGAGCTTCTTATCTTCATCTGTCGCCATTCAAGCTAATCCCCTTTCTGTATTGCATGTTTACATTGTATGTTTTCTATTGTCTATAGCTTCTATTCGCCACATATAGAAAAAATCCTTTTTTCTGACAAAAAAAAGCGGCTGCAAATAAAAATTTCTACAGCCGCCCGATTTAGAATTTTACAACCATCAGTGTTCCTTCGCCCACCACGCTGTCTATCTCCAGCTTGGCATTGTGCAGCTTGGCGGCGTGCTTGACTATGGACAGCCCCAACCCTGTGCCGCCCACTTCCTTGGAGTGGCTCTTATCCACGCGGTAAAACCGCTCAAAAATTCGCTTTCTGTCCTTTTTGGGAATCCCGATGCCGGTATCGCGCACCGATATCTGCGGATGGCCTGCTATATTGGCTATCTGGATAACCACGCTGCCGCCCGGCGTGTTGTACTTGATAGCGTTTTCCAGTATATTGTACACCATGCTGTTGATGAGCTGGGGAATCCCCTCCATTACAACCTTCTGCCCGATAAGCTCCATTGATATATTATTTTTCTCTGCCATGGATTCCAGGCTGTGCATGGCGCTCTGGGCAACGCTGTATAGATTGACCGGCGAGCGCGTGGTATTCTCCTGTCCCTCATCCAGCCGCGATAGTACGATAATATCCTGCACGAGGCGAATCATCCTCTGAGCTTCTGCATAGATTTTTTCGGCAAAATAATCCATATCCTTTTCCATCACCATGCCGTTCTTCATCAGCTCGGCATAACCGGAAATAGACTGCAGCGGCGTCTTTAGCTCATGGGAGACATTGGCGGTAAACTCGCGCCTCATCGCCTCGGTTTCCTCTTGATTTGCCTTTTGGGTTTCCTTGGCAGAAATCAGCATGGTAGCAGCTATCACCAAAAGCAAAATAATGCCGATAGGAAGCCCCATATCCCAGATAACCTTCAGCACCGTATACTGGCTCATGCTGAGTCTCAGAATTGAGCCGTCCGGCAGCTTCTGCGCACTGTAGAGCATCCTCGTCAGCATCGTGCCGGAGTATCTTTGCGACTCGCCATAGCCTCTTTGCAGGGCAATCTTGACCTCCTCGCGCTCGAGGTGGTTCTCAAGCTCGCCCGTGTCCTTTTCGCTATCATAGAGAACCCTTCCGTCAGCAGCTATCCAGGTAATCCTGTAGTCGCCCCTTGGCAGCTCCTCTAGATAGCTTAGCTGCTGGCTGTTTACTGCAAGCGATGCCATTTCAGTCTCCGTCCGAAGCTGCAGGCGCTGTACATTGGCAAAGTAGCTGTACATCGTGCCGACGATCAGGGCAAGAGAAATGACAAAAGCAGACAATGCTGCAATGATGATACCGCTCCTACGCTTCGGCATTAGATGCCTCCAATCTGTACCCTACGCTGCGGACGGTATGAATCGCCTTGCCCCACCTGCCTAGATGCGTGCGCAGGCTGCTGATATGCACATCCACAGTACGGGTTTCCCCCATGTAGTCAATATCCCAGATACTGCTCAAAAGCCTGTCACGAGTAAAGACCATGCCTGGGTTTTCCATAAAGAGGCGCAGCAGCTCGAACTCCTTCAAGGGAAGCTCCACCCTCTGACCATCCACGAACAGGATATGCTGCTTTGGCTCCATGGACACGCCGCCAAAGGAAAGCATCTTGTCATCAGGCTTGGCATTGCTTCTTCTGAGCACTGCCTTGATGCGCGACACCATCTCCATCATGCCGAACGGCTTCGCCAGATAGTCGTCAGCACCGCTGTCCAGACCTATTACCTTGTCATATTCTGTTCCCTTGGCTGTTGCCATGATGACAGGAATACCTTCTGTTGACACATTCGCCCTGAGCTTTTTCAGGATGCTGATGCCGTCCTCGCCAGGAAGCATCACATCGAGCAGCACCAGCTCAGGCTTTTGGCGTGCCACTCCCTGCCAAAAGGATTTGGCATCGGCAAAGCCCTCTCCCTCAAAGCCAGAAGCCTTCAAGGTATACAGCACAAGCTCACGGATGCTGTCATCGTCCTCCACACAGTAAATCATCAGACCCGCCCTCTCTAAAATATTTTGCCCTATCTATACGCTATCTATTGCCAGCCGCTCAGCGCTTATTGATATAGTATTCCTGCGCATTAATCAGCGTATCGCCATCTTTGACCGGCGGCAGGCGGTATTCGCCGTCTGCATCGATATATCTTGCCTTGGTATTGTCAGCAAGCTGCAGCTCCAGCATATCGAGAATTTCCTTCTTGACTGCCGCATCGTGAATCGGCGCTGCCACCTCGACCCTGTTCTCCGTATTTCTCGTCATCCAGTCGGCAGAAGCTATGTACATCTTCATTTCATCGCCCCTGCCAAAGCAGAATACCCTCGGATGCTCCAAAAACCTGCCCACGATGCTGCGGATGTGGATATTGTCCGTCAGTCCCGGACGCTCCGGCACAAGGCAGGTAATGCCGCGGATAATCATATCTATGCGCACGCCCTTCTTGCCAGCCTGATACAAGGCATCAATGAGCTGCCTATCCGTCAGAGAGTTCATCTTGAGGAGCATATAGGCATCCTGACCGTTTTCCGCCTTGGCAATCTCGCCCTCAATCAGAGCTAAAATCTGCTTTTTCAAATTCACAGGCGCTACCAAGAGCTGCTGGTATTCGCCCCACAGGTTGCCGATGCCCATGTTGCGGAAGAACATCGAGCCATCCCTGCCTATGGCATCATCTGCCGTCAGCAGGGCAAAATCCGTATACAGTCTGGCAGTCTTGGCATTGAAATTGCCCGTGCCTATATGCGTGATGTACTTGATGCCGTCTTCCTCAGGCTCTCTATATGTAATCTGGCACAGCTTGGCGTGCACCTTGTAGCGGTCAAACCCATAGAGAATCTTGCAGCCTGCCTCGCGCAGTCCGTTGACCCAGCTTATATTATTGGCTTCGTCAAACCTCGCCTTCAGCTCCAAGAGGACAGTCACATCCTTGCCTAGCTCGGCTGCCACCATGAGATAATTCATCAGCTTGACATGTCCCTTGCCCACCCTGTAAATCGTAATCCTGATAGACAGCACATCAGGGCTGTACACCGCTTCCTTCAATAGCTGCAGCAGTATGCCGAAATCATCGTACGGGTAGCGCAGAAGGACATCTCTCTTTTTGACCAAATCGAAAATCGTCTCGCCGTCCTCAAGATGAAATTTTTCCTCTGCGCCTACAGGCTCGTAGGGCGGATAGTACAGCTCCCTTTTCAGCGTATCGGTCATATTGCTTTCCAGTCCATAGATATAGTCCAGTGTCAGAGGAGCGCTGCTCGCAAATACCTGCTCCGGCAGAATCCTGTATCTTTCCGTCAGGTACTCCGAAATAATGGACTTGCCCCGACTCCTTATCTCCAGGCGAACAGGCGTCAGGTGGCGGCGCTTCTTGATAGCCTTTTTCATCGCCTCAAGATAGTCGCCTGCCTCGACTTCTTCCTCCTCTAGGTTGATTTCAGCACTTCTGGTAATGGCAAAAACCGCCTTGTCCAGCACAGGGTAACCCGTAAATATCTTGTCCACAAATGCCTCGATAATATCCTCCAAAAGCACGAACTGGGTCTTTTCCTTGGACAGGTACACCACACGGCTGATGCAGTCAGGCAGCGGAATAATGCCGAATATCAGCTTCTTCTTGCCCTTGAGGATGGCTGACACATAGAGCTTCTTGTTGTCAAGATGCGGAAAAGGATGATGCTTGTCAATAATCTGCGGCGACAAAACCGGCAGTATGCAATCCTGAAACACCAGCTCTAGCTCTTCATACTGCTTGTGCGAAAGCTCGTGAATGTCCACGTGCCCGATGCCCTTTTCGACCAGCCTGCGGCGCAGGTAGGCAAATACCCTGTCCCTCTGACCGTACAGCTCGCGCGTCTTGTCAAAGATGGCATGGAGCTGTTCCTTTGCCGTCATCAGGCTCTTGTTGTCCCTCTTATCCGGATCCATAGCCTCAAGGCTCAGAAGGCTGCCGACTCTGACCATAAAGAACTCGTCAAGGTTGCTGGTAAAAATCTCCACAAATTTTAGCCGCTCAAGGAGCGGCACCGTATTATCATCAGCTTCCTCTAGCACGCGCTTGTTGAATTTCAGCCACGACAGCTCCCTGTTCTGCGTGTAGCCTGTGAGCAGCTGCTCCTCTGCTGCCATCATATGCTTACTCATTTACCGATACCTTTCCTTCCTCTTTGGCAGCCCGTGCGGCTTCGGCTGTATTTTCAGGAGATGCAGAATGTTCCTCTCTATCGCCCGCTTCATTCCTGCTGATTTCATCTTCGGCGTTTTCATATTTTGGCAGCACATAGTTGTACATAAATCCCTCACGCACGCCGGTCTGCGTCACCATAATCGCCTCGCATTTGAATCTTTTGGCGATGGCGTAGAGGATAATCATGCCCGGCATGATGGTGCGGATACGCTCCGGCACTACATCCAACAGAAGACTCATGTTTTTCAGGAACTTCTCCCGATTGTCCTTTTGTTCCATGGATTTGATTATATAGCCGATATGTGCTACTGGCAGGATGTTATCAGCCAGGCTCTTGCCAAAGAAAAGGCTGTCGAGCTTCAAAGCCGCCCTGACCGTACCGCCTACGCCGCAAATCATCTTGTATCTGTTTTTGCCGTCAAATGCCTGCAAGCCATCAAGTTTGGCGACAAAATCTTTTTTGATTGCCTTTCGTTCTTCCTTGGTCGGCAAGATGCCCTTGACATATTTGTTGTAACTATTGAGCGAACCCTTTGGGATGCTTATGGCACTCTTGATGCTGCCCTCCTTGTAGGCAACCAGCTCCGTACTGCCGCCGCCTATATCCACCAAAAGTCCTTTTTTAATATTGCTTTCGATAGCAGCACCAAAAAAGTCCAGCTCGGCTTCCTCTCTGCCCGAAATTACCTGCACCGAAAGCCCCGTACGGCGATTAATCTCCTCTACCGCTTCCTGGCTGTTTTTGACGTTGCGCAGTGCCGCCGTAGCAAAAACATGCATTTCATGAATATTTAGATTTCCCAAAACGTCCTTGAACTCCTCGAGGACGCTTATCACCCTCTCGATGCCGGCAGCCGACATATACTGACCGCGCACATACGATGCCAGACCTACGGTTTCCTTTTTGCTGAACAAAAGTTTCAGCTTGCCTTCCCTTACATCATATACATTCATCCGAACGGTATTTGAACCCACATCAACAATACTATGCATCAGAAATTCCTCCCAAAATACACAAATACACGATCAATCCATCCATAATCCACAAATATTTTAAAAAACGCTGCTGTCTTTGCTCGCATCAGGGCAACCGAGATACAGGCATCCCCTCTGCCCCGTAATGCTTACAAGCTCCCAGCATCTACAAGGGAAAAAATACATGACCCCCTACTACAATTATAGTACAGTCTCAATGTAAAATCCAATGTAAGGGTTGTGTAAATTTTTTGTAAAGAAAGCCAGCTCTGTGGTGTCGGCTGGCTTTCAGCGCAGAGAATATGCCAATATCCAGTTGACCAGCTCTGAGTGATTGCCTATACTGAACTTAACTAAAAATATTTCTTGAAGGTGATATATATGTGGCTCTTCCTTGCTCTATGCTCGGCTATCTTTGCCGCCCTGACCGCTATTTTGGCAAAGATAGGCATTGACGGCGTTGACTCGCATCTTGCAACAGCAATCCGCACCATAGTGGTTCTCGCCCTGGCGTGGGGAATGGTCTTTCTCACAGGTGCAGAAAGCGGCATCTCGGCTATCAGCCGCAAAAGCTGGCTCTTTCTCATCCTGTCCGGCTTGGCAACGGGCGCATCGTGGCTCTGCTACTTCAAGGCACTGCAGATTGGCTTTGCCTCGTCAGTAGTCACTGTTGACAAGCTCAGCACCGTACTGACGCTCATTCTTGCCATCGTATTCCTGCACGAGGACTTCAACCTGCGTTCAAGCCTAGGCGCACTCCTTATCACGGCAGGCACTTGGCTGATGATTAGATAAAAAAAGACGTGCCAGCTTTTGCTTTCGGCACGTCATTTTTTATGCTACGCTATATTCGCTTTTATCGTCTTTAAATCAAAATTCATACGGCGGCTTGCCTGAAAAATCCGCTATAATGCCATGCGGATTCTCCAAATAGAAGACCTCAAAAATAGGATTGTCTGCGCTCTGGTACTGTCCCTTGACGATTGGATTATTCATGCAGGCTTCCTTTACTGCCATATTGTTCTCAAATACCGCTCTGCCATGCAGGCGAATCCAAGCATACTGGGGAGAAGAAACCGAAATCTCAATCTCAGGATTTACCTGCATATCCTTGTACACATCCTTTGTGCTGTTTGTGCAAAACCACAGCTTGCCATCCTGCTCCAAGCTGAACATAAACGGACGGCATTTTGCCTTTCCGTCACGTCCTACGGTTGCCAGATACTGAACTGGATTTTCCCGTAAAAATTCTACTACCTTCTGCATGAGATATTACCTCCTATAAAGCTGCCATCTAATGATTGTAACTAGCATTATTACATCTCTTGAATATAAGATACCACTTCTTTGTTGTAATGTCAATAGTTACATTTATTTTTTTGCAGCATCTACGCAAAACTAATTCCTCTTTAGGTCAATCTAAAGTGACTTCTGCTTTTTGCGCTATTTAGGTCTAATTAATGAAAACTTGTTCTCCAAGCTGCTGTGTATGACACTTTTGTTCTGTCCGGCTTAATGCCCCTGACTGAAAGCCTGTCCTACTGCATAAATTACCGCATGCTAAAGACACGCTCCATCTATCATCGCAACCACAGCGAAGAAAGTACAACCGGGGGCACTTTTGCTACGCAAAAGCCAAAAGCCTCCCGACGCAAAAATGTCATGCACCTCCAGATTCACAGCAATTATCAACATTCATAACACTATAATTTGTATACAGAAGTCAGGCTACCGTATTTTGAATGAGTTTAGCAGCGTGAGGCTCATATCCATAGTGCAAACGTGCCTGGAAGGGTACTTGCCATGCCCAAATACATTTTATAAACATAAATTTCAATTCAGCACGAATAAAAGCGCAAGAGATAGTACCCTTAGAAAACCCTTGCTGAGCCTCGGTGCTTAATGAGTTCAAGCCGCAGAGGCGCTGAACGAATTTAGCAGCCGCTAGGCTCGGTTAGGAGCGCGAGCGAGTTTTCGGGGGTACTATCTCTGCTGCTAGGATTTACTGCTCTTTGGTATGTGTATCAACGTAAAAAACAATGTGAATACACAAGCCAAGAGGCATGGCATATACCCTTCACAGGCATGTATATGAGCCTCGCTTCTTAACGAATGAAAAACGCTGTAATTTGTCCGCAGAGGGCAGGTTACAGCGTTTTGAATGAGTTTAGCAGCGTGAGGCTCATATCCATAGTGCGAACGTGCCTAGAAGGGTACTTGCCATGCCTATAGAATGTATCTGAGTTAAATTGACAGCAAAAAAATACGCACTGGCGGAAATCCGTCAGTGCGCATCTTATATAATGTGTCAGAATACGTGGAAAGCTACTAAAAAACTTAGATCTTGAAGCGGTTGATCTCGTTGTTGAGAGTCTGTGCCACATCAGCAAGGCTGCGGCTGGAGGAAGCGATTTCCTCAGTGGAAGCAGACTGCTCCTCAGTAGCGGCAGATACGGTCTGAGTCTGGTCAGAAATCTTCTTGGCAGCATCATCAACAGTCTGTACATTGGCGATGATGTCGGTAGCAGCCTTGGAAGCCTCGGCAGTAGTGCGCGCGATTTCCTTTACCTGGGCAGCAACCTCGGTATTGATTTCCATTACCTTGTCGAAAGCAGTACCAGAGTTCTTGATAACCTCGGTACCCTTGATAACTTCCTCAGAACCAGACTTCATAGCATTTACGGCATCCACGGTCTTCGCCTGGATAGCAGTAATCATGGTATTAATCTTGTCAGCAGCGCCGAGGGACTCCTCAGCCAGCTTTCTTACTTCCTCAGCTACGACAGCGAAGCCTCTGCCATGCTCGCCGGCACGAGCTGCCTCGATAGCGGCATTGAGTGCGAGGAGGTTGGTCTGTGCTGCGATAGCAGAAACATTCTCGACAATCTGACCGATTTCCTTGGACTGCTCGCCCAGCTCGTTTACAACATCGGCAGAAGTCTGAACAACCTCGTCAATCTTGCGCATCTGCTTGATGGCAATCTCGATGGAGCGGCCGCCCTCGTTGGCAATATCGGAAGCCTTGGCTGCATTGGCATCAGCAATGTCTGCATTGGTGGACATCTGCTCGATGCTTGCGGAAATCTGCTGTACGGCAGCGGAAGTGGTATCTACGGCAGTAGTCTGCTTGCTGTTGTTGGCAGCAACCTCGTTGATAGCCTGAGCGATGTTCTGAACAACCTGGGAGGACTGGTCTGCGCTGGCAGTCAGCTCCTCAGAGGAAGCAGCAACCGTCTGTGCATTGTTGAGGATATTCTTCAGTACCTTGTTGATAGTATCGCGCATGTCAGCAAGAGCATCAGCTACAACACCAAACTCATCACCAGTGGTAATGGTACGAGGACGAATCTTGAAATCGCCGCCTCTAAGCATATTGGCAACAGCGGTCATCTTGTCAAGCGTACCAGTAAAGTAGGTGGTCAGCTTGAAGGCGATAGCAGCAGCGATGAGGGAAATAACAACAACCATGATGATGTAAATCATAACAACGCTGTCGGTGTCGCTAGTACCCTGGTCGGAAGCCTCCTGCGCCATCTGTACATTCTCTTTCTTGAGCTGCGTAAGGTCGGTAGCGAGCTGTTCAAAGTCACTATTGGTATCAACAGAAATCTTCATGGCAGCAGCCGTGTCATTTCTGGAAGCAGCCTCAGCCATCTGCCTGGACTTGTTTCTGTAGTCATTCCAGTCACTCTGAATCGCCTGTACCTTCTCCTTGTCTGAAGCAATGGAAAGGTACTTGGCAATGTCAGCATCAATCTGATCGCCGATCTTCTCCATATCAGCCTGATACCTCTGGATAGTTGCCTGGTCCTGGGCAATAACCTGTGCTAGCTGATAGCGTCTGTAGTCAGAAGTCTCCCTATTGATGTCTGCAATCAAATCGATTCGAGGGATATTGTCATCCACGATATTGGTTGACTGCTGGTCGATGGCACGCATCTCGAAGATGCCGAAGATGCCCATCACGATCGTAAAGGCTATGATCAAGCCAAACGATGCTGATAATTTTGTTTTAATATTCATACAATGTGTCCCCTTTCGTGCTGCATACTTGCATACATATGCAACTACATGAATACTCTATATACTATAATAAACCTTTCAGTATAATTTTTCAATAAAAATAACACAATAGTAGGAAGTTTTTCCAATAATTGTAAACTACCCATTGTTTAAAGCCAATTGGCTTCCTGCTTCAAAAACCACACATAACTTTTTATCATGCACGCCAAAAAAGACTCCCAAGACCACGCATGAGAGCCTTTTTGAGAAAGATTATCTATTCTTTTTGATGCCGCAAATATCCTTGACCACCTCGCTGGCGGCAATCATGCCTGCCACCGACGGCACAAAGGACACACTGCCCGGCGTAGTATATTTCGAGCCGGCAGGCTTTTCCATCTGTCCCTCGATGTACTGCAGCTTCAGCGGCTCTTCCATGGAGTAAACCACCTTCAGCTTTTTCACGCCCAGCTTTTTCAGCTTCTGCCGCATCGCCCTTGCCAAAGGACAAACCGTCGTCTTGTAAATGTCCGATACCTCCAGCATGGCAGGATTCAGCTTGTTAGCCGCCCCCATGCTGCTGATAATCGGAATCTGCCGCTTTTGCGCCTCGACTGCCAAATCTATCTTGCTCTTCACTGTGTCAATGGCATCTACGATATAGTCGATTCTGCCATACTCCTCTTTGAAAAACAAATCGCTGTTGTCAGGCAGATAAAATGACGCTATCTCCCTGATGTCGACATTGGGGTTGATGTCACGCATACGGCTCGCCATCACGCTGGTCTTTGGCTGTCCCACGGTCTTGGTGGTAGCATGAATCTGGCGGTTGATATTGGTGAGGCTTACAGTATCGCTGTCCACGAGGATAAAGTGCCCCACGCCGCAGCGCGCCAATCCCTCTGCCACATACGAGCCTACGCCGCCCACGCCAAAAATCATCACCCGGCTGTCTGCCAGCTTGTCCATGGCATCAACGCCCAACAAAATACGGCTGCGTGAAAACTGATCTAACATATATGCTTCCTCCTTTATTGCCATCTCTACAGGTTGAAAGCCTGGGATGCATATTTTTACTCAAAAATCAATCTCTATCGGTCTTGCCAAAAATCAATGGCTTTGGCTTCTTGCGCATAAAGGCAGGCACATCAACCGTGTTGACGGTATTATCTGCCTCTGGCTGTTTTTCCTTCTCTGGCTCGGCAGGCTTTTCAGCAGGGGCGGCGCTGTCTGCCGCAGGCGCAGGCTTGCCATACAGGCTCGGCGGCTCGGCAGGTGCGGATTGAGCTGGTGCAGGCTGCTGGGCAAAGGAAATCGGCTTGATGCCGTTGTTGAAATCAGACAGCACCTGCGGGTCGAAATCCGTGGCGATAATCGTCGCCCTTACCTTGTTGCCAAAGGCTTCGTCCACCACCAGTCCGCAGATGTTGTTGCTCTCCGGATGGATGTTCTGCAAGATATAGTCATTCGCCTCACGCACAGCCTCCAGCGTCAAATCCTCGCTGCCCGTAATATTGACAATGACCGCCCGCGCGCCATGAATCGAAAGCTCGATCAACGGGCTGTTGATAGCATTCTGAACCGCTTCCAAAGCCGTCCTGCCTACGCTCGTGCCCAAAATAGCCTCGCTGGTATCTCCCTGAGTGAGAATCGTCTTGGCATCCGCAAAATCCACGTTGATAAAGCCAGTGGTCTCAATCATCTCTACGATGCTGCCGATGGACTGGCGGAGCACCTCGTCAACCGTGGAGAATGTCTCGCCGACCGTGATCCGGCGAAATTCCGGCAGCTTGGCGATATTATCATTATTTACGACCACCAAGGCATCCATATTCTGCCTGAGCAAAGCCACGCCTTCCTTGGCTGTCTTCATCTTGCGCTCGCCCTCGTGGGAAAACGGCAGCGTCACCATGCCTACAGTCAGGATATTCATATCATGGGCAATCTTGGCTACGACCGGAGCCGCGCCAGTGCCGACGCCCTTGCCCATGCCGGCAGTCAGAAAGACCAAATCCGAGCCTGCAATCGCCTTGGCAATCTCGTCCTTTTCGCTGATAGCCGCATTCTGCGCCTTTTCGACGTTGCCGCCCGTGCCTCTGCCCTTGGTGATAGCGCCGCCTATCAATAGGCATGGTATGCCCTCGGCATCCAAGGTCTTTAACTGACGCACATCTGTATTTATTGCTAATAACTGATTTTTATTGAAGCCGCTGGCAGCAAGGCGACGCAATACATTGTTGCCGCCGCCGCCAATACCGACAATCTTAATAGTAATTACTGCTCCCTTGATATCGCTCTGCACATCGATCATGCTTGTGCCTCCTCTATTTCAGCTTTTACACAAATCTAATATTCCCTGACAATCTATCTACATCAGCCCATGGGCTGCCTTGTTTTCTTGAAAATCAAGCCTGCCTGCGTTATCAGCATGCCTGCCAGCATCAGGCAGCACCCCAAAATCTCCTCATGATTCATTGTTTCGCCCAGCACCAGCCAGCCGCCCAAAGCGCCAAATACCGACTCCAGGCTCATAATCACTGCCGCCGGAGCTGGCTCTGCCGTTTTCTGCCCCATTATCTGCAAGGTAAAGGCAACGCCCGAAGACAGCACCGCCGCATAAAGAATCGGCACGGCAGCCCCTGCAAGCTGCTGCCAAGTAAAGGTCTCCAGCCAAAGGCACGCCACGGTATTCAGTATGGCACACATGCCAAGCTGGGAAGCCGAGATTTCCACGCCGTCAGCCCGAGAGGCATACCTGTCTATAAACAAAATATGGAAAGACCAAAAAAAAGCGCCGATAAAAGCCAGTATATCGCCAAAGTTCAGGTCAAAATCACCCTTGATGCTCAGGCAGTACAGTCCTGCCACTGCCACTGCGGCGCCCAGCCAGTTCTCGGGCCTTATCCTCTTGCCGATGAGCCTGGCAAAAAGCGGCACTAAGATGATATACAGGCAGGTAATAAAGGCTGTCTTGCCTGCCGTAGTGTAGAGCATCGCCACCTGCTGCATGGCAGAGCCGACGAACATAATGCACCCAGCGCCGATGCCGTATTTCCAGCCAGACTGCCATGTGCCCTGTTCCTTTGCCTTCCTGCGCTGACCAGACAAAGCCAGCCAGATAAGCAAGACCACAAAAAAACCTATGACATATCTTCCCATGCCATAAGTAAACGGACCTATCTCGTCCATGCCCACCATCTGAGCCACGAATGTCGTGCCCCAAAAAAAGGATGCCAACAATAAAAACAAATACCCCTGCAAAGAATCACTCCTCTATATCTTTCTGATTATATCATACTAAAAGTAAAAGGCAAAATAAAAAATCTCATCACCTGCTGGCAATGAGATTTTCCCTGCAAATATATAACTCTTGAAAACAGCAGATATCTGCCACGCTGCCAAAGGCGGACCCAGCTTATGACAATTCAAGCTTGCGTGCTTCCCTTGCCTCGTCCACCTTGGCCTGCATCATCTCCAACGGAGTCCCTAGAGAAGATTCCAAAGCTGCCACGATAGCGCCCTCTACCACGGGACCATCTATCATGATTACATCATCATAGCCAAGAGCCTCTATGACCATCTCGGTGGTCATCACCGCACTACCCATGTCCATGAGGACGGCTACGCCATCCTCGCCGTGCACGTTCTCCACTGCAGACATAATCTTTTCAAAGCTCGTGCCAGCCTGACCATTATCCAAGCCTCCTGCTGCCACGATATTGGCATCGCCTGCCATCAATTTTGCCAGCTCGACAGCACCCTCTGCAAGCTTTTGGCTATGAGAAACTACAACTACACCTACCATAATTACCCAAACGACCTCCCTTTCAGCACTAATTCCAACATTATATACAAATTAACAAAGCAGGTCAAGCCAGCACCATCTAAACCGGAGCATACAGCCTGCCTGCTTCATTGCTTGTTCTATCTTTTTAGTTGATTCCGCCTGCGCCTCATCAGAGCTTTGCCAGCATAGCCTCCAAGAGATAGAGAGATGAGGTAGCGCCAGGGTCCTGATGCCCGATGCTGCGCTCGCCGATATAGCTGGCACGTCCCTTGGTAGCCTTGATGGTCTTGGTGTATTCCACGCCCGCCTTGGCTGCCTCTACGCCCTTGGCAAGGGCTGTCTTGATATCTTCGCCAGCATCTACGGATGCCTTGATTGCATCATAGGCAGGACAAATCGCATCCAGCATGGTCTTTTCTCCTACCGTGGCCTTGCCGCGCATCTTGATACCGCCGATAGCAGCCTCCATGGCAGCTACAAAATCAGCACCACTCATTTCCATTTTGTCACGCAGAGCCGTGCCTGCCTTCATAAATGCCGTGCCGTAGAGAGGGCCTGCCGAACCGCCAACGGTAGATACAAGGGTCATGCCCGTAGTCTTGAGCAGAGAGCCGATATCCTTGCCCTCCATCGATGCCAGCTTGGCAACAACCGCATTGAAGCCCTTTGCCATGTTGACGCCATGGTCGCCGTCAGCTATTTCATTATCCAGCTCGGTCAGATAGTCCTTCTCAGCCTCGATTCTCTCTGCCATCGCCTTCAAAATTTCTATTGTCTTTGCACTGTCAATCATCAATCATACACCTCTGGAAATCATTTTTTTAACGCAGGAGTATCTGCCTTGGCATCATACAGCTTCTTCAGCTCATCATCCAAGCGGAGCAATGTAATGGAAAAGCCTGCCATCTCGATGGAAGTCATGTAGTTGCCCACCATGGTATGATATACCTTGATACCCTTTTCTGCCAAGAAATCTGCTACAAAATTGTTCACGATATAAAGCTCCATCAAAGGAGTACCGCCCATACCGTTAATTATAACAGCAACTTCCTTGCCTGTATAGTCAATATCATCGACAATCTTCTCCAAAAGCTCCTGGGCAATGGAATCAGCGCTTCTCAGCGCCTCGCGGCTCGTGCCCGGCTCGCCGTGGATGCCGATGCCGATTTCCATTTCATCATCCCCAAGCTCAAAGCCCGGCTTACCTGCCGCCGGCATGGTGCAGGCAGTGATAGCCATGCCCATGGTACGGACGTTGGCAATAACCTTTTCTGCTACAGCCTTGACTTCCTCGAGGCTGGCACCGGTTTCAGCCAAAGCACCGGCAATCTTGTGTACCAGCACAGTACCGGCAACGCCTCTGCGTCCGGTGGTGTACAGGGAATCCTTTACGGCAACATCATCATTGACAACTACATAGTCAGCCTTGATGTCCTCATCTCTCGCCATGTCGATAGCCATCTCGAAGTTCATAATGTCGCCGGTGTAGTTCTTGACAATGCAGAGAACGCCTGCATCGGTAGCTACTGCCTTGATAGCCTCATAAATCTGGTCAGGAGTCGGGGAGGTGAATACTGCGCCTGCTACTGCTGCATCGAGCATGCCTTCGCCTACATAACCGCCATGAGCAGGCTCGTGACCGCTGCCGCCGCCGCTTACCAGGGCAACCTTGCCCTCTTTTTTAGGAACACGGACAACCACGTTGCCGCAGTCCAGCTTGCGGAGCTTGTCAGGTGCAGACTTTACCAGACCAAGAATCATTTCTTCTTCTACGTTCTCTACAGCATTAATTATCTTTTTCACAATAAAACCTCCCTATATTTAAACATCATTCATGGTTTCTAACCCAAAACACCCTCACCCGTGCAACGCAGAGGTGAGGATGCCGGCTTATGGGATTGTTACAACGCCAAATTACTCTTCATCATCGAGCCAGTGCATAGCATGCTTGACAGCCTTTCTCCAACCCTTATAGAGCTTGGCTGCCTCTGCATCGGACATGACAGGCTCGAAGCGTACATCGAGCTTCCATGCCGTCTTCAGCTCATCCTTGCTCGTCCATACGCCTACGGCAAGTCCGGCGAGATATGCAGCACCCATGGCGGTAGTCTCGATAATCTGAGGACGGTCAACAGGCACGCCCAAAATATCCGCCTGGAACTGCATCAGCAGGTTGTTGGCAACAGCGCCGCCGTCTACCTTCAGGGCAGCCAGCTTGATGCCGGAGTCAGCTTCCATAGCGCCCAAAACATCCTTGGTCTGATATGCCAAGGACTCCAAGGTAGCACGCACGATGTGCGCCTTGGTCGTACCGCGCGTAATGCCGATAATCATGCCGCGGGCATTGGAATCCCAGTACGGAGCGCCCAAGCCTACGAATGCAGGTACGAGATATACGCCGCCGGTGTCACGTACCTTCTTGGCAACCCACTCAGAGTCAGGAGCGGAGTCAACCATGCGCGCACCGTCACGCAGCCACTGGATAGCCGAGCCAGCCACGAAGATAGAGCCTTCGAGCGCATACTCAACCTTGCCGTCCAAGCCCCAGGCAATGGTAGTTACCAAGCCGTTCTTGGAATCGTAGATGTCCGTGCCGGTATTCATCAGCATGAAGCAGCCAGTGCCGTAGGTGTTCTTTGCCTCACCCGGCTTGAAGCAGTTCTGACCAAAGAGGGCAGCCTGCTGGTCGCCTGCCGCACCGGCAACAGGAATCGAAGCCCCCAGAATGGAAGGCGTCGTGTAGCCATATACGCTAGAGGACGGACGAACCTCTGGCAGCATTGACTTTGGCACATCCAAATAGCCGAGGAGCGCATCATCCCATCTCAATTCCTTGATGTTGTACATCAGGGTACGGGAAGCATTGGAATAGTCTGTTACATGAGCCTTACCGCCGGTCAGCTTCCAAATCAGCCATGTATCGATAGTGCCGAAAATCAAATCACCAGCCTCGGCACGAGCACGAGTCCCCTCTACGTTCTTCAAAATCCACGTAATCTTCGTGCCGGAGAAATAAGCATCGATAGTAAGTCCGGTCTTTTGCTTGAACTCCTCAGTCAGTCCCTTTGCCTTTAGCTCATTGGCAATATCGGCAGTCTGACGGGACTGCCAAACGATTGCATTATATACAGGACGGCCGGTGTTCCTATCCCAGACAACGGCAGTCTCACGCTGGTTGGTGATACCGATAGCCGCAATATCGCTTGCCTCTAGACCGCTCTTTTCCAATGCGCCCCGCATGACTTCCTGCATGGTGCTCCAAATCTCGTCTGCATCATGCTCAACCCAGCCCGGCTTTGGGAAATACTGGGTAAACTCTTTCTGCGCCACACCCACGATTTTGGAGTTCTCATCAAAAATAATTGCCCTGTTGGAGGTCGTACCTGCGTCTAATGCCATTACATACTTCTTTGCCATTGAAAATCCCCCTCTTAAAAAACAATTCCCCTTGCAGGATTTCTTATCGTTTGCCCAAAACCCTGCGACATTTCATCGTGTTTACCTATTCGCCATCCCTATTTAAATTTCCTGCTAAGAGCAAAAAAATTTTATAATTTTAAAAAAAAGTTTTTCCAGGCATTTGCTTCCAGCAAAAATCCAATGGCAAAGAAGGAAAAGCAAAAGCTGGCAGCCCCGAAAGGACTGCCAGCCTCGTATGACTATCTATATTGGTAATCTATATGATTTATGATGCTTAAAGCTTGTAATACTCCACGCCAGCCTCAAAGATTTTCTGATCCTGCTCGCCCGGCACATTAATGGCTACAGAGCCGCCGATACGCTCGGAGTGTCCCATCTTGCCGAGCACGCGTCCATCAGGACTGGTAATTCCCTCGATAGCGTTGACAGAACCATTCGGATTGAACGGCATCTTCATGGTAGGCTCGCCATCCTCATCGACATACTGGGTGGCAATCTGTCCATTGATTCTCAGCTTGGCGACAACCTCCTTGTCGGCAAAGAAGCGTCCCTCGCCGTGAGAAATAGGAATGGTAAATACATCGCCAAGACGTACGTTGTTGAACCATGGCGACATCTTGGACACAACCTTGGTGCGAACCATGCAGGAAGCATGGCGGCCAATCTGATTGTGGGTCAGGGTCGGCGAAGCGTCATCGAGGTCACGAATCTCGCCGTATGGCACGAGTCCCAGCTTGATGAGTGCCTGGAAGCCGTTGCAAATACCAAGCATCAAGCCATCCCTCTGCTTCAAGAGGCTGTGTACTGCCTCCTTGATGCGAGGGTTGCGGAACATTGCCGCAATGAACTTGCCAGAGCCGTCCGGCTCGTCACCGCCGCTGAAGCCGCCCGGCAGCATCACGATCTGAGCAGCATTGATTCCCTTGACGATGGCTTCGACAGACTCCTCTACCGCCTGCGGCGTCAGGTTGCGGATAACCAATGTCTCAGGGTCGCCGCCAGCCCTCTGGAAGGCCCTTGCCGTATCATATTCGCAGTTCGTGCCTGGGAATACCGGAATGAAAATTTTCGGCTTGGCAATGCCAATCTGCCTCGTCACCCTGTTGCCGCCCTTGTAAAGATACTCGCTGGCGGTCTTCTTCTCGCTCACCTTAACCTTGGTCGGGAAAATCTTCTCCAAAGGCGAGGTATATGCCTTCTTGGCATCCTTAAAGCCAATCACGGCATCACCGGCTACGATATTGCTGTTCTGAGTGGTCATGCCAAGCTCATAGCAGCCAGTGCCAGCCAGTGCGGTATCGATGTCAGAATCAGGCGCAACCTCGAGGATGAGTGCGCCGTAGTCAGCCTTGAACAAATCAGCCGGTACAGGCTTTTTATTGAAACGGAAGCCTATGCCGTTGCCGAGGCACATCTTGGTAATAGCCGCAGCCATGCCGCCCATGCGGACGCTCGATGCCGCAAAAACCTTCCTGTCAGCAATAAAGCTGCTTACCTTTTCGTAAGTATCGCGCAATCTGCCAAAATCAGGCATAGCCAGCTCATCCTTTGGCATCGGCACATAGTAGACCTTGCTGCCGACATTCTTGAACTCAGGCGAAACGGCATTGTCTGCCTTCATTACGTCAACTGCAAAGGAAGTCAGCGTCGGAGGCACAGTCAAATCCATAAATGTGCCTGACATGGAGTCCTTGCCGCCGATAGCCGGAATCTCCAGCTTGTGCTGCGCCCAAAGAGCACCCAGCAGGGCAGCAAACGGACGACCCCACTTCCTGCTGTCCGTGCCCAAGCTCTCAAAATACTCCTGGAAGGTAAGGCGAATCTTGTCAGCCCTGCCGCCGAGAGCCACCATCTTGGCTACGGACTCGATAACCGCATACATAGCGCCGTGGAAAGGACTCCACTCCATGAGATATGGGTTGTAGCCATAGGTCATAGCCGTAGCGGTAGTGGTTTCTGCCCCGATGACAGGCAGCTTTGCCACCATGCCCTCGGTAGGGGTAAGCTGGTTCTTGCCGCCGAAAGGCATCAGGACGGTGTTGCCGCCGATAGATGAATCAAAGCGCTCTGCCAGTCCCTTTTGGCTGCATACATTCAAGTCCTTGAGATTTTCCAGCCATGCCTTCTCCAAATCAGGCGCCAGGGCTGCCACCTTGCCCGGAATATGGTCAAAATAGCAGTTCTCCTTGGCAGGAGTCTCGACAACCACGTTGATGTGCTGCTTTACGCCGTTGGTATCGAGGAAATCACGGCTCAAATCAACAATGGTATTCTTGCGCCAGTTCATCACCAGGCGGCGGTTGTCCGTAACATGGGCAACAACCGCAGTTTCCAGATTTTCCTCATCGGCTGCCTTGCAGAAAGCCTCGACATCCTTTTTATTGATAACGACAGCCATGCGCTCCTGCGACTCGGAGATAGCCAGCTCCGTGCCATCAAGACCCTCGTACTTCTTCTTGACGGCATCCAAATCAATGACCAGTCCATCAGTCAGCTCGCCGATAGCCACGGAAACGCCGCCTGCGCCAAAGTCATTGCAGCGCTTAATCATGCGGCTGACAACTGGATTGCGGAAAAGCCTCTGAATCTTGCGCTCGGTAGGCGGATTGCCCTTCTGCACCTCGGCACCGCACGTAGTCAGGGACTCGAGCGTATGCTCCTTGGATGAGCCGGTAGCGCCGCCGCAGCCATCACGTCCGGTACGACCGCCTACAAGGACGATGACATCATCGGTATTCGGAACTTCGCGCACTACGTTTACCTTGGGAGCTGCGGCAATAACCGCGCCAATCTCCATGCGCTTGGCTAAAAAGCCCTCGTGATATACCTCGGCAACCTGTCCGGTAGCCAGGCCGATCTGATTGCCGTAGGAGCTGTAGCCGGCAGCCGCTCCCAGCGTAATCTTCTTCTGCGGCAGCTTGCCCTTCAAGGTTTCGCTGACAGGACGGCGCGGGTCGGCAGCACCGGTAACGCGCATAGCCTGATATACGTAGGAACGACCGGACAATGGGTCACGGATAGCGCCGCCGAGACAGGTAGCAGCGCCGCCGAATGGCTCAATCTCGGTAGGATGGTTATGCGTTTCGTTCTTGAACATCACCAGCCATTCTTCATTTTTGCCGCCGATGTCGGCATTGACCACGATGCTGCAGGCATTGATTTCCTCGGACTTGTCCAAATCCTCCAGCTTGCCCTGCTTTCTCAGCGCCTTCATGCCGATGACCGCCAAGTCCATCAGGGTGACATCACGCTCCTGACCAGCATAGAGCGCCTGTCTGTCGGCTAGATACTGGGCATAAGCCCTGCGCACAGGCTCGGCATAATAACCATCCTCAATATCCACCATATCAATCGCAGTCGTAAAGGTAGTATGGCGGCAGTGGTCAGACCAATAGGTATCAATGACGCGGATTTCGGTAATGGTCGGGTCGCGCTTCTCGGTATCACGGAAATATTCCTGACAGAACTTCAAGTCCTCAAAGCTCATCGCAAAGCCTCTCTGCGCCATGAAGGCATGCAGCGCAGCCTCATCCATATTCGTAAAGCCATCCAAAATCTCCACATCGGCAGGCACCTGGAACTTGACATCGAGGGTATCCGGCTTTTCCATGGAAGCCTCGCGGCTCTCTACCGCATTGATGTAGTAGGCCTTTATCTTGGCTACATCCTCAGCCGATACCTCGCCTACCAGCACCACGACCCTTGCCGTAGCGATTTTGGGGCGTTCCTTCTGAGTTACGAGCTGTACGCACTGCGCAGCAGAATCCGCTGTCTGGTCGTACTGTCCAGGCAGATATTCCACCGCAAACATCGTAGAATTTGGGAAGCTCGGCAATTCTTCCTCATAAACCACGTCCACAGGAGGTTCTGAGAAAACAACAGCCTTTACCTGGGCATATTCTGCATCGCTAAGCCCCTCAATATCATAACGATTGAACAGGCGGACAGCCTTCAGACCGGACAGCCTGAAGCTCTCTACCAAATCGTCATGCAGCTGCTGGGCCGGAATGTCAAAGAAGCCCTGACGTTTTTCCACAAAAATTCTTCTTACACTCATTGATCTGCCTCCAAATCTATAATAAAAAAACAAAGCTGGCTAATATTATCTCATATAGTCTACGGCAATCTTTACTACTACCTTTGTCACCTGCTGCGCCCCTCCTGCCGGAGAACCACAGGGACGATGTACATCGGTAGGATAGAGTACGGCAAAATCCCCTGCTTCCAGCTCAATACCGCTGATAGGGATCAGGCTGTCAAAGAACACAATATCCTTGTTAGAATCATATGGGTTGCACACCTGTAGCTCGGGACTCATCGGACACCAGCCCAGTTCCTCCCTGCCAGCGGCAATATACTGGACATCTACATAGCGGCGGTGCGCCTCAGGCTTGCCGCTGTCCGGCTGTCTGGTTTCGTATCTTTGCACGATGGCTACGCTGTCATCTCCGTGAATCGGATACCTGCCATCATCCATGGCTGTGAAATCATGGCTGCAAAGAAAGTCCAGAGCTTCCTTGATGGCTTTGGGATATTTGTCAAAGCCGGAAGCTGCCTCATTCATGTTTCCAATAATCATATCTATTACTCCTTTGGAAAACCTGCTTCATCATCTCCAAAAAAAGACTTCACCAAAGACATTTTATACAAAAATCACGCATTATGCAATGTTATGGCTCACAAAATATTTTCACCTGCCGCTTACAGCCACAGTCATGCTCTCCGCTGCGCAGCCACTAAAAATATTTTCAAAAATTGCCGAATAAATCCATAAAATATAATTTTTTATCCCCCAAATTGATTAATCTTTTTCTTTTCCATTGCATTTTTTTACAGCATATGGTATAAAGATTAATACTATATGAAAAAGGAGCGATAAAACATGCGTGAATTGTTAGAGCTTTTGGAACATGATGCCCGTCGGCCAGCCGGTGAGCTGGCGGCCATGCTGCACCGCAGCGAGTACGAGGTTGAACAGCAGATGCGCCAGCTTGAGCAGGACAAGATTATCCTGAGCTACAACACCCTGATCAACTGGGAAAAAACCGGCAGCGACACCGTGACCTCCATCATCGAGGTCAACCTGATGCCTCAGAGAGAGACAGGCTTTGATGCCATCGCCGAGCGCATCTATCGCTTTGACGAGGTAAGGACGGTATACCTCATGTCCGGCAGCTTCGACCTTTTGGTTATCATCGAGGGCAAATCCCTGCAGGAAGTAGCCAACTTCGTTGCAACCAGGCTCTCCACCATCGAGGGCGTTACGCAGACACGCAGTCATTTTATGCTGAAGCCATACAAAAAGGACGGCATTATTATTGAGGACAAAGAACAAGACCGAAGGCTGGTGATGACTCCATGACAGAACAAATAGACTGGCAGAAACGAATTTCTCCTGCCGTGCAGGCAATACCGCCTTCCGGCATACGCCGCTTCTTTGATATTGCCGCCGAGATGGAAGACGTTATCTCACTAGGCGTCGGCGAGCCGGATTTTGTCACCCCGTGGTCGATTCGTGAAAGCTGCGTCTACGGGCTGGAGCAGGGCTATACCTCCTACACGGCAAACCGGGGACTTCTCGAGCTAAGAGAAGAAATCTGCGCCCTGCAGAAACGCAATTTCGATATCGACTATGACCCCAAGACCAACGTACTGGTAACGGTAGGCGTCAGCGAGGCACTCGATATTGCCATGCGCGCAATCCTCTCTCCCGGCGATGAAATCCTGATACCTGAGCCGTGCTATGTCTCCTACAAGGCGTGTGCCTCCCTGGCTGGCGCTGTGCCCGTAGCCGTGCCTGCCAAGATTGAAAACAATTTCAGCATTACCCCGGCAGATTTGGAGGCGCATATCTCCGACAAGACCAAGGCGCTGCTGATTGGCTATCCCAACAATCCTACCGGCGCCATCCTCACCAAGGCACAGCTTTTGGATATTGCCGATTTTGCCAAAAAGCATGACCTCATCGTCATTTCCGATGAAATCTACGGCGATTTGACCTACGGCGGCGAGCGCCATGTCTGCTTTGCCGGACTGCCAGAGATGAGGGACAGGACGATTCTCCTCAACGGCTTCTCCAAGGCGTATGCCATGACTGGCTGGCGCATCGGCTATGCCATGTCCAATCCTGCCATCATTGCCGCCATGACCAAGATACACCAGTATACCATGCTCTGCGCCCCCATTACGGCTCAGATTGCCGCTGTCGAGGCGCTGCGCCACGGCGAAAAGTACATGAAGAAGATGGTTTCTGAATACGATAAGCGCCGCCGCCTGATTTATGACGGTCTGACCAATGCCGGACTCAAATGCTTCGAGCCAAAGGGAGCATTCTACATCTTCCCTGACATCACTTCCACGGGACTGACCTCTGAGGAATTTGCCGAACAGCTTCTCATGAAGGAGCATGTGGCACTCGTGCCAGGCAACGCCTTTGGCGAGTGCGGCGAGGGCTATGTGCGCTGCTCGTATGCCACCTCTGTGACCAAAATCTCCGAGGCCATTGCCCGCATCGAGCATTTCGTCCAACATTGCAAGAAATAAATATGCGCTAAAAGAGGCTGGATTTTGTTCCAGCCTCTTTTGTTGCACAAAAAAGGACTGCCGCAGCAGTCCTTTTAATTTCCTATGGCGGAGAGGGTGGGATTCGAACCCACGGTGCCTTGCGACATCACTGGTTTTCAAGACCAGCTCCTTAAACCACTCGGACACCTCTCCATAGCCATATCAGTTTAACAAAATTTTTCCACTCTGTCAAGAAAATGATGCTACTTTATTTCTCAGCAGCTTCCTGCGGCAGAGCCAGCTTGCTCACATCCAAATCAACCATGATGCCCATTGCCTTGTCGAGGGCAGCCTTGCTGGAATTGTAGTTGTAGAGGGCAGTATAGTAGTTGGTCTGCGCCTGTGCCAGCTTTTCCTCTGCGTCCATAACGTCAAGGTTCGTACCTACGCCGGCAGCATAGCGAACCTGCGCAATCTTGTAGTCCTCCTGCGCCTTGTCGACAGCCACCCTGGTGGTGTTGATGCTCTTTTCCGCAGACTTCAGATTCAGATAGGCAGTGCGAACCTCCAAATCGCCGGACTGGCGGGTATTCTCCGCCGCAGCCTGAGCCTTGGCAACAGCCGCCTGGGACTGATTTACCTTCGCCTGAGTCACATTATTATCCCAAATATCCCAGGACAGTACCAAGCCTGCCGTCCAATTATTGTTGCTGCCATAGCGAGCATCAGTTTCCTCAGAACCAAATGGCGAATCACCAGCCCAGTTCTTGGCTGCCTGAGCGCTGACCTTTGGCTTGTAGCCAGCCTTTGCCTGCTCCACGCCAGCCTCGGCGATAGCCACCTGATAATCAGCAATCAAAACATCTGGACGATTGCTGCGGGCATAAGCCGTGCACTCCTCCAAAGGAATCTCATAGACATTGTAATCAAGGCTGTCCGTCAGATTCAGCTCCGTGCCGGTAGGCAGTCCCATAACATTATTCAGGCTGGCAATAGCCACATCATAGCTATTGTTGGCATTGATGAGATTCTGCTCTGCATTTGCCATCTGCACCTGAGTGCCGAGGACATCGGACTTGGCAACCGTGCCGACGGTATACTGTGCATTAACATTCTTCAGATGCTCGGTCAGGGTATTTACGGAGTCCTGTGCCACCTTGATCTGATTCTTTGCCTGCAATGCCTGATAGTAGGCACTCATGGTCGCAGCCTTGACCTGCTGCTTGGAAAGCTCCAAGCCAAGCTCGGAGGCATTCATGGACAGGTCAGCCGCCTTGATAGCGCCCTCAAGCTGTCCGCCAGTATAAATCGGCATGGTCAGGCTCAGGCCATTGCCATAGCTGCGGCTCAAATTGACAGAATCATAATATTTGCCGCCCATCTTGGTAGCGGTGCTCTGCCAGTTCACGGTAGGTCCAAAGCTGCGGCGAGCCTGATGACGCGCCCATACAGCGCTGTCGTACTCAGCTTCCTGCTGCTTTATCGTATAGTTATTGTCAAGGGCAGTGCGCACGCTTTCCTCCAAAGTCATGTCCACGGTCTCTGCCAAAGCAGTGCCTGCCATGGTAGTGGTCATCATACCGCCCAGCACAAGAGCTGTCAGCTTCTTCATATAACTCTTTTTCAACTCAAATTCCTCCTATAACCAAATATCTATCATCTATACTAAAAGCTTCGGCGCAGACCGAAATACGTTGCTCTCGTATCAGACTTATTTATATCATTCACCTGTGTAAAAACATAAGTGTCCTTTGCTATCTCGTACTGCAGACGGGATTTCAGCTTGAAATCATTGGGGTCATAGCCGTCTAGCGAAAGCTGCAGCTTGTTGCCAATATCGACGCCCACGCCTGCCTTGCTGTCAATCACGCCGGCTCTCGCGCCAAAGCTGCCGCTGTACATGCCGCCCTGCACATTGACCCTGTTGTTTTCGCCAATATCATTGAGTCCCAGCCGCAAAAGGCTGTCCTCTGTAGGGCGGATATCCACGCCCATATTGGTCTGCCAGTTGTTTTCCTTGCCGCTGTACATGGTCTCAACGCTGGGACTTGCCTCGATCTCCGAAACCGTCCCCATCATCTTGTCGGCACGCTGGCTGACGCTTCTCACGTTGTGCAGGGTCGCCTTCAAATCCTCAGCCACCTGCGGATCTGTCACCACGCCCTCCAAGGAAGCAGCCATATTGTCAATGCGCTTGCTGGTAGCTGACAGATTGGCTATCGCCTCTCTGAGATTTGCACCGGTTTCCCCATTGCCGTTAAAGGTAGACACCAATACCTCAAGACTATCCGCCGCCCGCATCAGGCTGCCGGTCATGTGGTTCAGATTCTGCGCCATCTGGCGGACATCGCCCTGATTTACCTCTGCCATATTGGCAAGCGTAGCCGTCAGCGTGTCAATATTTGCCGTGATATTGCGCATATTGAGCGATACTTCCTTCAATGCCTGCTGGGTTTCCTTATCGCCAAGCACCTGGTTCATGGAGTCAAGCAGGGTTTGTACCTTGAGCACGGCGCCATTTATATTGACCATCATATCGTCCATGGTCGCCTCCTGCAAGCCATAGACAAAATCCCCAGCGCCGTAGCAATCTTCAAAATCAGCATCCTTGTCAGGCACGATATTGATAAACTTGCCACCCATGACGCCGTTCGAGGTAACGACTATCGTTGACTGGCGCGGTATCTTGACATCCCTTTCGATATGGACCGTAGCGATGACTCCTGCCCCTGACGGCTCTACGCTCTCCACCTTGCCTATGGCGACACCGGCATAGCATACGTCATTTCCCGATGTCAGACCCACTGCCTGCGGAAATCCTATGCTAAGCCCATACCCTTGGCTGCCGCCCAGCCTGACACCGCTCAGCATAACCATGATACCAATCAAAAGCCCCACGCCCAGCAAGGTAAAAGCTCCTACCTTGGCTTCCAGTTTCATTCAGCTTACTCCCTTCCCATATACATCCTCTGCATAAAGTTCTGCACCCTCTCATCCTTGAGCCGACAGAAATTCTCCACTGTATCTATAGCGATAAGCTCGCCCTCGTAGATCATAGCAATCCTGTCGGCTATGTTGCAGGCACTAATCATATCATGCGTCACTACCACGCTGGTAGCCTTCTGCTTCTTCTGCGTTTCCTTCATAAGCTCATCAATCTTGACGGTCGTTACAGGGTCAAGTCCAGAGCTTGGCTCATCGTAAAAGATAATGCCTGGGTCAAAGGCGATGGCTCTCGCCAGTCCCACGCGCTTCTTCATGCCGCCCGAAAGCTCTCCCGGCATAGCAGACTGAATCCCCGGCAGTCCGACCTGCTCTAGCTTCTTAGACACGATGGACTGAATCTCCTCCTCGGAGAGCTTGGTATGCTCCCTCAGTCCAAACGCCACATTCTCACCCACCGTCATAGAGTCGAACAGTGCCGAATACTGAAAGACCATGCCCATATTCATGCGCAGCTTGTCCATCTCCGCTTCCTTCATGTGCGAGATAGGCTGTCCCATGACGTAGATTTCACCGCTGGTCGGCGTATCAAGCCCTATCAAGAGCCTCAGCAGGGTGCTTTTGCCTGAGCCTGAGCCGCCGATAATGGCAAGGGTTTCCCCCTTGCGGATTTCCATATTGATATTTTTGAGAACCTTCTTGTCCCCAAAACTCTTGCACACATTCTTTATCTTGATCATACAGCCCTTTCAGGTATCCTACCCTCAGTGCCTCAGGCGCTGCATCAGTACAGCAGCCAGGACAAAATTACATTCAGCAAAAAGATGATGATAATCGATGTTACCACGGAGCGCGTGGTAGCCATGCCTACGCCCTGCGCCCCTTCCGGCGCCCTCATGCCGTAGTAACAGCCTACCGTGGCTATCACCATGCCAAAGACCAGCGCCTTGACAAGTCCGCCGGAAAAATCTGAGCCATCGGCAAACTGCTCAATAGAATGCCAATACACGTAGTCGGAGATGCCGAAATATTTGCTGGACACCAGCCAGCCGCCCAAGACGCTGATCAGATTGCCATAGACAGTCAAAAGCGGCACCATGACCATGCACGCCAGCATCCTCGGTCCTGCCAGATAGCCCACTGGATTTACAGCCATGCAGCGCAGGGCATCAATCTGCTCCGTTACCTTCATGGTACTGATTTCGGCAGTCATGGCAGAGCCAACCCTGCCTGCCGTCACCACGCCCACGAGCACGGGCCCCAGCTCTCTGCCGGTGGCGATGGCAATGACGCCGCCCACGGTGGACTCAGCGCCAAACTTTATCAGCTCGCCTGCCATCTGCAATGTCATAACCATGCCCGTAAACAAAAGCGTCAAGGACACGATAGGGAGCGTATCTACGCCGAGGTGCGACATCTGCTCTAGAATGTGCCTCGGACGCAGCTTGCGCGGAAGCTGCCTCAGTATCTCTGCCAGCAGCAGCGTCATATCTCCTACCAAAAAGAGAATCCCCAGGACACTGCTTCCTATATATTCCAAAAATCGGGTAAACATGCCGTGTTTTCCTCCATATAGTTTCAGACTACCCTCTATTTTAGCAGGAAAAAACAAAATTTAAAAGGCTGTCCGAAAATTTCAGCCCTTCCACCACTCTTTATCTTAGTAAAAAATCGTGAAAATTGACTGAAACCGGACAGCCCCTTATGCGTCCGAGCTGGTGCCAAGCCACCATTCGGACAGCGCGTTATTTCTTATCCAGTACCTTGACGCTGGTATGGATAACGTTTTCAATGATGTAATCTGTAGCCAGCTTGTTGGCCACTGGCTGTTTCTCTGCCTTTTTCTGCGGCTGCTGCGCCTTCTTTGCCAGCTCCTTCGCCAGCTTCTGTGCCTGACGGACGCTTTCCTTCAGCTCGGCATCAGTCTTTGGCACGACGACGGTAGACTCGATAACGATATCGTTATTGCAGTTGCCAGACAGCATATTCTGCAATTGTGTTTCTACCGGCGGCTCTTCCTCGGAAGACTTGCTGCCTTCCTCGGCGGCCTGCTGCTGTGCCAGCAAGATCTTGGCTACATTGACCAGTCCGCCGCCATGCACGTCCAGCGCTAGCTGCCCAGCCTGCTGGTGCTCAGGCACCTTGTACGGCACGGAAAGCTTGATTTTCTCGCCGCGATAAGGCTTGATGGTCGTATCAAAGGTGATGCTTTCGCCCGGCAGAACCTCCTGCTTGCTAGGCACGGCAGAAACCAGCACGGCAGTCTTGCGCCCTCGGTCAATGGTGACATCAACCTTCAAATCCAAGACATCGGCTTCCTTTTCCTTGTTGTTCAGGATAACCGCTAGGACATCATTCAGCTCTGTTATGGCTGCCTTTGCCACGTCCTCGCCGTCATAGAACATATTCCTGCGGCTGATAAGCCCGTCCTTGCCATAGCTGCTCCGCAAATCGAATTTGAGGCTGGCAGTAGAAGCATCCTGACGGTCAAGAGTCGTATTGATAGCGCTGTACACTGCTACCGGCGCCAAGGCAGACAGCACCTCCTCGTCATATGCCACCATGGTGTTGTAGGTGACATCACGCCCTGTATCCTTGTCATGCACGGTCACAATCACGGGCACGGTCTGAGGGAACTGCCCCAAAACGCCAGCCACGCCGTCCTGCCTGTCCTGATTGATTCTGCCAATGACGCTTTTAACCGAGCCGAGCTTCATGCCCGAGGTCGGGCCATGAATGGTGCTGACCACATCGGCATCAGTCATAAAGTAATTTACATTGCCCCTATGGGTAAAGGCATGACCAAAAGCCAAAATCCTGCGTCCGTCCACGGCAGTAACAGTTCCCATCGAGCCAAAGGTAAAATCGCCCACCGACATAGCCACGCCTACAGGAGAACCCGGCAGCAGGGAGGCATCGCGGCGAACATTCATAACAGATGCGCCATTATCCAAGGAATTGTCATAGCCTGCCTGAATCCCCAAGGGAGAGAGCCTGCTCTGAAGCATCTTAAGTCCCTGCGTCCCAAAGCCGGAAGCAAAATAAGCGGTCTTGTTCTCTAGAGGAGCTTCGCTGCCGCTTTCTGCTTCATCTGAGTGCGTGTCAGGCTGCTGATTTTCCGCGGCTATCTCAGCCTTGGTGCGATAGTCCTGGTCCTTCTCCGCCTGCTCTGCTGCCTCATTATCATCTTGAGCTGCCGCCGCTTCATTACATTCGGCTTCAGCGGCAGCATCAGACTGTTCTACAGCCTCCTGCGCCGTCTTTTCCTCGGCAGGCTCTTTAGCCTTTTTTGCTTCCTGCTCAGCCTGGAACTTTTCCCTGTCCGCCTTCATCTTGGCGAGGTCGAGCTGCTTTAGCTGCGTCTTGTTCCTGCTATCCGGATAATCCCAGATTTTTAGCATATCCTCGATAGGAGTAAGCATAATCCTCTGTGTCGGGTACATATCCTTGTAGCCTGCGGACAAAGCGCCTGCCAGCCTGCCGCCAAAATAAATCGGACTGCCGCTCATGCCCGAAATAGCGCCGCCAGTCTCGTCAATAAGCGAGCCGGAAAGATTTACCAATATGCGCTTGGAAGACATCTTGCCATTGTCGCCCAAAATGCCTACTACCTGCACATCAAAGGGACGAATCTCGCCGCTTGAGTCGATGACCGTATAGCCAGTACCCAGCATGCCGGGCTGCAGCTCCCTGAGTCCGATGATTTCCGGCAGGGCGGCAGCCGCCACGCTGCTCGCAAGCAAAGCGCCAGTCAGACACAAAGCTATCAGCCTTTTCTTAAACTTTCCTATATATCTATTCAAAAAATTCACCTCGAAAACACTTTTTGCGCATTATGACAAACAGATAATATATCTATTATATCCGAAATACAAATAATAGCAATAAGTATTTTGCTCATACTCCTACATTTTTCCTAACAAAACAAGAGCGCTGCCGACAGGACGTTCTACTCCATCAGACGGACTGTTGAGAATCTCTCCCTGCAACACCATTTCGCTCGAGCCGCCGCCGTCAAGATTGAAGGCATTGACTGCCCCGAATTTTTGCAGGAGCTGGGCGGTTTCCGTCAGGGTCGTGCCAATGCTGTGGCTCTGGCGGCCGTCTACAACCAGCAGGATAATCTTGCCGTCTGCCTTGATGCCAAGCGCCGTCCTTGGCGCGCGTCCCTTGGCAATATCCGCAGGAAATTCCTCCTGCACCGCCGTAACGTGCACTGCGCCGTCACGCAAAAGCTCCGGGCCAGCGCCTACGATGGTCGGCGCACTATCAAGCTCCTCGCCAAAGCTCTCTCCGATGCTTGCCCTGTCTCCCACCTTGACATTGGCGAAAATATCCTGCGCAGTGCCATGCACCGAAATCACCTGTCCATTTGGCGGAATCAGGCTGTTGGACTGATTGATAGCTGTCACTATGCCATTTTCCACCACATACTCCCTGCCAAATTCATTCGTGCCGGTATAAGCACCAAAGAGGCTGTTGTAAAGCGTGGTATTGTTTTCTCCTCTCGGACAGTTCACGCCAGAAAGATATGCCTTGCTGCCGCCCATCTCCACCTCGCCATAATATTGCGAGGCTGCCAGCTTCAGGCTGCCATCCGGCATAAAGCCCAAGGATGTGCGGTCAAAATAGGTAGTCCCTGCTGTCTTGCCGTCGATTCTGGTATTGCCAATCAGGCTGCCGTCCAGCGAAAAATAACCACCGTTTATGGCAGCTATGGCATTATGCGCCGCAGCCATCGCCCTGACCCTTTGACGACCGGAGGAAATATTGTCGCCTGCCAGCACAAGCTGCAGGTCAAATTTGCTGCGGTCTGCCTCCAAGACATAGGCGGTCAGAGAGCCACGCCCATCCACCCGATAGTAACGCGTATAGTTCAGCCCAGGCATAACCTCGCGCGGCTGCATCTCCTCATATTCCTTCTGAATATCGATTACCAGCCTGCTCGGATTGGCAAGCGTGTACACCTTGGCAGACATAGGCGCCTTGAGATCGATGATAAGCTGCAGCGTATCACTGCCATAGCAAGCCAGGGTAATATTCTTTACTGCGCTGCTGCGCAGTGCCGGAGCTTCCTGCAGGCTGGCAGAGATGCCGTTTAGATTGACTACCAGCCTTGTATTGTCATTCTCCCAGCTCGTTGTATAGTTGGCAGCATACTTCATATCCAGCACAATCCGCAGGCGGCTGGCGCTGTCGCCATAGCGGATATTGCTCAGCACATTGCCGGATAGGCTGATTGTGCCCTGCTGCTTCTTGTCTGCCGCCGTGCCTGTCGATGACTGTATGCCGCCAGTCTGCAGCCATGCCGGCATATCTGCTGCCCAAGCTCCCTGCACATTCGTAAATAAGGCTGCTGCCATCAGACAGCATGCCACAAATCTCTGCAATTTTTTCATAATGCCTTCCTTATTAAAAATGAAACCACTTTTATTCAGCTCAAAGAAAAGAGACTATCATCCGATAGCCTCTCATTCTCCAAACATCGCTGTTTAATATTGAATATTGATACGCTGTCCCTTGGCTTCCATCGAGGCACGTGCCCGCTCTGCCATATCCTGCTTGGCTTGATACTCAGCCGTTAGCTGCTTGTACATCATGTCTGCCAGTCCTACGCCGCCGGATTCGCTCATGCGATCCACCATTTCCGTGTCCAGCATATCCCTGAATATCTTTTCGCCCTGAGACTCCCCAAAGAGAGAATTTTCTGGCACTGTGCCGCGCATTTCCTTCCACATCATCTGCAAAAACATGGACTCAAAGCCGCGGCAGGCTTCCTTGAGCTTTTTCTGATAGGCAGGGTCAGCCATGGTATTCTTCTGTGCCTTGGAAAGCTCCTCGGCAAAGCCCTCTGCCTTTTCCACCTGTGCCTTATTCTGGCTTCTATCTGCCATCGCATTGGCTGACAGTCCCAGACCGCCAACTGTATCTATCATCTTAAATCAGCTCCAAATCTGCATGCAGAGCGCCAGCCGCCTTGATTGCCTGCAAGATAGAGATAATATCCCTCGGCGTAGCGCCTATCGAGTTCAACGCTCCAACAATATCGTTTACGTTCGCAGTAGCCGGAAGCACAATCGAGCTGCCCTTCTGCTCCTGCACATTAACGCCGTCATTTGGCACAACTATCGTATTGCCGTGCGTAAATGGCGGTGGCTGGATTACATCGTAGTTGCGCCCGATATCCACCGTGATGCCGCCCTGCGTAATCGCAATGGTATCCACCGACACATCGCCGCCCATCACAATCGTGCCAGTACGCTCGTTGACAACAACCTTGGCGATATTGTCCGGCGTAACAACCAAATCTTCCATATTGGCAATAAAGCCTACGATATTGCTGCGATAGTAAGCCGGCACGACAACGTCAACCCGCCCAGGATTGGCAGCCTTGGCAATGCCGCCGTACTGTGCATTGATAGCCTGCGCAACCCTGTTGGCAGTCGTAAAATCAGACTTGGTCAAAGACCAAGACAGAACGCCATTCGGGGCAAGCTCATCATCATCTACCGAACGCTCCACAATAGCGCCGTTCGGCGTCGTACCCACGGTAGGGAAATTCTTCTGCGCCGTGCTGCTACCCCTGCCTGCGGTAAAGCCGCCCGTAGAAACTGCGCCCATAGCCACCGCATAAATGTTGCCGTTGCCAGCCTTGAGCGGAGTCTGCAGCAGCGTGCCGCCCTGAATGCTCTTGGCATCGCCCATCGAGGAAACCGTTATATCGATGTTATCTCCCTCGCGCACAAAGGGCGGCAGGGTAGCCGTCACGATAACCGCTGCCACATTCTTCGGCTTCAGGCTGCTGGTATCGAAGCCCACGCCGTACTGACGCATCATATTGCCAATAGACTGAATAGTCTGCGTCATCTTATTGGAATCACCTGTGCCATTGAGTCCTACCACCAGGCCATAGCCCATGAGCTGGTTGCTGCGCACGCCCTGCACCTTGGCTATATCCTTCAGCCTGACGGCAGAATACCCTGCCGCCAGTGCCGTAGCCGACCACAGCAGGCACAGACACAAAGCCAGACTGATTACGCGCCATAACTTTTGCATATATTTCTCCTTGCCTTTCCCGATACACCTAGCAGGTTTTAGAACAGAATATTGAAAATCTGAGTCAGGATGCCCTGCCGCTGCTTGGCATTCAGAGGACCCTTGCCGTCGAATCTCAGCGTTGCATCAGCAACCCTGCTGGACGAAATGGTATTGTCATAGGAAATATCCTCCGGGCGAATCACGCCGCGCACCGTAATCCTATGCTCATTTTTGTTGTTCCAAATAGACTGCGTACCTTCGACAACCAGATTGCCGTTCTCCTTGACCTCGACCACCGTCACCGTCACGTTGCCGCTGGCGGTATTGGTGTTGTTGGCACTGCCATTGGCTTGAAAGCTATCCGATCCGGATGCCGTAGCCGCTGCCAAAAAGCCAAAAATACCCGTGCCAGCATCAAGCGACTGCTTGCCCGACTTGGAATTGGCGTTGGACAGGGTTTGGGACGTCCGTGAGCTTTCACTAATCAAAATAGTCAGAATATCCCCCACCTGGGATGCCCTTCGATCAGAAAACAGGCCTCGATTGTCCTGCCACAAGCTCCGGGCACTGGTGTGCGCAGGTATCATGCCTGCCATATTCACAGCCAATACAGCCGCTATGGTCAGACAGGCGATTTTCTTTTTTTTCATACCAAATCATCTCCCATCATGACGAGTGCCCCGTGTACTGTCAGCATAAAACCAGCTTTTCATGACGCCACCTGCACATTATTTTCATCTATTACCTTGCACCGAAGCTTCTTTTTGGAGGAGGTATTCTGCACCATGATATAGTCTCCCAAGCGCCCGCGCTCCAAAGCCATGCCGGTGGTCTTGATTTCCACGCCGTTTACATTGATCGTGATATTGACCTGGGTATACGGCTGGATAACCAGCCTTTCCCTGACCATGCCGCTATGGATAGCAGTGCCTGCCGCCGCATTGGCAGTCAGCACCTTGCCCACCAGCTCCTTTGGCTCTTTATACCTTTCAAAGGCCTTGCCCTTGTCCTCTCGCTCGGCTATCATCAGATTTTCCAGCTTGATAGGCGTCTCCCTCTGAATCGGCGTAGCCGCTACCACGATATTTTCATAGATGCGCACACGCATACTGCATACCATGCGTGCATAGGGAACGCCATTTACCAGCACATCGACATTAACCGCTGTCAGCAGGGATTTGCGTATGCCGTTTGGCAGCGTACAGCTATAGCTGACCGTCCCCCACGGCATACGAAGCCCTGCCGGCACATTCACGGCCTCCACCGTATAGCGGCTGTAGCCGTTCATGAGCGCCATTTCCTCATCAATACGCTTGGTCGCCTGCTGAATCAGGTTTTCCCGCACTATCACCTGCGGGAGCTGTGGCGTTGGCTCGACCTTGACTGCCGCCTCCGCCTTCGGAATATCTACAAGCCAAAGAGCCGGTGTCTGCATCTCAGGCAGCCACCAGCATCCTACGCTCAACAAAAAAATTAACAAAAATCTGACTACAAAGAGGTGTCCGATGTCCCCCACCTTCTTAACGCTTCAAGCCATTGGCAATCTCCAGCATGCTGTCAGAGGTCGTAATCGCCTTGGAATTGGACTCATAGGCGCGCTGGGAAACAATCATATTTACCATTTCATCTACGATTTGCACGCTGGACATCTCCAAACAGGACTGCAAAATCGTACCAGTGCCGTCATTGCCAGGATTGTTTACCTGCGGCTCGCCGGATGCAGCAGACTCCACAAAGAGATTCTTGCCCACAGCGGTAAGGCCGGCAGGATTTAGGAATCTAGCTAGCTGAATCTGACCTACATCCTGCTGTGCACCATTAACCTCGCAGCTTACAGCGCCAGTAGTAGAAACAACTATGCTGTCAAGGGTAGCATTCTCTGGAAAAGTGATACCCTCAGTAAGCGGATAGCCATCGCTGGTCACCAGATTGCGGTTGGCATCAACCTTGAACGAGCCATCACGGGTATAGGCGGTAGTCCCGTCAGGCATCTGAATCTGGAAAAATCCCTCGCCCTGAATACACAGGTCGGTCGGGTTATCCGTAGTCTGCACATTGCCCTGTACAAAAATCCTGTTGGTGGCACTCAAACGAGAACCCAGACCTATCTGCATAGGCGTAGGGTACATATTGCCATCGCCGCTCTCCGCACCGCCAGCCCTCAAGGTCTGGTACAGCAAATCCTGAAACTCAGCTCTCTGTGCCTTAGCACCGGTAGTATTAACATTGGCCAAATTGTGAGCCACTATATCCATCTGCTTCTGCTGACCCTTCATGCCAGAAGCCGCAGACCATAACGAACGCATCATAGGACAAAATCCTCCCCAAATATTTCTCTCCTGCTGTGCAGGAAATTATTTACCCAAGCGCAAGCCACCGTGTCCATCACGGCACACGCCTCTATCCCCATAACTAAAGCAATGGGATCACAACGCCTGTCGATAATTATATCGACAAAAAAATGTTTTTTATTAAGCAGTGCAAAGCAAAATCACAGCACAACTCCATAGCGAGAGCGTGCCTGCAATGCTCATTTCACCAAAACAGCTAATCAATAGAACCTCGCTTCTATTGATTAGCTGTTTCTTCCAACCTCATTCACAGCCTTATCCAGCATCCCATCCTGCGTCACTACGGCTCTAGAGCTGGCCTCATAGGCACGATAATTGGCAATGAGGTTTACCATCTCAGACACTACCTCCGTATTGGAGCGCTCCAGCACTCCCTGCTGGATAGAGCCAGTCGCCTGCTGTGGCTGCTGCTGCGGATCTGCCACCCGATAGAGATTGTTCCCTTCCTTGACCATGATTCGATCACCGCCTGGGAAGCTGACAAGTCCTAGCTGCGCCACAAACACGCCATTGGCAGTGATTCGCCCCTCTGGCGTTACATTAAAATCAGCAGCCTCTGGCGGAATCGTAATCGCCCTACCCCGAGAATCCAAAACTTCCTCGCCATTGACATTTACCAAGCGGCTGTCAGCATTGCGATAAAAATTGCCATCCCTGGTATACCTCTCGCCACGCGGCGTAGCAATGCGGAAATAGCCCTCGCCCTCTATGCCAAAATCAAGCTGGTTGCCCGTAGTCTGAAATGCGCCCTGAGCATGGTCCGTAACAATATCCGCTACCTGCGCTCCAAGTCCCAGCTCGCCTACCACGGGTGCATTCGTACCTAGAGAAAATCCCTTGAAGCTGGTCACTTCCTGCTGCGTACCCGTCTTATCATTGATGCGCCTAAGCAGCATAGGCTCAAAATCCATCGTCACTGCATCATCACGCTTATAGCCTGTCGTATTGGCATTTGCCAAATTGTTGGCAATAGTATCAGTACGCCTTGTTTCTGCAATCATACCGGTAGCCGCTGTATACAGACCTCGCCACATATCTATCCCTCCATTATATATCCACCAATAAAACTGCCCTTACTTCCAAAAGGCAATGCTTTTCTTGCTATCCAATTTATCTATATTTTCCAAAGCCCTGCCAGTTCCAAGAGCCACACAGCTCAAAGGCTCATCAGCCAGGCTGGCGCTAATCTGCGTCTCACGGCGAATCAGCTCATCCAAGCCGTACAGCATAGCGCCGCCGCCAGTGAGGATAATGCCATGGTCCATAATATCCGAAGCCAGCTCAGGCGGACATTTTTCCAAAACGTCCTTGACACGCTCCACGATCTGAGCCACGGAAGCCTCCAAAGCCGTGCTGATCTGTTCCGTGCTTACCTCGATATTCTTTGGCAGCCCAGTCAGCATATCACGTCCACGAATATTCATTCTAGTATTGCGTGCGCCTTGGAACGCCGCCCCGACCTCCATCTTGATATTCTCTGCTGTGCGTTCGCCGATCATCAGATTGAAGTTTTTCTTCACATAATCTATAATATCCTCATCAAACGTATCACCAGCAATCCGCAGGCTGTCGCTGATAACGATGCCACCTAGGCTGATAACCGCAATATCCGTAGTGCCGCCGCCAATATCCACCACCATAGAGCCATACGGCTCGGAAATATCCAAACCTGCACCCATGGCAGCCGCCAAAGGCTCCTCGATGAGATAGGTCTTGCGGGCGCCTGCCTGCTCTGCCGCCTCCTGAATAGCGCGCTGCTCCACCATGGTGATGCACGAAGGAATACATACCATAATCCTAGGGCGAATCATAAAGCTATGACCAGTAACCTTCTCGATAAAATGCCTCAGCATCGCCTCGGTAACATCAAAATCCGCAATAACGCCGTCACGCATCGGGCGGATAGCCACGATATTGCCAGGCGTGCGTCCAATCATCTGACGCGCCTCATCGCCCACCGCCAAAATCTCATTAGTGTCCCTGTCGATAGCCACTACGGACGGCTCACGCAGTACGACGCCCTTGCCCTTAATATATATCAGCACATTGGCTGTGCCCAAATCAATTCCTATATCCATAGACATTCCAAACAATGCCGTCAACATCCTTCCATAAAAACCAAATTTATCCAAATTTTACTTAATAAATATATAATAAATCCTGCAAAAATACAATGAGAAATTTTGCCAAATTTAAACAAAATACAGGGACTTCCAGCAATCCCAGAAGTCCCTGTATTATTACGCCTTGCGCATACTCTCCAGCAATATGCCAATGTTGCTCCCGACAGAACGTTCTAGTTCAACTACATCCTCACAAAATTGTTTCTCATTTTCAATGGCAATATCAATACGTCTAACCAATTCCTCGGCTGGATAAGAATTTTTATTAAACTTTGGACAAATTTCCCGCAAGCAATGCTCTGCATAACGTCTTTTGTTACTCTTCTTTGCATTTTCTACTAGAGCTTCCCTACTCAAAGAGAATACTTCTTCATAGTGTAATAACAACCAAAATTCAAAACATGGATTTGTAACACACAGCATAAAACCTTTTTCTCTGCATTTGCTTACCACGTAGTCATATTGATTATTCCCAGGAATCGACAAAAAACTTTCCCTGTCTCTATCAACAATTAGGCAAATCTTATCAAAGCCAGCCTCATACTTCAACTTTCCATAGGAAATAATTTCATTAATATCATCTATAATCTCTGCAATATGATATTTACTTTTCAGCTTTGTAAAAATACATTTACCTACTTTTTCTATATCATCTACTTGCACTACATCATCCAGCTCTGCCGCAAGTTCCTCCTTACAGATTTTACGCAAAAAACTCCACATTACAGATTTAGCAATCTTTACTTTGGGCATCAATAAATCACTATATAAATAATCTATAATACAATTCAACAAAAATTCATAAGATATACACTCATGATCAATATACTGTATGTTTTGGATTAATCTATCCAAAATCTTTTTAGGGTTGCTCCAGCCCTCTTCACTAAAATCTCTAATTACAGGCACTAGCTCAATAAGAGGATTGATGCCTACTTCATCTCTCAGTCTATTAACCGCATCAAAATAAATCTCCTCAGTTTTAGAGCCTTCGTATACCAAAAAATATTTCTTTTTGGCTTCATTAGATTGCAACACCAAACTTCTCTTAGCAAAATCCCTTTTCTCCCGCATTTTCTATACCTCATCGTCTATAGGAAATACCGTACTAAATATTGGCACGCCGCCATAACGACCATCCAAATAAGCCTTGTCTATTTTTCGATCAAATTTTGTATTATATTCATCCAATGAATATATATCACTTTCTCCTGTATAACGTTTATTCACAAACCAAATTTCATCTCTTCGCAATAGGTCAAAATCCAGCAGCCTTGATTCATGCGTCGTAACAATTAGCTGCTGATTTCTATTTTTTGCTAAATTTAAATATGTTTCTACAAATTTGTAGGTAAGAATAGGATGCAAGCAGCGATCCAATTCATCTATCACATACGTCTTGCCGTCATCTGACAGTAGTATTTCTAACAAATCCAACAATCTAACAGTTCCATCTGACTCCTCTGATATGTCAAATATAGCTCCACTACGTCCATGAGAAAATTTGATCGTCTGACAGCTAATATCCTCATCGTTGTATGTGATAATAAACAAGTCTTTAGGGCCTCTGACAACGGTAGTTATGGGTATGTTCTTATTCTCCATACGCATTTTGGAAACTCTTGCTTCAAAATGCTGCATTATATCATCCACCAATGTCCTTGGCAATTTTTCCATTACTGCATCATAACGTATAGGCACAAGGCTAAAGCCTGTTATTCCCGTGCCAAACGCTTTAATTAGCGTACATATTTTCTCTACATTTTCTGTCCGTCTCATGTAAGTATAATCCGAAATCGGCTTATTAGGATAATTTATATCAAATTTCTGTCCAAGCCACTCATAAATTTTTTGCATAATTTCAATTTCAGGATATTGACGATAGAGTAATTTCTTATTTTTATTCATCATAGACAATAAAAGGACCGTGCCGTCTCCCCTTATATCATCTGCATAAACTTGTAATTTTTCCCATAAACCTTCAATTTGCAAATCAGAATCAAATTCATAAGCATTTTTTTCTATATCTCTAGAAAAGATGGTTCTCTCGTTATTCTCATCAATAATCTCAACAAGCCATTCTGATAAAAATTTGCTTTGACTTAGTATTATCTCAAATCCATATGCATAATACTTATTATCCAGCATTATTTCTAGCTCAAAATAACTAGCTTTATCCCTATTAGAAATATCAGACTTACAATATTTCTCTGTATGTCCCTTGGGAATACTATCCACCACTGTGCTACGCATAAAATCCATTGCCTTCACCAAATTGGACTTGCCGGCTGCATTAGCACCATAAATAGCAGCAAATTTCAATAACCCAAACTTAGCCGTATTTTTAACATGATTTTGTTTATCTCTGTTAGCTGTGTTATTCCCAGATAACATGGAAAATTCTTCTGAACGTTCATCACCACTACGAGAAGCAAAAGAAAGAAAATTTTTTACATTAAACCTAATCAGCATAAGTTCATCTCCCTACCTGATTGTATGCCACACAAACAACGCTCCCGACAAATAAGTCGAGAGCGCCCTAAAATCAATAAGACTATCGCCTCTTATATAGCTATTGTATTGAAAATTTAATACGCTGTCAATAAATATAAGCAGAATAAACCCCCGATGTGTACGGCATCGGGGGTTTTCGCTATCCATCTGTTGGCTCTGCAGAGCCTCTAGCTTTCGCTATGCTTATATATTAACACATTGCCTTAGTTTTTGCAAGCTGTCTTTAGGCTAATACAGGCAATAGCCCCCCGATGGCTGCGACATCGGATGGCGTGTGCCTAAATTATTGACTTGCTCAGTATGTCTAGCTTTCGCTCTGTCTGCATGGTAGCATATTATATATTTTGGCAAGCTAAATAGTGCCATGTGATTGAAAATAAGACATCAAGGCAGTGTTTGGATTAAGAATCTGAAGGTGGATTTTTAGGCAGACAAAAAGAGCAGCTCTTTCGAGCTGCTCTAAGTTGCTTAGTTGCTGCACTTGTGCAGGAATATCCCTGCTCTGCTGTGCAAGACTGCTACATATAGGACTGATGCTAATCTGCCGATTAGAACAAGAAGTCAACACGAGTCCAAACGCCGGTAGCCTTGTCCTGATTGGAGAGGAGAGTGTCCTTGCCGTTGAAGTACTTGGCAGTACCAACGATATTCTTGGCGAAAGCATAGTCAGCACCGATCTCCCAGCCCTTCAGAGACTTCAGACCAGCAAGACCGTTCTTCTGATCATAGGTAGCCTCGAAAGCTGCGAATGGAGACAGGGAACGATATGCTACATAAGCGCCCCAAGAACCTGGCTGAGCTGCATCTGCGCCCTTATAGTCAACCTGGATACTATAAGCATTGTTAGATGCATTCTGCCAAGAGCTAGTACCTACACCATAATCATCGCTAATCCTACCTACATTATCAATGCCAGAACCAATTGCATAGTCAGCAGTCAGCTTTACATTCTTGTCAAATGCATAGCCAGCACCAAAGTCTACAACCTGGAAAGCACCCTCAGTTGCCTGAACACCCTGATTAGTGTAGGTAGCGCTTACGCGATGATAACCAACGCCTGCATCCCACTTGCCATTCTGGTAGTCAACCTCGCCAGCCAAATAGAGGGCATGACCATTGTGATCAACATTCTCAGCCAAGTTAGTATCTGCATAGTAATGACCAGCAGTAGCCTTTACCTTCCAGTTCTCGGTAGGAGCATAGGTCAGCTCAGCACCGGAAACATCGGCATCCATTACGAGACCATGGGAGTTGTCAGAGAAAGAACCGAAACGACCGAGCTTGGCATTGAACTTGCCATACTGACCCTCAGCCCACAGCTTGCTAACGTCTACGCTGTTGCCAGCCTGTGCAGAAGTGATGTTGTAGTCGAGACGAGCATGACCAGTCCAGTTCTCATTGATAGCCATGGAAGGCTCGAAACGCAGCTTCAATACCTGCTCCTCAGGCTTTCTATGCTCACCATTTGCTTCAAAGTTCATGGTGTTCCAGTCATAACGAATCAAGCCCTGCCACTTAACATTGTCGGTCTTTGCCTCGAGGTCAGCAACGCGAACGCCGAGGTTTGCCAGCTCATCGGAGAACTCAGCAGCCAGCTTGTCGATCAGAGCCTTGTTGTTGTTGTCAGCAGCCTCGGACTTAGCCATAGCCTTGGCAACAATCTGAGCCATCTCATAACGGCTCATGTTCTGGTCGCCTCTGTAAGTGCCATCAACAGCATAGCCGTTGATAACGCCATCCTGTACGAGCTGAGCTACAGCGTCGTATGCCCAGTGGTCAGCAGGAACATCAGCGAAAGGATTTGCAGCTGCAAAAGTAGTGGATGCAGCGCCTACTACCAAAGCGGTAGTCAATGCGGATACGAGAGTCTTCTTCATAAAGAAACATCCTCCTTCAAAAAAACAAATGAACCTCATCTGTCGAAGGTGAATCAATAGAAGCCTTAGTCCAAGAGTTGCCTTGTTTCCTCTGCAATGTACTTCCATATTCTCACTTTCAACACGCTGTTAGTTTAACACATATTGCACGAAAAATCAAGCGAAACTAAGATTTTTTTCATTTTTGGCTGCCCCATGCGTGTATTTGTGGTATAATGCACGTGTACCTACTGTGTGCCAGCCCCCTTCTAAAGGAGGTGTTTTCATTGAATTTGTTGGACACGTTTTTGGTCACTGTCTTGGCAGAAGTAGTCTCGTACTATATATGCAAATGGCTCGACAGATAATGACATAGGGTACAAAGCCTAGAGCCCTAAGCCCGACTCTCTAAAATAATGGGAATAGAAAACCCCCGATGGACACAACATCGGGGGTTTTCAAGTGCCTTAATATTGAATTTGATTAACACGTCTAGCTTTCGCTATGCTTATATAATATCACAAAATATACATTTTTACAACCACCGACAGAAGAAATTTTTTCATTTCTGTCCAAAGCCACTGGTATTTGTGGTTGAAGTTCTGCTAGAAATATAGTACAATGATGATGAAAGCACAGCAATGTGTTTTGAAAAAAAGATTCCATATAATAGAAGATGCTGCCGATAGACGGTTAGCCCGATTCACAATTGCGTCAAGAAATATCCGCTTTGTTTGTCAGACGTGGGCGGTTATTTCCGTGAATTTATATCTTTACCGATAGTATAGCCAAGAGCTATACAGGCAATTATCAGACTAGATACGCTGATAAACTGCTCCATCGACATGATATCACATCCTCTCTTGTAGATTTCCCGTAGGGATTTCTATCTAAAAGAGGGTCACAGTCCCTCTAGCGAGGGCTAACCGCCTACCGTTATGGCAGCACCTTACACATTATAGTGGTTTTTCCATGTGTTTGCAACAAAAAAGCTCCGGTCAAGCCGGAGTTTTTTTGTTATGCCTTTTTTGCAATTTTAATCTGCAGAGTTTTAGTCATATTACTTTTCTCAGGCATGACAATACCCTTCCAGGCACGTTCGCACTATGGATATGAGCCTCACGCTGCTAAACTCATTTAATCTCATGAAAAAGTTTCACAACGTAAAACTTTTTCATGGCTTAAATTCGTTAAGAAGCGAGGCTCATATACATGCCTTAGAAGGGTATATGCCATGCCTTCGTTAGTGTACTCACAGCAATTTTTCGCCTTGGCACTTTACGATAAGCTACGATGATTCGTCAACAACCGCAGGGTATGACTGCTTTTGCGCCGGGAGGCGATTACTTTTGCAAAGCGAAAGTGACCCCGGTTGCACTCTCTGCGATGTGGTCTGGATGATAGATTGAGCGTGTCTTTAGCATGCGGTAATTCATGCAGTAGGATATACTCTCAGTCAGGGTCATTTAGCCGTACAGAGCAAAAGTACGTCATGCCCTGCAGGCTGTATCTAGGAAAAATACTATGATTGTGCTAAGTATCTACAAATCGGAATTTTGCAAACGAAAGATGGCGATTTCCGGCGGACAGCCAAAGCGGAAAGGAAACCAGCTCCCATTGCCAGAGTGCACATAGAGCGCCGTTTCGCCCTCATGATACCAGCCCCTCATATATCGAAACAGCGGCGGCGCTAGAGGAATCCCCATAAAGCCGAGCTGACCGCCGTGCGTGTGTCCGCTCAACACCAAATCAGCATCGTACTTGGCAGCCGTAGTGACAAAATCCGGATGATGCGAGAGCAAAATCCTCACGGCATCAGGCGGTATGTCCTCCATCGCCATGGAGGTGTATGCCTCCTGCAAAAGCTCGAACTGCTCCCTCTGCATCGGATAATCCACGCCGGCAAGATAGAGAGGACGGCTATCATCTACAACCAGCTCGTGAGTATTGACCAGATTGTGCACCCTCGTCTCAGCCAAGGCTGTTTCCAAGAGGGCAATCCCCCGATAGTGCTCGTGATTGCCGCGGCAGTAGTAGATACCGTACGGAAAGCTGTCCACATAGCTATCCAAAAGCCGTGCCGCCTTGATGGTCAGGGCATTGTCATCGAACAAATCCCCCGTAATCACCAATACGTCAGGCTTTAGCTGGGCAGTGCGCATCAAAAGCTCGTCCAGCATATCAAGGTCAAAAAAATTTCCCAGATGGACATCGCTGAGCTGGGCCAGCGAAAAACCCCTGAGTTTTTCGCCCAAATCCCTGATAGGGACATCATAGGAGCGCACCACGGTCTGATTTCTTTCGACCAGCGAGCCATAGGCGCTCGCTCCAACCGCCACGCATGGCAAAAGCAGCGCACCCTTGGCAAACCTGCGCCGCGACTCGTCCACAGGCAGACGGCTACACCGGGTATAAACAAATCTCACGCCCAGCGAAACAGCCAAAAGCGCAATAGCAAACACCTGCAGCATCAGCCACATGGCAATCGCCAAAAGCACAGTCTGCGCTGCCTCTCCTACATTGTTTTTGCCCCAGCACACGCCCATGCCGAAGATGGATGCCATGTTCAGCACCAGGGCGCAGCGTGACAGGCGAAGATACCTGCCGCCCCAAATCCGCCTTTGCAGTATATATCCCAAAATATGCAGCAGCGAAACAAAGACTGCCACAATGACCATAAATCCCATACCAAAACCTCGCTTGACAATAACATTTATCTTTCTGCGAGTAGTATAGAATAAATTTATGAAAAAAATCTAAATGCAGGGCGCAAGCCTAGCGATTGTATTTTTCTGCCAGTGCCTTGAGCCACTTCGCCTTGTACGGCTTGACCATGCCCGGCGTCATGCGCCAGCCCCAGTTGCCGTCGGCGACGCCCGGAATATTCATGCGGCAGCTTCCGTCAAGCTGGAGAATATCCTGCAGGGCGATAACAACCATGCGCGCATCGGAAGCGTAGGCGTGCTCTATAAGCCTGCTATCCAGCTCCTCCGGCGAGGCATCCGGCGCATCGAGCATATTGGCGATAGCCTCCACCTCGGCACGGGAAGCATTTTCCTTGAGCCAGCCGACCATGGTGTTGTTGTCATGGGTGCTGGTATAGACAATGCAGTCCTCCGGCTCGACGAAATTGATGCGTCCGTTCTCGTTGAAATGCAGCTCAAACTGCAGTACCTTCATGCCAGGGAACTGACACGCCTGACGCAAATCCTCTACCTCGTTGGTAATCACGCCCAAATCCTCGGCTACGATAGGGATATTGCCGATGTCCTTGCGGATAATATCAAAGAACTGCTTGCCAGGGCCGGGCTTCCAAACACCATGCTCTGCGGTCTTGGCATCGCCGTCAACCTCCCAGAAGGACTCAAAGCCTCGGAAATGGTCAATCCTGATGACATCGACTTGATGAAGGATATTGCGGAAGCGGTGAATCCACCAGTCGTAGCCGTCATCCTTCATCACATCCCAGTTGTACTGAGGGTTGCCCCAAAGCTGCCCGGTCTTGGAGAAATAGTCCGGCGGTACGCCGGCAACCTTGTACGGCCTGCCATTCTGATCCAGCTTGAAGAGCTGCTGATGCGCCCACGCATCGGCGCTATCCAGGGAAACGAAAATCGGCATATCGCCCAGAATCTTGATGCCCTTGTCATTGGCATATTGCTTCAAATCCTGCCACTGCTTGAAGAAAATATACTGCTCAAACTTGGTTTCGACAATCTCAAAGGAAAGCTGCTCTTCCATGGCGGTAAGCGCTACCTCGTCACGCCGCACGAACTCAGGGTCCCACTGATTCCAGCTCTTGCCATTGTGCCAGTCCTTCAAGGTCTGAAAAAGGGCATAATCCTTCAGCCAATAATCATTTTTCTTGCACCACACCTGAAAATCTGCCTTTTCCTCCGGCGTTGCCATGGTCATGGCATTGATATACGCCTTGAAGATGAGGGACGGCTTGAGCATCCTCGCCCAGTCATAATCCGCCTTGCCATTGCTTATGACGGAGGCATCCTGCAAATCTCCCTCAGTCAAGAATCCCCTGTCTGCCAAAAGCTCCAAGGAAATCAGCAGTGGATTGCCTGCGAAGGCAGATGGCGAAGCATATGGAGAATTGCCTGCTCCTACAGGATTCAGCGGCAATATCTGCCAGATTTTCTGACCGGACTCAGCCAAAAAGTCGACAAATTTGTATGCCTCCGGTCCAAGGTCGCCAATGCCGAATGGCGATGGCAAGGAAGTCGGATGCAGCAGCACGCCGCACTGACGAACACCCTTTTCTTTGGCTATAGCTTCAGCCTTGTGACGGTACACAAGACCTGTATAAGGCGGCACGTCCATCTCCATGCGGCCACGGACGATAGCTACATCGTCACGCTCCTCCAAGGCATCCTCCATAGTGCCCGTTGCCAAATCACGCACATCCAAGGACACATGGCGCACCTCGTGGCTGCGGTTCATCAGAACGATAAACACCTCGTTGTCAGCCGCCGCACCAAAGACATCATGCCCTGTGTCAATTACCCTGGCATAGCCATAGACATCTCCCTTGGCATAAATAGGCAGTATCTTGCCTGTCTGCAGCGCCATATGCTTGTTGCGGAGATGAATCAGCTTGCGAGTCCACTGCCTTAATTCCGGATCTCCATTTTTCCAATCATATGTACCACGGCTATACGGGTCACGATACCCCTGCAGGGCAATCTCGTCACCATAGTATACGCTCGGCACGCCTGGGAAGGTCATCTGCCACAAAACAGCCAGCTTGGTGCGCATCAAGCCCTTGTGCAGGCGCTCGCCATCCAGACGGTACGCCGCCTGACGGACAGCCGGCATCCCCTCCTGGCTCGGCGCTTCGCCCAAGAGCGTCAAGATACGCTCCCTGTCGTGGCTGCCCAAAAGATTCATCATCGCATAGAAATTGTGCTTTGGATAATTTTCCTGCAAGCTCCGCAGCCTCGTGCTAATCTGTCCGGCATCGGCATAGCCCAGCAAAAAGTCCAATACCGCCTGACGGAACGGATAGTTCATGGCAGAATCCAGCTCCTGACCGCAGAGATATTCCCTCGACACGCCGTAGGCATTTTTATTGGAAGCGTCCTCCCAAACCTCGCCCAACATCACAGCATCCTTGTCTATTTGCTTCAATTCCTTGTAAAAAGCCTGCGTAAATTTCTCCGGCAGCTCATCGACTACATCCAGCCGCCAGCCACTAATGCCCTGCTTCATCCAGTATTTCAGCACGCTGTCATCGTTCCTGATGATAAAGTCCATATAGGACGGAGTTTCTTCCTTGACATTCGGAAGCGTGCTAAATCCCCACCAGCTCTCGTAGCTCTCAGGATATTTGTTGAAGCAATACCACTCATAATAAGGGGAATCCTGCGACTGATAAGCGCCAACCGTATCATAATGACCATATTTGTTGAAGTAGCGGCTATCATCGCCGGTATGGCTGAAAACGCCGTCCAGCATAATGCGGATGCCGAGCTTTTTGGCTTCCTCGCAAAGCCTTTTCACATCTGCATTTGTGCCGAGAATCGGGTCTACCTTGTGATAATCGCCCGTGTCATAGTGGTGATTGCTGGCAGATTCAAAAATAGGATTCAGATAGATAACCGAAATCCCCAAATCCTTCAGATAAGGAAGCTTTTCCTGAATACCTGCAAGGTTGCCGCCAAAAAAATCATAGGAAATAATCTCCTTGGTGTCGACATCCTTGTAGTAGAAAGGCTTGTCATCCCAGCAGGCATGGAACACAGCACCCTTTTTCTCGACCAGCGTGTTGCCCTTGCGGTAAAACCTGTCTGGGAAAATCTGATACATGACCGAATGTCTGAACCAATCCGGCGTGTCCGCTCCCTTGTTGAAAACCGTAATCTGATATGACTGGGATGGCGGGTCATTTCTCAGATAGCCAAGTCCTCCCATGCGCGCATCATTGTTGCCGTAGTACCAGGTACGTCCATTGACCATAATGACAAAATAATACCACATCAGGCAGCCCTTTTCGGGCATGGTGATATTGACAGAAAAATACATCTCCCTGCCTACCGGGTCTTCCGGATTCAGCACATAGACCAGCTCGCCCACTCTTTCCCGCCAAAACCTTGCCTTGACAGAAATATCCGCCTGCTGATTCTCTATATCATCAAGCTCCAGCTTGATTCTCAGTCTGACATTGCTATAGCTCTCGGCAGCTCCTACAGGAGTGCGATAAAATTCATTTTGTGAATTATGCTCCACATTTTTTACAACTGGCATCGAATCTCTCCCTAATCGAAACTTCTCCATCTTGGCTTCCTTATAGCCCCCATATCATTAAAATAAAATGCAACTGCATTTTCAATGGGCAAGGCGCGGGGGATATGCTCACTCCACCCTGTACATGCCTCAACGCCCAGCCTATAGAGGATGGGACATCGGACACCTCGTTGCAATTTAGAAGCAAAGATTTGTTGACAATAATCGCATTACATAGGTACATTATACCAAATTCTTGCGCTCTATGTTGAACTTTATGAAAATATTATTTGCACTTGAAATTTGCCATTTGCCTTATTGTTATAGAGTTTTGTTTATGCTATAATCGGATTATAGAAACATATTTTCCAAAGGTGGGATGATATGACCAACCGAAAAGTTCGTGATACTGTTTTTTGCCGTTTTATGGCGACTAGAGAGCACCTTTTGTCATTGTGCAATGCCCTGAACGACACCCAGTATGACCAATCTGCCGAAATCAACATAAACACTTTGGAAGGCAGTTTTTTCAGCAATATCAAGAACGATATATCTTTTCTCGTTGACAATCTCATGGTCGTGCTTATTGAGCATCAGACAACTATCAATCCCAATATGCCGCTGCGCTTTTTGAGCTATGTCGATGAGCTATATCGGCGGTATATCAGCACTTTTCACGAGAATATCTATGGGCGTGAAATCGTCAAGCTGCCTGCGCCAGAATTTTTTGTCTTCTATGATGGAGATGATACGTCATTTGAACATCAGACCCTAAAGCTAGGCGATGCCTTCAAAACTAATTCCGATAAGCTGGAGTTGATTGTGAATGTATACAATCTAGCTGAAGGAATGAATAAAGAACTGAAAGAAAAATGCACCCCTATAGGAGAATATAGCTCATTTTCCAATATGTATAAAAAACTCAGGCATCAGGGATTGACTATTGACCAAGCTATCAATGAAACGATTCGGTATTGCCTAGCCAATGGCATTATGATTGAATACCTACGAAATCACCAAAAGGAGGTTATAGATATGTTTGGCTTTGAATGGAACGAAAAGGAAGAACGTGAGGCACTGTTAAAGATTGGCGAGGCTAGAGGCGAAGCTAGGGGCGAAGCTAGGGGCGAAGCTAGGGGCGAAGCGAAAGGAAAGCTTAATGCTACCATAAACAACATAAAGCTCTTGATGAAAAATCTGAATCTCTCCCCTGAAAAGGCAATGCAGACTCTTGAAATTGCTCCATCCGAGTACAGTCGTTATCTTGCGATGCTTTGACATCATTCAGCAATTCGTCCTTGCCTCTACACTTAGTTGTCCGATATACCCGCCATCCTCTATAGGCGAAGTATTGAGCCAGTTACCGGGATGAGGCAATACCTCTCCCCTCGTTGAAACCCAATTATCAAAAAATGCAGCGGTTATAGACAGTCTGCGGCTTTTGCCTTTAGTCAACCGCAATATGCATATACGTTCCCTATATACTGAATTTTTCCACGCAAAAAAGGAGTCAATCGGCCAATTGTGCCAGATTGACTCCTGATTTATTTTTTTGCAATTATTCTCCGTCCAAATCTACATCCAAAAGTCCTGCGGCATATGGTGCTAGTTCATATCTCTGAATCACGACATGCACATGAGCATCTGCATCGATATACACATCCTTGGGCACTTCCGCTAGATTGAAGTTTGTGCTAAAAAGCATATCGCCATATTTGGCAATCAAGGCACGCTTGACGCTGCTCCACGTATAGCGTGAGGCTCGCTCCTTGTAGGCTGGCAGGGCTGCAATATCCTCCAGTGAAAGCTCCCTGCCGTCAGACAGGCTGAAAACATTGCCATAGGTCCAGCTCATCGGATGCGCCGCATGATCAACATAAATATACTCATCGGTCTTGATGCTCACGATATTCTCATCCTGATACGCAATCACGCTATTGAGGCTGGCCGAAAGCATATCGCCATTTTGCACAATCTCGTTTATATCCTTTTGCAGCTCGTCTGCCCTTTGCAAAATCTTTGCATTGATTTCAATCTGTACATCATTGTCAAGAACTGGCAAAACCTGATACGAAATTTCCACCTTATTTGCCGCCTGCAAATAACCAGACTCCGCTTTATCATCTGCTTGTACTAAACCAGCCCCAATCTCCCTGTTGCCTGCCTGCACAGAATCAGACATCGCCGACTCGCTATCTGCTTGTACAGGTGCAGCCATGCCGCTCCCCGACAAAAAAGCCAATGTACACAAGCCAAGCGCTACATTCACAAAAAATTTTTTCATCACATCCGCCCCCTGCCAATACTCCACCGCTGCTATATATGACATCTGTCCATCACTACCTTCATGCAGTTTGTAGTATAGCACTATTATAACATATTATGGAAATATATTAAGCCATTATTTCATACATATCGCTTCAAATTTTACGTTTAATTTCTATACTAGATATAATTTTCTTTGCAATAAGTTCACCTTCTGAATCATTATCACTATAAATAGAACTTATAATCCACAAATCACCAGTTTGATATGCCATAATTGTTAATACATGTGTTTTTACAACTTGTCCATTCCATGTATAATCATATGTTGTATGTACACTATACGCTTTTGAGCCGTTAATTGCTACATTATGTTTCTCTATAACTGTTACATTTGATACCCCATCCCAGCTTGACATATCAGAGACCATCCCCTCAAGCGCTTCATCGTAATCTATAGTATCAATTATTTCGCCTGTATCATATTGTATTTTGAATATATCATATGTACAGTGTTCAATTTTTGTAGTTCCACGATTATATTTTACAGTCCTTATAATATATTGTCTATATACTCCTTCATATTTCCTAATTCATCTATTATTACCGTATCTGCTGGCAAGTATTCTGTTTTATCAGGGTATGTAATATTTAAATATGTAGAACTGCCACCATATTGTGTTGGAAAATTATTTTGTACAGATGTACTAAGTGTCAATTCTGGTGTTTTTCTTATTGGTATCGTGTCAATTTCAGTTTTATTTCCACAACCTATCATCAAATTCATAATAGATACTATTAATAAGCATCTCAAAATACATTTTTTCATTGCAATACCTCTACTACTGCATTTAAAATTTATCAAACATTTTATCAAAATATTATTTATGCTTATTGTTAATCACTATACATATAGCAATTATAAGAACGGTTGATATGCTTGATCCAACAGCCCCAGCTATTACACCACTAGCTAATGCAATTCCCCCTAGGCAAAATCGTGTCCAAAATTTAGTTTTAAAATAGTTTAAACATCCTAAAATCAAATATATTATGCCAGCTGCCAGTGCCCCAACCATAATGGAGGGATATAGATATGCTATATCTGAATTGCTGTACAGCATTTTTCCGAACACCCTAGAAAATACTGCTAATAAAATCATTACCGTAAAACTAACAATAGCAACTGCTTTATCGGCTATTTTTTCTTTTAAATCAGACTTTTTATTTGTTGATGCATTATCTTCAGATTTTAATGCATAACCATCACGCAATGTTCTAGGCTCGCAGATAACTTCCTGGACAGGTACCGTTGTCCCCGCATTAGTTGTCGTAAAATTTTCATCAGCACATTCAATATCATTTCCTGTAGTATCAATTTTCGTGCCACAGTAAGAGCAATACTCCGAACCATCAATTAATTTATGACCACATTTATGACAAAACATATAATCACCTCATTTTTTTATCATAGACGAACCAAAATAACCAGCAGCCACTAAAACTATGATAATTCCCTCATTTAGCAAAACCCTTCCATAATCAATTTGCGTATATGGCTCTGCGCCTTTTGCAATAATTTTTTCAGGCATCTTGGCTATAGTCCCATACATTACTCGTCCGTTAATACTGCTGTACCTTTGAATTGGCGTATCAACTTTATATGGAACAAATAAAGTTAATGAAATAATGGATAACAGGCACAAAACCAATCCGCATATTTTATTTTTTGCTACTTTATCATCAGCAAACAAACCATATCCACTTGCAGGATAATACACCTTCCCTTTACCATCTAAAATTCTAGTATTTAAAAAATAGCGTTGAAAATATGAAACGCCACAATCGGGATGGGTACACATTATTTCCAGCAATCTAGGAGAGGATGACACTATCAACGGAAGATATATATCGCCTTGCCAGGATATATGATTGTGCTCTAAACCAAGCAATTTGTTCTGAAATTCATTTTTACTAAAGTTGTATTTTTGTATAATGCGTTGAATTTGTTCATATTGCATACAAAAACTATATATAGCTTCGCCATAATTACTCTTGTATTCCATATCTTGTAAATAACGCAATCCTTTTAGCCTCATGCTTAATTTAATCAGTGCATCAGAGCATTTTAGTTCCTGCCTCGTATCAAGCAAATTATCCGATGTAAGATATAGCAATGCACCTACTGATACTAATCCCAACAGTGGTATTCCACTCAAAAGCCAAAATGCCAGTTTTGTCATATTGTTATAGCCAATGTCATTTGCCCTAAAAATCAGTGCTAAGGTATATAAAGCTACGCCAAAAACCATGCATACATTTGCGGTAATTTCTGGAAATTCACTGTCTTGACTTAACATTCTATTTCCAACATACAAGCAAAATATAGATATCAGATATAAAATGGCAAATTGCAGCCTGTTGATTCTTGTATACATCAATATGTTCATGTAAACCTCATTTCAGATTTTGTTGATTAGATGTACTCTTGCTAAAAGATAGTTTTATTAACGGATACCACGATGCCAATGGTATAAGCTGCAATACAAACATCCATATTGCCAATTTGCTAGACATACCAATATCATTAGCTCGCCATTTCGTAAGAAGAAATACCAACACCAGTAATAGTAGATAAAAAATCACATATTCATACATCCTCATATCCTCAAATAAATCTAACATAGTAATAACAATCAACAAAACTATCCCATATCCGATTATAAACTGTTTTCTGTTAATACATTTTGTGAAAATTTCCATGCAAAATCACTCCCTATCATTTTATTTTTATGGATTTACGTACCTTGTCAGATATAGCTTTTGATATTTCATCTCCCTTTTTATCCATTGTCATAATACACCAAACATCTACTCCCTTAGCCAAAACTATGACTTCGCCTTCAAAATCAACTGGATTTTTTTCTGTTGTAGCATATGATAATGTTGCTGATCTAGCCTCAACACCATCAACGTTGATTTTATTCACTGAACCACTTTTAAAATTCTTTTTGCCAGATGTATTTTTAAAATCTTTAATAAATCCTTCTATAGCACCATCTATATCTGGTACAAATTTTTCACCAGTTTCCTTTTCTATTTCCTCCTCATCATACGCTATATGAATTATTCTTACATAATTTCTATCAATACCTGCTTTATCAAAATAACTAAAAATGTAATGTGCCATATCCCCAAAATCACCAGCAGGCAAATCTTCTAGCGCAAATGGCAGCGAAATTTCAAGCGTAGACGATTCGCCATCATAAACCGTTTGCGTCAATGGCGGATTTTTAGCTTCCTGCAAGCCTATTAAGCCCCCGCAACCACTATTTAGAAACAAAACCATGCTAATAACGACCATTAATGCGTAATTTCTTTTCATAACATCACCCTTTTCTTCATAAAAGCTAATTTTGTAGTTATATTTAGATACACTTACACGTGTTTATATTACCACAGAAGTTTCCCCCCCGCAAGACTTATGTGCGTTTATGCAGGATGTGAAAATTTATGCAAAAAAATGGAGTGCAGTCTCTTGTACTGCACTCCATAAATTTATAAATTTCGTTATTCCATATACTTCTTGCACCAATTCATTCAAATGTTATTTTGTCTTATTTGGCATCGTATACTCCTCTATCTGGCATTCATGCTTTTTGGTTTCTTTGTCATAATTGATGCCGACCAGCAGAATCTTGTCTTTGTAGTCCTTCAGCACGCCTGCATAGCGCTTTTCCTTTATCTGCCTGATCGCTGTTTCGGCTGATTTATCATATTTGAGTTCAATAATGATCGCTGGCTTATTGCCTGCATTTTTTCGTGGCAAGAGAACCATATCCGCAAAGCCCTTCTCCCTGATGACTGTGTAATAGGCTGGTGCCGTAAAATATGCCATTGTCAGGACACAGCTCAAAGAATTTTCATCATTGTACTTGAATATGGACGCATAGCTTTCATGGGCAATTTCAATCATTTCGGCTACCTTGTCGCTTTGAGCACGGATGGTTGCTTTCAAGAGCTTGTCACAATTTGCTATGGAACGTGCCACCTCATGCCAGCTTCCAGTCCGCAATGCTGCCTGAAAAGCTGTTGCCACTTCATAATTTGGCATATACGCTTCCATATTGTCTGCATCATATCCCAAATAGCCCAAGTGAATAAGCGCTGTCAATGCTTCATCTTTGGATTCAATCTGGCTCAAATCATTTTGGAAGGAATATACCTCGACATCTGCCCTGCCGCCTGCCAGCATATGCAGCACATCATCCTTTAGACCATCAAAATTCATGCTTATCAGTCGGTTTATCGTCTTGAAGGACGAGGTATTCTTCCAGTACGACTCCAGCGAATGTTCCAGCATGGCATTTACCACCGAGTTTGGATTGTACATATGCTGTCCGTTAATCAGATATCCATTGTACCAGGCACGCACCGACTCAAAATCCATCTCGTATTTTTGGCACAGCTCCTTGACCTCTGACTCGGTAAAGCCATAATAAGGCGTTAGCCTTTTGGAATCCAGCATAGTATACTCACGGAAATTATTGAGTGCCGATTCATTTTCTATCTGCTTAATGGGCAAAATGCCCGTGATATAGCCTAATGCCAAAAAAGTCTTGGCTTCCTCGCTTTTGAATAAATCATGCAAAAACTGCAAATACTCATGCACTATCTCTGGCTTGTCCGCATAATTGCGCACCACGCAATCCCATTCATCCAAAACAATGACAATTTTTCGTCCTGTTTGATAATAAACATCGGCGAGAATCGTTGCAATAGGTTTGTCATTTGACAGCAATTCAGGTATGCTTTTCCTCATATCCCCGCAAAGATTTTCTTTTATGCCAGCAACAATCCTGTCCTTATAGGTTCCCTCAAAGGATGATATATCCATATGTATGACATTATATTTATTGAGGTGAGCTGCAAAATCTGCCTCTTGGGCTATTTCGAATGGAGCAAACAATTCTTTGGAATCACTGCCCAAGCTATAATACGCATCCAGCATCCCTGCCGCCTGTGATTTGCCGAATCTTCTAGCATGGCTAACAGCAATACAGCAATTTGCCGTTTCCAAAACCTCATTTGTATATTTCAGCAGACCTGTCTTGTCTACATAAATTTGGCTTCTAACCGCCTGCTTGAAGCTCTCATTGCCAGGATTAAAATATATTCCCATCTTGCCCACCTCGCTATATTCCATAGTTTTCATTTTCTTTGCAGACATGGTAGTTCTCCTCGTATTTCAAAAACTTTTTCTCTTGGAAATAGTATTGCCTGATGTTATAGAGAGCTACATTGTAGAGATTGTTGCTATACTGACACATTTCTCGCAGGATGGAGTATTCTTCTTTGGAAAGACCTCTGATAACATTTGACTGGGTTAGATACATCTTGTTCACCTCCTTTTGTTGTATGCTAATTATATACAAAAATCTATACGTCAACAAGACCATGCATGTGGATTTGTGGCTTTCGTGGGCATCGAACCAACTCAGCCACCCCGCCATTCATCTCCCACCTAAGAGGAAGGAGTCTTCTGGCAGGTTAAGTTAAAGTGCATTTTCCCCTTCTGAAATATGTTCAACATTTACGGTATCCTCAACAGAAACTGTCATCTGTGTATCATATGTTTTCCATTCAAACTGTGACCAACTCACTCCACCATTTGTACATCCATATGCTTTTATAGCATTTTCATACTGTTTGTTTCGTTTTGCAGCTTCTTCATTCACGCCTTTACTCTGTTCTAACAGTTGCATTAACCCTGTCGGCATACTTCCAAATGCTTTTTTCCATGCTTCACTTTGTTGTTTTGCAACTGCAATTTCATGTTGCATTATATATTCATTATATGCTTTTTCCCGATCTGCCTGTGCCTGTTTATCTGTTTTCAACAACTGTTGCTTTGTTTCGTCTGATAATTTTAACTCCATGCCATTAACTTTAATATACCCTCTAGAAACTGCCCTGCTAACCATTGCCGAATCAGAAAAGTCAATAACATACGAATTATCTTTATCTCCTTTTGTTATCCCTAAAATATCTTTGCCTGATGATGCCGTCATATCTTTTATTTTGCATGAATCTTCTGCAATTTCTAGTGTATCTTTTTTCCCCACTTTTCTTGTTCTTGTACCATTTGAATAGTTAATGGATGCTTTTATGCCGTTCATTCTCTGCTGATTGTTATATATAGAAATGGTATTCATACTGTATCCTCTCCTTTGCTAATACATGAATAAAATGCAACTTATTCAAGAGAATGCTAAACATCTAACACCTTGTTATCTCGTTATCACCGCCTAAGGATATTGTTATACATTTGTCACAAACTGCTATCCGCCATCGTATACTCCTCTATCTGGCATTCATGCTTTTTGGTGTCTTTGTCGTAATTGATGCCGACCATCAGAATCTTGTCCTTGTAGTCCTTCAGCACGCCTGCATAGCGCTTCTCCTTTATCTGCCTGATGGCTGTTTCGGCTGATTTATCATATTTTAGTTCAATGATAATGGCTGGCCTATTGCCTGCATTTTTTCGTGGCAAGAGAACCATATCCGCAAAGCCCTTGCCTGTAGGCAGCTCCCTGATGACTGTGTAATAGGCTGGTGCCGTAAAATATGCCATCGTCAGGACACAGCTCAAAGAGTTTTCATCATTGTACTTGAATATGGACGCATAGCTTTCATGGGCAAGCTCAATAATCCGTGACACTTTTTCTGTTTCTTGGTCAATGGTCGCCCACAAAAGGTCATCAGCCAAGCCGATGGATTTGGCTACTTCACGCCATGCACCTGTTTCTAACGCAGATTCATAGGCAGTCGCCACCTCGTAATTTGGCAGATATGCCTGGCTGCGTTCTTTGTCATAGCCAAGATAGCCAAGGTGTATCAGGGCAGTCAAAGCATTATCCTTGGAAGCAATTTCAGAAAGGTCATTCGTAAAGGAAGCCGTCTTTACCCTTACCCTGCCGCCTGCCAGCATATGCAGCACATCATCCTTTAGGCCATCAAAATTCATGCTTATCAGTCGGTTTATAGTCTTGAAGGACGAGGTATTCTTCCAATACGACTCCAGCGAATGTTCCAGCATGGCATTTACCACCGAATTGGGATTGTACATATGCTGTCCGTTAATCAGATAGCCGTTGTACCAGGCACGTACTGACGCAAAATCCATCCCGTATTTTTGGCACAGCTCCCTGACCTCTGACTCGGTAAAGCCATAATAAGGCGTTAGCCTTTTGGAATCCAGCATGGTATACTCACGGAAATTATTGAGTGCCGATTCATTTTCTATCTGCTTGATGGGCAAAATGCCCGTGATATAGCCTAATGCCAAAAATGTCTTGGCTTCCTCGCTTTTAAAGAGGTCATGCAGAAATTGCAAATACTCATGCACTACCTCTGGCTTGTCCGCATAATTGCGCACCACGCAATCCCATTCATCAAGAATAATGACAATTTTCCGACCTGTTTTCTGATAAGCATCGGCTAGAATCGCTGCAATAGGTCTGTCCGTCGGCAGCAAATCTAGTATGCTCTTTCTCATATCCTCGCAAAGATTTTCTTTTACGCCAGCAACAATCCTGTACTTATAAGTTCCCTCGAAGGATGAAATATCCATATGAATAACATTATATTTATTGAGGTGCTGTGCAAACTCAGGCTCTCTCGCTATTTCAAAAGGCATAAACAGCTCTTTTGAATCACTGCCTATGCTGTAGTAGGCATCCAGCATCCCTGCCGCCTGTGATTTGCCAAATCTTCTAGCATGGCTGACGGCAATACAGCAATTTGCCGTTTCCAAAACCTCATTTGTATATTTCAGAAGCCCTGTTTTGTCCACATAAATCTTGCTGGCTGTATCTCGCTTAAAGCTTTCATTGCCCGGATTAAAATAAAATCCCATCTTGCTCCCCCCTGTCTATAGCCATCCTCACGACAAAATATACATACCTATATTATAACCCCTGGATTGTGAAAAGAAAATGCCGCTCTGCCCCGTAAATGCCACATCTCTCTCACTTATGCAGGCTTGCGAAAAATAGGCTTCATTGCTGGCAATCCAGTAACACAGCTCTCCCGGCTATCAAAGCCGTCAACGGACATACGCAACGCCTGAGCTGACTGTACTCAACTCTCCTACCCAAGGACTGGGTGACACGAGCTTTACGGCATACAAAAAGAGCTGCCGCTAAATGAAAATCATCTAATGCGACAGCTCTGAAAAACTATTTTTTGTTGGTAATCCAGCATCTAGCTACATGTGAGCCAATGCCTCGACACATGATCCTAGTCCTCGACCTCTGCAGGTGCTTCTGCCTTGGCTTCAGCTGCGTCAGCCTTAGCCTCCGCTGCCTTTTCCTCAGTTTTCTCCTGCTCAGGTTTAGGTTCTGGCGCCTTGGTCAACGCCTCATAGAGATTCAGATACTCCTGAGCCGACTTGTGCCAGCTAAAGTCACTGGAAATGGCATTTGTCACGACATTATGCCAGATATTAGGATCTCTAAAATCTGCCAAGGCAGTCTTGAGGGTAAAGAGCATATCATGAGCATTAATGTTGTTGAAGCTGTAGCCATTGCCCTCGCCGGTATATTTATTGAAGGAAACTACGGTATCCTTCAAGCCGCCGGTAGCGCGCACGATAGGCACAGTGCCATAGCGAAGGGCAATAAGCTGGCCCAAGCCGCATGGCTCATACTCAGACGGCATCAAGAACATATCTGCGCCAGCATAGATTCTCTGTGCCAGCTCATTGGAAAAGCGGATATTGGCAGATACCTTCTGCGGCAAGCGCCATTGGAGTCCCCTAAACCAATCCTCATACTGCTTGTCGCCTGTGCCCAAAAGCACAAACTGGCAGTCCTCCGCCTGCAAAAGCTCATCCATGACACGGACAATCAAATCCAGTCCCTTGGCTGCTACCAAACGGGAAACCAAGCCAATCATAGGTATATGTCTGTCAATCGGCAAGCCGAGCTGCTCCTGCAGCTTGACCTTGTTCTCATTCTTCATGGCAATGCTATCTGCGCCATAATTTACAAAGAGATTTTTGTCCGTCTCTGGATTGTAAACATCGTAGTCGATGCCATTTACTATGCCGACGATACTATTGCCACGGGTTCTCAAAAGCCCATCTAGGTGCTCGCCAAAGTATGGATATTGGATTTCTTGTGCATAGGTGCGGCTGACAGTGCCAACCACATCGGCATAGATAATGCCGCCCTTCATAAAGTTCACAGAGTCGTTAAACTCCAAATCGCCATTATTGAAATACTTCCAATCCAGGCCCAGCACGTCATCCATAACATCCTTGTTAAAGATGCCCTGATACTTCAGATTGTGAATCGAGAATACCGTCTTGATATTCTGATACCTCTCATCACCCTGATGCTCCAGCTTCAGGAACACATTGACCAAGGCAGCGTGCCAGTCATTGGAATTGATAACGTCCGGGAAGAAATCCAGCAAAGGCAGAAGGTTCAGTACCGCGCGCGAGAAGAACGAAAACCTCTCAGCATCATCGCCATAACCATAGAGGCCGTCACGCTTGAAATAATCCTCGTTGTCTACAAAGTAGTAGGTCACGCCATCCTGCTTCAGCATCTCCACGCCAGCGTATTTGTGACGCCATGACACAGGCACGAATATATGTCCCACGTGCGTCATTTTCGCCTTGTACTCATCAGCAATCTTGCTATACTTTGGCAGAATTACCCTGGCATCAACCCCCATCTTTGCCAGCTCTTTCGGCAGGGAACCAGCTACATCTGCCAGTCCTCCTGTCTTGATAAATGGAACAGCCTCTGAAGCCACATACAAAACCTTCATGATAAACCTTCTTTCTAGTGCCCTTGCACCATACCTATACCCCTTGGATTGTCCAATCTTTTACCCCATGCCAATGGGTGCTAACGCTCCATCCATTAGGAGAGAGTTCAGCACCCATAAAGCCCTGTATTTATGCGTTACGCCTCAGCCTTTTTCTTTGGCGGACGACCGCGGCGCTTTGGCTTGGCGTCCTCCTCCGATGCCTTTGGTGCAGCTTTGACAGTTGTCTTAGCACTTTTTGGCTTGGCAGCCTTCTTAGTTGCCGCCTTGCTGTCCGTCTTTTTAGCCGCCTTATCCGCAGACTTGGCAGCAGATTTCTTTGCAGCAGGCTTCTTAGCAGGCGCATCTGCCTCGCCCTCTTTGGCAGACTTTTTCTTTGCCGCAGTTTTTTTAGCGGCAGGCTTTTTTTCGTCCTTGGCTTTTTTCGCCTCCGGCTTATCCTCAGCAGCTTTCTTTGCCGCGGATTTCTTAGCCTTCTTGACAGGCTTGGACTCTGCAGCCTCTACGGTCTGCTGTGCCTCTTCGGTCTTTTCATCCTGAGTTTTTAGGGGACGCTCCTTTTTGAGCTGGAGATATACAGTAGCCAAAGGAGGCACTGTTATCTGAATGGAATAGGATTTGTTATTCCACGGCACATCCTGAGACGGTATATCGTTCTCGTTGATGACATTGGAGCCGCCAAACTTGGCTGCATCGCTGTTGAATACTTCTTCATAGATGCCCGCCTCCGGCACGCCGAAGCGTGCGCCATGACGGACTGCCGGCGTAAAGTTGCAGATGGCAATCACGAAATCACCATTATCCGCACGGCGAATAAAGGAAATCACGCTGTCTTCTGCATTGTCGCAATCAATCCACTCAAAGCCGCCCCAGTCAAAGTCAACCTGCCAGAACTCCTTGTGATCCACATAGAACTTGTTCAGCTCCTTGGAGTATTCCAGCATCTTGGTATGCATTTCATACTTCTCAGGCAAATGCCAGTCAAGGCTGTCATTCCACTTCCACTCGATAAACTGTCCGAACTCGCCGCCCTGGAACAACAGTTTCTTGCCCGGATGAGCCATCCAGTAGCCGAAGAAGCCGCGCAGGCCAGCAAACTTTTGCCAGTAGTCGCCAGGCATCTTGTTGATCAGCGAGCACTTGCCATGCACGACCTCGTCATGCGAAAGAGGCAGGACAAAGTTCTCGCTAAAGGCATACATCATGGAGAAGGTAATCTTGTCATGATGCCACTTGCGGTAGATAGGGTCAAGGCTGCAATATCTGAGGATATCGTTCATCCAGCCCATGTTCCACTTGTAGTTGAAGCCCATGCCGCCCATGTAGACAGGCTTGGAAATATTGGGCCAGGAGGTGGATTCCTCAGCAATCATCAATGCCTGCGGATACTCCCTGAACACGGTTTCATTCAGCTTGTGCAAGAAATCAATAGCCTCCAGATTGCCGTTGCCGCCGTGCTTGTTTGGCTGCCATTCGCCATTCTTCCTGCCGTAGTCCAGATACAGCATATTGGCTACTGCATCGATGCGCAATCCGTCAATATGATACTGATCCATCCAGAAAATGGCATTGGAAATCAAGAAGCTCTGCACCTCGGTGCGGCCATAATCAAAATTGGTCGTACCCCAGCCAGCATTATCAGCTCTCTGAGGATTGTCGGACTCATACAGGTTGCGGCCATCAAAATCTCTTAGGCCGTGGTCATCCTTGCAAAAATGACCCGGTACCCAGTCCATGATAACGCCAATGCCTGCCTGATGTGCCTTGTCAATGAGATAACGCAAATCATCTGGCGTGCCGAAACGGCTGGTAGCGGCATAGTAGCCAGTCGCCTGATAACCCCACGAGCCTTCAAATGGATGCTCGCACAAAGGCATGAACTCTATATGTGTATAGTTCATATCCTTCACATAGTTGACCAGCTTGTCTGCCAGCTCACGATAGGAGAGCTGATTTCCTTCAGCATCCCTGCGCCATGAGCCTACATGCACCTCATAGGTCAGCATAGGCTGGCCATAGGACTGCGTGCGCTGCTTCTTCTCCTGCCATTCCTGGTCCTGCCACTGATAATGATTCATGTCAAAAACCCTGGAGGCAGTAGCTGGCGGCACTTCGCAATAATACCCATATGGATCAGCCTTCATAATATGAGGGCCGCCATGCTGAGGCATAATCGCATATTTGTATATATCGCCTTCCTTGAGTCCTGGTATAAAGATCTTCCAAATCTCCCCGTCCTCAATGCGGCTCATTTCATTTACCCTTGTATCCCAATTGTTAAATTCACCAACTACGCTGACAGACTGAGCGTTAGGAGCCCATACGGTAAAACGGACGCCTTTTTCTCCGTTCTCCTCGGTTACATGTGCTCCCAACATCTCATAGGCTCTGCAGTTAGTTCCCTGATGAAACAGGAAAGTATCATATTCGGTGAGCTGTGACAGATTCATTTGCCCATCCCCTCTCTCAATGGATTAAATTATTCGATATCTACTGGCTTGATGTGCCAAATATCTTCTGCGTACTGGGCGATGGTGCGGTCAGACGAGAAAATACCAGAGTTGGCAATATTGATTGCGCAGGAACGCAGCCATGCATTGTGATCCTGATAACGGCGGACAATCTCCTCGTGAGCCTTGATATAAGCATTGAAATCCTTCATAATGAAGAACTCATCGTTGCTGTTTACCAAATAGTCAAAGAGGCTCTGGAAGTTGCCATAAGTGCCGTCAGTCATCTGATTCATGACACGGCGCACATTGGCATTGGTATTGTACTCATCCCATGCACTGTAGCCGCCATGCTCGTACAAATTGATAACCTCCTCGGAACGCATGCCGAAGATTACGCAGTTTTCATCCCCTACCTGCTCGTGAATCTCCACATTGGCACCGTCCATCGTTCCAAGGGTAATAGCACCGTTCATCATGAACTTCATGTTGCCAGTGCCGGATGCCTCCTTGGAAGCAGTAGAAATCTGCTCGCTGACATCAGCAGCAGGATATACCTTTTCGCCCAAAGACACCCCGAAATTCTCCAGGAAAACAACCTTTATCTTGCCGTCAATGCTTGGGTCGGTATTAATCTTGTTGGCAACAGCCAAAATCAAGCGGATAGTCTCCTTGGCAATGAAGTAGCCAGGCGCAGCCTTGCCGCCGAAGAAATAAACAACCGGTACAGGCATCTGATACTCAGGGTCATTCTTCAGGCGGTCATACTGATACATGATATGCATGATATTCATGAGCTGGCGCTTGTAGGAATGAATACGCTTTACCTGTACGTCAAAGATGGAATCAATCTTGATGCGCACCTTGTTATGCGCCCATACGTACTGAGCAAGGGCACGCTTCTTGGCACGCTTTACCTTGTCAAGCTGCTTTAGGTAAGCAGGGTCATTGACATACTGATTGAGCTGCTTCATCATGCGGGTATCGCCTCTCCACTGACGGGTCAGCTTGGCATCAATGACATGTGCCAATGGATTGTTGGCGCTGATCAGCCAGCGGCGGTGCGTAATGCCATTGGTCTTGTTGTTGAACTTCTCAGGATAATACTGATAGAAGTATTTGAGGGTGCTCTCCTTCAAGATGTTGGTATGCAGCCTTGCAACGCCATTGACGCTGAAAGAGCCTACTACAGCCAGACGAGCCATATGCACCTGGCCATCCTGCAAAATGGACAGCTCATGCACCAGATTCTCATCGCCAGGGAATCTGGAACGTACCTCATAGAGGAAGCGGCGGTTTATCTCGTCGATAATCATATAGATGCGCGGCAGAAGCTCCTTGAACAGATCCCTGTCCCACTTCTCCAGTGCCTCTGGCAGGATAGTGTGGTTGGTATAAGCCACTGTATGGCTGGTAATATCCCAAGCAACATCCCAGTCCATGCCATAGTCATCAATGAACACGCGCATCAGCTCTGCTACTGCTACAGCCGGATGAGTATCATTAATCTGGATGCATACCTTGTCGGCAAAATTGGAAATATCATCATGCGTGTGCATATAATGGCGCACAATGCTCTGTATGCCGGCAGACACGAAGAAGTATTCCTGAGTCAGGCGCAGCTTCTTGCCCTCGTTGGTGCTGTCATTCGGGTACAGGAACTCGGTAATCTTGTTTACCTTGTTGCGATACTCCTGACGCTCCTTGATTTCATCATTGGTGAGGGTCGCATAGTCGGAAAAATCCTGATTCGCCTCTGCATTCCACAGGCGTAGGGTATTTACGGTGCGGTTCTTGTAGCCGATAACAGGCACATCATAAGGCACGGCAGTAACCTCGGTGTAATCGTCATGCACTGCGCTAGAAGTACCGTCATCATTGATACGCATGTAAGCCTTGCCGCCGAAACGAACCTTTACAGCCTTGTTTGGCTTGCGGAACTCCCACGCAAAGCCATTTCTCAGCCAGTTATCAGGAATCTCGACCTGCTGTCCGTTGACAACCTTCTGCTCGAAAAGTCCGTACTGATAGCGGATGCCGCAGCCATGGGCAGCCAAGCCAAGGGATGCCATGGAATCAATAAAGCAGGCAGCCAGACGGCCCAAGCCGCCATTGCCCAAGCCTGCATCAGGCTCTTCATCGTAGAGGTCATGGATGTCTAAATCCATATCCTCGAGCATTGCCTTCAGGGCGTTCTTCAAATCCAAATTAATCATATTGGTATTCAAAAGGCGTCCCAGCAAAAATTCGATGGAGAAATAGTAAACCTGCTTCTCATCATTTTCCTGATACTGCTTGTTGGTCTTAATCCAATTCTCGGAAGTATACTGCTTGACAACCTGTGCCAGAGTCTCATAAAGCTCATGCTCGCTGAGATCCGAAAGCTCACGGCCATAATTTATCTGTGCCGTGGTGATAAAGCGCTGCTTCAGCTCTTCCTTCATGGTATCAATGTCTCGCTCAATTACTGACATAATTTCAACTCCTATCCTCTAACGGAATAATCACAGTCCCGGTGTGTGTGCAGCCAGCTCCATGCTATTCCTTGCAACGGTGGAAAATACAAAAAACTATGAATAAAAATATAATGACACCGCTTGTATTATATCATATTTTTGTAATTTGTCCATTTTCCTATAATTTTCCTACGGTTGCCAATGTAAAAAGCCACTGCAAAAGCATGTCATTCCTATCAACAATGCTTCTGCAGCGGCTCTGCATATGTAGATATTTTTACTGTGACTGCATACTTTTACGTCACGATCAGATTGTGGTATTCTTGGCAACAATCAGAGGATAGTTATCAGCGCCCTTCAGCCACTGATCCTTGCTGACAGTAACATTCTTATCGCAGATGACATTGCGAAGCATGGCATTGTCCTCGATCACGCATCTCTCCATGATGATGCAATCCTTTATCTTGACGCCCTCGCCAATCTTGACATCACGGAAGATAATGCTGTTTTCTACCTCGCCGCGAATTTCGCAGCCGTTGGCAATCAGGCAGTTTACCACCCTCGAGGTGTCCTTGTACTGTACAGGCGCAGCATCCTTGGTCTTGGTATGAATGACATTCTCGCCCATGAACACCTCGCTCCAAATCTCTGGATTGAGGAAGTCCTTGTTGGCATTGAAATATGCCATGGTGGAATTAATTCTTGCTACATATCCCTTGTGCTCGTAGCCAAAAATGCTGTACTCATCCATGTGGCGGATGATGCCATCGAGCAGGAAATCCGTGCCGCCGCGCTCAAAGCCATTGGACACGACCTTGACAAAGGTTTCCTTGGACATGAGATATGCCCCGAGAAAATCATTTGTGCCTACAGTGACAGTCATGGACTTGGCAATATCCGTCACCCTGCCGTTCTCGGTAATCTTCATCACTGCGGCATTGCCGGAAATATCCGTCTGCGCCTTGGAATAAACCATGGTGATGTCTGCACCGGTATTCTGATGGAACAAGAGCACCGAGCGGAAATCAATATTGTAAACGCAGTCTGCCTGGGCAATCAGAATATACTCGGCAGCATTGTGCTGGATATAGTCAAGATTGCCATAAAGCCCCTGCAAATCACCTGTAGCAGGCTTGCCATCATACGGATCGGATGGCAGGTAGGAAAGACCGCCGCGGTGGCGGGCCAGATCCCAATCCTTACCTGAACGCAGATGGTCAAAAATGGATCTTGCATTGGCGGACAACAGGACGCCTACGTTGCCAATACCGGAATTTACCATGTTGGAAACAGCAAAGTCAATAACCCTATAGCGTCCTGCAATCGGCAGGGACGCAACAGGACGGTGCTCGCACAGCTCCTTCAGCATAGAGTTGGCACCATCCAGCTTTATAATACCCATCATATTACTCAAAACGATCACTCCGTTCTTATTGTTGTCATTATCCTGGTGGAAAAGTCAGATCAGCTTACCTGCTCCCCTTCTTCACTAGCCTCTACTACCTCGCCCTCTGGAACGACGGCAATAGCACCCGGCTCGCCGGTTACAACCGCCCCGGCGGAGATAGTACAATTCTGGGCAACAATAGCATGGTCGATAATGGCGTTCTCCTCAACCTTGGTAAACGGCATGATGACGGAGTTCGTCACCTTGGCACCCTTGCCAATCGTTACGCCAGAGAACAGGACAGAGTGATCCACCTCGCCAAAGATCATAGAGCCTTCATTCAGCATGGAGTTGTGCACCCGTGCCTCATTGCCGATATAGTGCGGCGGCAGGGACGGATTGGAGGAATAAATCGTCCAAGAGCTGTTGAAGGAGAACGGCGGCTCATCTGCCAGCAAATCCATGTTTGCCTGCCAAAGGCTCTCGATAGTTCCTACATCCTTCCAATACCCCTCGAAGGCGTAAGAATAAAGACGGGCATTGTCCTTCAGCATAGCCGGAATGATATTCTTGCCGAAATCATGGCTCGAATCATCATCTGCCGCATCCGCAATCAGATAGCGGCTCAAGAACTCGCGATTGAAAATGTAAATACCCATGGATGCCAAATTGCTCTTTGGCTTGGCTGGCTTCTCCTCAAACTCGATGATGCGTCCATCCACGGAATCGGTATTCATGATGCCGAAGCGAGGCGCCTCGTCCCACGGTACCTCGAACACGCCGATAGTCGCATCTGCCTTATTGGCCCGGTGCACATCGAGCATCTTGGAATAATCCATCGTATAGATATGGTCGCCGGACAAAATCAGCACATACTCCGGATCCATCATATCGATAAAATTCAAATTCTGATAAATGGCATCTGCCGTTCCCTTATACCAGTCAGCCCCCTTGTCCCTGGCATACGGTGGCAGGATAAACACGCCGCCTGTTGATTTATCCAAGTCCCAGGCATTGCCCGTGCCCAGATAGGTATGCAGCTCCAGCGGACGATACTGCGTCAATACGCCTACCTTGTCTATGCCGGAATTGGCACAGTTCGACAATGGAAAATCAATAATTCTGTATTTGCCCCCGAAAGGCACCGCCGGTTTTGCAATATTCTTGGTCAAGGCGCCAAGACGACTCCCCTGGCCACCTGCAAGAATCATTGCCAAACACTTTGTTTTACTCATAAAACATCACCCCTGTATCCTATTCAATAACCTATCTCCTGCCCACGCTGTCCATCGCAGCAGCTTGACCGAGCGACACTCCGTACGTGCTCCGCCCAATCTGGCCAGGATTCTGCATACTTGCTGCTGATTATTTATTATCATAATTCCATACCAAAAACAAAAATCCTGCTTTTCATGGAAAAAAAACAGGATTTTTATAATATTTTTTATTTGTTGAAATTGTGTTAAAAATTTTTCTTACAAATACTAAAAAAGTCCCATAAAAACAGACCCAATAAATGTGGACAAGCACAAGCCCCACAGCAGAGAAATCCAAAATTTAAATCTCTTGGCATTTATCTTGCTCATGACATTCTGCAATTCAAAACAAAAAAACGCAAAAATCAAGAAGCACAGCGGCACATCGCCAGACTGCAAGGCAAAAATCAGCATTGCCAGGCATAAAGCCATGGATGCCTTTTCCCCTGCCGAAAACAATTGCCTCTTTGGCTTTTTTTCTTCCTCCCACGGCTTGCCGCCTCGAAAAGCACTCACCAGAGCCAGCCCCCTTCTGTCCCAATCTCAAACCTAGTGAATATCCTCCAGCTTCCAATAGCCATCGCCAGCCAAGACAAGCTGCTTGTCATGACACGAAAGCAGGCTGGAACGATGCCCGACACTGACGACTGCCATCTGCGGCAGAAGCTGCCCCAGAATCTCATAAGCCTGTGCCTCTCTCGCCTCATCAAGAGCCGATGTAGACTCATCCAAAAAGACAATATCCGGCCTCAGCAGCAAAATCCGAATAAAAGCCAGCCTTTGCTGTTCGCCCAGCGACAGAATACGGCTCCAGTCATCCACTGCGTCCAGCCTGTCCTTCAGCTTTTGCAAGCCGAAACGCTCCAAAAAACCTGACAAATCGTCCTGCGCACCCTCTGGCACAGGCTGGGGATAATAAAGAGCCTGCCGCAGAGTGCCTAGAGGAAGATATGGGCGCTGCGGCAAAAACATGGTGCGCCAGCCCGTAGGCAGCGATACCTCGCCCCGTCCATAGGGCCAAATGCCTGCCACGGCGCGCAAGAGAGTGCTCTTGCCGCTGCCGGAAGCACCGCTTATCAGGAGTTTCTTGCCTGCCGGCACGGCGATGGACATTTTCTCTGCCAAAGTTCGCCCATCAGGCAGGGCGATGTCCATCTGCCAAAGCTGCAGGGCATTGGTGTCGTTTCTGCTAAAGACAAACTCAGAAGTCAGTGCCTCTGCCTCCTCCATATGTCCGGCAAAGCCGCCCAAACGGCGGATGACCGCGGCATACTGGGCAATGGAATCATAGCTCTCGACAAAGTAGCTCAAGGCATCCTGCACCCTGCCAAAGGCGCTGATGGTCTGCATAAAGCCGCCAAGCTGCATAGCCCCCGCAAAATACTGCGGCGCACACATAAGTATCGGCACGATGATGGCAATCTGCGCATAGCCGTTCACGTAGAAATTCAACAGCTTGGTGCGCTTCATCAACCCCCAGAAATTGCTGATTACCATGCCAAAGCGAGCCTGGAAATTTTTTAGCTCCGGCAGCTCGCCGCCATAAAAAGCCACACTCTCGCTGTTTTCCCTGAGCCTGACCATGCTAAAGCGGAAATCAGCCTCAAACCTCTGCTGATCATAGTTCAGGCGGATCAGCCTATAGCCGACCTTGTGCGCCAGCCACGTACCGGCAAGCGAATAAAAAAGCGTCACAAAGACCATATACCCTGGCACGGAAAGCACGGCATCCCCCACGGGAATATCCAGCGAGCCGGACAGATTCCACAGGATGAACACAAACGCCACTAAAGATGTCGCCTGCTTCAAAATCCCCACGAACAGGCTGAGCGATAGATTGACAAAGGAGCTGATATCGTCAGCTATACGCTGGTCAGGGTTGTCCATATCGTCCCTGCCTGCCACCTGCAGGCGATAGTAGGTCTGATGCTTCAGCCACCTATCCAGATATTTTTCCGTCATCCACGTGCGCCATTTGATTTCCAAGATTTGCTTGACGTAGATTGCATATACCGCCATGATGATGTACAAAAAGGCAATCAGCGTAAACTGCCCGATCAAGGGCCAAAACAGGTCAAAGGTGCGCTCCTGCAGGGCATTGTAGAAATCATTGTTCCAGCCGTTCAAAAGCACCAGCATGTATACCTGCCCCAGGCTGAGCGCTATCACCCCTGCCAAAAGTCCGCCAGCCTTCCATTTTTCCTTGGAATGCCAATACGCACTCATCAGCCGCCAGGCGATTTGGTGTAGTTTTAAATTTTTCAAGCTTTTTTAGTCCTCCCATCCTTTGCGTCCATAGAGTCAGGCAATTGAGCGCCTGCATCCAGGAGCGCAAAATATCTATAGTCTTACAGTTCAATAAATGATAGAATAGAAACGCAGGCAGCAAGACGCCTGCAAAAATCTCTCTAAAAAAGGAGCATCCTATGGCTATCGTATTTATTGCAGCTATCCTGATATGTCTTTTGCTGCTATTAGTATTATACCGCAATCTGCCCAATAAAAAAGTGTTTTATGTTTTTTGCCTGATACTGCTGCTTACCATCGGCGCTATCGGCCAGTCCCTTATCTTCCAGTCAGAAACAGAGCCGCCCAGCGAAATCGCCCTGCAACGCATTGCCGTCCAGCAGCAGATATTTGACGACTGGTACACCAGCTACAAAAAGCAGCTTGACAATCTGGACTACAACTGGTCGCAGTGCCAAAGCATCGTCAGCGATTATCACAACGACAACATCAGCCTGAATACGGCCTATACCCGTCTGAACCTTTTGGAGCACCAGTCCCAGGTCACATTGCAGGAGCTGGAGAAGCTGGCGCCGCCTGTCAGCCTCGATGATGCCAACTACGACCTTGCCGCCAGCCTTTTGAACAAGACAATCGCCTACAGCGAAAAGCAGCTCTCGGCTATCACGGCGCTAAAGGCAAACGCCAATCCTGCCCATGCCAATGATGACAACCACGAAGCCGAGAGCCGCATCCTGCGCGAGACTATGCTGCGAAACGGTCCAGATGCCCTGTTTACGGCATCCGAAATCAACAGCATCCGCCAAAATCTTACTGTACCGGAGAATTAATCATGCACATCTATAAGACGACTGCCGAAAACGGCACAGCCAGCTACGAAATCCAAAAATCCCGCTTTATTGCCTATACCAGCCATGTAGAAACCGAGGCTGCCGCCAGAGAGTTCGTCACCAGCATCAAGAAAAAACATTTTGATGCCCGTCACAACTGCTCTGCCTGGGTGCTGGGCGAGGATAGCAGCCAGCAAAAATCCAATGACGACGGCGAGCCGGGCGGCACGGCAGGCAATCCAATCCTGGAAGCCATCAAGAACCACGGACTTACCAACGTGGTGGTGGTGGTCACCAGATACTTCGGGGGCATCAAGCTAGGCGCTGGCGGACTTATCCGCGCCTACAGCCACACTGCCTCCCTCGGGCTTGAGGCCACTCCCTGCCTAGAGGTAAAGCCGTTCTGCCTTATCGAAGCCGAAATGGACTACAGCCTGCTGGGCACAGTCGAAAACTGGATTCGCAACAAAGCCCTGCGCACAGGCGAAACAGCCTACCTGGACAAAGTGACGGTGCGGCTCTTTGTCGAGCCTGCCGACTGCGAGGCAGTCAGCACCGAGCTGACAAATCTCACCTCGGCGCAGTGCCAAATCAACATTCACGAGCCAGAATACATGAGCCTGCCTTTGTGATACACCATGCAGCAGCTCACAGTATAGTAAAATTTGCTTCTTGCTGCATATTCGGCTTAGCAGTGACACGTGCCTCGTTATGATACGATAAACTATTTTTAACATTGCACAACAATAAAGACCACATTTGAACCATTGTGTCAAGGTTTGCCTGTGGTCTTTTCTGTTGCATTATTTATAATATAATAAATTACATTTATATTCAGTTGTCTTTGTCCTTGTTCACGCTCCGAGGCACACCCTATTTTGCTAAAAGATTTTTGCCCGGAAACGTCCGCAAAAGATAGTCGCTAATCTTTTCGCCTATCTGCTTTTTCCCTAGGACATCTGGATGCAGGCCGTCCGTCGTCGCCTCGTCCATCAGAAGCCCGTAGCAATCCGTCATGCCGCTGGCTACGTCTACGGCGTATTCCTGCGACATAATCCACTGGTTCAGCCTGACCTGCTCTTCCTTCCAGTCGGCAGCCGGAGTGGTGATATAGCTCCAGTTGGCGATAAAGTGAGGATTAATCGGCGTTGCCGTAGCATAAACAGGAATTATCCCATTCCTGCGGCACTTCTCGCCTATCTGGCGCAAATAATAGATAATATCGTCTGCGGACGCACCCGAACGAAAATCATTGACTCCGCCCATGATAACGAGAATCTTCGGGTGGAACGGCAGGACATCGGCATCAAACCTTGCGTTCATCGCCGCTACCGTATCGCCGCTGTAGCCAAGATTCTTGATAGGCACTTGGGAATAGGTCTCCCAGTTGTACATGACATATCCGGGAGGCGTAGATACTGCGCCGCCGCCGTGGGTAATGCTGTCGCCGAGTGCTGCCACCTTTATCTGATTCGTGACCTGAAACCTGCTCGGAGCTGACCAGTCGGTAACGTGCGTGCCGGATTCGTTGCGGCTTCTCACCTGCCAGTAATATTTGCCCGGCCATGTATAGCCTGCGTCCTCATAGTATACAGAGCCTTCTGTAGTAAGCTCCCTGATAACTACCGGCTTGCCGTTTTCCTCGCGGTATACTCTGATGTCATAGTATTTGCCGTCCTTGGTCGGCACCCACGAATACACAGGATAAAGCGGCGCATACGCCATGGACTCAAATTCCGTGGTCGGCTTTGGCGCTTTGGGATTCAGCTCCTGATCAACCAAGGGACGCAGATCGCTGTACAGCTTAATGTATTTGCCGCTGGCATCCAAAGGACATACCTTCCAGTAATAATCCTTTGCCGTGCGCATCACAGAGGTATCTAGCTCATAGCCATTGGTAAAAATGCCTCTTTTGACCGATACAACATTCTCCGGCAGATTTTTGTTGGCACGCATGATAGCCACCTGATAGCTGACCGCTCCCGGCACTGGCTCCCAAGACAGACGGACGGTCTTGAGGTAGTCCGGTATTATCTTATAGGATGCCGTACTGCCCTGGTGATTATTCTCCACCACATCCACGGTTCTGTCCTCATGCTCCTTATCGCCCTTGAGCTTGGGCAGCTTCTCCGGCCTGGTCGTATCGCTAATCACGGTTCTATCGCTGCCCGAAGCTGTGCTTACAGGCACGGCAGCGTCAGCCGTGACCGAAAAGGCAGTCGACAGCGAGATGGCTGCTGCAAGCGCCCAATATTTTGCTTTATGCAAGGAAATCACTCCTGTAATCGAAACTAAAATAAAAATCGCCCTTTACGCCTGAGCAATAAAAAAGGGATGTGCGAGGCACACCCCATTATCATAACATATTTAGGCTTTGTTTTCCATAGCCGCATCCTCATCATCGAGCTTGATATTGGTAATGATACGGCCAAGGCGTGTGCCGGAAACAAAGTTCCAGAACCATTTCGTACCTACGGTAATATCTGCGTGAGCACCCTCAAGACGCAGCAGATGCAGGAACATCCAGATCAGCCATGCAAAGAAGCCGCCAATCTTCAAAATGCCCCAGTTGACAACTGCCTGGCAGCGTCCGATGGTCGCCATAGCGCCGTGATCCACATACTTGAAGTTGTGGAGCTGGGTATCGCCCTTGCACAGATGCGTAATATTGTCAGCAGCCAGCCATGCCTCCTGCATAGCGACAGGCGCAACCGTAGCCAAAGGCCTGCCATCCTGCAGAAAATGTGCATTATCGCCGATAGCAAAAATCTCCGGATAGCCAGGCACCTGCAAAGTCGGGCCGACAATGACACGTCCAGCGCGGTCGCACTCAGCGCCAATGGTAGATGCCAGCTTGTGCGCCTTTACGCCTGCGCCCCAGATAACGGTACGGCTAGGAATAAACGTGCCATCCTTTAGGAACAGTCCATCCTCGTTGCAGTCTGCCACCTGGGTGTTCAGCATAACCTGTACGCCCTTGCTCTCCAAGACATTTATCGTATGCTGGCGCAGATGCGGCGGCATCATCGGCAGAACCTTGTCCGTAGCCTCAATCAGCCTGATGCTCACCTCATCAAAGTTCAGGTTCGGATACTCCTTTTTCTGCACGGCAACCAGCTCGGCAATAGCGCCGGCTTCCTCAACGCCGGTAGGGCCGCCGCCTACGCAGATAAAGCTCAGCATCTTGCGGCGCTCTTCCTCGTTATCGATCTGCTTGTTGGCACGCTCAAACATATGCAATACATGGTTGCGGATGTGCAGCGCCTCTGGGATTGTCTTCATGCCATAGGCATACTTCTCTACATTGGCCATACCAAAGAAGTTAGTAGTAGCACCGGCAGCCACGATGAGATAATCATATGATACATCTCCGTGATTGGTGACAACGACCTTGCGCTTGCCATCAATCTCCAGTGCCTTCGCCATGAAAAGCTCCACATTCTTGTACTCACGGAACATAGCACGGATAGGATAGGAAATATCGTCCGTAGACAATACAGATGTAGAAACCTGATACAGCAATGGCTGGAACAGATGGTAATTTGTTCTGTCAATGATGACGATGTCGATATCCTGCTTTGCCAGCTTCTTAGCAGCAGCAACACCGCCAAAACCTGCACCTACTATAACAACCTTGGGTCTGTTACCCATTTAAACCCCTCCTAAAATCCTAAAACATCAATGCATTTAACAGCGCGTTTCTCAATTCTGCAATAAATTATAGTCATAAACAGTATTTTTTGCAATACCCACTCATTATAAAATTATTTTATGGTAGTATAATCTGTTGACCTTGATATTTTCGCCTCATAAGTAATATTTATTTATTGAATTGCATATTACTTCCATTTTTTAGATATTATTAAGGGCCATGTCCTTAGCATTTCAGACATGACCCTTTTTTATCCTGCCAATATAAATTTATCGGACTTTTCTTTTCAGCCTATGAGCCAAAAAGACAAATCCAGCGGCAATATTATGGATTTTACATATCGCTCGAAGCAACGGCAGCGGCAATGGCAGCGCCAAGTCCAGAGCCATCCTTGAGGAGCATCGGCGTAACAGCGCCTGCCTCCTCATCCAAAATCTCATACAGTCCCTTCTGCACGTTCTCCTTGATGTGAGGCATGTGCTCATATACAGAGCCATCAATGGCAATATGCTGTTCAGCGATTTTGCCAGAGCCGGACAGATGCCAAAGAATACCGGAGAAGCAGGCAGCCACTATGCGGGCAGAACGAATCGCAATCGCCTCGGTCAAATCACGTATATAGGCAGCCTCGCCAGGCTCTAGCTGGCCAGCCTTGGCACTGATCACCTTGGCAGCCTCGCTGGCTGTAGCGGTATCATCAGCCATGATGCCGGACATATCGACAGCGGTAAATTCCGGTTTTTCAGGCAGGTTCAAAAGGCTCTGCACCGTGATGCCCAACAACTCGCCCATATAGCGGCCAGATACCATTTTTTCCAGGCGCTGGTTGCCCGGCTTTTCGGAAGCCTCGTCCAGCTTGTTATCCCACTTGGTCGGCGCCAGCTTGTTGAAGCTGCCAGACTCCATATTGATAATGCCAGCCGGACGTCCTGCATCGGCGCTGCGCTCCATGTAGCAGTTGTTGCTGCCGGTAGCATAGATACAGCCAATCTGGGTATCAGGGTACTGATAGCCTGCCGTCAAAAGCTCTGCCACAGTATCATTAATCACAGCCACTACCTTGATATTTTCCAAGCCTTTGCGGTCAAATGCCGCCTGCAAGAGGTCATTGACAACCTCGCCCTCTACGCCAGGGATGGCAAATTCCTTTGTCCACACCAAAAGGCGGGCATTATAAATATCGGTCTGCTTGGATGGGAATGAGAAGGTATGTCCCAGATAATAGGTCTTTTTCTCTGCGCCATCCAAAAGTTCGGCAAACATCTCCGCAATAAAGTCGAAAACCTTCTCGCAGGAGGCAGAGCCATTAATCAGGTTATACTCCTCCGTAACCAGCGGCTTGGCTACCATCTTGACAATCTCATACTGGCAGTTGCCCTTCAGGCTGACCAGCTCGGCACGCAGATTGGTGCCGCCAAAGTCCAGTGCCAAGAACTCGCCCTTTTCCTGACCAGTAGGCATCCCGATATAAGAACACAGCATCGGCATACTGGACTCCTTGCCCTGAAGAGCCAGCTCCATATCAAACCGCAGGGCAGAAGCAATCTCCTTGAGCTGCTCCTTGTCCAAGGTAAGCTCCTCAATAATATTCTTTAGCTGTGCTTCATCAATTCTCATGTTTTAATCCCCTCTCCGTAAGTGAAAAATGTTTTTGTGGCAGAATTTCAATCAGGTAGCCGTCAGGGTCATGCAAAAAATGGATGCCATGCTGAGGAACTTCCAGCTCGACACAGTCTGCCTTCCTGTGCATAGCCAAGGCACCTTCATAATCATCAACGACAAATGCTAAATGCACGGGATTTTCTCCCAGCCTATAGGAATCAGCATGCTCTGGATGATAATTAAGCTCCAGCTCATGTGCCGAGCCGGCCTCATCGCCGAGATATACCAAAACCGTCTCGCCAATATGGATGCGCCCCTTTTCCTGCATATGCAGAATCTCAGTATAAAACCGCAATGATGCCTCAAGGCTGCGAACCCGCAGACAATTATGCGCCAATCGATATGCCATGACAAGCCTCCTGACAAGGACTGCTGCATAAATGCACCAGCCCTTCTTTCCTGCTATTTATTATGCAATATTTTTAGCCATTTGCCAATAGCAAGACAGTTTTTCAAAACAAAAAATAGAAAAGCGCTCCTGTTTATATAAACAATTCTGACAAAAGAAAATTTCGTGTTTCTGAAAAATACACTTGACTTTTCCCCATGCATAAATTATAATTCCCTTAACACATTGATATACATTAACTCAATGAAGGGGAAAAGGTTATTTTTCTCAGTCCAGAGAGCCGGCGGCTGGTGCGAGCCGGTATGAGCAGAATGATTGTCCACCTTGGAGAGGCCGGCGATGAGTCGGACGGGATAGCCCGATACAGCAGCTTTGAGTTGCACCTTGTGGTGTGATTTGGGTGGTACCGCGGAGTTTATGCTTCGCCCCAATATGGGGCGGAGCTGTTTTTATTTTAGGAGGATGTATGATGAAGGTTTTAATCGCAGATGGCGTTTCCCAGATGGCTGTAGACATTTTGAAGGACGAGTTTGAATGTGATGTTCGTGACAAGCTTCCCGCTGACGAGCTGCTCTCTATCATTCCAGACTATGACGCTTTGATTGTCCGCTCTGCCTCAAAGGTAACTGCCGAGGTTATTGCAGCTGCCAAGAACCTAAAGATTATCGGCCGTGCCGGTGTCGGCGTTGACAATATTGATGTTGCTGCCGCTACCGACAAGGGCATCATCGTTATCAATTCCCCAGGCGGCAATACCATTGCTGCTACCGAGCATACCTTTGCCATGATGATGTCCATGGCTCGTCATATTCCTATTGCCAATGAAACCCTGCAAAAAGGCGAATGGAACCGCAAAAAATATACTGGTGTCGAGCTGAAAGGCAAGACCCTCGGCGTTATCGGCATGGGACGCATCGGCAGCGGCGTTGCCAAGCGTGCGCTTGCCTTTGATATGAAGGTTATCGGCTATGACCCATATATCAATGAAGAACGCTGCAAGGATATGGGCGTTACCGTCGGCACATTCGATCAGGTAATCGAGCAGGCTGATTTTATTACCGTTCACATGCCTCTGACCGATACAACCCGCAATATGATCAACAAGGATGTCATGGCAAAGATGAAGAAGGGCGTGCGCCTCATCAACTGTGCCCGTGGCGGCATCATCAACGAGGAGGATTTGCGCGAGGCTGTTCTCTCCGGTCAGGTCGCAGGCGCTGCCGTGGACGTATTCACCAGCGAGCCGATTCCTGCCGACCATCCTCTTTTGGGCGTACCTGGATTGTATGTTACCCCACATCTCGGTGCCTCCACTGTCGAAGCTCAGATTGGCGTAGCCGTAGACGTAGCCAAGGGCATCAAGGCAGCATTGCACGGCGAGCCTGTTATGACTGCTGTTAACATGGCTCCTGTTTCCCAGCAGGTTATGAACGTGATTACGCCATACTTTGACCTTGCCGAGCGCCTTGGCTGTGCTGTCCGTGCTTTGGCTGACGGTGCTGTAAAGAAGCTGGAGGTTACCTACAATGGCGATATTGCCGATGTAAACACCAAGATGGTGACGACCGCTGTTGTCAAGGGCATGCTTGATTCTGAGATGGAAAAAACCGTCAACTACGTCAATGCTCCGGGACTTGCCAAGGAACGCGGCTTGAAAATCAGCGAGATTAATGATAAAGATACTGAGCGCTTTGCCAATACCATTACGGTTACTGCCTACACTGCCAACAAAGAGGTCAGCGTACAGGGCACGCTGTTTGGCGACAAGGGACGCATTGTCAAGATTGACGAAAACCGCGTAGACCTTGATCCGCATGACTGCATCCTCATCTGCCCGCACATCAACCGCCCTGGCGTTATCGGTCAGGTAGGCTCGATCATGGGCGCTGCTGGTGTCAATATCTCCAGTATGCAGGTTGGCACTACCAGCGTTGAGGGCACCAGCCTGATGATTCTCACGCTCGACAAGAATGTGCCAAAGGATGTCATCAAGCTGATTACTTCTATGGAAGGCATCTTCGGCGCCAAGGTCATCATCTTTGATGCCAACTAATCTGTACATTTATTTCTTAATTCGATAAATTTTCTAGCAGAAGCAGGGCAGAAAAGCTTTAGCAGCGTACAATGAGGATACGCCCAGAAGCATGAAATGCTGCCCTGCCCATAATAAGGAGGTTATTGCTTTGGAAGCAAATCGTATTTATAACTTTAACCCAGGTCCATCCATGCTGCCTTTGGAGGTTCTCAAGGAAGCTCAGGCTGAATTTTTGAACTTCCAGAACACTGGCATGTCCATTTTGGAAATCAGCCATCGTGCACCTGCCTATGACGAGGTACACAATCAGGCGAAGGCTGATATTTTGGAGCTTATGGGACTGGGCAATGATTATGAGGTTCTCTTTGTGCAGGGCGGTGCCAGCATGCAGTTTGACATGGTAGCCCTGAATTTTGCCTCTGCCGAAAAGCGCGGCAACTATGCACTCTCCGGCAGTTTTGCTACCAAGGCATATAAAGAAGCCGAGATTCTCGGATGCGGCTATGTGGCTGCTTCCAGCAAGGATACCAACTTCAAGCATATTCCGACGCAGGATGAAATCAAGCTCAGCGATGATGCAGCATATCTGCATGTATGCTACAACAACACCATCTATGGCACTGAGTACCACTACATCCCGGAAACTGGCGATGTGCCATTGATTGCTGACATGTCTTCCGACATTTTGTCCCGTCCTTTGGACTTTAGCAAATTCAGCCTGATTTATGCGGGCGTACAGAAGAATCTCGGCCCTGCTGGCGTTGCCCTCGTAGTTGCTAGACGCTCCATGCTCGAAAAGAGTCCTGAGACCCTGCCTACCATGCTGCGCTATGATACTTACTACAAGAAAAATTCCCTGTACAATACGCCTCCTGCCTTTGGCATATATATGGTCGGCAAGACTGCCAAGTGGCTGAAGGCTCAGGGCGGTCTGGAAGCTATGGCAGAACGCAACAAGAAAAAGGCTGCTTTGGTATATGATGCTATCGACAACAGCAACGGTTTCTATGCTGGCCACGCTGACAAGGACAGCCGCTCCTTTATGAATGTAACCTTCCGCCTGCCGACCGAGGAACTCGAAAAGAAATTCGTTGCCGAGGCACTGGAAAACCAGATGGGCGGCGTAAAGGGGCATCGCTCCGTAGGCGGTATGCGTGCATCCATCTACAATGCTATGCCTTATGAAGGCTGCGAGAAGCTCGCTGACTTTATGGACAAATTCCGCAAGGCCAATGCCTAAAAACAGCAAAAAATCTCAACAAAAAAACATCCGTGCAAGCCATGTCCTGCACGGATGTTTTTTTATTTCATATCTGCATCAAGAGCATACATCAATTTGAGATTTTGGGATAGCACTCAAACAGCCTGTTCCATGGCATAGTTGCCTGAATCCGCTTATAATCCCACAATGGCGGAAGATTGTATGTCGCAAAGGTTCTAAGGCGCAGAGTGGCGGAGTTTTCCACGGCAGCGCGTTTTTCATTCAAGGCACCGCCATTGCCCTCGCCGGGGAAATTCCCCAAGGTATTGGCAAGATTTTGACGGACATTTGCCTGATAGCCCCAGTCATCCAAATACCTGGTAAGCAAAAGTCCCTGCCTGCTCTGCTCGCTCATGCGAGATGCCAGCATCCCCTGCCCCAGCACAAAGCCTGTGCTGTTGGTAGGCGTGTTCCAGCCAGAATATGCCTGAACCTTGAACAGCAGGCTCTTGTCCCTCAAGAGTCCCATCACGGCATTGTCTGCACCATTGGCGTAGGCAATATCCGCAATAGCCACCGGCTTTCCTTTGGCAAGCTCCTCAGACACCATATTCACAAAATATTTATCTGCAAAATCCGTCTTTTCGCTATTGTCTACATCATTTGCCTCATAGGTGACGCCATTCGGATTGGTGTTCACCAAAAGCACCAAATCAGCCCTGGCAGGAGTGGTTACATACATGCCGCCAGCCATAATTACATGAGAGCGGATAGTCTTGTCAATCGCCTCATCAGAATATGACGGTATGATTGTCGGTCCCTCGCCCACATTGTAGCGCACATAGACAAAAGGCATCTTCTTTTCCAAGTCATTGACCGCCCTGGTCAAAAGCAGCATGCCAAATTCATCAATACCTGACATGTTGTTGAATCTGGTCTTGCCAAGTCCTTTGGCATATTCATTCAGCCAGCGGCTTTCCCTATGCGTCTGGGAGTAAGGCGCATTGTCGTCACGCCCCAGACAGAAATACGAGAAGCTGCCTTCCTTTGCCAAATCAATCATTGCCTTGTTCACTGCCAAATTCTTTTGGCGGCGGCTCATCCAGTCGCTGATAGCCTCCTGCGGTATCAGCTCCGTCAGAAAATCCAGCTCCTTTTTTTCCCGCTTGCTCAATGACTCAGTTTCCTGCTTGTCCAAAAGAGAGGTATAGCGGAAAATATCCGTGCCATAGCTGAAATAATAGCTTGGCTCCTCATTGCCAGAGGCTTCTCCGGTGCGAGGCGTCCTCATGATAGAAGAAAAGACGTACACCGGCACTTTGGGGCGTTCCTTCTTAAAGGTACGAAAACGCTCCACGCGCTTTAAAAGCTCCTTCTGCGGAATGTGGTGCTTGCGCGACGCTACCAGGCTGCCATAAATCATGGCATCGCCTGACATCACCACCGCCTTGATGCCGGGCAGCGGCTTATACGGCGGCTTCTTGTCCTCCTTGTGAGGAACAGTCGTATTGTCCTCCAGCCATTGCCACAGCTTTTCCGAATCGCCGAGATTGCTGTTGCTGCCCAAAAGCTCGTCAGGCGGCACAATCACCTCATAGCCAAGCTGGCGTATCGTATCTGCTGTTTCCACATCAGATATAGGCCTGTTGTCGTGCGGTATAAAGATAATCTTGCCCTTTTCCTGTGCCACTTCCTTTTTCTTTGCCGATGCACCGCCGGCAAAAGAGGTCATCAGCACCCCGAGGCATAGCACCAATGCCAGCAGCCTCTTGATAGCTTCTCTTTTCAAAGCTCCATCCTCCCTAGATTGCTAACTGACAGCCCTGCCAGTTAAGTTTGCACAAAAATCCCGTCACTCTGCCGCCAAATTCCGCCTGAGAATAATATCCAGCACATCACGCTGAATATCCTCCGGTATATTCAGGCTGGTCTCAAAGGTGATATAGCCATCATGCGGCACTGCGCTCTTGATTTCCACCATGTCAAGCATCCTGTGCTCCTTGATGAGCGCCTGTGCCAGCTCAGACTGATCCAGCGCCTTTTGGCAGTCGACCGAAATGGTGTTGCCGTGAATCTCCGTCGGCAGATTTTCGCCTAAATCTACTTTGCCAAAAAGCCGCTGCGCCATGGACAAGGACATACGGGAAAAAAACCACGAAGCCAGACCGTGATCCTTTAAGGCACGCTCCCGCACCTTGTAGGTAACGTGCGAATCCTGGCTGTTGTGCACAAACTCCTCGATAGTGCCCGAGAACTCTATGCGCCCAGCCTTCTTGGTCTTGGCAAGGATTTCCAGCCGCCCATTCGCCTTGGATTTCAGCTTGACAGACTGCACAGGAGTATCCTTATTTAGATTTTCCGCTATAGCCTGATTGATTACATCATCCGGCACGGACACCTTGCCCTGCATAATCTCCTGCAGGGTTTCGTTGCCCCATGTATGGCTGATTATCCGCCACGCTGGCTGATATTTCTCTACGATCTCGCTTACCTGCTCTACATTTATATTGGGAAAATACTCTGACACGATAGCCGGCATATCCATAATGGTCACCTGTCCTTATCCTAAAACCAGCTTTTGATACCGGATTTTTTCTTTGGCTTGGCTGCTGCCTTGTGTGCTTCCGCCTTATCAGCAGGCTTTTTGGCAGCCTGCTGTCCATTGCCATTGTCAGCATCTTCTTCGGACGAATCATCTTCCGGATGCTCTCTTAGCTCCTGCCAAAGCCTGCGCGCATCCTTTGCCAGCCTGCCGTCTGCTGCAGAACTTTCCTTATCTCCCACGATATTGCTGAGATAAATAGCCGCTTTTTTGCGCTCGCCAAGCTCGGCGTAGAGAGCGCCAATCAAATACGTAACCATGGTATCGGTCAGATTCTCGATAGGGTAGCGCTCTGTTTCCAAAGAACGCACATAGAGCGCCAAGGCTTTCTTCAAGGTTTCACGCTCGTTATCCTTCTGCCCGTCAATGCGGTACACCCATGCCAAACGCATGGTAAGCCCTGCCTGACGTGCCAGCGAGGCTTTGAGCACTTCGGCACAGAAAATAGCCAATTTAAGCGAGGCCACGCCATCCGGCACGCTTCTCTCCTCATGAAATTCAAAATGAACGTGATGCTCCATCAGGGCATCGCCCAGACGCTCCCTTCTCACTGGCGAAAGAGTGCTAAGAAATACCTTTTCGTCCGCAGCAAAGCCGCAGCCGTCACACACCCAGATGTTGTAAAGATATGGATTGAAATCCCGATAGTGGCAGCAGTAGTCATTATCGACATGCTCTGCAATCAGGCGTGACTTTATCTTGACTACCTTCACGCTCTTGCCGCAAACCGGACAAATTTTTTCAACTACAAATGTATATTCTGATGACATATTCTAGCCTTTCTATTCATTATCCGAGGGTCTATCTGGCTTGTTTGCACCTCGATATGCTTCCTGAGCGGCTGCCAGCTTGTCTCTGACAGACTTCTCCAAATCCCCTTTGGTACGGTCAGCCAGCACCAATTGATTCCGCAAGGCAAAGTCTATCACACGGTCATAAAACCTAGCCTCCAGATTCTTGTCCGAAAGCTCCTCTAGGCTCACCTCTGCCTCTGAACGCTCCACATCGATAGCGGTCCATGTAGAGTCCAAATAGTTAATCTCATTCACAGACACCTTTTTTGCTGGCAGGTTGATAGTCAGATACTCTGATACCCCTACGAAATCATCGAAGCCCTGAAGGGATTTGCCGTTCCACCGACGCTTGGATACTACATCGTTTATCATCACATCCTGAACCTCCCACGACTAAAGCCTTTGGGTTCCCAGCCAAGAATCCTAGCGGATTCAGATACGCTGGGCTATCCCCGTAGTTCCTACGGTTCTCTCATATGTTATGCTCCTAATATTCGGAGTCCCTCATTTAGAATATTTATGGCTGCATTTACGTCCCTGTCATGGACAGCTCCGCACTGCGGACAAATCCACTCTCGCACTGACAAGTCCTTGGTTTCAGAATTTTTATGCCCACAACAGTGGCAAACTTGGCTTGACGGGAAGAACTTGTCTATTCTGACAATCTTCCTACCATACCATTCTGCTTTGTAACTGAGCATCCTGACAAACTCAGACCATGATACATCCGAGATTGCCTGTGCCAGCTTATGGTTCTTGACCATATTCCTGACCTGCAAATCTTCAAGGCATATCACGTCATTGTTTCTTATCAGCTCTGTCGACAGCTTCTGCAAAAAGTCCCTTCTCTGATTGGCAATCCGTGCATACAGCTTTGCTACCTTGATTCGAGCCTTGTTCCTGTTTGAGCTGCCCCTTGTTTTTCGTGACAGGCTCTTTTGCAAGAACCTTAGCCTTTTCAATGATTTAGCCAAATATTTAGGAGGACCTGTGCCTGTCGTGCTTGCTCTTAAACCTTGGAAAGCCACTTTCAGGACGAGCGAAAAAGTTCTTGTACACCACATCCAAATCCTTCAAGGATTTTTGCAAGACATCCTTGTCAGGCTCTTTCAGCCATGCCAGTTCCCGCTTTAAAGCTGTAAGCTCCTTGGAGCATTGATTGTACGACATGCTGGATTTATCCTGCTTGTACAGCTCAATCCACTTGGTCAAGAAGTGATTATAGACAAACCTGGCACAGCCAAAGGTCTTTTGCAGCAGTGTTTGCTGCGTCTTATTCGGATATATTCTAAATTTAAACGCCTTTTCCATGCCAATCACTTCTTTTCTGTCCTTGCATTTACATCGTTTTTATAATTATAGCAAAGCTGTAAATGCAATTTCAATCCGTGATTTCATGGATTTGGCAATAACATATGTAAGAATCGTAGGATTCTGTTTTAGTCGTATTTGGGAGATTGTCG